>Ga0302325_10026751_pt1 | contig 11977 bp, 13 predicted proteins | sample Palsa_T0_2_FD_201948 | JGI IMG/M metagenome (GOLD analysis project Ga0302325, IMG submission 201948) | Peat permafrost microbial communities from Stordalen Mire near Abisko, Sweden - Palsa_T0_2 | ecosystem: Environmental > Terrestrial > Soil > Palsa > Peat permafrost | place: Sweden: Abisko... | reverse complement strand
AGGACCCTACCGTACGCGTCAGTTTAGCTGCCACAGATGATGGAATGGGGAGGGGGGAAAGGGATGCACACGTACCAGGAGATAATGTCGAGCAGGGAAATAGTATCTGGCAATACGCAATAGAATACTTTATCGGCCTCGCCGGAGGAATTTTGATACCAATCATAGCAATTCCGATCAAGTGCATCGAAGTTCACGCCAAGGGTAATAAACCTACCATCAGCCCCTCAACGTACTATAACCAAGTATTATCCCTACCCCGCCGTAAGAAACGTCCATACAAAGATATCGAGTCCGACTACCACACACATGTCAACTCCCGCCCCATAGCGCATACGTATAAGTATATGGGGGACATACCAATTGCGACGGTACTTCGAAGAAAAGAGAAATATCGCGGACCAAGTAATGTCGTCAACATCGTTATTACGCCAACCGCACCCTACCCCCATTAGCTGTCATCCTCTCGCACCACCCCGGAAAGTTAAGCAACATGCAGGGGGCCCCACAATACCGAGGTTCAAATGGATAGGCCACATGTATTCCTCCCCCTGCTGTCCCCCGGCGCCGATCCATTTCGACGTCCCGGTGCTCAGGGCAGGGTACCGGACTTCACACGCCGCCGCCGCTGCAATCACTAACACACCTATCAACTCTGTTCCCAAACTCACTTCACAACCAAGTGTTCTGGGGAGTGGAGGGGGCATACCGCAAAGTAGGAGTATGAGAATAATAACCCTGAAACCAAGGACGGTGCGTTTCGCCCACTCCATATGCAGCCACGCACGCCAGTATGCGACCTGCAGCTGTGGGCGTAACTGTTCCGGTATGGCAGGCGGATGTTGGTGGACCGGGATATTGGGAGGGGCGGATGTTTATATTGTATGGCTGCAGCGGGCGGGGGCTATGTTATTGGTCTTGCCGATTAAGGTTAGCGTATCAAAGGGGATATTAATATCGTTTGATTTCGTCCCTTTGAAATTTCCGGCACGGGGTCGGTGCAGAAATATGCAATTAATCCGAAACGGAAGGTGTTTTGGAGTTAAAAAGGATGAGATTTCTGGGTTGTTCCGGGGATTGGATTGTATATTATTTAGGACATGGGTGCACGTCAGATACACAGATCTGAACTCATACAGAGTTTCTTACTGCCTTACGAGTTCAAGCGAGCCAATAATTAGCCTTAATCCGCTAAAACTCCTACTCCCCACCCTCTCACTCAAGTCCCTTCTCCGCTACACTAATCGTTTCCATGGCATTATCAACTTCAATATCTTTCGGGAGATCCGGCCAGGCACCGATTTGCAGGCCCGTTCACAACTTCCGACAGCTGACGTAATCCCGCTTTTTGGACCGAGCCACAAGCATTAACCGAGATCCCTCCGCCGTTCACTCCTCCCCACACAAACCACCACCACGCCAGCCAGCCCAACCCGCGACAGTACAACGCACCATCACCAAAGCAGTCCGTAACGCGACAGCGACAAGAATCAGAAGATGGACGTAGTAGCGTATAATCCGCTCATCACGCATATCGTCAAGTATTTGCAAACGGTTAGTACTCATCCGAGGACTCCATTCGTCCGGGAAGAGGACTCTGTTGGCTGACTTGTGCTAGGCTGTTGGACGGGACAAAATCTACCGCACGATCCAGTACTGGGCTCGTTTCTACTCATGGTACAATCCCCCTTCCTCTCCTTTTCTCCGTCCTGATTCCCTCGTCCTTGTGTCCCGTGGTCTTTTTATTGTTGAGAGGCCTTGAGGCGGGGACTTTCACGTGAAAGCTAAAGACAAGGTATTTGTATCGAAAATCCTATCCAGCATCCTCAATCGCGCCTTACAATGCCGCAAAAGTTAACCTCGGACTCGTAAGGAAAGCACTCCGTGTGGGAAAGAATCTGGAACATTTCAAGGCCGCCGCCATTGCCCTACAAAGTCCCCTCGCAAAGGTCCACCCCGTCCCCTGCCCCCCTCGGAAGCTAATTTTTGTGTTGGCTTTCGTGGTTTTTGGACTCGACTGACTGCTGGTAGGTGACGTATGTTCCCTCGGGGGCGTCGGAGGATGTTTTGAGGTACCTTGCTGTGGGACGACAATTGGGATATGCGGGGTACTTGAGCTTGGATATTCTCACTTATGTATCATCCCCTTTTCCTTGCTTTTTCTCTCCGTTTCGATCGATCTCTTTCCCCGTCCAATTCTCTCTGAATCAATTCTATGGGGAAGTCTAATAATGATAGCTCCACGGCGCGGGAATCAAATCATTCAAACAAATCCAACGTATTCAGAAAGTCGCCTTCCAATTCTGGTTGGCAGGACTCGTCTGCAACATCGCCGCCGGGACATACACTCTCTCCCTCGCCCACTCATCCCAATCCTCCGACGAAAAGAAAAAGCAATCCAGGTACCCTACCCTCCCTAACTATTCCCTTGATTCGTGCACCTCGAATACAGACACGAACTGATGACAGGGAACTGCATGCCACGAAATACCAGTTGACGCAGGATGTGTTTGACGCGCTTATCCCCGCGGGGACATTGGGATATTTGCCCTTCATGGACGAGGGGTTGATTGGACTTGCTGGCGTGGTGAGCAGTTTACTCGGTGGATACACGCAATGGATTAAAACGAAGTAAATGGAAGCGCAACGAGGGGTCGATTTTCGTATGTAGTTTAGTTTGAATTTATATTTGTTATTTTCACTATCAATGTTTGGTGTCGCTGTAATCTGATGAGAAGTATATAAGAAAGTGGGAAATACTCCCATGAATGAAAATACCATGAATGAAAATACCTTTCCTACCACGGACGTCAGCATGCGCCGAGTAAAGACCAAAAAGGGGGGGACCACGCACCCTCCACAAACTAGAAAAAAAGCAACACCAATGCCCGAAACATCGAAAACACACCCACAATAAACGGGATAAGCTGTCCCGTAGATGAAATCCCACTCAGCCCGGCCAACTCATTCCACCAAATCGTCAACTCAATCGAAACAATCCCATAAGCCAAAAGCAGGAACAAAAACAACGTCAGCAACACCGAAAGCAGCCGTCGTTTCGACAACTCCCCGGATTCGACGTTGTGTTGCTGCCGCGCCGGCTCTGACCATGGCCATGCATCGTATGCCCACCGTTCATCTCCCCATGGAGGCCTGTGCGCGTCGCAATCGCCGGAACTCGGCAGACAATGAGGAAACAAGAGACAGGGACCCGAATATCACGATAGCGTACAATGTCGTGCCACCTTTATGCAACCAGTCACTGTACGCCCCTATATTCGAGAACAAAAACACCCTCGGCTCTATACATTGTCCCGGATTCGGCTTATTGATTTCCGTGACCCAAAGCCACGTTGAAAACACACTAAATGCCACGAATCTCGCAGCAAACACCACGACAGTCCAAAACGAGATTCGAGTCCGCATCGCCGTAGTACGCGTATGTAGATGTGAAACCATATATATAAGAATCGCGAGCGACATATCCAGAAGCAGGAAAGGTAACGTCGGAAGAATCGCACCGGGGGGAAGAGAGTTCTGTAGCACGGAATATAAAAGAGCAACAAAAAAGCCGCTCATGAACATATTCGACACGACAATCGAACTGACCGCTTCTTCCGGGCGGTTATTCAGGAGCAGGATGTTGGATGTCAATTGGAGGTACATTCCCAGACGAACGCCTAGGCCCAGGAGATCTGAATCCGCGGGGACGACGCACGCTTGTCCAGAGACTGGTTGAACGATCGCTGCAAGGACAATGGCGGAAGTAAATACGCAAGATACCTAAGATATGTAAGTCCTCTCAGATATGCTGCGGGTTACCTTCACCGGAGATACCATTTCTGACTTTGCGTTTTCTTAGCGGACACTGGCACCGTACCGGGGAGATACGAAGTCCTGTTCTTTTATACTGGGACGACAGTGAAGGCGCCCCCACGGACATTGCAAAGACCCGAGCACCGTTCCGTAATGAATTGCGACCATTGAGAAGCGAAAGTTCGCGATAACGCGTACGGGGTCAGATTTATTGCGAGGCTCGTCGGTTAAATTCGCCTGATGCACATCCATCATATTAATATAAAAGTATATTTAAAGCGGGAAGCTGCATGCACATTAAGTAAAGCGAAGTTTAATCAGTGGTAGGAAATAGTATGCATCTCAATGGGGAAGTTTTTATTTATCGAGCTTTTGAAGAATTATGGTGGCGCTGGCAGACAATGCAGTGGCGCCATTGATGAAAGGATCAAAGGATTTGGGCGCTTGTGGCTTGTGTAGCACAGATTGTGCATTGTTCTTGAGATCTAGAATAAAGGGTAGGCTGGTAGCTCTGGTAGCTCGTCAATCGATTCGGTAATTCAACAGCTTTTAATGTTTTCGCGTGCTCGGCGAACTTGAAGATCTTAATACTACTAATAATGACTACCTACCTACTCCCCAGCTAGAGTACTGCTGTGACAGACCGTCTAGCTCAGTCTCTAAGACGGCGGGGCCGGGAGAGCTCCGAGCTGTTGCAACAAGGACAAGTCCTGATGAATCTCACTCTGCGAAACAATCAACCCCGTAGTCGGATCAACCTACCGTCAACCCCTTCAACTATAAAGAAGCAAACTCACCTTGATCATAACGAAATCAAAAGTACTGAACTCCTTCCCGGTCGCCGGAATACCAAGCCATTCGCTACCATCAGAATTTGCCCCAAAATATTAAACACGAAAGGGCACAAAAGTGCGGGTGCTACCCAACATGTTTCCCCGTGACATTGATCAAAAGAGCCACAGTCGATTGCTCCTCGTCAATGATCATAGTCTTTATACTCATATGGAAGCCCTCGGCCGCGGCATGCGCAGCCGCAGCAATCGCCAAGAGACCCTCAAAATTGGGCGTGCTCCCGGGATACGGAATTGGCACAACGATCTCCTTGGACGCGATCTGGGTGTAAATCTCGCGATCGATGGGTGTAGTGTTGATCCAATTGACGTATTTGGTGGCGACTTGTGCGAGTTTGTCTCTGTTCATATTTGCGGTCCGGTTTACGGTCTTTTGAGAGTGGATCCATGGAGGACAGCGGGCTATGAGGTTATATACCGTACCTACGCCTGTGGCGGAAGGCGGAAGGTATAATTGCCCCATGAGGTAGGCGCCACGAATAACGGGGTGCGTGTAGGCCACGCAGAGCGGAAACGGTCTTAGCCATTTGCTGATAGGCCAAAGATTGATCAGCTGATAAGAACGCGCATTGTAGAAGCCGAAACCGGAGATGAATTGAAACCTTATATTGGCGATTGGCAGGGATCCGCTCACTTTAGGAGTACCCGAACAAAGACACAAAAGTTGTCAAGATCGGGAGGCATTCTCTGCTGACTAGGGTCTACGACATCAAGTTTAAGATGCGCACCTCAAGTATCCAGTGGGCTGGGATGACATTAATGCGCTTGTCATCGGCGCTGGCATACGCAGGGATTGCCGTTCTCCGTGTTCCAGTTCAATTCGATTTCTCAGCTGCAGTACATGTTGGTGGCACGCATCCATCAGATGGAGACTGAATACGCCCCTGGGGCCGCAACGCCGCCTTTCCCCAAAACTGAGGCGCCCACATCTGTGCAACTACGTATACCCCGACTATCCTCCAGTACACAACCCAGAATTGCCGGGACCTGGATGAAACTCACAGCACCCAGAGATCGCGAAGCGATGCCAGGAACAATGTAAATACCACATCTGAAACAAACTGGTCATTATGGAGGACTAACGACTCAGCAAGGGCCATGGATCTTAGACGTCTATGTCAATCACAAACTTCCCAGAATAGCGCAGAGCACACCGAAGACGTTCCAATTGAAAAATGCATCCAATGGCCACACCCGCGGAAAATTGCTTCTGAGCGACGCAATCCACAATAAACCCGCCAAAAATGGACCAAAAGATTGTATCCCCATAATGATAGCTGCATTCTGTCCGTTTAATACCCCCAAAATGTCTTCAGAGGGGGAAGCTTCCCGAAGCTTACGATTAACGAAATGTCAAGAGGGAAATACAAGTAGCAATGAGCAAGTAAAGGAAGAAATATCTGTAATCTTCCGAAAACTCAGAGCAAGAGCAAGTTGAATCCAGAGCCCAGCACGTCCGCTGTGTAATCCGACGAAGGGAGCGTAAAACCATGAAATTGAAAGAAAAATGACTCGTCCGGCGCTGATCAACTAATTGTCCCGGCCAGTCCATGGCGCACCGCGCTAGTACTATATAAAGGGAGTCAATGCTGGACTAGTATATATTTCGTCAATAATTGCGCTCAAGTCCGTCTCATCTTCTTATCTCCCTCTTCTTAAATGGCGAACAAGTTACAGGTGCACGAATTATTGGACGGGAGAGCATGGATCGGTACCTTGCTCTGGTAATCGCCCCTTCGCTAGATCATTTTGCGATTCATCTTCAACGCCGTATATTCTTGCGTAGATACTACTTACAGTATGTAGTCTTAGCTCATAATTATACTAGTATTCCTCGTTTATATTAATGAGAGCCCAACCCTTCCAGTCAATAACTTCCTACCGCATCAGATCCAGTCACTGCTTGTGTGGCTCCTACCCGTTAAGCACGTTCGATAACTGACTTTACCTGCTGTACAACCTGACCGGTCTTTTGATCGACCGTTCCAAGCACCTCTCCAGTCGTTTCATTAACTACATTCCCCGTAGTCTTGTCCACCGTCCCCAAGACCTGCCCAGTGGTTTGATCAACCAAATCCGTGACGCCACCCACCAGGCCTCCAGGTTTATCTTGCCCAGTCAACCCGCCAACGAGTCCGCCAACTAGGCCGGGCTGTTGTTGTTGCGTTTGTTTGTTGGCTGGCTGTTGAGATTGTTGATTCCCGCCGACAACACCGCCGAGAAGTCCAGACATGTTTGTAGTACGTATACGGGAGAGCGAAGGCACTGGCGCGCAGAGCGCGCTTTTATTCTTCTAAGAGGCGATGACGCAGTTGAGATGTGAAAACAGGGTCGACGGGCGGTGACGTGGAATCTCCTGAGATGATTGGTGTGACATCACAACGATCACGATTCGGAGCTCATGATCAGCCAGGATTGGCAATGAAGTTTATCAAACGCCGGTCTCCAACGCTTCTTATAAAATTAAGTTCAAACTCGTTTGTGGTCGCGACAAACCACAAGACCCAGTCTCTGTGAGCCATTTATCTCATTTGGAAATCTGATTCGATCCCGAGATCAACCCCACGAAACTTTAATTGTGGTTATCTCAAAATAGCGACGGATCAGATTAATTATAGCAAATCATCATATCAGGAGCACAAAAGCCTCAAATTAACGCCATACTATCTCTGATGTCCATCTAACTTTAGATCCAAAAGACGAGGCTGTGTCCTGTTACTAGCACTATTTAAACCCGCCGTGAAGTCCTTTCCCCAACCACAAGATTTAACGATCGATATGCAACTCACTCGTCTTTGTCTCCTTCTGTTCACAGCATATGTCTATTCGACTCCAGTCGACGTCAACAATACCCTCCATCTCGGTGAGCTTGATTTTCTCTCCCTCAAAGCTAAGCTTAGAACCGCGCGCCGGTTGTGCCGGCAAATCCTACTGGTCTGGCACCGCGCCATTCTGTCGAGGCGGCCCCTGTGCAGCGGGCTACAAACAAATCGGCACCAGCAATTGCGGCGACGGATCGTGCTGCTGGACGGGCCATAAAGTTCACTGCGTGTGTGAAGAGGGGGGACCGACGTGCAGTGACTTCTGGGCGGGTACATCGCCTTTTTGTGCCGGAAGTTGTCCTTCTACACATCATGAGGCTGGGACAAGCACCACGGGGACTTGTACTTGGATACCTATCATTGGGTGTTACAAGCCGCCCTGCGTTACTGGGCATAAGGTGTTTTGCAAATGTAATTAAGTAAGCGATCCATTGCTGGTTCTTAGGAGGGTGAGATATAGTCAGAATAAACGCAGTTCCTGTACAATCGATCCCTAAGGTCAGATGGCCGCAGTCCTTGCATGTGATAATTGCACCAAGTCCGAGCGCCGGCGCGCGGCCGATTATTGCACTACAGTGCGGAATATCGTAGTAAGTTACTATCAGATAGCAGTCCAGATGTTCTTTGAGCAGTAATCGTGATATACTCAAGTTCCACAAGGATCATAACAAAAGCAGGAAGTGAGGTCGGCAGGATAAGCTACTAAATTTAGAATTCAGAGATTTGCCGTCACGCGACGGAAACCCCTTAATTTTAGATTGGCTTTGTTTCGCGGCGGCGTTTTTTGGTTCGAAAGGGATGTTCCGCAGTACAGCGGCATTTATTTCTTTGATTCGTCCATGACAAAGTACACAGTTAAAAGTTCGCAAGGATGGCGACGGGCCAGTCAGGAAATCTCCGACTTAAAATTAGACACGCGCCTGTCCCGAGCGACTGGACAGCCTTAATTTTAAAACAAAGGCCAAAGCACCTAAATATAGGCATGCCTGTTCCTCTTGCACGAGCCCACTCCACCGACATCGCCGATGGCCCGAGTCGCTCTTTTCCTTGCCATTCTCGCTTCACAGGTTCTCGGTTCACTCGTCTGCCGGGCCAGGGGCGACTCAATTCCCAGTACAACGACAACCGGACCCGTCCCTGTTGTTACAACCTCGCAGGCAGCCTTCGATGGACCAAAGATCGGAGCCGTCAACTCGACTGCATTCGACTGGTGGTACTTTGACGGAGTATCCAATGCAAGCACCGCTGGCCAAAGCACAATCGAAGTGATCTTCTATCGAACCACCCAATCCATGACTCTGCCGGTCTCCTCAGTCGACTACGTCCAAGTCACAATCACTTTTGCCAACGGAACTGTCTTCGACAACAACTTTCCCGCGAACTCGTCCAGTGTCACAACGGCGGAGTTTGGAGCCAGCGGAGTATGGGGAAACGTCGGCTCGTTCCATGGAACACCAGACTTGTCGACCTACACGGTTACTCTGACCACTGGTCCTGTCCAAGGCAGTTTACTGCTTCGATCAACTGCACCAGCGCACTATCCTGACGGAAATCCGCCGGGCTCTCAGGCTTCGACTTTCGTCGGTCCCTTGCTTGGCTGGGTTAATCCTATTCCCGCAGCTATAGCGACTTGCAAGATGGTAGTCCAAGGTCAACCATTTTCCTTCACCGGCATTGGATACCATGACCATAATTGGGGCGGTCTGCTGTTGTCTCAGACAATTGTTTCCTGGTACTGGGGCCATGCAACAGTAGGCGACTTCTCCATCGTATGGTTCGATCTCATATCCGCCGTCACCTCGACACGCTATTCGTCCGTCTACCTGGTCAAAGACGGTAATATCGTCATGGCAAACAACAATACTGCTTTCGCGTCAGACAGCGATTTTGCTTTGGTTCTACCATTCGGAGGGAACACTGACTTCCCACCGCCTACGACCAATCTACCTACTGGCTTTCTTATCAGTTATGTAGGCGACGACGGAGAGCTTTGGACGTTTGCGGCAGAAGGAAAGGTTGCTTTCGATAATAATCCCGGAGGAACGAGTGGATATACGAGATGGATGGGGACGGTTACCGGTGGACAGGTTGGAGGCAGCGCTGCCACGGGACCTGGTGTATGGGAATGGCTTAGATTTTATCTCTAGCTATAGATTTAGACGTGAAGTACAACGATTTTAATTCATGTACCGACCGCACCAACTACTACTAGCGGCAGTATATAAAAGTTGATATTCGCACCTGTTCCAGAATCGTTGGGATCTTTTGGGAAGATGTTTCAAACCATCCAAGATTAATCTCACGACAGATACACCAAACCTGCTGATATTAAAGTGAACTTATGTATGTAACATGGCACGTATTGACAACCTTTTAGAAAACGACCAGTGCGAAACAGACTTCACCCATGCGTGACAAAAACCTCCGTCCCCTTCCGCTCTAGCACAAAATAGTTCCGCCAGTTGATCTCTCCCAGCGACTCTTTATATTTCTTCGATTGATATGGGTAATAGTGCGTGTTGATCCCTTTCTCATTATTGTAATAGGCATGACATCCGAAGGCCGGATTTGTTGATAGCTTGGCCAATTCGGGATATAACGACTCCGTATAGGCTTTCTCGATTCCCGGGTCGGGCATCATAGCAAAGACATGGTCGTGTGCGTTTCGTCTTTTGAGTTCCCTTATTACACGCGCATTGTATTTCGCTTGCAGTTCGAACATATATATTAGGGAGACCCAAGGGGCAGAAGTATTTGGACCGTACAGGATACAGAAGTTGGGGAAATTACTCGTTGCCACACCTAGTATCGACGTTCAGTAGAAGTTGCACCAGATCAGAAAAGGGAAAATACCGTAGAGAGTGTAATAGTCTGTACCCCAATGCTCACCAAGTGTCATTCCGCCTCGGCCGACTATCTCATAGACTGTGCCCCACTCTTGGACCACAAACCCGGTTCCCCAGATAATGACGTCGACCTCAGTGTGTCGTTCACCGGTATTGCTGATAGCCTTGTAATTCTCCAGTCCGAGACCTTCGATAACAACTTGGGTCGAATGTGCCTTCGTCCGTTCCGATTGTATTTTATTTCTCTCTGCATCGGTCAACTGGACAACAGGTTTTGAAACGATTCCTGTCTCGGTGATCTCGATTGGTGGATCTGTGACGAGCTCTACATTCGGTTGACATAGCGCAGGATAATAATCGTCGAGGAATAATGGTCGTTTACATCCGAATCGCCCTGAAGGTCGTAGTTTTTCCCGCAGAACTGGATCTTTGACTTGAGTCTCCAGGTGCTTCAAACCGACCGCTTCCATGACACTCGAAACCCCCGAAGCAGGCCTGAATGCTCTGAATGCCACCGCAGAGGTGGTATGTCCTAGCCACCAACAGTACAAATAATGCGCAAACGGAATCCACTTGAAGACGAAGCGTTGCAGAGGAGAATACGCATAATCGTCTCGTGGAAGGCACCACGACGGACTGCGCTGGTAGATCGTCATAGATTTGACAATGGGTTGGATCGATGGGATTACTTGTGCGGCAGATGGACCCGTCCCGATGACGGCAACTCGTTTCCCTGCGAGATTAGCGTGTGATGGCCAGTCCGCTGTGTGCCAGGCCTGTCCGTTGAACCGTGACGCTCCCGGGATCGCAGGAATCTTGCCTCGGTTGAAGAGACCTGTTGCATGGCAAACCACATTTGCTTTCCACTCTGTCCTCTTTCTAGTGCCTCTTTCTTCTGTGATAACCGTCCACAACATCTCCTTATCCGACCATGTTGCACTGAGTACGTTCTGATTGAAGCTTGTGCAGAGAGGCAAATTGAATCGTCGGGCAAATCCGTCGTAATAAGCCGCGATCTCTTGTGAACAAGAAAAGCGGCGCGTCCATTCAAAGATTAGCCTTGAACATAGACAGGAAGTTACTAGGATTCCGATACCACGAGATCTGGTAGATGTTGCTGGGAATATCGCACGCGGCGCCCGGGTACGTGGACTGCCACCATACTCCGCCGTACCCACTGTTCCTCTCGATGATCTCAAATTCGTTGTGCTTTAAGATGCCTTGTTTGATGAGCTCTGCTCCCTGCAACAGCCCAGAGGCGCCGGCTCCGATAATAAGACAAAATCGGTACTTCGTCTCGTCCATCTCTGCTCTGCTGGGTTTTCGTGATGCTCCTGAGCAATTGCTGGCTTGGAGGCCCCACCGAGTGTAAGCTTAAAAGAGCCAATTCCCCACAATCCGATGCCGGTTCCCCACAACACACGGACTTCCCCCACGGAATTTCAGCCCCTGCGCGCTTTTCTCTCAATCGGCGATCGCCGATGCGTGGAATATAGGCTATATGTGAGAGTGACCCATCGTCATAGGGAGATCAAGCCATCGGAAATCAGGGACAGTAACGGGTGGTTCTGTCACTCGACGTCGATCTCCCAGCATAGCGGAAACGATCAATCACATCTGGCAACAATTATGCAGACTGAAC
>Ga0302325_10026749_pt1 | contig 11977 bp, 14 predicted proteins | sample Palsa_T0_2_FD_201948 | JGI IMG/M metagenome (GOLD analysis project Ga0302325, IMG submission 201948) | Peat permafrost microbial communities from Stordalen Mire near Abisko, Sweden - Palsa_T0_2 | ecosystem: Environmental > Terrestrial > Soil > Palsa > Peat permafrost | place: Sweden: Abisko... | reverse complement strand
CGTTCGTCGTTGGAGACGAGTGAGGCGCCGCGGCGCTGGCCGATGGCGTCGATCTCGTCGATAAAGATGATCGAGGGGGCCCGCTTGCGGGCGTCGGCAAAGAGGTCTCGCACGCGAGATGCTCCGATGCCCACGAACATCTCCACGAAGCTCGAGCCGGTCAAGGCCAGAAACGGCACGCCTGCTTCACCGGCAACCGCACGGGCAATGAGTGTCTTCCCCGTGCCGGGCGGCCCGACCATGAGCACCCCTCGGGGCCCGACCGCTCCGGCGCGCTCGTAGCGCTCCTTGTTTCGAAGGAAGTCGACAACCTCGCCCACCTCGCGCTTGGCCCCCTCGTAGCCGGCGATATCGGCGAATCGGGTTGTCGGCTTGACTTCGTCGTAGAGCTTTGCCTTTGATCCGCCAATCCCCATAATGCCCTGCGTTAGGCGCTTGCTCCCGCGGCGGGTGAGCCAGATCGCAAACCCGATGAAGAGTACCCACGGGAGGAAGGACAGGACATCGTCAAGCAAGGTGGAGCTCGTGTTGACTCCGCTTACATCCACATGATGGTCTTTCAAGGTAGGTGCGAGCTGGTTATCTGCGATAGCCGTTGGAATCTGGCTCGAATAGTCGACACCGCTTCTGAGCGTCCCAGTAACGGCGCCGTTGGGATTGACGGAGGCTGTTCGCACCTTGCCGGATTCGACTTGGGTCAGAAACCCCGAGTAGCTGAAGGTCTTCGTGGATGTACTCGACTTCTCGGGAAGAAAGAACAAGGCGAGAAGCAGGGCTAACCCTCCGTAGAGCACCCAGGGCCGCCAGGATGGGGTCTTTTGGGGAGGCACGGGCGCGGGCGGACGGTCACCACCGGTTCGGGTCTGTGCCGAACGCGTCAGGTGGCGAGCGAATAATCGCTTGTCGCCGCCGGTCGCGGCGGCATCAGTTGGCGGATGGGTTTCGCTCGGATCCCTCATCTTCATCATGTCCTCCAGATCTGTGTCTGTGTCTGTGACCTGTGCCGTGACAGCGGGCTTCTCGGCGTCTAGCCAGGCGGATGAATCGGCGATTCGAGTGCGGTATGGCGCTTGCCGCGTCGTTTATCTGCCCCCCACAATTGCTACGGGGCTTCGAACCGAACGAAGGACGGTACCCACAGACTGGAACGACTCCTGCCGTAGAGGTCCATGGGCGCGTGACGCGAGCACCACCAAAGCAGCTCCCGCCGACTCGGCCACGAGGGCTGGGCCAACTGGACCGGTGGCGAATCGGTGCAATACATCGACATCCGGGAAGACGTCGTGACATGCGGCTAGTGCATCGTACACAGACGCATCGAGGCGAGTAGAGCCGTGAGCCCAAACTTGTACAGTGGTCACGCCCACGCCGCGACGTTGGGCGGCCCGAAAGGCGTAACCGAGCGCGACCGTCGGCGCTGCCGTGCGGTCGAAGCCGACCACTACTCTTCCGGCGGAAGGCCCGTACATCGTTCCGTCGAACAGTTCGACGACCGCAACGGGGCGTCTGGCCTGGCGCGCCACCTGTCGGCTCACTGACCCGGACAATGCGCGACCTCGACCAGATGCGCGACCTCGTCCCAGGACGATGAGCGTGTCTTCGCTTGCGGCCTGTAGTAGAGCGGCGGCGGGTGGGCCCAGCAGCGAGTGCGTTGTGACTGGCAGCGCAGGAGACACGGCGTGGGCTCGATCAGTCGCCTCACGGAGGACGAGTGCACCCACATCCTTGCTTTCAGTGTCCCATCGATCTGCGCTGAACGTCCCAAAGACGTCCCGTGACCCAGGGTGCGAGTCAATGCAATGCACGATTCGGAGCGAGCACTGCCGCGCTGCCGCCTCCGCGGCGGCCCATTCGAGAGCGTGCCACCCGGAAGGGCGCCCGTCCACAGCCACCAGGATCGGTCCGACGTCCTGGCGGAGGAGCTCCGTTGCTCCAGAGGAGGTAACCCGTGCTGAAGGGGGTGTACGAGGTGGAGCCGCGTCACCCAAGACCTGTGACCGTCGGAAGACTCTCATTTGACGGTCCCGGTGTCGGTGGCTTGCATGGCATCGCATTGCCTGTGGGGGGCAACCGAAGAGGAGGTGTCCTCTGCCATCAGCAAGCGGTTTCCGGCGCCCTCGCCGAGAAAGCCGTGGCGCACCCCGTGGTCCCGAAGGAGGATCTGGTCCCGGTAGAGGGCCTTCGTCACGCGGTGGAGCCGGCTTCCAGAGACACTCGGACTGAAAGTAGACGGGTAGAGAAGGACGTTGACGAAGACGTCCTGTGTCAGATCCTCGGCGTCGTGAGAGTTGCCGGTGAGCAGGTAGGCCAGGCGGTAGATGCTTGCCTGGTGCGTTCGCACTGTTTGGTCCCAGGTGCGGGCGGTAAGGACGGTAGCGTCACGGGCCGACGTATCGGTACCCGCCATATCGGACGCCTCTGGTCGAGAAGTGCGAGTGAGGGGCCGCGACCGAGTCGCGGCCTCGGGGATCAACGTCAATTCAGCCTCTTTCATCATGACCACGGCCTCACCTTTCGTAACTGGCCCCAGGAAATGTCACTGGGTACACGGTCGCGCCCCGAGTGATTCGAGGCGCCCGCGGAAGGCACTGGTCGGTGTCCATGCGCCGGATCCACGTGGGTCGATCTGCGCCATCGGTATAGGGCGATGGGTGCGCAACTTGCGAAGGAAGTCGACGATTCGACCAGGGGCTTCAACGGGCGCGACTAACCGTGCGCGGCGCGATGGTGGATGGAGTAACGAACGATCAGAGGAGTCGTAGAATGGACTCAGTCCAACATTCACGAGGTCAGCGGCGAAGTAGCCGTGGCACTGGGCTTCACTCCGGACCCGGGCGAGGGTATTCGCCCGCCGTACGCAACGGTATTGCAAAATCCCTTTTGGTAGGAGGAATCGCCGGCGCACTGGGTACGGCCACGATGGACACGTTGCTCTACGTCCGCTATCGCCGTGGCGGAGGAACACAGGGCCCTCTTGAATGGGAGTTCTCTGCTGGCGTGGACAAATGGGACGACGTATCTGCACCCGGGTTGGTCGGAAAGCGCTTGCTGGAGGGGGTCCTCGGGCACGACGTGCCGGATCGGTGGGCCAGGTCGACTCAGAACGTGGTGCACTGGGCCACGGGCATGGGTTGGGGCGCCCCGTTTGGAGCTACCGTCGGATCGACTAAACGCCAGTCCTGGGCCTGGGGCCTGGACCTGGGTCCGATCGTGTGGTTGGCCGGCTACGTCATCCTTCCCGCTGCGAAGATTTACAAGCCGATCTGGGACTATGACGCCAAAACTCTGGCGAAGGATCTGAGCGCCCACCTCGTCTACGGAATGACCACCGGCACGGTCTTTGCTGCCTTGGCGAGCCGGTTCACGTAGTGATCGCTTCGCCACCAGTTCGTCTTCGGCGCTGTGGAAGGCCGACTAGGGACTGCCACGGGCGCGATCAGCTGTCCGAAGCGTGACCCTTAAGCAACTCATGAAACAGATTCTGCGAAGTGAAGGCGGTGTACCCGCCTATGACCGATAGAAGGAGTCATCGTGTCTTTTACGGTATCGGACCTCATAGTCGAGACCCTGAAGAATGCAGGGGTCCGGCGTATTTATGGGATACCGGGCGACTCACTCAACGGGTTCACCGACGCGCTCTACCACGACGGGACGATTTCGTGGCAACACGTCCGTCACGAAGAGGCGGCCGCGTTCGCGGCTGCCGGCGAGGCTGCCGTTACGGGTAAACTCGCCGTCTGCGCCGCAAGCTGTGGGCCCGGCAACCTGCATCTCATCAATGGGCTCTACGATGCGCATCGGTCTCACGTACCGGTCGTGGCGATTGCCGCGCACATCCCATCCAAAGAGATGGGAGGCTTCTACTTCCAAGAGACCCATCCTCAGGAATTGTTCCAGGAATGCAGTGTCTACTGCGAGCTGATTGCGTCGCCGGCACAGCTCCCTTACGTCCTTGACATCGCGATCCGCACAGCCGTCGAGAAGAGAGATGTGGCTGTGTTGGTAATACCAGGCGACGTGTTGCTCAATGAGATCGACCGTCCAGCCGAAGTAGCCACGATCCGCCCTACCCTGTCGGTGATTCGCCCGAGCGATGCCGAACTGGATGTGGCGGCCGATGCGCTCAATTCAGCCCGTCGGGTGACCATCCTGGCCGGATCCGGCTGTGCCGGGGCCCGCGACGAGGTGTTCGCCCTTGCCGATGCGGTTCAAGCGCCCATCGTCCATGCTCTCCGCGGCAAGGAGGTCGTCGAGTACGACAATCCCTTCGACGTCGGCATGACTGGACTGCTGGGATTCAGCTCGGGCTACCACGCCATGGAGGAATGCGACACCTTGCTGTTGCTCGGCACTGACTTCCCCTATCGGGAATTTTATCCCGAGGGCGCTACCGTCCTTCAGGTCGACCTGCGTGGTGAGCACATCGGCCGGCGAATCAGGGTTGATATACCACTGGTGGGCATGGTGAAAGACACCGTTACGGCGCTCCTTCCACGGTTGAAGCCGAAGACCGACGGCCGTCACCTGGAGCGAATGCGAAGGCACTATGCAAAGGCTCGGGAAAGTCTTGACGAACTGGCTGTCAATGACCACAATCGCACCCCACTCCACCCCCAGTTCGTGGCCAAGACGGTTGACGAGGTTGCTACTGACGACGCGGTATTTCTCGCCGACGTCGGTACTCCCGTGGTGTGGGCTGCCCGGTACCTCCGTATGAACGGCAAGCGTCGACTAATCGGTTCGTTCACCCATGGGTCGATGGCGAATGCGCTCCCGCAAGCAATCGGGGTTCAAGCGGCACAACCCGGCCGTCAAATCGTGACCTTTTCCGGTGACGGTGGGTTGGCGATGATGTTCGGAGAGCTGATTACGCTCCGACAGCTGAATCTTCCCGTGAAGGTCGTGGTCTTCAACAACGGAGCACTGAGTTTCGTCGAGCTCGAGATGAAGGCGGCCGGGCTGGTCAACTTCGGCACCGCGCTCCAGGACCCGAACTTCGCGGCGGTCGCGTCTGCCTTGGGCTTGCACGGCACGCGGGTGGAACGACCGGCCGACCTGGCGGGCGCTCTTGACGCGGCGTTTGCCCACGACGGGCCAGCATTGATCGAAGTCATGACGGCCCGACAGGAGCTTTCCATCCCACCAACCATCACGTTTGAGCAAGTCAAGAATTTCACGCTCTACGCAACGCGCACCGTGTTGTCGGGGCGTGGTGACGAACTCATCGACCTCGCCAAGACAAACATCGTCCGCCACCTCACCATCTAAGGAGAAATGACCCATGTCCGGATTGAAGACAAGCGAGAGCCCGTCTCGAAGCACCTCGCCGTTCGTGCCGCTCTCTCATGGAGGAGACGAAGCAAAGAACACCGAATCCTCGGTCGCCGCTGTGCTCTCGGGCCTCGACCAGACCAGAGTCTGGCAGGAGGATTTCTACCGCCACCTGCACCAGAGTCCTGAGCTTTCGTTTCAAGAGCACCACACGGGCGCCGCAGTAGTCGAGCGGCTGAAGAGCTTCGGATTTGACGTCCACGAGGGGATCGGTGGAACTGGTGTGGTCGGGATACTCCGCAACGGCGACGGTCCGACCGTGCTGATGCGTTCGGAGATTGATGCCCTCCCCGTCAAGGAGAAGACCGGGCTACCCTACGCGAGTACGGTCACCGCCACGGATCAGGCCGGCGAAGTCGTGCCCGTAATGCACTCGTGCGGTCACGATGTCCACGTCACGTGCCTGCTCGGAGCCTCTTCACTGTTGGCGAGCGCACGGATGCGCTGGAGCGGTTCCGTGGTCGCCCTGTTCCAACCCGCCGAAGAACTGGGCGAAGGTGCCCAGGCCATGGTGGACGATGGACTGGCTCAGATCGTGGGTGACGTCAGCGTGGCTCTTACGCAGCATGTCCTGCCATTTCCCTCCGGCCAGGTGGCGAGTCGCCCCGGCAATGTCTTCTCCTCCGCCGACAGTATGAAGATCACCGTCTATGGCCGCGGCTCGCACGGCTCGATGCCGCAGTCCTCCGTCGACCCGGTGGTCTTGGCCGCCATGATCGTGGTCCGGTTACAGACCGTGGTAGCGAGGGAGATCGCACCGACCGAACCGGCCGTGTTAACTGTGGGGAGCATCCAGTCCGGCACCAAGAGCAACATCATCGGCGATCACGCCGTGCTGCAGCTCAACGTTCGCAGCTACAACAAGAAAACACGCAAAACAGTGCTGGACGCCATTCGTCGCATCGTCACCGCCGAGTGCGAGGCATCCGGGTCACCGAAAGATCCTGACTTCGAGATGTACGGCTACTTTCCGCCGACGGACAACGACACGAAGACCACCGATCGGGTCCGCGCGGCATTTGACGACCTGTTTGGAGACACGTCGAAGGACCTGGCTCTGCAAACCGCGAGCGAGGACTTCAGTGACATCCCCAACGGGCTCTCCGTGCCGTACACCTACTGGGGACTCGGCGGAATTGATCCCGATCTCTACCAAAAAGCGCAGGCTGCTGGTCGGGTGGATCAGGATATCCCGGTCAACCACTCGCCCCTCTTTGCGCCGGTGATTCAGCCCACGCTCGATACGGGCACAAAGGCACTCGTGGCAGCCGCCCTTGCCTGGCTCGCCTCTTGATCGTTGGTCGGGTTAGTCGTGACGGTTGCGTCCTTGAGGGCGCGTGTGACGGGCGGACGGTATGCCGAGTGACATGCCGTAAACCAGGTGTCGTGGATCGAACGAATCCGTGCGATAATAAATTGTCCCTGGCACGGGTGACCCCCCTGAGTATTCTCTCGGGGGGGGGTAGTGTCAAGGTCGGGGTGAGACATCCTCCTCTCCCTGGTGGAGCGTTCCGATTAGCAAGGAACCAGAGGGCAACAGAGGCCACGCGATGTCCCTGTCAGACCGAGGAGTTCGACAGTTCCACGGAGACAGATGCTGATCGGGCGGAACGAGGAGACGGCACGGTTGAACGCCCTCCTCGGGCAGGTTCTTGGCGGTCTGGGTGGGGCGGTGGTGCTCCGGGGTGAAGCCGGAATCGGCAAGACGGCGCTGCTCAATTCGATGGTCGAAGCGGCCGGGGACCTTTCGGTGGTTCGGCTCGAGGGCATCGAATCCGAGATGCAGTTGGGCTACGCCGCCCTGCATCGGCTTCTGCTGCCCTACCTCTCCCGTTTGGAGCACCTCCCCGAGCCCCAGCGTGACGCTCTGCAGTCGGCTTTCGGGCTCACGTCGTTGGCCCCCGCCGACCGGTTCCTAGTCGGCCTGGCCGCCCTGAGCCTCCTCGGCGACGTGGCACAAGTTGACCCCCTGCTGATCGTCGTCGACGACGCCCAATGGCTCGACCGCGAATCGGTCGCCACCCTCGTCTTCGTGGCTCGCCGCTTGCATGCCGACCGGATCGCTCTCGTCTTTGCCGCCCGCGAATCACTCGAGATCGGCGCGGTGTTCCAGGGTGTTCCTGAACTTGGGGTGAGGGGGCTTGATGACGAGTCCGCCCGTCATCTGCTCACCGCGTCGGTGACTGCCCCGGTGAGCTACCAAGTTGCGGGCCGGATCATCGCCGTCACCCGTGGCAACCCACTGGCGCTCAAGGAGTTGAGCAGCGAGTTGACTTCTGACCACCTGATTGAGCACGCTCTCCTGCCCGATCCACTGCCCATCGGTGAGTTGATCGAGGCGCGGTTCTTGCGCCAGGTCCGACAACTACCGGACGAGACACAGACGATCCTCCTCGTCGCCGCCGCTGATCCCGAGGGGGATCCCCAGACGCTACGTCGAGCCGGAGAGGAACTCGGCCTCTCGTTCACCGCCACCGAGCCGGCGGTGGACGAGGGACTCCTGGTGGTGGATCCTCGGATCGAGTTCCGCCACCCCCTGGTCCGCTCGGCCGTCTATAGCGGCGCCACCACAGAGGAGCGACGATGCGCCCACCACGCGTTGGCGAACGTCATGGACGTCGAACTGGATCCAGATCGACGGGCACTGCACATGGCGCTGGGAGCGGTCGGTCCCGATGAGGAACTTGCCGTGGCACTCGAACAGTCCGCCACCCACGCCCGTTCCCGGGGCGGCTACGCCGCCGAGACCGCGCTCCTCGTCCGCTCCGCCAACCTCACCCCCGACCCGCAACGACGAGCGAGCCGGCTCCTCGCTGCCGCCCACGCCGCATCCCTGGCCGGCAATGCGAGCCATTCGGCGTCGCTACAACAGGCGCGTCCGTGCTTGGTCGATCCAATCGAGAAAGCACAGGCCCAATGCCTCGAGGGCAACCACCGGCATTCCCTGGGCGAACCCCACCTTGGCCCGTCTCTCTTAATCGGGGCGGCCAGAGCGTTCGAACCCCTCGACCGCGGCCTGAGTCACTACGCACTACTCGAAGCGTTCGTGGCGTTGGGGTCCGCGATGCATCTCACCGAGGGAACAACTGGCGTCGAGGTCGCCCAGACCGCGCTGAAATCCCTCAGCGCCCAATCGACACCCACCACAGCGGCGGACCGACTCCTCAAAGGAGTGGCGTTGCGCTACTGCGGAAACTATGCCGACGCCGTGCCGGTGATGCGAGAAGCAGTTCGTGCTCAAGCCACTATGTCTCCCGAGGAGATCAACCGGTGGCAACAGGGAATTGTACTCGCAGAAGATCTCTGGACGAGACGCTGCATCGAGACATTGTGGGTCGGCACGAAAACGCAGCGCGCGCACTGGGATCACTGGCGGCCTTACAGGTCACACTTCTTTCGCTGGTCCAAAATGACCTGCGATCAGGCAGGTTTGTTGCGGCGCGAGACCGCTACTCCGAGCTTCACGACGTCACGACCACGATGGGCGGTTTCGTCGAAATCTACGATTTGTTCGATGTGCAACTGCTGGCTTGGCAGGGGAACCGGATAGTGCCAGCCAAGGCGACTGAGTTACGAGACGTTGGCTCCGCAGTTCATTCCCAGTCTGTGGTTTACCTAGCCGATCTTGCGGTTTTGACTTTCGCATTGGGAGAAGGTCAATACGAGACGGCATTAAGAGCGGCACAATCAGTGGTGGAAGCCGACCATCCGGGCTGGGCCTGTCGAGCTCTCTCCACAGTGGTGGAGGCGGGCATGCGTTGCGGCGACCGCGACGCTGCTTCCGGCGCCATTACGGTGCTGGCCGAGCGGGCTACCGCCTCGGGTACCCCGTGGGCTCTCGGGCTTCTGGCTCGCTGCCGGGCGCTCATGGCCGAGGACTCGGATGCAGAGGAGCTCTACCAGGAGGCTTTGGGTCCGCTCTCCTCGACGTCATGGCTCACGGAGGTGGCTCAGACCAATCTCCTCTATGGCGAATGGCTTCGCCGCCAGAGGCGACGGATCGAAGCCCGAGAGCAGCTTCGTAGGTCATTCGACCTGTTCGACACCATGGGGGCGAGGGCGTTCGCCGAACGAGCCCGGGTCGAATTGCTGGCTACGGGCGAACGCGCCCGCCCTCGACGCGCCGAGACCGTTCATGACCTGACGCCCAGGGAGCTGCAGATCGCCCACCTGGCTGCTCAGCGCGGCACCAGCCGGGAGATAGCCAGCCAGCTCTTTATCAGCGCAAACACGGTGGACTATCACCTCCGCGAAGTGTTCCAAAAGCTCGGTGTGACCTCACGGCGCGACCTCTCCGGGGTACTTCTCGACATCGAGAGTCGCTAGGGGTCGCGGCCTCTGAGTGCCGACTGGAGGCAGCGGTGGTACCGTCGTCACAGAGCGAGAAGTCCAAACGAAACGTCTGCGCAACTGAGGCGATGTGGTGATCCCACCGGACGAAATAACAGAGCATCCGGACGGTGACGGGTGCTGATCGGGCGGAGCGAGGAGACAGCGGAGCTTCGTGCTCTCCCAGAGCAGGCTCGCGCCGGCACGAGCGGCACCGTGGTTCTCCGGGGTGAAGCCGGAATGGAAAAACGGCGCTCCTGAACGCCATCGTCGATGGGGCCGAGGATCTCTCGGTCGTACGGCTCGAGGGCATCGAATCGGAGATGCAGCTCGGCTACGCCGCCCTGCATCGGCTCCTGCTTCCTTACCTTCCCCGTTTGGAGCACCTTCCCGAGCGCCAGCGTGACGCTTTGGGATCAGCCTTCGGGCTCCCCTCGATGGCCCCGGCCGACCGCTTCATGGTTGGTCTGGCCGCACTGAGCCTCCTCGGTGATGTGGCCAATGACGGTCCCTAGCTGGTCGTCGTCGACGATGCACAATGGCTCGACCGCAAATCGGTGGCCACTCTGGCGAGATAACACGGGTTGTGCTCGATCCGGTGACGCGGGGGGTGAGTCATTTGGTGGTGGAACCAAAGCATCGGCAGAGCCTCGGATGCATGATCTCGTGGGTGCGCCTCGACGTCTCGACCGCTGGTATCCTGCTCAAGTGCACGTCTGCGGAGTTGGACGCCTTTGACCACGCGGAAGAGACAATATTCCTGCCGGGTACCGGTGGCCGCGCTGCATATGTTTCAGGACACCCACTTCCGCAGCCCTACGACGGCCTGGTTGATTTGATCGGGGAGGTCCCTCAGCCCGTGACCTACGACACGATCCCCTAGGGTGAGGTCGAACTTCGAGGCGAAGAGCTTCTCGAGTCGACTGATGGAGAAATAGGCAGGGTTTGGGGTCTGGACGTCGATCGGGGCAGCGGCCACGTGGTGTACCTACTCGTTCACGAAAGTCACGTGTGGGGACGCAGGGAACTTGCCATTCCCATGGAAGAAGTTGCGGTGATCGCCGATGGCATTCGTCTTAACATCGTAAAATACGAGGTGAAAAAGAGGTCTGCCGGCATCTCTCATGCGTGACGCGGAACGGGCCACCACGCCTCGGCCGCGGGCTCTCAAGGGCGCGCCAGGGATAAATACGGGCTCCATAACCCTCTCAGAGTGCGATCGTGACGAGAGAGTACGCGATATATAGCTCGATGGACTGCGATATCGAACTACGGAGGAAGCAACAATGACGATAACCGTCAGTACCCCACTGCAATTAGATTCGGCGACGTCCCCGCCTTCGGGCCATTCAGGTAGATCGCGCCACCGAGGAGGCAGTTCGAGAGAGGCGACACAGATCGACGTGACGATGTTTGCGGGATTGCTCGACGACCCCGCGATCGCCCTCTGGGCTGCGGAGGCATCGGCGAACTATCGAGTCTCCGCGCTTGGCGCGATCGGACTTCTTGCACATGCCCTCCTCGTTGACGGCGAGCGGTGACAAGTCGACCTCTGTGGCTTGAACGTGTGCAGAGCGATCGCAAATGACGGTGAGTGAGGAAGCCGCCCGCAACGAGGCGCCGCTACTCGAGATCGAACTAGTGGAGGTCTCCCAGGGCTGTCTCGCTCGACTCAGTGGCGATCTCGTCGCGGAAACAAGGGCGGGTTTGTGGAGTATCGAGCCGATACTGGCAAACGAAGCCCGTGCGGCCCTCGATGTTTCGGGAGTGATGTCGATCGACGGCCCAGGGTTAGAGGCGGCGCTTAGGCTCATGCATGCCCTTCACACATTTGGCGGATCCGTGACTTTCGGTAGCGAGCGATGCTCACGAAAGGTGAGCCTAGAAGCGCCGGTCTCGGCACCATACGATGTGGCCCCCGGGGTGCTCGGCCGGCTCAACGTGCTTCGAGAATCAGCCGATCACCAGGTGCCTTTGTGGTGAGACGGCCGACCGACCCGTTAGTCACACGGGTTCGACGCACTGATCAAAGCGCGATCGTGGAGAGAGTGTCAACAATGCAGTGCAATAGAAAGGAGTTGAGATTGTGGATATGAAGCTTGAGGTTGTGGTACTGCCGGTCTCTGACGTCGATCGGACCAAGGCGTTCTACAAGGAGTTGGGATGGCGCGAGGACGCCGACCTTGTCAAGAGCGAGGATTTCCGGTTGGTGCAGGTGACTCCGCCGGGTTCGGGGTGCTCGATCATCTTCGGCCAAGGGATCACCTCTGCTATTCCAGGGTCGGTCCAGGGTCTGCACCTGATCGTGTGTGACATC
>Ga0302325_10026748_pt1 | contig 11978 bp, 13 predicted proteins | sample Palsa_T0_2_FD_201948 | JGI IMG/M metagenome (GOLD analysis project Ga0302325, IMG submission 201948) | Peat permafrost microbial communities from Stordalen Mire near Abisko, Sweden - Palsa_T0_2 | ecosystem: Environmental > Terrestrial > Soil > Palsa > Peat permafrost | place: Sweden: Abisko... | reverse complement strand
CTCGCAGCTTGACCGGAGCGCATTCGACGTACACGGGAATACCCGGTGGCCGTCACGAGTGGTAGGGGCCGGGCATGTGCGATGAAGCATCATGATGCCAATCGGGCTCGGCTGCAGGATGATAGCCAGTTTCGTGCGGGACGGGATCGTAATACGGGTCCGGCTCGATCCCGTACTCGTGATCCGCGCCATCGTCGTGCCCATGGCCATCGTCGTCTCCGCCGTCGTGCCTGTGGCCATCGGCGTGGCTGTGACCGTGATCTCCGTGTTCATCGGGTGTATGCGGTCCCGCCTCCGGTCCAGCATGATCTGAGTGCAGCGCGCGGTACAACTCGACTCCTGCCGCCGTGACCTCGACAAGCCGGGCGGCGCGCATGAAGTAGTCCCACGCTCGAGCGGAAGGCGCCGCGGGCGCGTCTACAGCACCTATGGCCAGGTCAGCCTCTGGCTGGCCGACAGGCGGGGTGGCCGACCCTCGCCACGGGAAGTTCGGCGCGGCGAGGAAGGCGAACAGGAGCTCGACCGCGTTCTCGGCGGCGTACCGGCGCCACGCACCGCTCTCTGAACCGGACGGTACGGCGTCCAGTTCGGCCTTGCGGCCGTCCGCGAAGTCCGAGATGCGCGGTTTGCGGTGCTTAGCGAGTTGTTCAGGAAGCGGAGCTACGGCGCGCGACCGGGGCATTGCCCCTGGTGGTGCGCCTGGCGTCAGCTGTGGTACACTCGCCAGCCTCCTACGCTTGGTGCTGATGGAGACGTACACGTTTCTGTTTACCGACATCGAGGGCTCGACGGCTCTGCTCCGGCGCATCGGGCAAGGCGCCTACGAGCAGGTACTTGACGACCACCACTCGCTGATCCGGTCGGCTCTCGCCGCCCACGGCGGCAGCGAAGCGAACACCCTGGGAGACGGGTTCTTCGCAGCGTTCTCCTCGCCGCGGGCGTGCGCGGCGGCGGTGCTGGACATGCAGCAGGCCATCGAGGCACATGCCTGGCCCGCCGGGGAGCATGTCCGGGTGCGGATGGGCATCCATACCGGTGAAGCGTCGGAGACGGCCACCGGCCTGGTGGGCCTGGATGTGCACCGCGCCGCGAGGGTGGCAGCCGTCGCGCACGGGGGGCAGGTGCTGGTGTCGGAGACGGCGGCCGCGCTGGTGCGCGACTCGCTCCCGCCGGGCGCGGCGCTGACCGATCTGGGCGCGCACCGGCTGAAGGACCTGGGCCGCCCGGAACATGTCTTCCAGCTGCACGCGGCGGGCCTGCGGGCCGAGTTCCCGCCGCTGCGCTCGCTGGGCAGCGCGGCGCTGCCGAACAATCTGCCGGCCCAGCTGGCGAGGTTCATCGGCCGCGGCCGGGAGCTGGCGGAGGTCCGGGCCCTGGTGGAATCCTCCCGCCTGGTCACGCTGACCGGGGCCGGGGGGTGCGGCAAGACCAGGCTGGGCCTGCAGGTGGCCGCCGAGCTGCTGGACGGGTCCGGTGACGGGGTGTGGCTGGTGGAGCTCGCGGCGGTCACCGACCAGGACGCGGCGGCGCCGGCCATGGCCGCGGCGCTGGGGATCGTCGCACAACCGGGCCGGCCGGTCGCCGAGACCTTGGTCGATGCGCTGGCCCCCCTGGACATCTTGATCGTGCTGGACAACTGCGAGCATCTGATCGGCGGCTGCGCCAAGACCGCTGACGCCATCGTGCGGCACTGCCCGCGGGTGCATCTGCTGGTCACCAGCCGCGAGCCGCTCGGCATCGGCGGGGAGGCCGTTTACCGGGTGCCGTCGCTGTCGCTGCCCGGACCCGACGACAACGGTTCCCCGGCGCCCGAGTCGTCCGATGCGGTCGCGCTGTTCGTCGACCGGGCCAGAACGCAGGGCGCCAGCCTGGCCGTGGACGAGCAGACCGCCCCGCTGGTGGTGTCGGTCTGCCGGCGGCTGGACGGGATGCCGCTGGCCATCGAGCTGGCCGCCGCCCGGCTGCGCACGATGTCCCTGGCCAGCCTGCACGACCGGCTGGACCAGCGCTTCCGGCTGCTCACCGGGGGAAGCCGCACCGCGCTGGAGCGGCAGCAGACGCTGCGGGCGACCGTCGACTGGTCCTACTCGCTGCTGACCGGCGCCGAGCAGTTGCTGCTGCGGCGGCTGCCGGTGTTCGCCGAGAGCTTCGACCTGGACGCCGCCGAGGCGGTGTGCGGCTTCGGCGACCTCGAGGTGCTCGACGTCGCAGGCCTGCTCGGCTCGCTCGCGGACAAGAGCCTGGTCCTGGCAGAGCCAGCCGGGGGAACCCTCCGCTACCGGCTGCTGGAGACCATCCGCCAGTTCGCCGCCGAACGGCTCGCCGAGGCCGGCGAAGACGAGGCCGCCGCCCTGGCAGCCGCGCACGGCGCGCACTTCCTGGGTGTTGCCGAGGCGGCGGCCCCGCACCTGACCGGACCGGACCAGGGCCGGTGGCTCGCGCGGCTGGACGCCGAGCAGGCGAACCTGCGGCGCGCGGCCGGGCACGCGGCCGGTGACCCCGAGGGGACCGCGCGGGTGCTGCGGTTCGGCGTCGCGCTCCGGCGCTACTGGATGGCGCGTTACCGGTACGAGGAAGCCGGCGGCATGCTCGTGCCGGCGCTGCAGCGGCCCGACGCCCGGGCGGATCCCGGGCTGTTCGGGGCGGCACTGGTCGCCGCCGTCCTCACCGCTCGCGCTGCCGGCTCTGGCACAGCCCGGCAGCTAGGGGACCAGGCGGTTGAGGTCGCCCGCCGGCTCGGCGACGAACGGTTGCTCATCGAGTCGCTCGCGGCGAGCTGCGACGCTTATTTCTTCGCCGGCGAGCCGGAGACAGGACTTCCCCTTGGGCAGGAGGCGGTCGAGCGCGCCCGGCAGCTTGGCGACGATGTCCTGCTGGGCGAGAGCCTGATGGCGTATCTGCTGTGCAGCGACCTCATCGACCCAGCTCGCTACCGGCAGCTGTTCGCCGAGGCCATCGCCTGCACCAGGCGATCCGGCGACCAGCTCATCAGCCGTTACTTGTACAACAACGCCGGCGTTCAGGCGCTGCAGGCGGGGGACATCCCGGCCGCCCGGGCGCATCTGGACGCGGCGGCGCAGACGATGCAGGCGATCGGCGAGAACTCCGCCGTTGTGCCGGGCAACCTGGGCTGGGTGCTGCGCCAGGAGGGCGACCCGGACGCCGCGCGGTCAATGTTCGAGGCTAGCCTGCGGACGGCTCGCCGGAACGGGGACCGTGCCGGCATCGCCTACGCCAGCCTCGGCCTGGCGTGCCTGGCCGCGGACCGGGACGACTGGCACCAGGCAGGAGTGCTGCACGGCGTCGCGCAGGCCTTTCTCGACCGGGCCGGAGAACCATGGCAAGACCCCGAGGCGCGCTATCGCCGGGAAAGCCTCGCCGACGTGCGGGCCCGCCTCGGCGCTGACCAGGCCGACCGGGCCTACGCCGAGGGCATGGCGCTCAGCGTCGACGCGGCCCTTGACCTGGCCCGTGGACAGCTGACCGTCGCCCCGGACCCGCGGCAGCCGCCAGAACCGCCAGGCCTGGCGCAGCTATCGGCCCGGGAACGGGAACTGGTCATCCTGGTCGCCCGCGGCGCCACCGACGCGCAGATCGCCGCCCAGCTGTACATCGCCGTCAGCACCGTCCGCTCGCACCTGGACCGGATCCGGGACAAGACCGGCTGCCGGCGCCGCGCCGACCTGACCCGCATGGCCCTGCAGGCCGGCCTGATCTAACCGGCCCGCCATCCGCCTAGCGCCTGGGCTGGCCCGCGCCGGCGTTAGGCATTTGTGCCCAATCCGCCAACCCGGCGCAAAGGGGCAACCCGGCCCCTGCCGCGCGGGCCGCCCGGCGGCGCAGCCTGGTGCCAGCAGGCCGGCACAGGTCCGGCCGCCACCAGAAACGGAGACCACCCATGTTCACCCGACGCATCCTGGCCCTGGCCGGCGTGCTCACCTGCCAGAGCGTCAGCGACCACGGCGAGGGCTCATCGCCGCCGACCACACAGCAGGTCATCGCCACGCTAAGACGGTGCCGACGCTCAGTACCGTGAACGGGCCGGGCACTGCCGCCGAGAACATCTTGTCTGCCGCTGTTCAGGATCTGCAGAACTACCTCGGCGGTGCCGGCAACGGCAGCGAGCACACGTTCAAGACCCCGGCCGGCGACTTCACGGTGAAGCACTACAACCCGGCCTCGGAGAACAACGGCGGGCCGATCTCGCTGAGTGGCCCGGTCAGCGGCGCCTGCACGTCCTACGCCCTCTCCCTCTCCCTCGCCCACCCCTACCCCGAGCAGCACTGCAACTTAGTGAGGAAAGGAAACAAAGATGGACACCAAAGTCAATGGACGCGACATCGACAGGGCATACCTTGCCGAGCACGCACAGCCAATCCGGCTAGTCGGGGCGGGAGTCTGCCAACTCCTGGCCTTCCTTCTGATCCTCGACTCAAGCGGATTCATCTACGGCGGGCACGAGGTGTTCATCGTCGTGTTCATGCTCGCTGCTACCGCGCTGGCCGGGTACGCGCTGTTCAGGTACCTGCGGCCAGCCGAGGTCAAGGTCAAGGCAGACGCCAGCGTCACCGACCTGCCACACCGCAAGACGGGGAGCTAACCGTGAGACTCAAGATCAGCGCGCTCGTGGGAGCGGCGGTCGGCAGTCTCGCGCTGCTGGCTGCCTGCGGCGGCGGCTCAAACTCTACCACGGCTCCCGGCGCACCGGCCGGGAGCGCGCCGCCGACCAGCCAGGCACCGGCCACCACGGCACCACCGGCAGCTGGGCAGCCACCAGTTGACGCATCAGCCCGCCGAGTGCCCTCGCGCAGGCGCAGGTGGCCGGGCAGATCGACATGGGTGCGCCAACCTGCAGCACGCCGACAGTGAACGACGCAGTTGACTACACCGCACTGATCAAGCAGCTAGAGGGCCTCAATGTCACGACTACGGATGAGGACACCATTCAGAACACCATCCAGCCGCTTATCGATACTGGCTTCGGTGACCTAGAGGGCATGGTCCTTTCCAACGACGGCGACCAGCTAGCGGCCACCAACTAGACCTGTGAACCGTCCGGCGGCCTGGCGTCGTAGCTCTCTTAACTGCGGGGACAGTCCCCCAAGTTCCACGAACGGAGAACCGTGCTCGTCTTCGCCTTCTTCAAGAGGCCACTAGAAGACAGGGAGTAACCAGCGATGACTAACGCCCCATGGGGAGGGGCTACCCCCAATAGCCCTGGCCAGTACCCCGGACGACCACTAAATTCACCGCAACCCTTTCACAAGCCGGGCTGCCGGTACGGCGGGCCGTGTTATTGCTTCAGGCCGCCTGACGTGGTGTACACAGCGGAACAGGACAAAGCACAGTACAGGGTCAACCTGCTGCGCATCATCAACCTGGTTCTGTTCCTCCCGTTCCTCGGGTCGATCAGCTGGTTCCTTCTGCTGGACACGGAGCCGCGTAACTACGGTGGGCTCGTGTTCTTCAAGACCCTGGCAGGCATCGCCATACTGCTGATCCTGGCTTTGGTGATCACGAACAAGGTGGTCAGGTACAGGCTCAAACGAAAGTACAACGTGCGGTGACTGACTCATGGGCACACTCATAAAGGAACTGTTCCTCCTGATCAGGGACGTGATCAGGGAACGTAAAGCGAGGGGAAGCACAATGCACAATGACCGTAAGACGCGACTGATCGTCGCTGTCGCTCTCAACATTCTCCTGTTCATCATCTTCCTTCTCGGCGGCATGACGATCGCCTGGGGTATTGGCCTCACCATATTCGCCTGGCTCTGTTACAGCGGCGTGCAGGGCGGCCTGATGCTCTACAAGCACAGCACGCACTACAGCGCCGAGGTCCACGCGCAAGAGGCGGCCAGGCTCGCGGCCGAGGGGGACAGGCCAACGAATCCGAATGGCTAACGACAGACCGCCGCCGACGCGCTGCTGGTGAGTCTCCGGAAAGGCAAGCCATGAGAAAGCTACTCGCAAAGATTGCCGGGCATAAGATCATCGCCGCACTCGTTGCTGTCGCGGTAGTGGGAGGCGGTACCGCTGGCGGCGTGGCGTTCAACGGCGGCAATAACGGCAACACCTGCAACGGAAGTTGTATTACCTCCGTGCCACCCGGTCAGCAGGGCACGACGACCACCAGCACAGGGGCAGCCAACAACGTCTGCCCGGTGCCCGGCTCGCGCCCTAAGTTCATTGCGATCTTCGTGCAGGGAATTGCGTCATACGTCCTGGCACGGACTGACCAGATACCCGGAACCGATGACGTGGCTAAGAAAATCGTTCTGCCAGCGCCAGGACCGGGACCAGCGCCAGAGCCAGGGAAGACCGAGCCTCCCAACAACAATCAGAAGCCTGTTGGTTATACGGAGATCCCGGCTATCGGCTCGTTCAATGCTGCCAAGGCTAGCTACTGCGCAACGACACCGAACGAGCAACCGCAGAATGGTGAACTGCCGCCGGATAACAGTAACATCATTCTCCGGTCAATGGCTGACGGCTGGCTGAACTACAGCTATGACAACAGCGGATTCGGGAACCTGGAATCCGACGCCTCGTCAGACGGCCCGTCAAGGGTGACCCGGGCGGCCTAAAGCACCGACAAGGGAGGCCACGATGCACCTAATCGCCAAGATCGCCGCGCACAAGGTCATCGCTACGGTCGCGGCCGTAGTGGTGATAGGAGGCGGGGCAGCCGGGGGTGTGGTACTTAACGGCGGCAACAACGGCAACACCTGCAACGGGGTCTGCGGTACATCAGTGCCAAACTCCGGGCCGACGACGTTCACGCCGCCGACCTGGAAATACCGGGTAGATTCCATGAGCGTGTGCATCAACAACGACTTTGGTTTTGACCAGATAGGCGGAGTCATAACACCGTTCCCGGAGTTCGGCGGAAACTACTGCATGGTCATGACCGTCTCGATTCGCTTTAACGGCCAGAACGTGGAGCTTACCCCTTTCCCGGCAGCGGTCAAGAACGGTCTGCCGTCCAATACTGACGCATGGTGTGGGACGAACAACGACGGCGCAATCGTTCCTAACACACAGACCGTCACGCAGTGCGGAATCAACGATCAGTCGTACCCGGACGGCTGGCAGCAGTTCAATGATCTAGGTCTTGGTGCTCCACCGCTTGGACCGCCATTCACCGGGCAATCATACCCGGTGCTTACGTTCGCGCTCCCCGTTAATAACACCCCCTGGCAGTACGTCTGGAGCGGGAATCCGACTATACCGGCTCAGGGCCAGCCGGCCCCGCCCTGGTACAAATCGATACTCCATCCTGGCGTTGCGGGGCCAACCGGGCTCTACCTGATGGAGAACATGCACAACACCGAGACGGTGTTCATGGTCCCCTTCGAGGATCTTTCGCCTGAGCAGAGTGATACGTACCCGTGGGTGCGCGCGCACATCAACGCGAGCGATGGCAAGCTCGTCTGTGATGATCAGGGTGACCCTAATAGCACCGACCTGCCAGACGGTGCTTCCAACACGCCGGGTGAGGGCGACGTCGGCGTGAATGACCGTCCCATAGTTAACGGTAGCTGCCCCAAAACGCTGCCGGACGGTAAGCCCACGGTGGTGAACGGACCTGTTACTGTCGGGCCGCCCCAGGCGCCGGTATCGACTTGTATCTCGGGTTGCCCGACGCCACCCGCGAACCCGTCAGCAGCGGCCATAGCAGCGTGGAAGGCGACAGCAAACGATGCCTCGAACATCGTGGGCGCGGCTCTTAGGAACGTGGCTAGCCTCCTGCCAGCATCGGAGGACACGCCGCAGATAGTTGGGCTAAACCAGCTAGCGACCATTCCGCTTGCTGAACTGGACATGGATACGCCTACTCAGCAGAAGGAAGCACACGCGGATATCACGGTTCTCGACAATTTCTTCGGGACGCCAGGGCTCATACCCGGAACGGGATCAAACACGGGCGGGTCGTCGCCTACGTCGCCGTCCCCACCTAGCACGCCACCACCAACTACGCCACCGACGACACCATCACCAACGCCAACGTCACCGACGACGCTGGTGACCCCCGGCAACCAGTCACCCGCAGACGCGGTTGACGGCTTCTACCAGAGCGAGCTAGCAGGCGACTGGGCAGCGGTATGCTCATACGTCACACCGTCCGCCCAATCCCTGTGCCTAGCCGGGACCAGCGGCCAGGCGGCGGCCACGGGGACCGCGAATGTCGGCACTATGGTGAATTCCGCAGACGGCAACGAGGCACTGGTATCAGTCACCGGGAGTATCTGCGCGCCATCCAGCCCGTGCGTGTCAAACTCCGACGCCAGCCTTGGCATGCCGTCTTCGCCGTCACAATTCGCAGCTGACTACCAGGCCGCAGTCGCTAATACCACCAGCGACAGCAGCACGAGCATGTCACCAATGCCATGTAGCCAGATAGGTGGCAAGTGGTATGTCGATTTCGGCTGACATACATAAGAACAACACAGACCCTGGGGGGCGGTCCAAGCGGCGCACGGACTCGGCAAGGGTTTCATACAAGTATTACAGTTGCTTTTTCACGTTGAGTGCACGCGTGCTGGTTGTTCCGTGACTGCCTGCGGCTCGGCGGCGCTCGTCGAGCTTATCCGTGCCATCTGGGACGGAGATGGCGATAAGCGCGGCATACTCTCTACTCAGGTCGGCCACCCGCTCCGCTGCGACCTCGGAACTACGGGTCGCCTCGTCTCGCTGAGCGCGTAGTTCTTCCAACGCACTTGACGCATCGTTCACTCGTATCTCGGCGTCGTCAGACAGGACAGACAGACGGGCGGCGTCGTCTCGCAGCAAGGGGAGTCGGGCTACATGCTCATCCCGCTCGCTGCGGCGCTCGCGAGCTAGCTCCAGCGGTGCTCGCTGCGGGCCTTCTGCCAGCGCCGCTCGCGAGATGCTGTCAGCCTGTTCGGCCAGCCTCTCTGCAGCTTGGGCCTTCTCAAGGGCAGAGCGGCTGGCACCGAGGTCTGCGTCGAGAGCGGCGACGTTGTCGGGGATGCGCACCGCTGCCAGTGCCGTTTGTTCCCCTTCCAGTCGCACCAGCTCGGTTCGGGCGGCGGCGAGCTCGGTCTCTGTGGTCTGGATCTGCGGCAAGGCCGCCTCCACCTGCTCGCTGAGGCTGGTCAGGGTCTTCTCAGCGGCACGGGCGGCTTTCTCGGCCTCCGGGGTTGCGTCAGCGAGGGTCGTCAGGGTCTCGGTAAGGCTGTCGGCTCGCTGCGCGGCGACGCTGGCCCGCTGGTTCGCCCGCTCCATCATCTTCCGGTAGTGCTCGGCGCCCAGAAGACGCAGCAGGATCTCCTGCCGGTCGCTGGTCTTGGCGTGCAAGAAATTCGCGAATTGGCCTTGGGGGAGCACAACGCACTGGCAGAAGTCCTCATACGACAGGCCGAGCAGGCGTTCCACAGCGTCTGTGACTCCTGTCAGGTCCGTGGCCAAGACCTCGGTCGGCTCGCCCGGTTGGGCCGTGCCGGCCGGGTCGAGCAGCCGCTCCAGGCTCGCGGCCCGCTGGCTGACCTGGCCAGCTTGGCCTCCGGCGCGGCGCAGCTCTCGCGCCACGGCATAACGCTGGCCCTCGACTTCAAAGACCAGCTTTACCGTCCCCCGTGCCATGGTCGGCGCGAGCGCGAGAGAAACCATTCCCTTGCGGCCCCAGCGTGGTACCGATCCGTAGAGTGCGAATGTCATCGCGTAAATGACGGTCGACTTGCCTGATCCGGTAGGGCCGACTAGCGCGAAGAAATCCGCATCAGTGAAGTCGACCTGGGTCGGCTCCCGGAACGAGGCGAAGCCGTTCATGTCCAGCACGATTGGTCGCATGGCAGGGTCGTCTCCCGGCTCAGCCGGCGCTGCCGGCGGCGGTGACCTCATCGTGCAGCTGCCCAAACAGCGTTGCTACTCGAGCGTCCTGCACCTGTACCGAGGCGCAGTAGTCAGCGAACAGCTGGCCCGGAGTGCGCATCGCACCGGTCGCCTCAGGCTGATCTGGACGAGATGGCGCGGCAAAGTCGGGATCGATGCGGACCTCCAGGGCGTTCGGCAGGATCGCAACGGTGTCGTCGCGCAGGCCGGCTCGAGTCGGCTCGCGTAGCCACACCCGCAGGTAGTCCTCTCCGAGCGACGCGGCCTGCGCTTCCAATTCGGGCAGGGTGCCCCGGACCGTCCGCAGCCGCCGGCCTGACGCGATCGGGATATCAGTGATGCGGGCAGGCACCGACGGACTCGCCTCGACCAGGCACACGACGCTGGTGTTGTCCTGCTCTCCGAAGTCGACGGCGATCGGCGAGCCGCTGTAGTGGACCGGGCAATGCGCGGGCAGCGACTGCCGCCGGTGCAGATGTCCTAGGGCGACATAGTGCGCGGAGACCGGGAAGATGGCCGCTGGGACGCTGTACTCGAAGATCGACTGGGCCGACCGCTCGCCGCCGCCGAAAATTCCGCCGATACAGGTGATGTGCGACATCAGCAGATTGACGGTCTCGCCGCTGAACCCGGCCGTCAGGGCTGCGACGACTTGGCGGACCATCTCGTCGTACGCTCGAACGTTCTCCGAGGGGGTCTGGGTGGTGATCTCGGCGGCCCGGACGGCGTAGCGCTGGGTGAGGAATGGCAGGACAGCCACCTGAACGTCCTCACCGCCCGATCGTGCCCGGAAGTGAACCACGCCGCCTTGGTCCGGCGGCCGGACCATCCCGACCAGAGTGATTCCCGCGATGTCCATCAACGGTCGATAGGCTTCGAACGTCGGCCCGTGGTCATGGTTGCCGGCAATGACGATGACCTCAGCGCCGGCCTGGCGCATCCGCAGCAGTGTCTGGACCACCAGGCGCTGCGCCGGGGCGGACGGTGCCCAAGACTCGTAGACGTCCCCAGCGACCAGCACGGCGTCGACCTGATGTTCCGCGGCGATGTCCGCGATCTCAGTCAGGACGGCGCGCTGCTCATCAAGTCGGTCGCGGCCTTTGAGGGTCTTCCCGGTGTGCCAGTCGGAGGTATGCAAGAACTTCATGGCCTTCCGTTTCCTCGTGAGCAGACTGGTTCCTCGTGAGCAGACTGGCCGTCAGAACGGGGGAGTCTCGTCGTCGACGGCAGGGAGCCGGGCGAAAGCATCGCCCGGCGGGACGGCGGGTGCACGCGGCGGCGCCGGGCACTCCGATAGGCGGGTCGCCCAGGCCGGGAACGGGAACTCCACGGCCAGCGGAACCGGGATTTCTGGCTGGGAGATAAACATCGCGCCCGGCTTGGCGAGCGTCGCGCGAGTCCGCTGTGAGGGCGGCAGGAACCCGTACTCCGGGCGCCCCGCTTCGGCCGAGTCGAGGCGCCCGACGACGCGGATGGCCGAGTTCGACACGATGCGGCGTTCGACCTCACTTGCAGTCTGCTGCGCCCCAATCAAGATGATCCCCAAGGACCGGCCCCGTTCGGCGATGTCGAGCAGAACGTCCTTGATCGGTGAAGTGCCCTCCCGCGGCGCGTACTTATTCAGCTCATCGATCGTCGTGAACAGCAGACCGCCCGGGCCAGCGTCCTCCTTCCGCGCTGTCTCAGCCGCCAGCACCACACCGACGACGAAGCGCTGGGCGCGCTCGTGCAGGTTGTGCAGATCCACGACCGTCACCTGCTGATCCTGGGTCGAGATCTGCCGCCGCGGAGTGCCGGTCAGGTCCGCGCGAATGATCGCGCGCAAGGGCCGCAGCGACGAGCGCAGCCGCCGGACGAACGCGTTGATCGTCCCGATACCGGTAACAGGGCCGGCCCAGTCAGGGCGGGTGGTGTCGTCGGTGAGCCGGGCCACGATGATGTCGATGAGGTCTTCGTATGTTGCCGCAATGTCGTCATCGAGCTTGACCGCGCCATTGCCCTCTCTGTCAAACTCTCGTGAGACACGAGGCTGATGTAAACCTCTGTAACGAGCGGGGCGAGACGGGATCTACGAAACGTGACACTGACCACCGCAGACGTGGCCTCCTCCACGGGGGAGGATG
>Ga0302325_10026745_pt1 | contig 11979 bp, 10 predicted proteins | sample Palsa_T0_2_FD_201948 | JGI IMG/M metagenome (GOLD analysis project Ga0302325, IMG submission 201948) | Peat permafrost microbial communities from Stordalen Mire near Abisko, Sweden - Palsa_T0_2 | ecosystem: Environmental > Terrestrial > Soil > Palsa > Peat permafrost | place: Sweden: Abisko... | reverse complement strand
AATGACGCCGATAGCCCGGCTTCCGCACTGGCCGGCAACCGACCGCAGTAAGCGGTCGACGGGCATGTGCAATCCCGCGGCTTGGGTTCGCGGGGCAAGTTTCAGCGCCCCGTTGGCGATGGTCAGATCGACATTCGCGGGTATGACGTATACATGGTTGGCTTCGAGCGGCATTCCATCGGAAGCCTCGCTGACGGGTATGGCGGTGGCGCGCGCCAGAATCTCGGCAAGCAGGCTGTGGTGGTTCGGATCGAGATGTTGAACGAATATGATGGCAAAGCCGGTATCGCCCGGCAAATCGGCAAGCAGGCGCTTAAAAACCTCGAGGCCGCCCGCAGAGGCGCCAATGCCAACCACCGGAACGGCGGTTCCGGCCGCCTCGGGGCTTTCTTCGGCGCAGCCTGCCGCTTCTGAGTCCGGCAAAATACCTTCCAGCACTGGCTTATCGTCCATTGGAACCTCCGCTCAGGACATCACCACGCACTATCTAAATAATTATTCTATGGATTATCCCGAACATTTCAGAATATCGCACCATCGAAGCAAATTGTGCGCCACAGGACAAATCGCGGGTCCGATTGCCCGAGGCCGAGGTCGAAACGGGCGCGTTTACCAGCTTGATCGGAAACCCCGCGGCCGGGAAAATCTCTCGCGGCGCCACTCCCGAATCCTCCTCAGGGCTTGATGAGTTCTGAACCATGAGATCTCGATGCGGCGCCCCGGTGGGTGGAGTGGCGCGCCGGGACAGACAAAGCTTCCCTCGCCCTGCTTGGATCGACTCTCGCTGCTGGTCGGACTCGACACGGAACATTCCGCAATCTCCGGAACCGGTGGGTGCGTAGCGCACTGATTTCCCTGTTTTGGGACCACCGGCGCTATCCCAGCGACGGGTAAGTCGACGTTGGCCATCGCCGGCACGTAAATTTTTCATTTAATGGTGCGCCGCACATCGCATATCAGGATCTGAATCGATCGGGGGTCCTGACAGACGGATCGGCATATCGGTATCGAGTCCGCCGTCCTCGCCTTGCCTTCTACCTGCAAGCAGTGGCGGCATCCCGCGGCATCGAATATAACATTGGCGTGACACGTGCAATTAGGAGCGCCGGTACAGAACACGGCATCCGGTGGCGGCCGGATCCAAAGCCCGGCCATTCGCGACAGTCGCCGCCTGCTTAGGGCGGCTGAAGCAAACCCAAAAGCCCGTTACACGCAACGGGAGGCGTTTTCAACAGACGGAGGAGTTATCAATGTTTCTAGGACTGTTTTTTATTTTGCTTGTGATGTGGATGCTGGGATTTTTTGCGTTCCACGTTGCCGGCGGGCTGATTCACCTGCTGTTAATAATAGCGGTGATTTCTCTGGTATTTCATTTTATCAGGGGCCGTAGCGTGGCTTGAAACCAAGGAGCGGCTGGTAAGAGCGGCGACTACCGAAGTCATTCGGCAGAAAGGCGCCGGCAGTGCTGCTGATTGAAGCGTAAATCGATCCGGAAAGAACGAGGGGAATATGACATTACATGCGGTATTCGTCAAAGAACTGAAAGACCTGACAAGCGCCGAGAATCAGCTGGTGAAGGCGCTTCCGAAAATGGTGAAAGCCGCCGCCTCACCTGACCTGAAGAAAGCGTTTCAGGCCCACCTTGAGGAAACAAAAAACCACGTGGAACGTATCAAGCAGGCGTTCGCATCGGTCAGCGAAACGCCGAAAGCGGTTTTATGCAAAGGCATGGCAGGCCTGGTTGAAGAAGGCGCAGAGCACATTGAGCAGGATGCCGGCGATGTATATGGAGACCTGGCGCTGATTGGCGCCGGCGAGCGAGTAGAGCACTACGAAATTGCCGCTTACACCACGGCTATTTCTATGGCTAAGGCTCTGAAGTATTCGGCCGCGGCGGATCTGCTTGCCGAGAACTTGCAAGAGGAACGGAATGCGGCAAAACTACTTTTCGAATTGGCTAAGCCTATGTTGAAAGAAACGGCGACGGCCACCGGTAAGGAATTTGTAAACAAGGGCGGCGCCTCTTAGCTTAAGCCAAAGGTCTCGCCCTTCTGTCAACGCGAACAAAATGAAAGGAACTCAAATGCAATACTCCAGATTAGTTTTACCAGCGATACTTGGTGTTGCCGGCATCGTGTGTTACGGACAGGCACAGACTCAACCTGACAACACTAAAGTAAACCAGCGCGATCGCAGCGCTGCGGAAGTGACCGCGGACCAGCAGAAGTCCAATGCGGCCGATATGAAAATGACCCAAAGTATCCGCAAGTCGATTATGGCGGATAAGTCGCTCTCCAGCTATGCCCACAATATCAAAATTATCAGTCAGAACGGAGTGGTGACCTTGAAAGGGCCAGTCAAGTCCGACGCCGAAAAGACGACGGTTATGGCGAAGGCGGTTGCCGTAGCCGGCAGCAGTGACAACGTGACCGATCAGATTTCCGTTAAACACTAACATTTCCCATTTGCAAAAGGAGCTATACTATGGCAGGCAAAAACACAGCGGTATTCGGTATTTACAAGACGGTCGGTCTAGCGGAACGAGCCGTAGATCGCTTAACCGGGGCCGGGTTTTCCCAAAATGACATCTCGGTGCTTCTTCCCGACAACCAGAGTACGAAGGAATTCGCACACGAGAAGAATACCAAGGCCCCCGAAGGAACAGCGACTGGGGTGACTACCGGCGGCGTCGTGGGCGGGACTTTGGGCTTATTGGCCGGGATTGGCGCATTGGCCATTCCAGGCCTCGGTCCATTCATTGCAGCTGGTCCGATCATGGCCGCGCTTGCGGGTTTGGGCGTCGGAGGAGCGGTTGGCGGCGTCATCGGAGCACTCGTCGGGATGGGTATCCCGGAGTACGAGGCCAAGCGGTATGAAGGGCGATTGAAAGATGGCGGAGTTCTTTTATCGGTGCATTGCGATACGTCCGGCGAAATCACCCGGGCGAAGGAACTGTTGACCGGGACTGGGGCCGAGGACATTGCGTCGACAAGCGAGACAGCGGTCGGCTCACACAGCGCGTAACGCGGGCGCTGCGTCCGCTTTCCAAGCAAGCTAATGATGGGGCAGCCACCGCACGATTAGGTCGCTGCCCTATACCACCAACATTCGCGAAGTTGCCTGGTCTACTTCGCAATCCCTAATCCCCCGCCACGTATCCGTGTGCTCCCTCAGCCTCAATCTGACGTAGCAAAATCTTCTCGCGTCCTTCTTCCAGCGCTGCTCCAAGCAAGACCACGCCATCCAGAAAGATTGCGACTTTGAAGATCGGTCCGGGCCGGTATTGTTACTTATCTCACAAAATATCAATTGACAATCAGAATAACTTGACGGCTGATAAATAGTTCATGTAAACTCTTATCGCAATAGGACCCATTGCATAACCATTAAGGAGGGCTTTTGAAAAAGCTCGGCCCAGTTATTGTGTGCGCGGTGTTTTGCGTAGCCATGCACGCTCAGCAAGCGCCCGTGCCCCTTAATTCTCTCGTCACTTTCGCTGTTTTAGGCGGCTCAACTGTGACTAGCACCGGTTTTACCGTCTTAAACGGGAACCTTGGGTTAAGCCCGGGTTCGGCTGTGACTGGATTCCCGCCCGGAGTCGTCTCACCGCCGTACACGACAAACATCGATAACAGCACTGCTGTCACGGCGCAAGCAGATCTGACTACTGCATACAACAATGCGGCGACGCCGAGCCGCGCTGGCAGCCCACCCATCACCCAAGTCGGCGATCTAGGCGGATTAGTCCTGGCGCCCGGCCTGTATGTTGCGCCAAGTACTACGATGTCGGTGGGTGTGGGCGAAACTCTCACGCTCAACGGCACCGCCAATAGTGTTTGGGTCTTCCAAGTTGGGAGTTCGCTGACAGTCCTTGGTTCAGTGGTTCTCACGGGCGGCGCGCAGGCATCCAACGTGTTTTGGGCGGTGAATCAGTCGGCAACTCTCGGTGTGGGTTCCGTCATGGTGGGAACCGTCATGGCCGGAGCATCCATTAGTCTCGGCACGGGCGCAACGCTGGCTGGCAGGGCTTTGGCAAAAGCGGCGGTCACCATGCAATCCAATACGATTTCCCAGCCCGGAGCGCCCATTACTGGCGGCGTGCCAGCGGCGCTGGCCGTCTTCTGCCCAGTGAGCACTGCCAACGTCGGTACACCGTACAATTCCTCTCTGTCTGCTACGGGGGGCACGCCGCTCATCACATTCTCAATCACCGGCGGAACACTGCCCGCAGGTTTAGCCCTGAACCCTACCACTGGAGCGATCACTGGAACCCCGACTACCGCGGGACTCGACCCCTTTACCGCGAATGCCGCGGACACCGCATTGGGCGCCGCGAACGCAAGCTGTCATATCACCGTTGCCCCAACGTTCACCCTCACCTGTCCAAGCAGCTCAGCCACTGCCGGTACGCCGTACAGCTCGCAACTGGTAGCCGTAGGCGGGACGACGCCTTACACATACTCAATTACCGTCGGAGCGCTGCCGCCGGGTTTGGCCCTGACCGCTTCCAGCGGAGCGATCACCGGAACCCCGACCACCGCGGGACCCGATGTTTTTACCGCCCAAGCCGCGGACTCCAGCGCGGGCTTGGCAACCCAAAGCTGTAGCCTCACCACTGCTGCTCTGCCGCCACCGACAGTGCCCGCTCCAACATCGTTAAGCCTGGTTCTGATCGGGCTTGCCTGCGCCGCGCTTTACGGTTGGCGAGAACGGATCATGCGACTGCTTGGGAGGAGTTAAAGCCACGGCGGCTGACCATGGCCACCGGCTTTGCACGGAATCCAGGCAATGAGAGCAGACTCTCGGCTGTAGACGCGAGAGTGACGCCGCGACGGATCGTGGTTGCGGTCACAGCCGTAGCGCTAGTTGTCTGCTACGCTCCTATCCTCAGGGGCATGTTCGACCAATGGCTGCACGACGAGGATATGGGCCACGGCTTGGTCGTGCCGATTGTGATTCTCTGGATTGTTTGGAGGGAACGCAAGCGCTGGATGGCGCTGTCACCACAGCCGAGTTGGTGGGGCTTAGCGCCGCTGGCGGCAGCCGCATGCGTCCATTTCATGTCAGTCATGGGCGCAGGTCTGTTCGCAGGCTCGGTGGCCTTTGTGTTGTCAGTCGCCGGCGCGGTGCTCTGTCTGGGCGGCCCGGCGTTTTTCCGCACCTGGACATTCCCCTTCCTGCTTGCGCTCTTCATGCTGCCGAAACTGGCGATTGTCTACAACCAGGTGACGCTGCCGTTGCAACTCCTCGCCAGCCGGCTGGCTGAGGTTATGTTGCTGGCTGGCGGAACCTCGGTAATAAGGGAAGGGAATATCATTGACGCCGGCGGCCATAGGATCGCGGTGGCGGAGGCGTGCAGCGGAATCCGCTACCTTCTTTCGCTCGGATTTGTGGCGGTGGTGCTCGCTTATCTAGCCGACGCAAAACCTTGGATGCGAGTGGCGCTGCTGGCGGCGGCGGTCCCGGTGGCGATTCTCGCCAACGCCATGAGAGTTGCGGCCAGTGCTTCCGTGCCGGCGCTCGATGCAGGCGCGCTGCACGCTTTCGCCGGGTGCCTGGTGTTTGTGCTGTGCCTGGCGATGCTCGCGATTGTGCGCCACTTGTTGAATGCAGCCTATGCCCATTACCATGCCTGACCGGCGAACGATTCTCGTGCCGGTATTCCTGCTGGCGCAGGCCGCTCTGATTCACTGGGCATCAGGCCGGGAGCGCGCGCCCGCACCGCCGGCTCTGGGGAGTTTTCCGACTGCATTCGGGGCGTGGAGACAACTGAGTGAGGACCCGATCGCGGCGGATGTTGCCGACCAACTTCGGGCGGACCAGATATTAAGCCGGACCTACATGCGGACTTCGATATTAGATGCGACCTTACCTGCAACGACGGGCCCGGTTGTCGGTTTGTTTGTGGCGTGGTTTCAATCGCAGCGCGCCGGGACCAGCCAGCCCCATTCGCCAAAGGTGTGTCTGCCGGCGTCGGGTTGGATACCTGCCGTGACGGGCGAGGTTACCATGGACACCGCGGCCGGGGTTATCACAGTCAACCGATATATTGTGGTCAACCATGGACAGCGAGATGTAGTTTTGTACTGGTATCAAGGGTGGCGCCGTGTTACGGCGGGCGAATGGGCGGCCAAGTTCTGGCTGGTAGCTGACGCGCTCCGTGACAGGCGTACCGATACAGCTTTGGTTCGCGTGGTGGCGCAGTCGGGCGATGGAGGCGACCAGGCAGCCACCGCCGCGGCGACCGGCTTTGCGCAGGTTCTCTACCCGTTGTTACGGGAAAACCTGCCGCGGTGAGCGCGGCGCGGGCAGCCCCTCCCCTGACAACAGCGCCATCCCGACGACCACGAACGCCGCCTTAACCCCAGCCTGAAGGAACGTATAGAACGTATAAAATGCCGTTCCTACGTCAATATAGATTATTGAAAACAAAGATGCGTTGGAGTTTCGGTGATTTCCTACCGTAATACCCTCGTGGAAGTACCCGCTTGGACGTAGACTCCATACCATTGGGGGTCAAATGCATATCTCGTTTCGTAAATGCGGCGGTTCCGAACGCTCCTGTCACGTTGACCAACAAGGACACGGGAGCCGTTACTTCTACTGTGACGGACAGTGCGGGGCTTTTTTCGGTTCCTCGACTTGGCTCCCGGGAACTACTCAGACCCGCGACGTTGGCAAGCTCAGTATCGAGATAGGCAATACGTCTGAAACCGTTACGGTGACGGCGGAAGCGCAATAGATCCAGCTGGCCAGCTCGGAAAATACCAACGCAGGCAATCGCGACGTAACCTCTCCCAACGCGATCCGGGGCATCAGCGGCACATTCAGGCTCAGCCTACAACGTATTCATCCATACGGAATACAACGGCGTGGACACAAGTCTTACGTGGGGCGCCAACGGCAACCAAACCAGTCTTACGGCCGGTGTTTTTAACGGCGCCTTGCCGGCCCGCGTTATGGCTTTTAGCGCCCGGATCGAATTCTGATTCAGGTGGGAAGACTACGAGTCTTCGTGGTCTGCCCACAAATTTGTGTTAGAGGTCGCGCGAATGTCTACCAATGGGTTTACCCGCAAGCAATTCTTCTGCGGCGCGCCTGCGTATCGGCTAGTACACCGTGACTCAGAGGGCCGTCATTCTCTCGCTTGCGATACACTTGTATTTTTGATATGTAAAGCATGACGCTGCGGATAAGCGGAAAGAAGGAACTATGGATTACACCAGACGGGATTTAGGAAAGATCGCCTTAGCCGCGGTACCGCTAGCGCGTGCGTACGCGGCCATCAACTCGAAGTTCGGTGGCGTGCAAATCGGCGCGATCACCTACAGCTTTAACAGCATCGCCAGTGATCCCGAGGCGATCATCAAGGCGATGGCCGAAATCGGGCTGGGCGAGGCCGAGCTGATGTCGAACCACTGCGAAGGGCTGGCTGGAGCGCCGGCCATACCCTCGTTTGGACGCGGCGGAGGAGGCGGCGGACGGGGCAGGGGAGCGGCTGGGGCGACCGGTGGAGCGACTGGCGCTCCGGCGGCTGCGGCCGGCCCGACGCCGCCGGTACCAGGCGTCGGAGCTGACGCCGGACGCCGTGGGGGCGGGGGAGGACGAGTTCCACTGACGCCCGAGCAGCAGGCGCAGATGGAGCAGGCGCAAACGGCGCTTGCCACGTGGCGTGCGGGTACGACCGCGGACACCTGGAAGGTGGCCCGCAAGAAGTTCAACGATGCCGGCATCGACGTCGCTCTGCTGTGCTACAACATGAACGACAGGATGAAGGACGAGGAAATCGAATACGGCTTTCAGATGGCCAAGGGCCTCGGCGTCAAGGGGATTACCACCAGCACCACGCTTACCATGGCCAAGCGGATAGCCCCCATCGCCGACAAGCATAAGCTGCTGGTTGGTTACCACGGACACGATGCCACCAACGACCCCAATCAGACCGCGACCCTTGAGAGCTATGCAACGTTGATGGCCTACGGGAAGTACAATGGCGTGAACCTCGACATCGGACACTTCACGGCGGCGAATTACGATGCGGTGGCGTTTATCAAAGAACACCATGCCAAAATCACGAACTTGCACATCAAAGACCGGAAGAAGGACCACGGAATGAATGTGCCGTGGGGCCAGGGCGATACGCCGATTAAAGACGTTCTCCAACTACTCAAGAAGGAGAAGTATGGCTTCCCCGCGAACATCGAACTTGAGTACCGGATTCCTGAAGACTCGACTGTAGTTGTCGAAATGAAAAAGTGCCTGCAGTACTGCAAAGATGCGTTGGCGTAGCGCCGGCGGTCTTTACTGCCGGTGATTTTGACCAAGTACGTCTGGCTGAATAAGATCGAGGTGGAGATTGGGACTCGGTAAAAAGACGGCTGCCCACGTGATCGCAGCGGTGGCGATGGCTACCTTAGCCCTAGCTCAGCAGCAACCAAATCAAACTCCGCCGGCTAATGCCGGCGCCGCCGCACCGCAGGCCGGCCGGGGCCGCGGGGGTGGCGGCCGTCCGGAGGCTTATCCGCAGCACCCGCCGGGCGACCCCGCGGCCATCGAACGCGGCAAGGCGACTTTCGGCGTGCAGTGCAGCTTTTGCCACGGCTCCGATGCGCGCGGCGGCGAGGGCGGTCCGAACCTGATCCGCGCGGAAATTGTCATGCGCGATCAGAACGGCGAAACCATCGCGCCGGTAGTGCAGAACGGCCGCGTGGATCGCGGCATGCCGAAATTCGACCTGAGCGCTGCGCAGATTTCCGATATCGCCGCCTTTATCCATACCTTCCGAGTGGGGGGCTATGACATCTCGCGCGACCGGCCGCCTACCATCGTGGTGGGCAACGCCGCGGCCGGCGAAGCGTACTTCAAGACCACCTGTTCCAGGTGCCACTCGGCTACTGGCGACCTGAAAGGTCTGGCTACGAAGATGGAAGATCCGCGCTCGTTGCAACAAGCCTGGCTGATGCCCGGCGGCGGTGGACGCGGCGGTCGCGGCGGAGCGCTCACCGTTCCGCCGGTCACGGTGACCGTCACCATGCCATCCGGCCAGAAGCTTGAGGGCCGGCTGGAGCGCATCGACGATTTCCTGGTCACTCTGGTGGATGCCGACGGCTTATCCCGTACCATCCGCCGCGATGGCGATACGCCCAAAGTCGAGATACACGATCCGCTGGAGCCGCATAAGAAGCTGCTCGGGACTTATACCGACAAAGACATTCATAATCTGACCGCATATCTGGTGACATTGAAATGACTGCTAAAACGCTGATTGCCGGCGCTTGTTTGTATCTGATTCCCGCCATGTTTTCCGGCATAGCCGTGGCGCAGGGCCTCAGTTCCGCCGATTTACTCAAGCCCCTTACGAACGATTGGCCCACTTACTCGGGCGATTACTCGGGCAAGCGGTACAGTAAGCTGACCCAGGTGAATCAATCCAACGTTAAGAACCTGACGCTGGCCTGGACTAGCCGGATGACAGCGGGGGCGGGTAACGCCGGCGGCGGGGGACGAGGCGGCGGCTTTGGCGGGGGAGCTCCCACGATTGTTGGCGGCGAGGGCACGGCCGACGCCGGCGGCAACGCCAATATTCGCGCGTCGATTCTGGAGGTGAATGGGATTCTCTATCTCGACACGCCCGATAACGCCTGGGCCGTGGACGCGCGCGACGGCCGCACGCTGTGGCACTATGTCTGGAAAACCAAGGGCGGCACGCACATCGGCAACCGCGGTCTCGGCATGTGGGGCAACTGGCTGTACATGGAGACTCCCGACGACTATCTTGTCTGTCTGGACGCTCGAACGGGCAAGGAACGGTGGCATATCGAGATCGCCAACTTCAGCCAGCAATATTTCTCGACCATGGCGCCCGTCGTAGTGGGCAACCATATCCTGGTGGGCACGGGCGACGATCTGGACGAACCGGGTTACCTGCAGTCGGTCGATCCCGAAACCGGAGCGGTGCAATGGAAATGGTACTCGGTGCCGATGAAAAAGGGCGATCCGGGCCTTGAAACCTGGTCGAACCTGGACGCGGCCCAACACGGTGGCGGCAACGTTTGGATACCCGGCTCCTACGACCCGGAGACGCACCTCTACATCACCGGAACTGGCAACCCCACTCCGGCTTATACGGGCCAGAGCCGAGGCGAGGGCGTCAATCTGTACACCTGCGCGATGGTGGCCGTCAACGTCGATACGGGCAAGATGGCTTGGTATTATCAGACCTCGCCGCACGACACGCACGATTGGGATTCGGCGCAGACCCCGGTGATGGTGGACGCCGATTTCAACGGCAAGCCGCGCAAGCTGCTGTTGACCGCCAGCCGCAATGGCTACTTTTTCACCTTGGACCGCGTCACCGGCGAGCACTTAGTAACTGGTAAGTTCTCGGACACGGTGAACTGGGCGAAGGGTCTGAATGCCGACGGCCAGCCGGTGCGCAATCCGGCCAAAGACTACGACATTGGCGGCGCCTTGGTTTCGCCCAATAACGGCGGCGCGACTAACTGGCCTCCACCCGCATTCTCTCCGGATACCGGCCTTTTCTATGTGCCGACCAGTGACAATTACTCGATGTATTATCTGACGGAAACCGATCCGCGCGGAGCGATGGGGCTGGGCGGCAAGGATGAGGTGGGGGTCGCCACGCTGGGCAGTTATCTGACCGCCATCGACTATAAGACCGGCAAGGTGGCTTGGCAGCACACGTACCCTGCAGGCGGCGCTGGAGGCGGCGGAGGCGGCAACGGTCTTCTGACCACGGCGGGCAAGCTGCTGTTCGGGGGCGATCGCGGCGGCAGCCTGGTGGCTTACGACCCGGCCAACGGGAAGATTCTCTGGCACTCGCGCATTGGGCAGGTTTCGAACGCTCCGGAGACCTATATGCTGGACGGTCACCAATACATTCTGGTGGCCGCCGAAGGCTCGCTTTTCGCCTTTACGCTCTATTGACCCGGCGGAGGGTCTACCATTGTTACATGAGGGCTTTGCGCGGGCCGAGACTCTGGGGTGCTTATACATTTCGGGGATTTGCGCGCTGGTCAGCGAAATCCCGCTCCCTTACGGTCGGGGCTCTGTCCGGAGCGTTTACGTACGCGAGGGTCGGTGTGATCGCGGCTGGATTGCTGCAGCTTGGCTGCGGCAGCTCCGGCGCGCCCCGCAAAGAACCAACCGGCGCCATGCCCGTTGGATCGCCGATTCAAATCAACGCTCCTCTGGGCCTGCCCGCGGCGCCCATGCCGCCCGACAATCCGGCAACCGCCGAAACTGTCGCTCTCGGCCGCAGGCTGTTCTACGACACGCGGCTGTCCGCCGACGGCTCCATCGCCTGTGCTTCCTGTCACGATCCAGGTCGCGGCTTCACCGACGGCCAGGCGGTCGCCAAAGGCATTCGCGGCCAGAAAGGATCGCGTAGTGCGCCGTCGCTCTTGAATGCAGCCTACTACCCGGTGGAATTCTGGGACGGTCGCGCCGCCAGCCTCGAAGATCAAGCCGGCGGTCCCATGGCTAATCCGATCGAGATGGGGCAGCCGCACGAAGTATCCGTCCGCAAACTCGCGGCCGATCCAGCGTACGGCCCGCTGTTCGAAAAGGCATTCGGCCGCGGCCCTATCACCATGGACAAGATCGCGAAGTGCCTCGCCAGTTTCGAGCGCACCCTGGTGAGCGGCGATTCGCCGTTCGACCGCTACGAATATGGCCACGATCCGAAGGCGATGAGCGCGGCCGCGATCCGTGGCCTCGCAGCCTTTCGCGATCCGGCGCGCGGCAACTGCGTAGCGTGCCATCTCATCGGAAAGGATTACGCCCTGCTGACCGACGGCAAATTCCACAATATCGGAGTGGGCGTGGATCCGACGGGTGAGTTGACCGACCTTGGCCGTTATTTGCAGACCAAAGTCGAGACCGACCGCGCCGCATTCAAGACGCCCACGCTGCGCAATGTCGCTCTGACCGCGCCCTACATGCATGACGGAAGTGAGA
>Ga0302325_10026743_pt1 | contig 11980 bp, 9 predicted proteins | sample Palsa_T0_2_FD_201948 | JGI IMG/M metagenome (GOLD analysis project Ga0302325, IMG submission 201948) | Peat permafrost microbial communities from Stordalen Mire near Abisko, Sweden - Palsa_T0_2 | ecosystem: Environmental > Terrestrial > Soil > Palsa > Peat permafrost | place: Sweden: Abisko... | reverse complement strand
CTTTTAACTTTAATTATATATTTATATAAATTATTTTAAAATATTAATTTTAATTTAAAAAAAATATATTTAATAAAAAAAATTAATTTATTTTTAAATATAAAATTTTTTTTATATTAATTAAATATTAAATTAAATTAAAAATAATAAAAATAATTTAATTTTTATTTTTTAATTTTTATTATTAAAATATTTAATTTTTTAATATTTTTATAAAAACTTATACTTTATTTTAGACTATTTTATACTCTTGTTTATATTTACTTTTTTTTATATAATCGCACAGTTATTATCTCTGCTTTTATACCCTCCGTCTCACTCGCTTAAAAGTATATCTTTACTTACTGCATAGACCCTTTCACGAAACGCCCTTAAAATACCCAGCCAGCCACAACTTGCCAGCTATAACTCGCCGGCTATAACTCGCGGGAGGCGAGTCAGCCTAAAACCTCCAGCTCTACCAATAGCAACGCCCAGGACCCAAACGCCAAGAACAGGAACGCCAGGAACGAGAATCCAAGAACAAAACACTTAAGTAAACGTCTAGGAACGAGGATCAAAACGCCCGGGAAACGCCCAAAAACAATAGCCAGCACGCCTTAAACTCGCGCTCAATAAAACGCCCTATAAGCACTTTATAATAATAACCTACAGGCCCCGCGCCCTATAATATCCCCTGTAGTATAGCCTGTAATTTCGCCTATAGCACTAGCACGCCCTGAACTCGCGCTCGCCTCTAGTTTCTCTAATATTTTATCGGCAGATAATAATACACTAGTACCTAGGCGCTGGATTATCATTTCTCGTCTCCTCCTATATCGCCATTACAACAGCAAGATAATATAGATAGAGCTAGTCAAGTCCTGGCGCAAAGCGTACTTCCTAGTATATCTAAATTATAATGTACTCTTATAGATTATAGTAATATCCATTATTCTATACTCTATCGTACTCGCAGACGACCCTCGCAAGAAAATAAAACACAAGATTAATAATATCTTAAACTATATAGAGAAGATGTTATCGTCAAATATTTACTATAGATGTCCAACCTTGGACAACCAATACAAATAAAGTTTATTCCTTTTATAACCTTTAGTACCACCTGCTATCGGCCTACCACCGATAGACCCCTCAACCCTCCCGGTCGGAACTAGACGAAGGCTCTAGAAAAACGCCATCCAGAACTCATAGGTGTTTAAAAACTCCGCTTATAGGGTAATTCGAGGCTAGAAAGAAGAAGGTTTGGTGCTTGATCCAAATTCGATAATCGAGATCCCTGTGTCGATGCTGAAATATATACCCCCCCTTTACAGAAGTCTTTTTCATAAATCGTTGGGACTTGAAGGGCGGTATCAGTATTAATGTGAGTGGGCAGGCGACTTTTAGGACGCAATAAAAGCTACAGGGCGAAGAATGTATAATTTATGCGTCACGGCCTACCACAGCCTGGGTCTTGTACATTTGTCTAAACGTAGGCTGCGATCCTTGAAGCATCCGCTCGTGGCTACACCCAGCTCTCACAGCTTGCCGTTCCGCACGATCTCTCCTCTCCCAGCATCCTTCCTTAGAATGTCATTTAATTCTTCCCTCAACACACAATTTTCAAACTTGAAGCTCCCCGCCAACTCATCCAAGTCATGCATCGACTTTCCCTCAAACAACTCAGCCATTTCCCACCCGAGGTACTCGCTCAGCAAACACTCCCTCACACTCCTCTCTACATGCCTCTCAAACGACCACTGCGGTGGATACCGCTTCCCCCTGAGATGCTCAGGTACCATCTCCTTCAGCGCCCGCACGAACGGCTCATACACATGCCTCACAGCCTCTTTATCTGCCGAGCCCCAAAAGTCGAGGCCAAGTCTCTTCTTCTTCTCGAGAAAAGGCGCGATGAGCCGCATATACGGGGTTTCCGGGCAGACGTACGTCATGCCTTGATACCCGATATCCTTGTACAGCCAGATGGACCAGCTAACCTGCGTTTCGGAGTAGATGGCAAGCTGCTCTTGGAGCAGGGCGAAGCGCTGCGAGTTTGTCACGGCCGCACTGGCTTCCCTCTGCGCAGGTGTCGCGCCCGTTGAGTCAGCGGGCGAGGCGTATACCGGCCCGAATTCGCCGTTCCAGATTGGGAGGTTGCGTTTGCGCATGAAGCCGACCTTGCGCTCGAAGGACTTGCGGAGCTTTTCCTTCTGCGCTGCTGTACCGAAGTACGCTTCCTGCCCGGGGAAGCCCATCATGCTGTAGTCGTGGCAGGCGTACACGGCGTTGGGGAGCGGCGTGTCAGGAAATTGGGAGAAGTCCATGGCATAGGTATTACCATCGATAAAGAGGATGTGTTCGGGGTCCACGGCGCGGATAGCCTTTTCGACTCGAGCGTAGAAGTCGATGAGGTTGGCGTGCTCGGGGTCTGCTGGCTCGTTCAGCGGATTATAACCTGCCACAAACGGATTTCCACGGTAGCGGCTGGCAATCTTGGTCCACAGGTTGATTGCACGGTCCTGGAATTCCTTGAATTCCCAGAAAAGTGCCCGATTTAGACCAGCATCGGAATGCCAGTCTTGATTCTGTCCACCAGGTACGGCGTGAAGGTCGAATATAACATACAGGTTGTTGTTAGTACAGTGTCGAACAACGCGATCGAGGAGTGAGAATCCAGACTCCTTAAGAACACCTGGGTTCAAATCGTCTTCGAAATGGCGGTAGTTGAACGGAATTCTGACGCAGTTGAGGCCGAGGGAGGCGAAGAACTTGGCGTCGGCGTCCCTGAAGAAATAGTCCAAGAATTGGTTGAAAAAATATTCGTATTTCTCGCGGCCGAGCACAGAGAGCATAGCTTTTCGATGCTCGAATTCGGCTCCGGAGTAACCCGTGATGAAATTTTCCATATTGAGGTGGCCGCCGAGTCCGGCACCTTTGAGAATGACCTGGTTCCCATCGCCATCAACGATTCGAGTGCCATTGATTCTGAGAACAGAATTGATCGTTTTTGCTGTACACCCATTCATGTCGGTAATGTTTCACGACAGCTCTGTAAAAGTCTGAAATATATCAATTGATATGAAAAGGACGAGTTGTAGCTTCTTGTAAAATGGAAGTATGAAGCTTACGCTAACAAGACGGCTGCGCCTTGTATTCATACTTCATCATCCAGTTCTTCAGCGGGCACATCCGAGGGGAGTTCCACATTTCGCCGTTTCGGTACAATAGCATGTCCTTAGATAGAGAACGGAGACAGGAGGAGTTTGTGGCCAGAACGTGGACAGTAGCTACATAGCAAGCTCTCTCGTGCGAGCTTCCGCGAGGCGGGCCGTTGTGGGCCTAGACCATTTCCATGGATTGGCCAGCCGTTTATGTATGAAGCCGCCATGTAGACTTCCGGAAGGATTCTGAGAAATCGGGCTCCCCCGACGAATTTAGCCTAAATGATCTTCTGTGTCTAATGGATGATACTCGTATGCTGCAATAGGGTTTTCGTTGGACCGTTCCGGATGATCAATTTGCAGCCGTCACACCTGCAGGATCGCACGAACTTCACGACAACTATTGTTGCTTCTAATTAGGTAAAGGCAGCGAAACCAAAGCCCAAGTCTGTTCTGGTGGGCCTATCGTCCCCTAAGGTGAAGCTCGTTGCTAAGATCTCCAAGAGGATTTCCTGCAAGCTTTTCAACTCGAGAGGCTAGCAGCGTGGCTGCGGATATTTCATTTGCATGAGTACAGTGTGACAAAGCACTAGTGACAGATCTCAATCCATCCTACAATTCTAGACACAAGAGAGCCTAAATAATAATAGAAGGAGCGCGAGTAGGTAGGCTCATTTGAATAGAACACAAGAGTGAGGGTCAAGAGAGCACTACTACACGAGCAATTGAGATAAGTCGGGACTGCAGTCGTTGCTTGAATGAATCGATTTTCATTTGATTCCTGCTTGTAGTTCCTCTAAGATCTGCAGACGGTCGGCTGTATCACCTGCGCCATGTTGCCAGAAGCGGAGCAGTTCCGTCGTCTCAATTACGGCATCTCTCCACTCACGAGGCAGTAACACCACTGCTTCTGGAATGTAGGCGGCTGCAAGGAGAGTCAAGGCGCTGCGGGTACATGATTGTAACATCAACCATGTACCATGATGTCGATGATGGAAGCCAGGCTTGTTGATTCGGATGCGATCAATTGCAACCTGGAAAGCCTTTACCACGTAGCATCTGACCTCCGGTGCATATATTCGTTTATTGACAAATATATTGAGCCAGGGCCAGTAAACAACTTCCCAGAGATCTAGAAGATGGCCCCGAAGAATGAATTTAAGCACATTGTCTTCGGCCTGCGCTGTCTGAAGACTCATTACAGTGGGCAGAGACCGTGTCCATTCTTCTGCAAGAGCTTCAGCCGCTCGAGTAATCTTGTCAAGTTCGCCTACGCAAAACAAGTCGTTTGTTCCGAGAGCGTTGGTAATTTCGTCCCGAATTCGGTGTTCAAGCCTGCGTAGAGAAATTTCGGATAGATAGAAATACCACGACGTAGCTTGTTGGTCCTGGATGGTTTCAGGAGGTGTTGGGAAAAGAAGAGGATAGGAGAGATCGTTGAAGGCAAAGTCCGGCAGGTTGAGGAGCTTGCGTAACTCAAGCTCTGATTTCCAGCAAGACCAATATACACACTCTTCTGCAGGAAGTCTTTGACTCGCAGAAGGAACGCCAGTCAGATGATCTTGATACGATGTATCAGCACATGCGAAATCCTGACAACAAGCTAGAGCCTGACAGAAGAGACGCCAGGCTCCGAGGGGCTGTAATTTGCTCATCAGGTAGACGCCGGAGTAGAAAAAACATTGAGCTTCCAAAACACCACCGCTTCCGATGATCATACCGAGCCGTCTTTGTGCAGCATTGAAATACGATTCAGCCACTGCTGTCATCTGAGGCTCAGAGGAGACGAGATCCGTGTCGAACGAAGATGCTATTGACCCAAGTGCGCAGACGAGAAGAGCGAGGCAGCAGTTGGCGTTCCACGCAGGGCCTTCAAGAGACAACAGACGAACCTCTTGCTTGATCTTGCTCTCGTCCAGCATCGGGTTCTTGACATGGATAGAGCGGAAGAAGTTGTCAAGCATCCGTTGAGGCGAAGCGTGCTCCACGTCACCGGCGATAAAGGGGAAATCGATGGACATAGGGGACGCAATCGAAGGCACTGATGATCCAGTAAGCAGAAGTGCTTTCAAGTCGCGGTGAGAGTCATAATGCCCCTGGAAGACGGTCCACGATAAGACTTCTTCCGTCGTGACGCAGAGCTGGCGATGTCGCTCTGTTGTTGGTAGCGTACTTGCAGTGATAGTGGTGGTCTGACTTGGCAACCGCTTCTTGAGGAGCTCTTCAAGGTGGTCGATTCTTTGGAGGATTTGCAGGCTGCCGGCGTCTAGCACGCTGCCTCCACCCTCAGCGGTGATGCATTCCGCACCAACCTTCTTACATGATGAGCATGCGGGTTTTGCATCGTCACATTTAATGCGTCTTGCTCGACACAGCTGGCAGGCTCTGATAGCTCTCTGCCGCGGGTACGCAACCGCTCGCTGAGCTAACGGACGAGATGGAGAAGGGCGGATTGATCCACTTTCATCAGCAGCTGTAGCCATGTTTGGCTAGCTGTCGTCTCGGGATTGCGAGTGGGAAAAGATTAACGGTTAAAGTTGAAGTCGGTGTCCGCCTGAGCTGGAACTGGAGCTGGAACTGGAGCTGGTGAAGATCCCGCGCGAGTTCGCACGAGGGGAAGCGTGTGCGTTGAGAAACCTGTCATCTGGGACATGGCCTGGCCTTCGGCCATGACGATGGGACCGGCGGGACCTGCACTCGCACTTGGCCCCGCGGCTGTAGTTGGGGAAACAATTCCAATTGCGGGGTGGGCTGAGGTGCATGACGCTAGCGGAAGCTCGTGCGAGAAGTGCAGCCGGGAAAGGTCAGGCTAGTCAACGACAACCCCGCCCCCGCACAACCGCACTGGTCCAGAAGCACACCACCGCCACGCCACCCTTAAGAACCAGAACAACATGGTCGTGATGGCGTCAAAGGGTGGCTGGAGCTGGACCCTTCCTGCTGGCAGCACTGACGGAAGGTCCGAAACACAAACATGAGTTTCCACGACGTATACTGCCGATGAACGAGTATAAGTTCGTGCTCCTGCCTCTGTTGGACACATGTTCTCGGCCCCAGCAGACTACAGGTGCATTCGAAATCCAGCCTCTTTCTCGTCTTTGCAAAGCGCCCAGATCAGTACCTCTTACCGTCAAATTCGCCTTAACATCCAAACATCATGGGCAAGTCTCAAACTGACCCAGTCGACCATATCGAGAAGCCGACCTATGAAGGATCCGGAGAAATTGACCATGAGGACCACGGTAGACGTGGAAGTGTCGCGAGAGACACTGCCACGGAGCATGACTTGACTTTCATAGACGTGCTTAAACATCACAAGATGTTGATCTGGTGGGCCTTTTACTTCGCCATGTGTGCTGTTGGCTGGTAAGTTCTGCACTTTCGTCTCATTTCGAATCTCAACATATTGGCTCACAATATTGAAGGGGTTTTGATGCTCAAGTCAACGGAGCCATGATCTCTGTGCCGTCTTTCCGTCGAGATTTCGGGTTCATCGCTAATGGTCAGTACGTCCTTCCTGCCAAGTGGCAGGCCGCGTTTAACAACGTCTCTTCCATCGGGCAGTTCTTCGGAGGCTTCATTTGTAGCCAAGTTGCAGACAGAATCGGCCGCAAGAAATCGATCGCTGTCGGTATCATGGTTTGCACTGGTGGTATTATTGGACAGATCGTCACAACCTCGAAAGGAGGCTTTCTTGCTGCTAAACTCGTCCTCGGGCTTGGCTTGGGCTTCTACCTGACCCTAGGACCACTATGTTGTTCTGAGGCAAGACCCATTTACTCCACCCAGAAATGAAGCAGCAGCTACTCATCATTCTGCAGATCACCCCGGTTGTTCTTCGTGGCATCTCGACAGCTGGTGTCAATCTCGGAATAGCGCTTGGACAGCTTATCTCTAATGGGTCATCAAAGGATTTGGCGGTCGTACAGATAGATGGGCATACAGAGGTCCCTTTGCGGTCCAACTCTTCTTCGCTGCCTTTCTGGCAGCCGGCCTACTGTTTGCCCCCGAGTCGCCATGGTGGTTGACCCGGCAAGGACGTACTGAAGACGCCAAGAAGTCACTTCGCAAGCTGTACGGCTCGACCGTCGACCTGAACACCAAAATCACGGCCATGCAGATCACAATCGACAAGGAGCTTGCTGAAAAGAAGAGTACATGGCTCGACTGCTTTCGTGGGACGAATCTGCTCCGAACTGGCATCTCATGTGGCGTCTTCGCCTGTCAACATCTGGTCGGCATCATCTTCGTTTTGGGATATAGGTGAGTAATTACTCCCTCTCGGGGAATTGGGGATATGCATGCCTCCGATACTAATACATCCCCAGCACATATTTCTTCGAGCTCGCAGGCCTTGCAACCGCTAATGCATTCAACCTCGGGGTCGGCGTCACAGCATGCGGAGTATTCGGCAACATCTGCTCCTGGTTTGTCATCAACTCCTATGGGCGTCGAAAGGTCTTTCTCCTCGGCATGGTCTCGCTCACGACGATTCTTCTCATTATTGGGATTATGGATGTCATCCCAACTGGTGCCGCCAAATGGGTGCAGGCAGCCTTCACCGTCATCTATGCCTTCATTTACTTCCTGACTATTGGAGCCATGGCTTTCGCGATCCTGGGTGAGACGTCCTCCAGTGCCCTCCGAGCCAAAACAACCGCCCTCGCAACAGCCACTCAAGCAATCTTTGGTATCGTCATGAACACTGCCATTCCCTACATGGTCAATCCGAATGAAGCAAATCTGAAGGGAAAAGTCGGCTTTGTCTTTGGCGGCCTCGCAATGATCGGGACGGTCGGATCTTTCTTCTATGTTCCCGAACTTAAAGGCCGAACCTTCTACGAAATTGACACCATGTTCTTCAATCGTGTGCCACCGAGGGAGATGGGCAATTATGTGGTGGGGCTGGGAGATCTTTGATGAATGGGGGCACATGGATGTCTGAACAAATCAGGTCAGATCAAGTGGAGTTGAATTTTCTCTCCAGAGATTAGTTCCTCTCTCTCAAGAGGAGATTCTCAAAGCTAGTTCCCCTTACCAATCAATGAATTCAATCTGAGAAGTGTAACAACTGCAAGATACGGCACTCCCACTCTATTTAACCATTCCGTTTAATCAAAACAAAATCTTCATCCATCCTTAAACTGCAGACACTACCAAATCGAATTAATTCTTGTTTGAAATGGCCACTCACGCTCTCTCCGACCTCTCATCGCAAAACACTAGTACCTTGCCTGTTTTGTTAGTCTCAAAATTTCCCCGACATCCTTCTCATTTTTATACATGACATGGCAGAACCCAACGTTGCGAGACATACTTAGAACACAAGATAATTCCTTGTACCATATTCAAATTGTACCTGGTTATTCAAAGCACTAGAGAATTTCTGGAAGCCAGGTTCTAATTGTTGCCCGCACGGTTCCAGTGCAGTATGGTAATCCACCGCCGTAACGGTATCCACCGCCGTTATGCTGTAAGCAATCCAGCGCCGTGATATGATCTGGCACCTTGAACGATCTTGTGCCGTAAGTGATCCAGCACCGTGTTATTAACAGCAGAGCTTCAGCTGGAAGCCTGAAGGTTTTGGCCTGAGGAATAGCATTCCCATAATGTTGTCATGATTCTACTTTAATTCGAACTATTAAATGGAAAACCACAATGCGATCATATCGAATTGCAACACGTAACAACAATACCTCGCTTAGGCGCTCTGCGCTGCCCCATTGCCGATCGTATTTACACCTCCTGCTCGAGTCGATCAACCTGGTCGCGATAAGCTGCCTTAAGTGGAGCAAACACTGCTACATCACAAGGCTGGAGCTTGTGAGAGGTATGAGAGGGGAGACGACATAGAGAATATTGTTCTCGAAACAGAACTCTAAGATTTTGAGGGTCTCGTAACGCGTTTTAAGTTTTAAATCTCTCATGCTTGTATTCTTTAAACCTCACCTCTCTCTCTACAATCTCTCTATTATAATAGAGATTATTTAAAGACTTAATAAATTATAGTTTTGCTTTCTTTAGTTTTGGGGTAGCTATTTAAGTGTTTAGCCTTTATGCTTTTCTTTAAAGAGAGATAGCGGAAGGGTTAGATTTAGGAAGAGTGTCGTTGGGCGGGCATACACGGTGTGGCTAATTTGCTAGGATTATCGTGGATTTAGAACTATGAAGCCTTTTGACCTCTCTCAATGAAAAACCAACAAAACTCCTCGGACGGCACCAGCAAATGCATATTCTCTATATGACATTCGCCTATCAACTTAACATGCTTGACACCTAAACCTTCTTTGTAACGTTGAGAAGCACCCAGTTGGTTTTGGAACGAGGCAGAAGTAAGAGAAGGATTCACTTCTCGAACTACGAAAGGCGTGTTACCATGTCGAAGGAAATATATACGATCTGCTTTACGCGAGAAAGGGGGTACAAAAGCGTGCCCCTGGTCAACACGTGCAATGCGTCTGCCGTCAACGACACTGGGTAGCTGCTGATTGCTGGAGCTGAGTTCTTTGCGGTCGAGTCTTCTCTCTAAATGATCCTTCACGAAGATGGAGTCCCTAAGTGGTCTTCTGTCCACGGCACCTCTTTTACTACCTGCTTCAACATATAGTGCACCCTATTCTCCTCTCGCTTTCACTTTCCCACTTGATTTCGAGGGCATATTTTGAGGAGGGAAAACAATCTCTTTGTCCTGGCTTTGCGCTGCTTCTTCGTTTTATCCAAGAACTCGTTGGAAAGACCATGCTTCTCCTTCTAGTACGACCAAATATGAGCATCGGCAGCGAAGGCAGAATCGCGACCAGAAGAGTGGGCGAATAGCACATCGGCGCTCGATTTAGAGCTATTTTCAGATACCACCGTCTTCTGAGCACTGATCTCGTCAATGATGTTTTCCAGCACAGGGCTGACTTCCTGGATCGTGGAGACCAGTACACCAACAGAACAGAGAATTCCTTCATCGAACCAAACATCGTCGTCAAATTTGCTCTCGTGCCATGCTATGAACCGAGGATTAATGAGCTCAGGCAACATGGGACTTGATCGACAGAGATAAACTGATCCCCCGAAACAACTGTGGATGTTGGATTTCTTAGGGAGCCAAGTGCGAGTCCAGTCAGGTGTCCATGATGGGAGGCCACTGATTCTTTCATCAAGCTCTACGTCTTCGATGTAGCTCAGTATTGTGAGGCTTCGGGTCTGCACAATATGTTTGCGCGCAAACACTTCGTAGGCTTTATTTTTGGTCTGGTTATAGTTCACTTCCACTCCACAATCTTTCACCAGGCCGCAATGCGCGAAAAGCATATCCCGAGGGTCTGAAACGCCAAAGCCTCTTCGAGAAGCAAGCAGAGTGGTGAAATATTGCATCGCCAAGGTACTCTTCGTTTGGACAGAATCATCGACAGATTCAGGTCCCGCATGACTCTGTGCATGCACTTCGTGTGAAAGATTTGCTTTCTTTTGCAACTCGCAACGCGCCGCTTCTTCGTAAGAATGCTTTGCCGCCTGCATGTTCGCCACAACCGCTCTATCTTGATGGCCCACGGTGGCTTTCGCAGCCATGCAGAAATTCACCCACGTGCATCTTACGCTTCCATACTGAATTATAGGGTCACGAGAGAGTACCAGCTCTTGGAATATCCAAACTCTGTAGAACCAGGGGCTTTGGAGGACCTTTCGCAGTGCAATAGACGAGTCGGCGAGCTTCGGCAAGGAAGTTGGTCCTTCTAAAATCTTCAAGATGCCCAAGAAACCTCGTTCTGTGGCAGAATCTCCCTCGCCCAAGAATATCACTGTATTCGCTGCACACTCATAAATCTCCCCCATCTGTCGAACCTGCTGACACTTTTCGTTATCGTCCTTCTGATTGATGCACACGCCGTCAGCCCAAACAACAACAGCTGTTTCTTCATCTCTGAGGTGTTTGAGCGCAGAGTCGAGACTAGCTGTCACCTCCAACGCCAATCCTCTAATGTGGATAGTGGCTTTATGGGCTACATTGCCCCATACATACGAAAGAGCCGTGTAGTGACTAGTAATACTCTTTCGTGCGTGGTATAGCGTGCTGTGCATAAGGTTGCATTGTACTGCTGCAGCCTTATCTTTCGAAGGCAGCAGCTCAATGAGCCGGAAGCTGTCACTTTGCTCGAGAGGACTATATTGATATGAAGCCCCAGAGCGTGTGCGCATAGTGGATGACATGCGTGTCAGGCCGCGATCAATATATTGTGAGAGTCGTCGAAGAGTAGGGAGGGTGATGTTGGAAAGATTGTTGGGTGCGACGCAGAGGCGAGCCAAGCCGGCGAGATTTAAGAGGTTTTCTGGGCCACCGGGCTCGATTCTGCTTGCTGCTTTCACGATAAGGGCCCGTTTGGATTCGTTATTCGTTACGGATACCAGTATTCGAATACTCACGAGTACTAGTATTTATTAAATTTAGGCCCGTTTGGCAGGATCCGGATACTGAGTAATCCTTTAATCTCGGAGATTTTAGAATCATCTCCGCTAGCCTGTTAAGCCTTAATTCTCAGCTTTATTTTTTTTTAAGTTTCTTTAATTTCTTATAATTATAGGGCATTAAAGCCTAAATATCTTTTTCCTTAAAATCTAATTTGGCCTAATTCAATAAATACTTTTAGATTCATTTGCTTCTAAATAAATTAATAAAATTAAAATTAAATTATAATCGCAATAACTAAATAATAACAAAGATTTTTTAAATTATAAGCCTTTTAAGGAGCCTGAAGGACCTAAAGGAATAGCGAAAATAATAGTTTAAGCGAGTATTTACCCAAATAAATATCCAAACTTACCTCGTAAGAAGAGTTTGGATATTCAGA
>Ga0302325_10026740_pt1 | contig 11981 bp, 16 predicted proteins | sample Palsa_T0_2_FD_201948 | JGI IMG/M metagenome (GOLD analysis project Ga0302325, IMG submission 201948) | Peat permafrost microbial communities from Stordalen Mire near Abisko, Sweden - Palsa_T0_2 | ecosystem: Environmental > Terrestrial > Soil > Palsa > Peat permafrost | place: Sweden: Abisko... | reverse complement strand
CCGCTAACCCGCGTAGTTAGGGCAACTCTGTTGCCACTGGTTGCCACCAGTTGCGGACGAAATTCCATGATAAGGAGGGGGTCAACGGTTCGAGTCCGTTAGAGGGCTTCTAACATCCCCGCAAACGCGGTGTTTTTGTTGCCCACATTGCTATTACCGAGCACCTCCTTGACAAGGAGGTTGTCGATGATGGGAACTCGCGGAGATTCACCCCGCAGGTTTTCTTGGATTCAAGCCAGTTCTGCGCGGCCCCACCGCGAGTTCCGCTGGATCTGGGGACAGGTTTTGGGGACATTTCTTCGGTATGGAAGTCGAGGTGAAGTACACCGCGGTGGTCAGCGTGAAGTCGATCTCGAGAGCGGTGATGTTGTCTCGGTTGGCATTCGCGCCAGCCGCGGCGAAGACGAGTCGGCCGGCGACGTCAGCGTGACTCTCGAACGCGAGACGGATCAGCCCGATGATCGTTCGATCGCGCGCAGCAGCTCGTCGATGCGGCCGAGAATGCCGGTTTGCGCAATGTTCGAAAACGTCCTGCTGCGCCGAATCCTACGCGACGAACGCAACTCTCGAGTGGACCTAACCGGGCGCGAACCGCCTTGGGTCACCATGCGCACCGCACCATGAACGGGCGGGCGTGCGCACATACTCTCGACAGTCTCACCGGCTCTTCCGCAACGCGGGAAATCCGGTCGTGGGGTCATCGCGCGGGCGCGTCATGAACGACTTCCTGCGACCGCGTTCCGGATCGAACAGAGCATAAGACAGTTGATCCTCATCAGCGAAGTCACGCTGCAGCAGAATTCCCCCTCGAGTCGAAACCACTCGTTTAGCAGCGGAACCGCGCGGACGGGATGAAGGCGACATCGAGGAGTAGCTGCAGGTTGATGAACATGAACGTGCGGTCGGGACGCTCGGTGACACGCACGTTGTGGTGATGGTTGATCCAGATGATCCCGATCGTCACGAGGCTCGTCGCGTACGACAGGTAGGACGGCCAAAGTGCACAAGCTGATGCCCCGAGTTGACCCCCCGCCGGCAGAGCTGACGCCGATTTAGAGGACGAGGAGCGCCGCTGCGATCGCGAACAACCCGTCACTGAAAGCCTCGAGCCCGAGATCTCCCGGTTTCCTTCGTCGCCGTCCGTCTATATTCGTGTTGCTGTACGAGCGCTCCTTCGAGGCGTCGGGTCGGCTTGGGAACCGCCCAGCCGTCCCGACGCCTCACAAGGGCCCGCTACATCGCGATCACTTTGTAGACGTCGACCGCGCCTCCGATCCCTAGAACCGGGCAGCCCTTCGCAAGCTCGACCGCCGCATCGAGGCTGTCGGCCGCGACGATCGAGTACCCGGTGAGGGCACGCGAGCCGCCGTCGCTGACCGAGCCGCCGGGTCCGACTGTCTTCGCCGTTCCCATCGCGGCGCCGCCGTCGACGATCGCCGAACCGAGCTCTTCGAACCACCGGCGCCACTGCGCGTACTGCTCGTTGCGCTCGGTCTCGGCGGCGGACACACCCTTGCCGCCGCTGTACGCGAACACATGATTCGCCATTTCCTGATCTCCTTTTCGATTGTTGATGATTACGACTAGCGGCTGATTTCGCCAGCCGGGTACGGGGTGAAGCCCGAACCTTCCGCGCCGTTCTTCAGGCCCGTCAGGTAGGCACCCCAGTTGGTGTTGCAGTTCGCCATGAAGTCGCTGCTCTCGCGCCAGCCGGCATGGGTGAACAGCAGGTTCGTGTCTCCCGTGGGGGTCGCGTCGAGCCGGACGCTGATCTCGGTTCCCTTCCAGTCGCTCGGTCCTTCGACGCAACGCCATACGACGCGCTCCGGAGCGTCTTCGATCACGTCCATGACTGCGGCTGGATCGCTGCCGCCGAAGTAGACGAGCATAGTGCCGCCGAGGCGGTCGGTGCCGCCGACCGGATGCGCCCTCCACCAGTCCTCGACTCCCTGCTTGGTCGAAACAAGCTCCCGGACACGCTCCGGGTCAGCGTCGATCGAGATGCGGTGAAGGATGTCTGCCATTGTCAGTTCTCCTGTCGTGTCGCTATTGAGTTGGTCAAGCCGCTTCCGCGACGGGTACTGCGACGAGCTCGGTGTTCGGCTTTGCTTCCGCGGCCGGACGCGTTGCAACAGCAAATCCGGCGAGAGCGCCGACTAGTGCAAGTGCTGCAGCGACGGCGACGCCGGGGCGGAAGCCGTCCGTGAAGCTGGCCGGGCTACCGATCGCTCCGTAGGCGCCAAACACGGAACTTGTGAGAGCGACGCCGAGGACTGCGCCGAAGCGTTGGAGCATGTTGTTCGTGCCGGACGCGGAACCCATCTCGACCGGGTCGACCGAACCGAACACGGCCGCCGGCACGGTTGGGATCGTCATCGAAACGCCGACGCCGGCGATGCACAGCGCGATTGCAAGCGTCACGTAGCTGGGATGCAAGGAGGCGGCCAGCGCAACCCAGATAAAGCCGCCGGCGAGCATCGTCATGCCTGCGACGACCACCGGCCGCAACCCAATGCGGCCCGAGAAGCGGCCGGCGAGCGGGGCGATGATCATTGGCGTCCCGAAGAAAGGCAGCAGGCGAAGGCCGGCCTGGAGCGGCGAGTAGCCGAGCGCGAACTGGAAGTACTGACTCGTCAGGAACGCGCCCGCTGAGATCGACGCCATCGAGAAGAACGCGACCGCGTTGCCTGCTGCAAACGCCGGGATGCGGAGGAGCTTGAGCGACAGCATTGGATACGCGGCGCGGCCCTCCCACACGAGGAACGCGCCGAACGCGACTGCCCCCGCGCCCAGCGTGAAGAGGATCTCGGCACTCCCCCACCCGACGTCGTTCGCGCGGACGAGACCCCAGGTGACTCCAACCATCCCGATCGTGCAGAGGGCGACCACGCGCAGGTCGATCGGCGTCCGAGGGCCGAACGTCTCCGGAAGCAGCCGCGCGGAGAGAAGCGTTGCCGCGATGCCGATCGGGATGTTGATCCAGAAGATCCAGTGCCAGTCGATCCCTTGGGTGATCGCTCCGCCTACGATTGGCCCAAGCGCAACCGCGAGTCCGGCGAGGCCGCCGTACATGCCGAAGACCGCCGCCCGCCTTTCGGCGGGGAACGCCTCCGTCAGGATCGTCAGGCTCAGGGGCAAAATCATGGCGCCTCCGAGGCCTTGAACCGTGCGTGCACCGATCAGCACCGCCGCGCTCGGCGCGAGCGCACAGACGGCCGACGCCACGGTGAACAGGATGAGACCCTGGCAGAACAGCCGCCGGCGCCCGAAGCGATCGCCGAGTGCGGCCGCACAGATGATCCCCGCGGCAACCGCGATGTTGTACGCGTTCACCGTCCACTGCAGGTTCGCGAAGCTGACGTGCAGCGACTCCTGAATGCGCGGAAGCGCTGTCGCGACAACCAGCGTGTCCAAGCAGCTCATGAAGAATGCCGCCGAGCAAAGCGCGAGCACCCAGTTGAGGCGTGGGCTCGCCCCGCCAACAGCCGATCTCTTCCCGGGCTTCGATGGAGCGAGTGTGTTTGTCAACGTGTCCTCCTTTTCGCTTCGTCGCCGGCTTCGTCTTGGCCGGGTTTGCGTGTATGACGAACGGCGACGGGCCGGACGGACATATCGGCGAAATGTCCGTCCGGTCCGGCCGTCGTTCGTCTAGAGGGAGAAAGCACGACTACTAGCGAGGAGGAGCAGCGATGCAATACGCACTCTTGATCTACTCGACCACCGAGGGCAGCCGGCCGGAGGCGGAGCGCCTCGGCCCGATCGATCCACGGATCGCGGCGGTTCTCGAGCGTCCGCGCGTGCTCAACTGGGCTCGTCTGCGGGATCCGGAGAGCGCTACGACGATCCGCCACGACGCGGGCAAGACACTGCTGGTCGACGGCCCCTTCATCGACAGCAAGGAGTTTCTCGGCGGAGTGATCGTCGTCGAAGCGGACGATCTCGACGGGGCACTCGCGATCGCCGACGAACTGCAGCAGACCCGGACCGACGGCGCGATCGAAGTTCGCCCACTCCTGCCGTGAGCAGACGTGCTTGAGGAGGTATTCCGGGACGAGTGGGGCCGGGTCGTTGCAGCGCTCGTCAGCTTTCTCCGCGACATCGAACTGGCCGAGGACGCGGCTCAGGAAGCGTTTGCCATCGCCGCCGAACGATGGCCCCGCGACGGCGTTCCGGAAAGCCCGGTCGCGTGGCTGATCACGACCGCGCGGAACAGGGCTATCGACCGGATTCGCCGTGAACGGATGCTCACCGAAAAGACCGCGCTGCTAGCGCGGGAACTCGCCGACCCTCCGGAGGAGACGATGGACGAACTGACGACGTTCCCCGACGAGCGTCTCGAGCTGATCTTCACCTGCTGCCACCCGTCGCTTGGGCTCGAGGCTCAGGTCGGATTGACCTTGCGCACGCTCGGCGGCCTCTCGACCGAGGAGATCGGGCGCGCGTTTCTCGTCCCGTTCGAGACGATCAGCAAGCGGCTTACTCGCGCCAAGAACAAGATCCGCGACGCGGGCATTCCCTTCGCGGTGCCGCCCGACCACCTGCTCCCCGAGCGGCTGGACGCGGTGCTCGCCGTCGTCTACCTGATCTTCAACGAGGGCTGGGGCGGCGGACGCGTCGATCTCTCGGCGGAGGCGATCCGCCTCGGCCGCGCCCTCGTCGAGCTGATGCCGGACGAGGCCGAAGCCGTCGGTCTGCTCGCCCTGTTGCTCCTGAACGACGCGCGCCGCGAAGCGCGCTTTCGCGACGGAGAAGTCGTGCTGCTCGACGATCAAAACCGCGGCCTGTGGGATCGGCAACAGATCGACGGCGGGCGCACGGTCCTGCAGCACGCGATCGCACTCCAGGGCAACGGGCCGTACGTCCTGCAGGCGGCGATCGCCGATCTCCACATGCAAGACCCGCGCGACTGGCACGAGATTGCATCGCTCTACGCCGCGCTTGTGCAACTGACCGGCTCGCCGGTCGTCGAGTTGAACCGCGCAATCGCCGTCGCGGAGGTCGAGGGGCCGACGGCCGCGCTGGCGCTCGTCGACCAACTCGAGCTGCACGAGTACCGGTACTTCCACTCGACTCGCGCGAACCTGCTGCGGCGCCTAGGCCGCACGGATGAGGCTCACAACGAGTACAGGCTTGCCCTCGACTTGACCCCAACGGAACCCGAGCGCCGGTTCCTTGAGGAGCGCATCGAAGAACTCGACGATGCGCAGCAATAGGAGCATTCGGTGCCGGCTGGCGTCACCGCGATCACGCGACCGCCCGGCGGCCAGGCATGAGCTGATCAACCCCGCCGAGCACCCTCCATCCCAAGCACCAACCTCCTCGGACCACCGAGCGCACCGCACGCCGAACGGGCCGGAGTTCATCGACAGGACGAGTTATGATTCCTCGGACGCGGTTGGCGAGCAAATCGGCGGATCCGGGGACAGGTTTTGGGGACACTTCAGACCATGGAAGCCGAGGTTGAGTCCAGCGCGTTGGCCAGCCAAGGTCGATCTCTGCCCATAGGCTCGGCCGGCGTGCAACGCTCCCAGTCTGTACAGCGAACGATCCTCGCCGGGAATCGGAGCGCGACGAGCGGATAGGCGCACTTCTACGACCACGATCTCCTCGACCGATGTCTGCCCGAGCCGCTCGAGCACGGCGGGAAACTGCCCAAGGACCCCGTCGCGAGGACCGACCCTTTGTGATCCCTGTGCTCAACTAAAGAGCGACTCAGCGTCTGCTTCGATCCGCAACGAGGCTCAGTCTCGGCGTCAGGCGCGCGCCGCCACGTCGGCGTGTCGCATGGTTTGCAGGAACGTACTGGCCAGGTCGCGCGGCGTGGCATAGCGACCCTGGTATCCCGCGATGGCCTGGAAGAAGAGCGGCCCGACGAGCAGAGAGATTGCTGGCTCGGTGGCGGTCTGCGCTGGGATGTCGCCGCGTCGAATGACTCGTTCGATGACGGACCGCGCGCTATCTCCGAGGAGATCGGTCGAGGCAAGAAGCTCGGCGACGGCCTGGTCGTGCTGGGCCTCGCCGAGCAGCGCCCGGTAGGCGGCCCCTGCCGGCGACGACGTCAAGAACCGCGAGACGCCCTCCAGATACCCCGTCAGGTCATCGATCGCGCTCTCCTGCGGCTCGGACGCGAGCTCACTGGCTGCATCGAGAACGCTGGCCTCGAACAGGATCTCGGCCTTGGTTGACCACCACCGGTACACCGTCTGCCTGCCGACGCCGGCCCGCTCGGCGATGCCCTTCATCGTCATCGCGGCGTAACCGACCTCGACCAGCAGGTCGTCCACCGCGTGCAGCACCGCGACCCGCGCGCGTTCGCTCCGCGGGCGGCCACCATAGGCGCGCGCGTCATCTGCCACCCGCGCAGTGTAACGGGACAAGATGTCTCGTATCCGATAGGGTTTCTGAGCATTATGTCTCGAAACCTTCGCGGCCGGCCTCTTGTCGGTCTGGTGGCAGTTCGCACCCTGGGCGAACTGGGGAGTAGCGCGATGCTGCCGTTCGTTGTGATCTGGGCGCATCGGGACGCCGGGCTCGGCGGCGCAGCCGCCGGTGTGCTGTTCATCGTCCTGGCAGCTGGTGAGTTCGGCGCCGGCCTGGCCGGCGGCTCCCTCGCCGACCGGTTCGGCCATCGGCGGCTGCTGCTCGTCTCGACCGCGGGCATGGCCGTCGGGTTCGGCTCGCTGGCGCTGGCGGACGCGCCGACACCAGCGATTGCGCTGTTCCTGCTCGGCGGTGTCTTCGAGTCGGCGTTCCACCCGAACATCGGCGCGCTCGTCGGCGACCTCTTCGACGAACACCAACTCGTCCGCAGCTTCGGCCTTGTTCGGGTCGGCGCGAACGCCGGACGGATCGTCGGCCCGCTGCTCGGCGCCGCAGCCGCACTCGTCTCGCTACGGGCCGTGTTCGCCGTCGCCGGCGTGCTCCTCGCCGCCGCACTGCTGGCAGCGTTCCTACTTCTCCCGGGCGATGCGCCCACCGAGGTCGACGACGACCCCGAACCCGAGATCCCACCCGGCACCCTCCGCGCACTCCGCACCGACCAGCGCCTCGCAGCGCTCGTCCTCGCCGGAGGACTGCTCAGCATCACCTTCGCCTGGTGGGAAGCCGACGGGCTCGTCCTCCTCCGCCAACAACACCCGCTCACCACAACCGGCTACGCCGCCCTCTTCGCCCTCGCCGCCGCCACCATCGTCGCCCTCCAGATCCCGATCAGCCGCCGCACCACCCACACACCCGCCGGGCCAACGATGCTGGCCGGCGCCGCCGTCCAAGGCGCCGGCCTCGGCGTGTTCATGTTCGCTCACTACGGCTACCCCGCCCTCGTCATCGCCGTCCTCCTCATGGCCATCGGCGAAACGATCTACGCCCCCACCATCTCCGCCTACATCACCACCCGCGCTGGCAAGAACCGCCGCGCCTCCTACCAAGCAGCCCTCTCCATCACCGAAGACATCGGCACCTCCATCGGCCCCATCAGCGGCCTCGCCCTCGCAACCGCCACCAGCGCCGTCTCCGTCTGGGCCGCCGGCGCCTTCCTCTGCATTCTCGCCGGCGCCGCAACCAGCAGCGCAGCCACCTCAAACCCGAGAAAGCAGGCCCGTCCGGACACGTCCGCTCCTCGAACGCCACCCTCCTTGGGTCATGGCGATCCGCAGGTGAAGTAATGCGGCGTGAAGCACAAGGCCGCCTTGGGCCAACGAACGCCGGGCGCCGCACCGCCGCCGTTCAACGACAAACGTCGTTGGCTGGCCCGAACGGGGCCAGTTAGTGCTGCTGCAGCGTTGTGAAAAATGACCCTCGGCTCACGCCGGACGTCAATAGCCGACAAGAAAAGGCGCATCGAGATGCCGGGTTCTTCCCGTATCGCCTTGATCACGGGCGCAAACCGAGGGATCGGACACGCCATTGCGCTTGCGCTCGCCCGCGACGGCGTCGATGTGATCATCACCTACCGCTCGCACGCGGACCACCGGGTCTACCCGCCGAACCACGCTTACTCGCTGCCGCTCCCGTCCGGGCTGGCGGTTCCGCGACCTGAGCTACCCGTCCGACCAGGCGACGAGCCTGTGGTGGACACCAAGCGACCGCTTACCGTACGGGAGCGGCCTCAATCCGTCGCTCCGGGAACAATCAACAGGTGCCAGATCGTCCCGAATTGAGACTTTCGGAGGTCGCCGAGCAATCCGTCGGCTCCTGGAAGCCGTTGCGCGCGGCGAGTTGACCGCTCCGGGACCGATGGTCTCGCACTTGCAGGGAGCGCTCGCGACGGTTGAGGCGCTCAGGCAGTTCGGTGAATCAGGCGGGGTGCACAGTCCAGCGTCGGCGTCACAACCAGCCACGATCAGGCGTAAGCACTTGGCGCAGCCGCGACTGCTGTGGCCCGTGCCATGATCCAGCGAGCGCTTCTAGAACCTCGCGCCTTCCGGTGACTCAGGTGTTGCCGGGCCACGGCTCATCGGCGGCGCCTTCCATCTGTGCATTCGTCGACGTTTCCCGCTCGTCATCACCCACGCCGACCGCGTTCGCACCAGGCGGCGGCGTCGCGGCAGGTGACTCTCCTCGGGCCGCATCCTCGACGGAGCCGACCGTTCGGTGTAACCATCGTTTGATCCGTTCACGGGTCGTGCTCACCTCGCGTCGAACTCTACGCCCTACCCCATGCCTTCGGCAGACGCCTCGCAACCTCGGAGATCATTACCGGACTGGCGACTCATGGGGCAGGGCGCTCTAAAGCGCGAGTGTTTCACTCCGACGCTCGACCACGAGCGCCCTGCCGTTCTGAGCAGCGGCCCCCGCCACTGCAGCAGAGGGCCGCGCAGTTCCTTCCGTGAACCCGACTACAGGGCCGCCGGGCCGATGTGGTACGACTCGATCCGTGACGCGTTCAGCCCCCGCCCTTGATCGTGACCTTAACCTTCAGCACGTGGCCCCCCGACTTTGCTGGGACTGCCATCGTCATCCACACGACTCCGGCAACCGCTCGATAGCCCGCGACGAAGCTCGTCTGCTCGATCCGCGCAGCCTTGCCTGCAATCGTCGTGTCGAAGGAGATCGAGGTCACGTTTGTGAGTCGGGCGCCGGTCACTGCATTCAGCACGGGGAACGTGATCTCAAACTCCTTCCCCGCCACAGGTCCCGCTGGATGAGACACCGGCCCGGCGATCGCCGGTACGAACCGGGTGGATGCCTGTACGGGAAGAGCGCCGAGGAGCAGGGCCGCAGCGAGAACAGGAAGGACACTGAGGAAAACCCGTGTGCCTCTCATACTGCTTACCGTCCTTTCGATTCGATTCCCTGGATCCTCGCCAGCGAGACCACACACGGCATCCGCTCAGCCAGGGATCGTGCTTGCGGCTAACTACGAATGGTTGAGCGACCGTGTGCGTGTCGAGAACTCGATTTGAGCGCTCAAGGCGTTGCTACCAGTTGCGGACGAAATTCCATCGCAAGGAGTGCCGGGAACAGCAAAGGCCCTTCCGTCTCGGGTAGTCGGTCGAGTGCGTCAAGCGCTGCCGACTTGAGCGGCACTGCACGGATGCTGCGCCGCGTCTTTGTCTGCTTGACCTTGCCCCGGATGAACTGGCGGCGGACGTAAACGACTCCGCCGGCGCGGTCGACGTCGCGCCGTTCGAGCGCGACCAGCTCTGCCGGGCGCAGCCCCATCGCGGCACCGAACACGACCATCGGCCCGGTGACCGCGTCGAGCTGCGAGGCGAGAGCGTTGATCTGCTCCCACGACTCGCGCGGCCGCTTCTCCGGGAACCGCCGCAACGGATTCGGCACGCCGCGCCTGGCCGGGTTGACATCGACCAGCTCCCAGGCGACAACCGCGTTCAGGACACGCCGAAGTGCCTGCGTCGCCTCAAACCGATGCCCCTCCGGAAGCGTGCCGCGCCAGGCGCAGATCTCCTCCGAGCGAAGATCGGCGATCAGATGATCGCCGAACGTGGCCGTCGCCTTCGAGAGCAACCAGCGTGCCGCTGCCGCAACTTGCGGCCGTCGCGTGCAGTTAGGGCAGACGATGTGCTACAACAGGTGCAGTTGGGACACTCAAGGAGACGACGATGATCACAGCCCTTATCCGCACTGGCGAGAAGACGAACGCAGACGAAGCGATCGCGCGCCTGCTCGGCGACCTCCAGCAGATGCTCGACGAAGGCCGGGACGTGCGAATCATGCTCGTGGCGACCGGTGAGCTGCTATCCCCGAGGGAAGCGGGAGAGGTGCTCGGCTTTTCGCGCCAGCATGTGCGTCGGCTGATCGACGCGGGCGAACTCGAGGGAACACAACTTCCCGGGTCCGAGCACTGGCGGATTACCACAGCCTCGGTGGAAACGCTGCTCGCACGGCGCGCCTGCGCTGCAGCGGAGGCCGACACGCACGCGCGCGAGTTGGACGCGCTCGGGGCCCCGCTTGAGTGAGCGACTGCCGCGAGCGGTCCTTGACTCCGACGTCATCTTCTCCCGAGTTCTGCACGAGTTGTTCGGCCGGGTCGCCGCCGAGGCCCGTCTCCTCGATCTGATCTGGAGCGAGCCTCTGCTCGCCGAGGCCGAACGGGTGCTGATCGAGCGCAAGCCGGTGCCACCGGCGGTCGCGGCCCGCTGGGTCGGGTACCTGCGCCAAGCGTTCTCCGGCGGAGAAGTCGACATCGGCCGGCTCGACCCGGCGATCGACCTGACCGATTTCACCATCGACCCCGACGATCACCATGTCTGCTCGCTCGCGATCGTCGGTGAGGCTGACTTCCTGTTCACCTTCGACCGCGGATACCTGCGCTAAGAACTCGCCACCCACGGCGTCAACGTGCTCTCACCGGACGTGTTTCTCTCAACCCAGATCGACCACGAACCCGAGGCGTTGCGAACAGTGATCGCCGAGCAGGCCGCCGTCTGGGGCGGCGGCAAAGCCATCGGCGAACTGCTCGACGCATACGAGCGAGCGAAGGCGCCTGTGTTCGCCGGGAAGGCGCGAGCGCTGTTCGAGGAGTAGCCGCCGTCAGGGCTGGCAAATACCGGTAAGACACGACGAGCTCAGCTGGGACAGGGTTTGGGGATAGGTTCGAGGCTGGTCCGGGCGGCTCAGGGCGCCGCAGCACGACGTAGAGACCTACTGAAGGCGGAGTGTCCGTGGGTTCGCGCAGAATGTGACGTACACCGATGATTTCTGCGCACCGGCGCAGTCGAAGCAGCATGAGCGAAACCACATGTCACATGTCCATTTCGCTCGACGGTTTTGTCGCAGGACCGGACCAAAGCCTCGAGCACCCTCTCGGCCGTGGCGGTATCGAGCTGCATCACTGGCACCTCGACGAGCCGCTGCACGACGCCGACGCTCGCGCACGCGACCTGCTGCTGCGCCCACGCGGCGCGTACGTGATGGGACGCAACATGTTTGGGCCGATTCGTGGTCCGTGGCAGGGCGACTGGCGCGGCTGGTGGGGCGACGAGCCGCCGTACCACGCTCCGGTCTTCGTCCTCACGCACTACGAGCACGAGCCGATCGAGCTCGCGGGCGGGACGACGTTCTATTTTGTCAGCGACGGCTTCGACGCCGCGTTCGCGCGCGCCTCCGAGGCCGCAGGTGATCGGGGAGTCGACATCGCCGGCGGCGCGTCGACCGTGCGCCAGGCGCTTGCGGCAGGCGTGATCGACGAGCTCGTCCTCGACTTCGTCCCCGTCCTGCTCGGCTCCGGTGAGCGGCTCTTCGACGGCGTCGCCGATCCCCGACTTGAGCCGGTCGAGGTCATCCACTCGCCGCTCGCGACGCACGTGCGCTACCGCGTCGGCCGGTGAGCGCAGCGCGGCCTCCGCAGCGCCGTCATCTACCGCAAACTCTCATTCGGCAGCCAATCAGAACAAGGCGAACGCACCATCGAACGCCTCCTCTCCGCCTCGCTCACCTGCCGCCTCCGCAAACAATCCCTCTTCACCTACCTCACCCACGTCCTCACCGCCCACTCCCGCGGCGACCCGGCACCCAAC
>Ga0302325_10026739_pt1 | contig 11981 bp, 11 predicted proteins | sample Palsa_T0_2_FD_201948 | JGI IMG/M metagenome (GOLD analysis project Ga0302325, IMG submission 201948) | Peat permafrost microbial communities from Stordalen Mire near Abisko, Sweden - Palsa_T0_2 | ecosystem: Environmental > Terrestrial > Soil > Palsa > Peat permafrost | place: Sweden: Abisko... | reverse complement strand
GCCGAGCAAGTTATGTCGGTGGCGGGATAGATCAGCAGCTGGAACACGATGCTGGGACCCTTCTGGTCGCGCGCCATGATCGAAATCACGGCAGACAGGTTGCCGCCGGCGCTGTCGCCGCCGACCGCGAGCCGGTTGGGATCGGCGTTGAGCTGCGCCGCGTTTTCGGCGACCCATCGCGTGGCGGCGTAGCAGTCTTCGACCGCAGCGGGAAATTTCGCTTCCGGCGCGAGCCGATAATCGACGGCGACCGTCACACATCCGGCGCCGTTGGTCAGCGAGCGGCATAGTCCGTCGTGCGATTCCAGGTCGCCGATCACAAATCCGCCGCCGTGAAAGAAGACCAGCACCGGGAAGCGGCCCTGGCCCGCGGGCGTGTAGATACGGACCGGGATCGATCCGGCGGGTCCGGGAATCTTGCGATCTTCGACGTTGGCCACCGCGACTGGCGCGCCGCTGCGCAATGCGCGCATCGCGCCCATCTGCTCGCGCGCGGCGGCGGGTGTGAGCTCGCTGAACGAGGGCGCAGACTTTATCATATCGATTAATGCTTTGGCTTGCGGATCGAGCGGCATGGTTTCTCTCCTGTCGAGGATTGAAGTTTCGTTCTAGTCCTGAAAGGTCACGGCGACAAGCAAGCGCGCGTGGCGTAACCCCCGCCCTCGTTGAGAGAAGGGATAGAATCTTGAGCCGCGGGGAGAACTCAGATGTGAAGATTCGTGCGTTGGCGAATCCGGGATTCTTCGCTTCGCTCTAGAATGACACGGAACGGAACGCATCGCTTAGCGATGCTGGGAACCTAACCCCTAACCCCTTCCCGCGCGGGAAGGGGGACAAGACGGATAGGGGGCGGGCACGGCGGCCCGCCCCACTGGGGGGGCCTGATTACTTACTGCTGGATTGGGTTAGGGACAGGGTGTTGGCGTCGGGGTCTTTGAACCAGGCTACTTTGGCGCCTTCCGGGGTTGTCCAGATGCCTGCCTGGTCCTGGGTCATTGCGGGGTAGCGATCGAATTTTATGCCCTTGTTTGAAAGCGCGGCGACGGTGGCCGCGATGTCGGGTACGGTCCAGCCGATTGCGGTGAATGGCAATGGTGAGAACTCCTTTACCTTCTGAATATGCAGGCGCGTGCCGCCGGCCATGAAGACCAGCGCGAACCATCTGTCTTCTATCAACTTGAGCCCGAGCGTTTCCGCGTAGAACTCTTTGGCGCGATCCGGCTGGGTCGTTGCGATCATCGCTATCAACGGCTGGTTTGCGAGCATGGTTCTCGATTCTCCTCGGTGCTCGTATAGCAGTTTCGGCCGTATGCAGTCTTGCGCTAGATTGCCATCGATGTCGAAAGAGCGGCGCGGGCGGAGGACGGTTGACCGGTAGCTCGATCGTCGGCTTCTTCCGCGATGGGCAGTGGCTCACACGCCGGCGTCTCGTCGTTTATCCGAAACTTTTCCTTGCCGTTTATATCGTCAGCGCGGCGATCTGGCTGATGTCGAGCAAGGGGCTGGTCGATCCTGCGGGACATCCCATCGGCGCCGACTTCACCGATCCGTGGTCGGCGTCGTGGCTGACGCTTCATGGCGGTCCGGCGGTCGCCTACGACGTCGCGGGGCTGTGGTCGGTCGAGCGCTTCGCGGTGGCGGACCCGGCAGCGGGCTTCGCGGGGTTCCATTATCCGCCGATGTATCTGCTGGTCGTGATGCCGCTGGCGCTGTTGCCGTACGCATGGTCGCTGATCATATGGACGGTCGCGAACTTCGCCGCCTACCTCGGGGTGATGTGGAAAGTCGAGCCCGAGCGCGATGCGCTGTGGCTGGCGGTCGCCTTTCCCGGCGCGCTGGTGAATCTGACCAACGGCCAGAACGGGTTTCTCACGCTCGCGCTGCTTGGGACCGCATTGCTGACAGTCGAGCGCCGGCCGATTGTGGCGGGCGTGCTGTTCGGCCTGATGAGTTACAAGCCGCAGTATGGAATCCTGGTGCCGATTTTCCTGGCCGTAAACTCGACTTCGAGCGGCCAATCTCTATTGAGCCGGGATCGATGGCGCACGATCGGAGCGGCGGCGCTGACGGTGGTACTGTTCGCCGCCGCGTCGCTGGCGATGTTCGGTGAGAAAACGTGGCGCGCATTTTTTTCCAGCATCAGCTTCACGCGCCATGTCGTGCTCGAGCAGGGCGGCAGCGGATTCGAGAAACTGCAGAGCACCTTCGCCGCGGCGCGCCTGCTGGGCTTCGGCGTGCATACCGCCTACGGCTTTCAGTTAGCGGTGAGTTTGATCGCGATGGCCGCGCTCATCTGGATTTGCCGGCGAACCGCGAAATTCGAGCTGCAGGCCGCCGCGCTCGTAACCGGCATCCTGCTCGCGACGCCGTACATGATGGATTACGACCTGGTGCTGCTGGCGCTGCCGATCGCATGGATAGCGATCGAAGGCCGGCGAGGCGGCTTCATGCCGTGGGAAAAATCGCTGATGGTATTGGTTTGGACGCTGCCGCTGTTCGCCCGATCGCTGGCCGGCGCCGCAATGATTCCGATCACGCCAATTGCGATGCTGCTGCTGTTAGGCGATATAGCGCGGCGCGCAGACTACGCGTCCGGCGGTGCGGTTACGGCTTGTAGGTTTTGAGCGCGTTCAGGATTCGGTTTACCAGCGCCGGGTTCAGCGTCTTGCCCTCGAGCGCCATCGCTTCCATCAGCAGGACCAGCAACTGCGGAATCAGTTCGTAGTCGTCGCCGGCGCCTTCGGGTTTTGGAAAGAGTTCCTTGAACGCCTGATCGGTGGCCTCGGCGATCCGGTCGTTCGCTCCGCTCACCGACTCGAGCAGATAGGCGTCGGTGCGGCTGGCGACGACCAGCTAGATCCAGGCGGTCGCCAGGCGGCCGTTGGCAATCTCCCACATCACGTCGATCGCAACTGAGCGCCGATCGTTCACATTGTTGAGCCGGCTGATCTTTTCTGTGAGCTCGCCCAACATCAACGAGAAGAGATGCTCGACGGCGTTGGTGAGCAGCTCTTCTTTCCTGGGAAAATGGTAGAGCTGCGCGCCACGCGAGAGGCCGGCGCGCTCGGCGATTTCAGAAGTGGTGGTATTGGCGTAGCCGCGTTCGACCAGACAGAGGATGGCGGCGTCGAGCAGGCGGCGCCGCGTTTCCGCAGTTTTTTCGTCCTGTGTAAGGCGCGGCCGAAGACCGCCGGTTGGTGAAGAAGCCCCCATGGTCGGGTCAATGGTAGCAGACCGCACCGGGTGATCAAGGAAGCTTGGAACGAAGGACAAGGTTCCTATGTTGGAAAGCTACATTCGCGCGGCCGAGCTGTGTGCGGTGGACGGGGTAGCCTGGGTGGCAATTCTGCAACACGTGTCTGCAACAATATCAGATCGTATGATTACGCTACGCGACGTAACTATTATTAGCATAGCGTCCGACCCGGCATGTCGTTTGCTTTGTAATTGGGGGACTGGGGGGTCGGGAAGTCTTGAGCCGAGTTGGACAACATGCACCTGTCCCGAAAAAAAATGTCTGAGGGCGCGCGGAAGGCGACCTCGAAACGGAAAGCCAGACAGTGATTTGGGTCATCCTGGTCGTCTCGGGGGGAAGCCTTGGTTTCCTGGTGGTCCGGTGGATTCCCCGTGGCCAAAAGCGCAAGCCGGTCACGTGGCCGGAAATTATCGACGCGGACACGCTGGAGACGGCAGGGAACGCGAACGAGCTGATGAGGTTGTTTTTCCTGGAGGATTCGATCAACCCTCCGGACTTTCTCGCGAACTTCATCGAAGTGACGGCGGCGGAGCCTAAGCCTTTCCACGAAGGAGCAGGTAAGGCGACGCCATCGGCGGCGACTTTCGACAAGGGCGCCAATGCGCCGCCGGGGTATCCGAGCTGGTTTCTCGCGGCCTATCCGGACGTCGTTGTATGGCTGGCGTCGCGTGACGAAAACGCGATGCTGCGGGTCTCGGCCGAGGCGATCTACGGGGTCGAAGGCGCCAAGGAACTGGTCCGCATGCACGGCTTGCAAAGGATCGGCGAGCTGATGGATGAAAAGTTCGAGGAATTCGATCTGCCGCAGCTTCGGCGGCTGGTTTCCATCTACTGCAACAATACCAAGAAGCGACTCGAATGCGCGCTGATCGTCAAGGAACAGCGGCCGCGGTGGTGGCTGTTGGAGTCGACTTCGAAGCGAGTGTCGATCGCAACCTGAGATAGTCGGGTCGGCATCGACTTCGATTTCCCGGGCAAAAAATTTTATTTTTCGCGCGCACCGGTCGCATCTTGATCGACGGGGGTGGCGTGGTTCGTGATATGAAGTTGCCATGCCTGCGGCACAGGATCTGACGACGGGGACGGCGACGGGCGCGACTGGTTGGCGGCGATCGCTCGGGCGATACACCGACCGCCGCGTGATGTTGATCCTGCCGCTTGGCTTCGCCAGCGGCCTGCCGCTGCTGCTGACGTTCTCGACGCTGTCGGCGTGGTTCGCGAAGGCGGGAGTCAGCCTCAAGACAATAGGTGCGTTCGCGCTGGTCGGGACGCCGTACGCGTTCAAGTTTCTGTGGTCGCCACTGATTGATCGGTTGCCGCCGCCGATCCCGATAGGTCGACGCCGAGGCTGGGGCGTGTCGATTCAGCTTGCGCTCATCGCGGCGACGATTGCCCTGGGAGCATGCAACCCGAGAGTCGATCTGGAACGAATGGCGGCGTTGGCGATCCTGGTGGCGTTCCTTTCGGCGAGTCAGGACGTCGTGATTGACGCGTATCGGGTGGAAATACTCACGCCGGAGCAGCAGGGTCCCGGTGCCGCGATGATCCAGACCGGATACCGGATTGCGATGCTGATCTCGGGCGCTGGGGCGCTGATTATCGCGGCGACTTATGGCTGGTTCGCGGCTTACGCCACGATGGCGGCGCTGCTGAGCGTCGGGATGATGGTATTCATTTTCGGACCGGAGCCGTCACCGCAGACTGACGCGATGGAGAGGAGTGCGAGCCGGGGATGGGACGCGATTCGCGAATGGATCGCGACAGCGGTGACCGGGCCGTTTGCGGATTTCATGCGGCGGCCGGCGTGGCTGGCGATCGTAATTTTTATTGTGGGTTACAAACTGGGCGAGGCGATGGCGGGCGTGATGGCGATGCCGCTGTACATCTCGATCGGATTCTCACTGAAGGAAATCGCGGCCATCTCGAAGCTGGTTGGATTCGTCGCGACCGTGGTCGGGGCGGTGGTTGGCGGCGTAGTGACGTCGAAGATCGGCGTGATGCGCGCGCTTATCCTGTGCGGCGTGCTGCAATCGGCGGGCAATTTATTTTACGTGCTGCAGGCGGTGGGCGGTCATCGGCTCGACTATCTCGCGCTCTGCGTGGCGGCGGAGAATCTGACTGGCGCGATGGCGGGCACTGCGCTGGTGGCTTATCTGTCCGGGCTTTGCTCGCCGGCGTTCACGGCCACTCAGTACGCGCTGCTGTCTTCGCTGGCGGCAGTGGGACGTACGCTGGTTGCGTCGTCCGGAGGGGCGTTGGCGGAAAAGCTCGGCTGGGTGCCGTTTTTTATCATGACGACGATTGCGACGGTTCCTGCGCTGCTGCTGCTCGTGTGGATTGCGCGGCGCGACCCAGCATCGATGCGCGCGAGAGCGGAGTCCACGGCGGTGGCGATCCCCTGAGCCGCTGCGCGCGGGTATTTATCTGTCACGTCGGTAACACAATGCGACGAATGAACTTCGGGCCGCGAGCGTTATTCAGCATCTGCGTCGACGCCTCTGATACCCTGCGTCTATGTCTGCAGTTCGAACCTCTGGTACTCGCAAGCTGCGGGGCCTTAAGAATATTTCGTGGCTGACGGCGCGGCAGCTCGACCAGTTATACAGCGCGCTCACGGTCAGCGTGATCGAGAAGCGAGCGATCATTTTCGACGAAAAACATTCGCCCGATTCGGCGTACATCCTGCTGGCCGGTGCCGCGCGAATCACCTGCCGCAATCGCAAAGGCCAGCGGACCCTGGTGATCATGGTCGCGCCCGGCATGGTTCCGGAATTCCCGCCGCCGGTGCCCGGCATCAGTTACAACTTTCGATGCGAAGCGCTAACGATTTGCCGGATCGGGACGATCGGACTCGAGGCACTGGTCGAAATATCACTGGGTGTCGCGTCGGATGATTTCAAGCGGATGGCGTTGAGCTATCTGGGCCGCTGGGATCTGGTTCAACTGCGATGCGCAAATTTCATGAGTTGCAGCCTGGAAGAGCGGCTGGCTTTGATCCTGCTGGAGTTAAGTGAGAATTTCGGTATTCCAGATCCAAAAGGGATCCGGCTTACGCTGCCGGCGCGGCATCGGGATCTTGCGGAACTGGTCGGCGCCTCGCGTCCGCGAATCACCGAACACCTGATCATGTTCGAGCAAAAGCATTTGATTTCGCGCAACAGTCGTCAACTGGTAGTCAATCGCGATCGGCTGGAAACTTTCCTGGCGCAGACTCACGTCTCTGCCAGTGATGGCGCGTCGGCCAGCGTGCACCGTCTCTTGCTCCAGCGCAATTAGCTTCGCCGCCACCCGGCGGATGCATAAACCGCACCCGCAGCGCTCAAATGTTCTTTATAGAACCAATCTCCTGTTATATGCGAGACATTTTATGTTCTTCGAGCTTGTAAGGGCATAACGTCTAATGTCTGGGACGGTGTAATTTTGAATGAAAGAAGCACTTCACGCGAAACCGATCTGGACAGGCTGAGCCGGCTCAAGGCATTGTCGTGGCTATCTCCCAATGAGCTCGCACTTCTGGTTGGCGCGCTGGCGCTGGCAAACTACAAACGACATTCGGTGATTCTGGGCGAGATTGCGCTCGCTCAGGATGCACACATTCTGTTAGCAGGAATCGCGCGCATCACGTGCCGCAACGCGCGCAATGAGCGGATCACGGTGGCGATGCTGGCGCCCGGACCAATTCCTGAATTTCCGGCGCTGCCGTTGAGCCAGTCCGGTTTTCAGTGCGAGGCATATAACGATTGCCGAGTGGGCACTGTGAGCTGGGCGGATTTCAACGGCATCACGGTAAACGCCACGGAGTCCGCCTTCAGGCAGTTTCATCGTAACGATTTGAAGCAGTGGTATCGGCTGCTGCTGCGCAGCTCGAGCTTCCTGAATCTCGGTCTGCATGAACGCATAAGCATCGCGCTGCTGGAATTGTGTTCTGACTTTGGAATCGAGGAATCGCGCGGCACGCTGCTGCGGGTATCTTTCAGCCATAAGGACATCGCGAACCTGGTCGGCGCGTCGCGGCCGAGAGTAACGGAGCATCTGGCGCGACTGGAGCGCGAGAAGTTCGTGATTCGGCAGGGGCGGCAGATGGTCGTGCAGGTCTCCAAGTTGTTCGATTCGATGAATGCTCAAGCTGGCGCTCTTCTCGATTGAGGGGCGGCCGCTAACTAACCTTTGCGGCTCGATGGGCACGGGCCGGGATTGTGACCGAGCGTGTCGCGGCAGGCCACTTGACCCGCTCTGTGCTAACTGTAAGTTTACGGGGGGTCACCTTGGAGTCTCATTTAAATTTTGTTCGAATCGAGTTGATCGACGATCCGGCCACGATCGCGGAGGTCGGGTTCGAGGCCAGCTGCGAAGGTGATGATCTTAGCTGCCGCCGCTGTGGGGACGCGAAGATGTCGATCGCGGCAATCCTGGTGGTGCCGGCGGGCGGACACGCGCGGTGGGCACTCTGCGCGAATTGCCTGCAGGAATTGCCGTGAAGCGTCGACGAAGGGCGATGAGTCGAACTGTTGATCCATGGGCGAGACCGGGCGCCCTGCTGCACGCAGTCCTGGAAGGATGGATTGTCGCCGAGATAAGCGATGAGACACTGCTTCGCGTGCTGTTCGAACCGCTGACCGAGTCGCACCGCGGCCGGGGAATCCCAAGCTCCAGGCCCGGCCGGGTCTTGGCTTCCCGCCGAGCCAGAGCGCGCAGGTAGATTCTCCACCTACAAAACGTCACGAGCTCAAGCCGAGGCGCGCGCGCGCGTAGAGTTCAGCCGAATTGTCAAAGTCGATACTCGCGTGCTGCGCACCGACGTTGATGTTGCGGAACGCGGTCTGCAGAGCGCTTGGCGCATAGACCGCGTGAGCTCCAGAGCCTGAGAACATTCTCGCCACGGCGCGGCGGCATAGCTCGGCCGAATATGCGGCCTGCCACTTTGCGCGAACGCGACTTTGATTGTCGAAGGTCGCGCCGGTGGCCACCAGGCGATCGAATTCGGCGAGTATGTCGTGCAGCAGTAAATCCGCAGAATGAATTTCGGCGGCAGCCTCGGCCAGCCGCACCTGCGTCGGCGCGTGATCGGCCTTGCGCGCGCCGGTCAAAATCACGCGGCGCTCCCGGGTGCGTTCGACAAATTGGTGCAGTGCGAATTTCGCGGAGCCGAGCACCGCAGTCGCCACCGACACCGAGAGCATGGCCTCGGCCGAGAGGCGATACAGATTGGTAGCGTGATTGGCCGCGTGAGGACTCGCGCCGCGAAACAGAATTCGCGTGTCGATCGTTCGATGTGTCGGCACGAAGAGATCATGCGCGAGCACGTCCTTGCTGCCAGTGCCCTGCAGGCCCATCACGTGCCAGGTGTCGTCCACTTCGAGGTCCGCGCGCGGCACTACGACGTGGACCAGTGGTCCGTGTGTCGCGGCTTCGGCGCAGCCTAGGATCACCCAGTCGGCATGATCGACGCCGCTACAAAACTGCCAGCGACCCTCGACGCGGAAGCCGCCATCGACCGCGCTTGCCGTGCCCTGCGTCGACAGCGTTCCCGCGACCAGACCGTCGCGGCCGTTGCCAAAGACCTCGTCCTGCGCCGTCTCGGGAAACGAACCCATGCACCAGTGATGAGCGCCCATCACCATCAGTACCCAGCCGCTCGAAGGGCACGCTTCGGAGATGCAGGTGACGGCGTCGGCGAGAGTCCGCAGGCTCAACTCGTAGCCGCCGACGCGGCGCGGCTGCGGAATCCGGAACAGGCCGGAGCTTACCACAGTGGCCATGCTTTCGGCGGTAAGCTGGCGGGCGGCGTCACATTCGCGGGCGTGCGCGGCGAGCGTCGGCGAAATAGCAGCGGCGCGGCGCATGATTTCAGCATGATCGATCTGCATAGCAACTCCAGTAGTCAGATCGCGATTCGACTAACTACTTCATTAGCCAGTTCTAGCGAGGCGCCAGGGCTTCGAGGGCACGAGCGTCGGGTGTCGCGCGCTCACGGGCGCTGCCATCGGATCTGATCGGCGTCACGCAGACATGTGTCGCACCCGCCTTGTATTGCGCGTCGACGCGATCGCGGATCGCCTGTTCGTCGCCCCAAGCGACCATCGCATCGACCAGTCGATCGCTGCCACCGCCGGCAAAGTCCGAGTCATCGAATCCCATCAACCGGAAACTTTTCAGGTAGTTGGGCAGGCCTAGATAGAAAGCAATCAGCCCTCGAATCGAGGCGCGTGCCTTGGCGGCGTCCTTTTCGAGCATCGAGACTTGCTGCACACAAATCCATTTTACGGGACCGAGCTCGGCCCGAATCTGCGCGGTCCGCTCCGGCGTAACGTAGGTGGGCAGCGTGCCGTCGGTCTCGGCGGCTACGAGCTTGAGCATTTTTGGCAGCAATGCAGCAACGATGATCGGAGCTTCAGACGACGGGCGCGCCGCGGCGTACGGCGCTTCCTTGAGACGGGCCAGGTAGTCGCGCATGAAACTCAGCGGCTTTGTGTAATTGATCCCGACGCGACTCATCATCGGCGCGTGACTGACGCCGAGGCCGAGGACGAAGCGGCCGGGGAACAGTTCGGCCAGCGTACGCGCTCCCGCCAGCATCGCAACGGGCTCGCGCTTCCAGACATTCGCGATCGCCGTACCCACAACCAATTTCTCGGTCACCGTCAGCAGGTGTGCCGCCAGCGCGAACGGATCGCGACCGAACGCCTCCGGAAACCAGAGCGCGCTGTACCCGAGCCGCTCGATCTTGCGGGCAAATTTTGCAAGATCGGTTCCCGCCACGGAATCGAGAAACGCGTCGACTCCGAGTGTGCCAAGATTCATCGGATGAATACCTCCACGGGTGCGAGCAAAGCGCACGCGCCACCCCGACCATTACGCCCGAAAACCGGGGGTGACAAGCAATGCCGAAATACAACGAGTTTATCCGCGCGAATCTTTGATATGTTAGAGCTCAGTCGTGAAGAGAATCATATGTCTGGCGGCGATTGCGTTTTTGTTCTCGTGCGCCAGTTCGAACAAACACAATAGCGCACCTACTGTATGCGGGCCGTTTGGCGATCCGTCGGCCGCCGTGATTTCGGACGTAAAGCCGAACTGCGGTGAAGGGATGCTGCTCGGTCCGTGGAAGGATTCCGACGGCATCGATCGCTACGCGTGCCTCTACGAGCCGAAATTCGCAGCTGCAAATAGCAAGTTACCAATGATCGTATACTTACATCCGTCGCTGTTTTCGGCCGGATGGATTACTCAGACGAATATACTCGACCTGCAGAATTCTGTCTCTGTAAGCGACGATCCAAAACATGTCGGATTCATCGTGCTGGCTCCCGAAGGACGCAAGACGACACACTACTATCCATTCCCGGACAACAAAGGGATTGGATGGGATAACTGGTATCGTCAGTTGAATCCGGCGGGCGACGTGAAGATCGGCGATACAACCTGGCGCGAGAATGCAGACGCCGCCACGATAGATCACTTCATCGCGGCCGAGGTCGCGACCGGAAAGGTTGACACTTCGCGGATTTACATTTCGGCATGGTCGAACGGAGCTGCGATGGGCGTTCTATACGCGGCGAATCGTCCGGACATAGCGGCGGCCGCGGTGTACTCCGCTCCCAATCCATTCGGTGCGTTCGATGATCCCTGCCCGCAGCGGCCGGTCGCGGGGGCGGCCGCCGATAACGCGCAGATTCAGATTTTCAATCCGGCCGCCCGAATCATGCACGTCCACGCCGCCTGCGACATCGGCGGCATCTGTCCTAACGGCGAGCAAATGGCGACCGAGCTGAACGCGGCGGGAGTGATCGTCGATGACGTGCTTCTCGACAATGGCCATAGCCGGGTCCTCTCATGCACGGATTCGTGCGGAATAGATCCGAAGGCACCTGCGGAGTCAACGGCTAGCGCTACGGGGTCGATGATTGGCCTCGGGAATCACATGCGATGGCCGAAAGAATGGATGCCGAAGATGCTGGATTTTTTCAGGCAGCATCGGCTGAAGACTGCGCCGCAGGAGAAATAGCAAGTTGCCGCGATTGTGCTATTCAGAACGTGGTCGTAAGGTCGAAAAAACGAGGCTGTGAGCATGCAAACGAAGGCCGTGAACGAAAGCGGGTCGGCGCCGTGGACGCCGGCGACTTTGATCGATCTCGAGCGCTATCCGATTCTGAATTTGAGCAGTGAAGGTACGCGCGAATTGACGCGCCGTTGCCGCGAGCAACTCGATCGCACCGGCGCCTGCGAGTTGCCAGGATTTCTCAGACCTGAAGCGGTGACGATGCTCGTGCGCGAGGGCGATCGGCTCGCGGCAAGTGCGTATCACAGCGTGGTGACGGGCACGCCATATCTCGCGACCCCCGATGCTTCACTGCCGGAGGATCATCCGCGCAAATTTTTCGAGGCAACCTCGGTTGGCGTTGTGGCATACGATCAGTTCCCGCCTGACTCCGCAATGCGGCAGCTGTTCGAATGGGATCCGTTCATGGAATTTATCGCGGCGGCATTGAAAAAGGATCGCCTTTATCGCTACGCCGATCCAATGGGTGCGCTTAATCTCGCGGTCATGGGGGAGGGCGAGCGCCTGCACTGGCATTTCGATCAGACCGACTTCGTCACGTCGATTGCGCTGCGACCCTCAGAAGCCGGCGGCGATTTCGAATACGTCCCTCTGATTCGCAGCGCCACCGATGAAAACTATCCCCGCGTCCAGCGTCTGCTCGAAGGCTCCGACAAGGGCGTGGTG
>Ga0302325_10026738_pt1 | contig 11981 bp, 14 predicted proteins | sample Palsa_T0_2_FD_201948 | JGI IMG/M metagenome (GOLD analysis project Ga0302325, IMG submission 201948) | Peat permafrost microbial communities from Stordalen Mire near Abisko, Sweden - Palsa_T0_2 | ecosystem: Environmental > Terrestrial > Soil > Palsa > Peat permafrost | place: Sweden: Abisko... | reverse complement strand
CAGCGTCAGCGGGTAGCGCGCCGCCAGCTCGTCGCGGTAGGCGATCGTCCCGGTCTCCAGCAGTTCCGCGATGCGTCCGGCGATCGTCTTGCCGATCCCCGGCAGTGCCTGCAGCTCGCCGCTGGCCAGCAGTTGCGCGGCCGGCGGGGCGTTCTCGAGCGTCTCGGCGGCCCGCTCGTAAGCCATGAACTTGAAGAACGGCTCGCCCGCAAATTCCATCAAGGTCCGGATTTCCTTGAGCGAGCGGGCGATATCGGCGTTGGAAGGCGAGGCTGTCACAAGAGGACGACCTTTCGTCGGATTCGTACGAAGGACCCATGCTCCGCGTCGAGCGCCTGGATCCGCACATCTTCAACCTACCGGTGGACAAGATGCGGGCGGGCTACTACTCCGATACCTACTTCAACCGCGCGCGCGAGATCTTGGAGCGCGACGGCCACCATCCGCACGTCCGCATGCAGGTCTTTCAGCGCAGCCGCGCCGTGCTATGCGGCATCGACGAGGCAATCGCGATCTTGCGCTTGTGCAGCGGAGCGCTTGCGCCCGACGGCTCCTGGCGTGAAGGCTGGAACGACCTGACCGTCCGCGCCCTGCACGACGGCGACGAGATCGAGCCGTTCGAAACGATCCTGACGATCGAGGGTGACTATAGCCTGTTCGCCCACCTCGAGACGCCGTACCTCGGCGTTCTCTCGCGCCGGACTCGCATTGCAACGAACGCGCGCGAGATCGTCGCGGCCGCGAACGGCAAGGAAGTGTTGTTCTTCCCGGCGCGCTACGATCACCACCAGATGCAGACCGGCGACGGCTACGCGGCCTATATCTCGGGCGCGCTCGGCGTGTCGACGGACGCCAACGCCGAGTGGTGGGGCTCGCGCGGCATGGGGACGGTGCCGCACGCGCTGATCGCCGCCTACGGCGGCGACACGGTCTTGGCGACGCAGAAGTTCGCCCAGTACATCGCGCCGGACGTCCACGTGATATCGCTCGTCGATTTCGACAACGATTGCGTCGGCACGAGCGTCGCGGTCGCGAAAGCCCTCGGCAAGCGCCTCTGGGGCGTGCGCCTCGATACGGCCGGCACGATCGTCGACCGCTCGCTCTGGTCGGAGATGGGAACGTTCCCGCCGACGGGCGTCGTGCCGCAGCTGGTACGCAACGTCCGCGCGGCCCTCGACGCGCACGGCTTCCCGGACGTGAAGATCGTGGCCAGCGGAGGCTTCGACGCGCGCAAGATCCGGCTATTCGAAGCGGAGGACGTCCCGGTCGACGCGTTCGCAGTCGGCAGCGCTTTCTTCGAAGGCACCGGTCGCTTCGACTTCACGGCCGACATCGTCGCCCTGCGCCGCGGGGACGACTGGACCGAATGTCACAAGGTCGGGCGCCCCGAGCGGCCGAGTTCGCGTTTGCAGATCGTAGGCGATTGAAGATCCTGCGGGCCGCCGGCGTTTCGTTCGTGCGCGACGGCATCGAACTGGTTGCGCCGTTCTCGCTCGCGCTCGAGGCCGGAGCGGAAGCCGAGCTGCTCCAGCCGAACGCGCGAGCGGCGGCCATCGCCGCGCGCATCTGCGCCGCAATCGTCCGCCCGACCCGCGGAACGGTCTACGTCGGCGAGTACGAAACCCGGCTCCAGCCGCCGCAGGCCAAGCGCCTGGTCGGGTTCGTCGACGCGAGCGGATTCGAGGGCGGCGCGCACGCGCTGCGTTGCGAGGTCGCCTTTCGGGCCGACGTCTGGAACTTGGACAAGTCCGCCGCGCAGGCGCGCGCGAGCGAAATTCTCGCCGTCCTCGGGGACGGGCCCTACGCGCGCGCGATTGCGCTAGCGCTCGTCGCCGACGTCGCGCTGGTCGTGCTCGACCGGCCGGGCGAGGAGCTGATTCCGCGCGTGCGCCGGTTCGTGCCCGGTGCGGGCATCTTGCACACGCGGGAAAGCGACACGATTTCGCCGGCCGAGCCGGCGCTGCTTTCGGCGGCTCGGTGAACGAATTCCGCGCCACGCTCGCGATCGTGCGGCGCCACATCGACCGGCGCTTCGCGCTCGACTGGGCGATGCAATTCACAATCGTGGCCGCGATCGCGTTCGCGTTCACGCGCACCTTCGCGCACCCGCTCATTCCGCTTGCGATCGCGAGCACGCTTGCGGCCGCGAGCGCAGCCGAGCGCAGCCATGCCGAGTCCCTGCGGCGCCTGACGTTCTTCGCGATGCCGCTGTACGGCCGTCAGCTCGCGCGCGCCCACGCGATCGCGCCGTCGCTGCTGGCGCTCGCGATCCCGGCCGGGTACGCCTTCGGCTCGGTCGCGCGCGTGCATGCGTTTCCGGTCGAGCTGCTGGCCGCAATGTTCGGCACGGCGCTGGTCTCGACGCTGGTCGCACTGTCGGCCATTTTCCGCGACGGCATACGCGCAGCGCTCTACGTCGTCTTAGCCGCGGCCGCCGGCGTGGCCGTCATGCTGCCTTGGGTGCTGCACGCCGAGCACGGCTTTACTTTGGCCGCAGCGCTGGCGGCGATCGTCAGCTTCTTCGCGATACGCGCCTTCGGCGAAACCCTCGCGCGCTACGACCCGCTGCCGGCCTAGCGGACGTCGGCGCTCGCGATGCCGTCGTAGGTGCCGAAGGTTTGGGGGTGCAGGCCCGTCACCCGCGAGCTATAGGCGAACGGGAACGAGCGCGCGTAGATCACGATCACGGGTACGTCGTCATGGATGCGATGCTGAAAGCGCGCCGCCAGCGCCGCGCGTTTGCGGACATCGTAGGTCTGCTGGTAGGTCGACATATCGGCGTCGACCGCGCGGTTGCAGTAGTGCGTGAAGTCGTTGCCGATGGGCGGCGCGTAGGCGCAGCCGTAGCCATTGAAGACGTCCGCGAATACCGCGCTGCCAAGCGACAGCAACGCGACGTCGAACTTTCCCGTGCGCAGGATCCCGCCCGCGCTGTAGAGGCCGAAATATTGGCCGGTCGTATACTGTTTGCTCTCGACCTCGACCCCGATCTGCTGCCACTCGACGCGCAGCAGTTCCGCCAGTTGGGCCGAGGGCGGGTAACCGTCCGGAAGCACCAGCTCGAGCGTCAGCCGCACCCCACCCTTGGCCCGCACGCCGTCCGGGCCGCGGGCCCAACCGGCAGCATCGAGCAGGCGGTTCGCGGCCGCGGGATCGTACGGTGTCGCCGGCAGCGCCACGTAATCGAGCGACGACGGCGAGACGACCGATTCGGACATGACGCCCACCCGGTGGAAGATCTTCTCGAAGAACAGGTTGCGATCGGCGGCCAGCCGTAACGCGCGCCGCACCACCGGATCGCGCAGCGCCGGGTGCTCGGTCTCGAAGAAGATCCCCGACATGAACACCGACGGTACCAGCGTTACGTCGACGCCCGGCAGCGCGCGGACCCGATCGTAAAACGTACCACTGATCTGGGACCACAGGTCGAGTTCGCCCGTTTGCAACTGCGTGAAGGCCGTGTTCTCGTCCTCGATGATCTTGTAGACGATCTTCTGGAGTTTGGGCCGCGTTCCGAAGTAGTTCGGGTCCGCCTCCATCTCGACGGCGTCGCCGCGGTGGAATGCAGTGTAGCGGAACGGGCCGATGCCGACCGGCAGGGCGTTGTACGGTGACTGGTTGAGGTTGGTGCCGTTGCCGAGCAGGTGCTGCGGTAAGACGCACGACTGCGAGAACGAGGAAAAAAAGCGCTCGGCAAACGGCGCGAATGGCGCATCGAGGTGCAACACGATCGTGTACTTATCGGGCTCGTCGAAGCCGCGCAGGTGATCCCAAGCCTCGCGATCGCTGATGGTGTTGTTCCTATCGGCGATGAAGCGCAGCGTATAGGCGACGTCGTCGGCATCGAACGGCGCACCGTCACTCCACTTCACGCCGTGCCGCAGGTGGTAGACGATCGTCCGCCCGTCGCGGCTGACGCCGCCGTTTTGCTGCGAGGGGAGCGCCACGATCAGCTCCGGCAACATGCGACCCTGCGGATCGAAGCGCACGAAGTGCGCCATCGTCAGGCTCGAGAGGTCCACGATGATGGCCGAGGTGGTGTAAAACGGGCTCAGCGTCGTGACGTCGAGGGTCGCGGTGAAGCGCAAGACGTGCGGTTCGGCGGCCAGCCCGGGCGCGGGCAGGGCTGCCGCCAGGGCGAACGCCAGTGCCCGGACTAAACGGGCTGCGAGACCGCCGACGACAGCTTCTCGAGGATGGCGCGGTTGAACAGGACCATGTCGCCGACGCCGCGGGTCGTGATCCAGTGCCCGTCCTGGACGGTCGGCTGATCGCGGTACAGGCCGCCGGCGTTGCGGATGTCGTCCGAGATCGAGGCGGAGCCGGTCATCGTGCGCCCGCGCGCGACCTGCGCCGAGATCAGGACCTGCGCACCGTGACCGATCGAGAACATCGGCTTCTTCGCCGTGTCGAACTCTTTGACGAAGCGCTGGACCTCGCGGTTGGCCCGGATCCGATCCGGCGAGATGCCTCCCGGGATCAGCAGCGCGTCGAAGTCCTCGGCCGTGCAATCCGCCACGACCTCTTCGGCTTTCGCCGGCTGGCCGTCGTCGAGTCCACGCTTGCTCCGAATCCGCGTTTTCGCCTTGTCGTCGATGCCGACGATCGTGACGATGGCGCCGGCCTCCTCGAGCACGCGCCGCGGCTCGGCCAGTTCGGCTTCCTCGAAGCCATCCCCGATGAGCGCCGCAATGCGCTTCCCGTCTATCCCAGATTGCATAGTGCGCAGGGGTTCCGTGGCTCGCTGCGCCTTTCCCGTCCGCGCGCCGGCGGGCCATGGAAGGCCCGACCTTCCGCAGGGCTACAACTTGCCGCCGGTCTGCTGCGCGGCGGTGCGCAGCAGGTAGGTCAACTCGAGTTCGAGTTTGCCGAGCGCGTCGAGCAGTTCGTCGGCGGCCAGCGCTTTGAGGGCCGGGTTGCGCACGAACATGTCGCGCTCGGGTACGCGATGGCGCGGGTTGATCTCGCGCATGTAGATGCGCGCGTCCTTACGGACTTGCCCGGGCGGCAAGAAATACAACGGGTCTAAACCGAGCGCGTAGACCTCGAGCGAAAGCAGCTGCGTGAGCTGCATGAACTCGATGGCGTGCAAGCGCAGAGCCTGCGCGAACCGCGCGAGTTCGGCGGTCGTGACCCGCCGCCGGCCGGCCAGGATGCCCTCCAGCGTGGCCGGATCGTGCGACGTAGCGCTCGCTAGAGCCTCGACGTCGAGTTGCCGCTCGGCGGCCAGTTGCCGTAGCGCCGTCCCGAACGCCGCTCCACCCGCCGTGCCCGTCACGGCGTCCCATGCCGGGCCATCGCTCGTCACGTTTCGCTCGCTTCTTTGATAGGATTTGTGCTTTGGCGAAGCGGACCTCATTCGCCTATAGTGGATACGACGCCCGCGAGGCACGCGACCGAAGCCCGAAAATCGCGCCATCTCGACATCTGTCTGGAGGACGACGTCGCCTCCCAACTCGATGCCGGTTTCTCGCGCGTGCGCTTGCGCCACGAAGCGCTGCCCGAGTGCGCGCTCGAGGACGTCGACCTTTCGGTTGCGATTTTCGGGCAGGTGCTGCGCGCGCCGCTGCTGATCTCGTCGATGACCGGCGGCACCGCGCGCGCCCGCACCATCAACCACAACCTTGCGATCGCGGCCGAAGCGGCCGGCGTGGCGCTCGCGCTGGGCAGCCAGCGCGCCGCGCTCGAAGACAAGAAACTCTTGTCGACCTACCGCGTGCGCGACGTGGCCCCGAAGGTCGTCTTGTTTGCGAACCTCGGCGCGGTGCAGTTCAACTACGGCATAACGGTCGACGATGCGCGCCACGTCGTCGAGAGCGTCGCCGCGGACGGTCTGTATCTGCATCTCAACCCGCTGCAAGAAGCGCTGCAAGCGAACGGGGATACCAACTTTCGCGATTTGCTGCCCCGCATCGGCAGGCTCTGCCGCACGCTCGGCGTGCCGGTGATCGTCAAGAGCGTCGGCTCGGGAATATCGGTCAGTACCGCGGCGCGCCTGCTCGATGCCGGCGTCGCCGCAATCGACGTCGCCGGTGCGGGCGGCACGTCGTGGGCCCGCGTCGAGGGCCGCCGTTCGGGCGACGAGCGCCGTCAGGCGCTGGCTGAATCCTTTGCCGCCTGGGGCTATCCGACCGCCGAAGCGACGGCCGCCTTGCGCGCCGCGTTCCCGCACTCACTCGTGTTCGCGAGCGGCGGCATCCGTTCGGGAGTCGACGCCGCGAAGGCGCTGGCACTGGGCGCCAACCTGGTGGGCGTCGGGCTGCCGTTCCTCGAGCCCGCAACGCGCTCGGCGGCGGCCGTCGCCGAAGCGCTGCAGATCATCCTCGACGGCTTACGCATCGCCATGTTCGCGAGCGGCTGCCGGCGCCCGAGCGACCTGCGCGCTGCGCTTCACGAACGCGGCTCGCAGGATACGCTGATCGCAGAACCCGCCACCTGAACCTCGAACGTGTCGACCGCGCAGAGATCGCCGAGCGTCATCGCGCCCGTGCGCACGTCGAAGCACCAAGCATGCCAGGGGCAAGTGACGAGCGGGCCGTCTAGCCAGCCGTCGGCTAGCGGTCCGCCTTGGTGCGGGCAGCTGTTGTCGATCGCGTAGTAGCTGCCGCCGACGTTGAAGACGGCCACCTCGCGATCGCCGACGACGAAGGCCTTGGCCTGGCCGGGCGCGATTTCGCCGACGGAAGCGACCCGAACGAACCTGGGCATGCAGCGCTAGCGCTTCGCCGCGGGGAAGCGAGTCTTCATGCTTAGCGACTATCGCAACTGGCTCGAAGGCGAGCTGAAGCTTCTCGGCAACGCGAGCCACCACGCCTATGCCTTCGGTCAAGCCAATATGGCCAAGCGCGCCCTCGAACAGCTCGACGCGGCGCTAGCCGATGAGTTGCCCTTGGGCCTCAGCCGCAGCGAAGCCGCCGCGGCGCTCGTGGACCTGGACCGTCTCGCCGAACGCGACGGGACGCTCTCCGGCCCACTGGCGGCGCTGCGGGCCGCTCTGGCAGCGGCCTTAACGTAGCCGCTCTTGCCGAGACAGCCGTTCTTGCTGGACGCGCCTAGGCGGGTCTGCTATCATTCGTCGGTCGCCGGCCTGGTGGCGCCCTCGTAGCGGGGGCGTGCTCTGGAGCCGCAGCGAGACGATCCTGTTGCAAGGAGTTTTTCGACCGCTATGCCCTTGACCAAAGAAACCAAGCAAGAACTGTCGGCCAAATACGGCCGCGGACCCTCCGATACCGGGTCCGCCGACGTCCAGGTCGCCGTGTTGACCGCCTCGATCAACCAGTTGACCGAGCACCTGCGGGTCCACAAGAAAGATCATCACAGCCGCCGCGGCCTGTTGATGCAGGTCGGCCAGCGCCGCCGGCTGCTCGGCTACCTGCAGAAGAAAGACCTCGAGCGCTACCGCAAGCTGATCGCCGATTTGGGGCTCCGCCGCTAGGCGGACGATCGCGCCTATGCTCCCGGTGCGGTGAGCGATTTTTCCGAGGCCGAGCGCGGGGCGCTGTATCGCGCCATCCGTCTGCGTCGCGACGTACGCGCTCAGTTCACGAGCGATCCGGTGCCCGACGAGATCTTGCTGCGAATTCTCGGGGCCGCACACATGGCGCCGTCGGTCGGCCTTTCGCAGCCCTGGCGATTCATCGTTGTGCGCGACGCAACGGCGCGCGCCGCAGTACACGAGGCGTTTCTGTGCGCGAACGCGGCCGCGGCTCGCGCATATTCCGAAGGTCGCGCGCAGCGTTACAACTCGCTGCGCCTCGAAGGCATTCGTAGCGCGCCCGTCAACATTTGCGTGACCTGCGATGACGCACCGGAACGCGGGCACGGCCTCGGGCGCCAAACGATGCCCGAGACCGCTCGCTACTCGACCGTCTGCGCCATCCAGAATCTCTGGCTCGCGGCCCGGGTCGAAGGGCTCGGCGTCGGCTGGGTCAGCATTCTCGATCCACAATCGCTGCGCGCGATTTTCCAGATTCCCGCCGCCGTCACGATCGTCGCGTATCTGTGCCTCGGTTACACGAGCGGTTTCGCGAGCGCACCGGATTTGGAAAGCGCCGAATGGGAGACGCGCGTGCCCCTGCCCGACGTCGTCGACTACGAACGCTATCACCAGCGCTGAGTACGGCCTGGCGATCCATCAATCGCCGAGCGCCATCTCGTCGGCTTTGGGAACGAATCCGAGCTCCTCGTAGAGCGGCCGGCCCTGCACCGACGTCCCGAGGGTGAGGCGGCCGATCCCGAGCGCAGTGACGTCGTCCATGATGGCCCGCATCAGCGCCCGCGCGATGCCGCGCCGGCGCGCTTCCGGTACGACGTAGACGTTGCGAACGCGCGCATCGAGCAGCGGTCCGTCGTCGCCGAAGCGAGGCAGCGTCGGCACCAGCGTGAGGGTCGCGGTACCGAGCGCATGCTCTGGGCGCTCCAATTCGAACGCCAGCCAAGCGCGAACGAATGGTTCGCGCGCCGCGAGTTCGCGCGCGAAGAAATCCGTGCACGAGGCTTCAAACCGGGCTAAGCGCTCGGCGAGGTCCCGGCCGTGGCGCTCGACGCGTGACGCCGCGCGCATCGCGCCGAGCAACCGAGCATCGGCCGCATTCGCCCGGCGAATGCGAAGCGTATCGCTCAGATCGTCCCCAATTCAACCGGCCCGGGCCAGGCGATACCACCAAGCACCGGCTGGAGAGGCCGCAAACTCATATGTGGAGAACCTCAGCCCGTTAAAGCAAAGCTATCAATTATAGAAAAGTCAGGAGTTCCTGTGCCAGAAACCGTTTCACTCGAGATCGGCGGTCGCACGCTGATCATCGAGACCGGTGAATTGGCGAAGCAAGCAAACGGCAGCGCGCTGGTTCGCTACGGCGACGCCGATGTGGTCCTCGCGGCCGTTACCGCCTCCGAGAAACCTCGCGAAGGCGTCGACTTCTTCCCACTCACCTGCGACTTCGAAGAGAAGATGTATGCGGCCGGAAAAATTCCGGGCGGTTACATCAAGCGCGAAGGTCGCCCCTCCGAACACGGCGTGCTCTCCGCGCGCCAGATCGATCGTCCGATCCGTCCGCTGTTTCCCGAGGGATTCCGCAACGACGTTCAGATCGTCACGACCGTGCTCTCGATCGACCCGCAGCTCGACGCCGACGTGCTCGCCGTCTGCGCGGCGGGCGCGGCCCTCGCCGTCTCGGACATTCCGTTCGAAAAAACCGTCGCGGCCGTCCGCGTCGGGCGAGACGAGTCGAAGAAGGACTACATCTGCAACCCGACCATGCCCCAGTACGAAACCGGCGGCATGGACATCGTCGTCGCCGGGACAGCCGATGGGGTGATGATGGTCGAAGGCGGCGGCCACGAAATTTCCGAGGAAGAGTTCCTCGGAGCCGTCGAGTTCGGGCACGAAGAAATCAAGAAGATCGTCAAAGCGATCGATAAGCTGGCCAAAAAGGTTGGCAAACCGAAGCGCGAGTTCCCGGCGCCGAAGTCCGATCCCGAGCTGAAAGCCTGGATCGAGAAGAGCTTCAAGAAGGACGTCGCCAAGGCCATGCGGGTCGTCGAAAAGGGCGAGCGCAACGAGACGATCGGCAAGCTCACGCGCGAAGAAGCGCTCGCGCGCTTGACCAAGAAGGACGAGGCGCTGCGCGCCCAACTCGAGGATCCCTCCAACAAAGAATTCGACAAGATCATCAAGCAGATGGAAGAGGAAGAGCTGCGCGTGATGGTCGTCGACGAACGCGTTCGGCCCGACGGCCGCAAGCCCGACGAGATCCGCCCGATCTGGTCGAAGGTGCACTACGTGCCGCGCGTTCACGGCTCGGGCCTGTTCACGCGCGGGCAGACGCAGGTCTTCACCGCCGCGACCTTGGGCTCGATCTCCGACGAGCAGCGTCTCGACGGAATCATGGCGATTCCGAACAAGCGCTACATGCACTACTACAACTTCCCGCCGTACTCGACCGGCGAGACGCGCCCGATGCGAGCGCCCGGGCGGCGCGAAATCGGCCACGGCCACCTCGCGGAACGCGCGCTCGTGCCGCTGCTGCCGCCGGTCGAAGAATTCCCCTACACGCTGCGCCTGATCAGCGAAACGCTCGAATCCAACGGCTCGTCGTCGATGGCTTCGGTCTGCGGCTCGACGCTCGCGCTCATGGACGCGGGCGTTCCGATCAAGAAGCACGTCGCGGGCGTCGCGATGGGGCTCGTGCTGCACGGCAAGAAACACGCGATCCTCACGGACATCCAAGGCATGGAAGACGCGCTGGGCGAGATGGACTTCAAAGTCGCCGGCACGGTCGACGGCATCACGGCGATTCAGATGGACATCAAGGTGCAGGGCATCACGATCGCCATCATGCGCGAAGCGATGGCCGAAGCCAAGAAATCGCGCTTGTTCATCATCGAGAAGCTCAAGGAAACGATCGCCGAAGCCCGGCCCGAACTCTCCGAGTTCGCGCCGCGCATGATCGTCATGCAGATCGATCCCGACAAGATCAAGAGCGTGATCGGCCCCGGCGGCAAGGTGATCAACAAGATCATCGCCGACACGGGCGTGAAGATCGACATCGAGAACGACGGCCGCGTCTTCATCGCCGGTGCGGACGGCCTGGGTGCCGAGAAGGCCAAGAAGATGGTCGAAGCGCTCACCAAGGACGTCGTGGTCGGCGAGACCTACATGGGCACCGTCACCCGGCTGATGAACTTCGGCGCATTCGTCGCGGTGCTGCCGGGCAAAGAAGGCCTCGTCCACATCAGCCAACTCGCGCCGGGCCGAGTCGAACGCGTCGAAGATGCGGTCAAGGTCGGCGACGAGATCATGGTCAAGGTCGTCGAGATCGATTCGCAAGGCCGGATCAATCTCAGCCGCAAGGCCGTGCTCGGCGGCGGCAGCGACGAACCCTACGTGCCGCGCCCGCCGCGCGGCAACGGCGAATTCCGCGGCGGCGAACGCACGGGCGGCGGAGGCCGTCGCCGCCGCGAGTAGCGACCGCGACACAACGAAACGGTAAAAAGCCGGCGCGCGATGCGTGCCGGCTTTTCATTTTCGCTGCCAGCATTCGCAACAGGCGGAAACCGCGGCCCGCTTCGGAAGCGTAACCGCGTGGAGAACGACGACGGATTTGACGCGATCTATGCCGCGATTGCTCGCAGTCCCGCGTATCGCGCGGCCGCACGCGAGTTGGCCCACCCGTTGCCCGAATGGGTCATTCCGTTTAGTAGCATGACCGCGACGGACGCGTATCGCATCTGCGCCATTCCGATCGGCGAGGATGAGACGCTCGTCGATCTCGGCTGCGGCACGGGAGGTGCGGCGCTGTGGATTGCCGGCCTGCTCCAAGCGTCGGTCGTCGGCGTCGACACGTCGCGGGCCGCGATCGCATCGGCTCGCGCTCTGGCAGTGGAACTCGGGCGTTCCGAGCGTACGCGATTCGAAGTCGCCGATGCGTCGACAACCGGACTAGCGGACGAAAGCGTCGCGCTTGCGATCAGCTTCGATGCCCTGATGTTCATGCGAGCAGGGCCGGTGGTGAAAGAAGTGGCGCGCATCTTGCGACCCGGTGGTTTCTTTGCGTTCACCGTCGCCGAATGGATCTCCGACGACCGGGCGCCGATCCCCACCGTCGAGCGCGCCTACGCCCCACTGCTCGAAGAGAACGGGCTTGCCGTGATCCAGGAGATGACGCTCGACCCGGACCGCGGCCTTCCGCTCTACCGTGGTCTCCTCGCGCGCGAAACGGAGCTGCGGGCAGAGATGGGCCCGCCGGCGGAGATGCTGCTGTCCCAAGCGCGAGAGCATCTCGAACGCGCCGGAAGACGCCGCGTCCGCGACGTCTTCTTCATCGCGCGGCGTCCGAAGGAATCCGCGCGGTAGCTTCGGTGCTCGCCCGGCGAGAGGACGGGGCCGAACTCAGCCCCGAGGGAAGCCTGCGAACGTCACCGAACGGCGCCCACCTGCCAGGGTAGCAAGTCCGCGTACTACCCGCCGCGCAAGTACGCTA
>Ga0302325_10026737_pt1 | contig 11982 bp, 10 predicted proteins | sample Palsa_T0_2_FD_201948 | JGI IMG/M metagenome (GOLD analysis project Ga0302325, IMG submission 201948) | Peat permafrost microbial communities from Stordalen Mire near Abisko, Sweden - Palsa_T0_2 | ecosystem: Environmental > Terrestrial > Soil > Palsa > Peat permafrost | place: Sweden: Abisko... | reverse complement strand
CGCCGCCGGCGCCGGCGGCCGGCTGACCGGGGGGTGGCCGCAACCTAGAGTTGGCCGCATGCGGATCGCGCTGCTCAACTCGGGCCTCGGGCTGCTGGCCGCCGCCGCGCGCCTGCACGAGCTTCGCCCGGACGCTGACCTCGTGCTCTCCCTGGATCCGGACGGGATGCCCTGGGGAGCGCGGACGCCGGGCGACATCGCGCAGCGGTCACTGTCCTGCGCCAAGGCCGCCGCTGAGTACCAGCCGGACGTGCTCGTGTTCGCCTGCAACACCGGTTCCGTGCATGCCCTGGGGGCGCTGCGGGCGGAGTTCGAGCCCGGGATTCCCGTCGTCGGGACCGTCCCGGCGATCAAGCCGGCTGCGGCGGCCAGCGACGCCATCGCGATCTGGGCGACGGCCTCCACCACCGGCAGCGCCTACCAGCGCCAGCTCATCACCGAGTTCGCCGCCGCGGCGCACGTCACCGAGATCGCGTGCCCCGGGCTCGCCGACGCGATTCACGCGGGCGATGAGCCGGCGGCCATCGCCGCCATCTCCGCCGCCGCCGCCCGGACGCCCGCCGAATGCGGCGCGATCGTGCTTGGCTGCACTGAGTACGAGCTCGCCGCCGGGACCATCGCCGCCGCGCTGCCCGGCGTCGCCCTGTTCGGATCGGCTGCCGCCGTGGCAGCGCAAGCGCTGCGCCGGGCCGCAGCCAGCCCCGGGAGAGCACCTGAGACCAGCGCGGGCTCGCTGCAGGTCCTGCTCAGCGGGCGGCCGTCGAGACTGCCGCCCGCCGCTCTGGAGTACCCCGAGGGCCGTCTCCTCGCTGCCCTGCCCGTCGCTGCCCGGCCCGCCGGATCTCCAGCCGGGCAACTCCGTGCCGTTTCGAGCGTGTGGTCTACAGGGGACACTTTTTGATCGTCCGGGCCGTTGTCAGGCCCAGCGTGTTGCTGACATGCAAGTGATAGTGGCCACCTGACGTGTGGTAATACACGTCGACCCCGTTTGCGGTGCCGGTCTTGCCCACGAGCTTGACCACGAGGACCAGGTCGACAACGTCGTGGCCACGCGGTGTCGGCGGGATCCGCGCGCCGTCAGCGCGCTGCCGCTGGGACCACTGCACTCCCGCAGACACGTCGCGCGGTGACGGGAAGCCGTTCCAGTTGCCGTACTCTTCATGCCCGGTGATCAGCACGGCGTAAGCGGCGAGCAGCCGGAGCCCGCGTGGATGCCCGAGGCTGACCTTGTCGATCACGGCCGCCGGCCCGGCGTTCGTGAAAACCGCGATGCCGCCGGCCGTGTACACCCGGTCCGGGTTCTCGGCAGGAGAGCACAACCCGGTTGGTGGTCCGCCGTTTCCGAACGGGCCGGCATCTACCGGGCTGCCCCCGCCGCAGCCGCCTAGCAGCATCGCCGCCAGGACCGCTCCGGCGAGGACCCCCCCTGCACCGAGCCGCATTGTCATCCGGGCACGCCCGCCACTATCTCGCCAGGGCTCTCCGCCGGCTCGCCGTGTACGCCGCACAAATGCCACGAGGAGTTGTTGGTGTCCTCATAATAGATGGTATCTGTGCTGCTCCATCCGGTCTGAGCGCTGGCGGTGAAACCGATCTCGCTAATGTCCATTCCGTCCGAGGTAGTTGATGCCGTTGAAGCTGCTCTGTAGAACGTGGCGCCGGCGGTCTCGGGGACGCAGTAACCTGCGGACGGTATGCTTATTCCCGTGCGGAGGCTATGGCCGCCTGTTTGCGAACCTGGCTGGGTGAAGTACGTGACGCAGTCACCCGGCGTGTAGGTAATCTTGTACAATGCTGGCAGGAATTGAGTCTGATAATACTCTGAAGACGGGCCAGCATTAGCCCCGAACGTGTAGCCGATGGTCGAACTCAGAGTGTAGCTGCCGCCAGCACTGAAGCTTCCTTTTTCGGCGCTGGATGATATTCCGACGCTGAAGGTGCTGTCCTGGCCAGTTTCGTAGTCGACCCAGCCTTTCACTCCGCTGAAGCGCATGTACGTAGCGTCCAAATTTGCCCATTCCGCCGCGTAGTTTTTTACGAATGAAGTGTGTGCGTCGTAGCAGAAGTCCTGCGGGATCGCGGCGCTGTTCCGCGCCCCTGATACGCGAAGGACCGCTGTCTGCAGAGCCCCGTGCGGGCTTCCACGAACCCATAGTCTGGTGAGAACGGGCCCGCTTGGCGTGGACCTGATGCGCAGCGAGAACGGGTACAAACTGGTGCCTGCACGGGTACCTACAACATCGGCCTGCAGATTGACGATACCGCCAGGGGCGGCCGACGTCTTAAGCGCCGCAGGCGCGCTGATCCGGACCGCGTACTGCCCGCCCGCTGCACTGAGCGTCTTGCCGACGAGACGCATCGGAACCTGCTCACCATCATGTAGATTCCGCTTGCCAGGCCAGGACCCGGGCCAGGCGTACAGCAACACCCGGGCTCCGGCGATAGCGCGACCGTCCGCGTAAGTGACGCGCCCCTGCAGAACTACCTGGCCCGAGAGCGAGGAGCTCCGGATTGCGTCGGCGCGCGTGGAAGTCCACGTCACGAATGCCGCAGATGGCATGCCGGAATGGCCTCAGTTGCCCGCCTCGGCGCGGGCGTAGCTCTCCGCGACTTCTGCTGGCGTCATCGGGAGCCGCGCCGCTGAGGGCGGCGCGCCGGCGTCGAGCAGGTCGGCGAGCAGCAGCGCCATCGAGTAAGCGGGATCCGCGTCGAGCGCCCGCTCGATGGCGATGTTGGCGTAGCTGCCGTCGCCGGCCTGCCAGGCGGTGAACGCCAGCAGCGACGCGGGCGCGGGAACATAGGCCGGTCGCGCAGCGCGAACGACGTCGGCCCACAGCCGCCGGTGCGCTTCCTGGTGCTCCGGGTCCATCCGGGCCCACGCGTCGTCCCGCACCCGCAGGTCGGCGAGAACGACGCTGAGCCAGGCGATCTGATCGTCGTCGGCGATCCGGCCCCCGCCGCGGTACGCCGTGATCGCCTCGCCGACCGCGCGCCTACCGTCCTCGACCACCAGCCGGAGCATGTCCCCGCTCTGGCCAGAACGCCGGTGCCGGGCGATCAGCGTCGCGACGCGCGCCAGTGCCCGCTCCGTCGCCGCGGCCATCGACTCGGCGGCCGCGCCCTTCAGCGGCGCCAGCGTCCGAGCCAGTGCCGCCCGGTCCGGGTACGCCGCCAGGCCCGCCGTTGTTAGCGCCGCCGCAGCCGGGTGCGCGACCGGGTCATACGCGACTCCCTCCGCGGGGCAGCACGCCGGATCGCGGCATAGGTAGGACCAATAACGGCCGTCCTCCACCCGCAGCACCTCGCGCAGCGTCAGCCTGGCCCGGCCGGCCGCTGCCCGGATCGCGTCGGCGACCGGCGTGACCAGTTGCCCGGGACCGTAGCCGATCAGGATGGCCATCGTGATCCGCTGCCGGGCGAGTATGGCCATCGCATGGGCGGCGATGTCCTCCGCCGCCGCCTGGTCCGGCGGATCCGGCAGGTCATAGCGGAAGCCGAGCTTGACGTGCGCGCGCGGCGGGGCGAGGCCGAGCACGACCATGCTCTCGCGCGGATGAAAGCCGAGCAGGTGAGGTATGACCGCGAGCACCCCGGCCGGGTTGTCCACCCGGACTCGCGGCACGGCAGGAACGGCCTCCTGGATGCCGCCTCCTGCCTCGGGCCGCTGTCGGGGCCCTGGCTCGGGCTGCTGTCGGGGCCCTGGCTCGGGCTGCTGTCGTTGTCCTGGGTTGGCCTGTTGCGGTCGCCCGGCCTCGAGCCGTTGTGATCGCCCGGCCTCGGGCGGTTGTGGTCGCCGCGCGGCCGGGCGAGCGGCCTTACCGCCTGCCGGACGGGACGGCCGGCGGCCTGGCGGACGACGGGGCGGTACTGAACTCGCAGAACTGTTTTCTTCCATGCCGCTAGCCTGCAAGCGGGCACGACGCCGGGGCACCAGGATTTCGCCCACCTGGGGATAACCTCGGTATCCCGCAGGATGCCTGGGGATCACCGCGAGTCCAGGCACGCGACTGTCCACAAGCGCGCGACTATTCTGGACATATCACCCGGATGGTGCTAGCGAGTTCCGGCCGTGGCCGTTCAAGCCAATAGGTCATATTTATGTAATGGTGCGGATACCCTCTGGCACGGGATCCCTCCGGCGGGCCGCGCCTCTCAGCTGCGCCAACGTGCCTGCATCGACCCGAGAGTATCGAGAGCCCGCCCAGATGTCAGAGTTCTTTTCTGGCGGCGGGGGTGATTTCCCCGATGTGCGCGTTCACAATGCCCGTTGTGGGCCGCAGCGGCACCTCGTCCGGACATGTCGCCGGCTCCGGAACGACTAGGAGAGGGAACCTTCATGCACACAGTGCTAACGCGCCCGCGCGCCCGCAGGGCCGTCCGCATCGCTGCGGTGGCCGCTCTCGCATTGGCCGCCGTCGGCGCGCTCGGCGTGAGCCGGGCACCCGTGACGCTCGCGGCGGGGAGTAACTGCAGCCCCACCGTCACGAAGCAGCCCTTCGGCAAGACCATCGAGCCGTACACGGGAAAGCTCACGCAGGTGTATCGCTACACCCTGACTAACTGCAACCGCATGCAGGTCAATCTCCTCACCTTCGGCGCCATTCAGCAGTCGATCTGGGTGCCCGGCCGCAACGGCAAGCTGGCCGACGTCATACTCGGCTTCAAGACGCTGCAGGACTACGTCACCGAGGACAGCCCGCCGGTGACCGCCAACGGCGGCCCGTACTTCGGCGAGAACATCGGCCGGTATGGCAACCGGATCGCGAAGGGCACGTTCACCCTTGACGGCGTGACGTACCACGTGCCGATCAACAACAACGGCAACAGCCTGCACGGCGGGCTGATCGGGTTCGGCGACCACATCTATGCCGCCCAGGAAGTTCACGGCTCCGGTACAGCCGGCGTCGCCATGACGATCGTCAGCCCCAACGGCGATCAGGGGTATCCCGGCACTCTCACCGAGACCGTCACGTTCACCCTAAACAACAGCAACGAGCTGCAGATGCATTACCACGCCACGGTGGCGGGCAAGGCGACCGTCGTCAACTTCACTAACCATGACTACTTCAACCTCGCAGGCGAGTCATCCGGCTCGACCTACGGCCAGCTGGTGCAGATCAACGCGAACCGCTACACGCCCACGGACAAGACGCAGATCCCGACCGGCGTGCTCGCCCCGGTCAAGGGCACGCCTTTCGACTTCACCTCGCCGCACACGATCGGCTCGCGGATCAACGAGGATAATCCGCAACTGCTCATCGCCCAGGGCTACGACCACAACTGGGTGCTGAACAAGAGCGGCCCGACGATGGACGGCCTCCGGCTCGCCTCCCACGCCTGGGATCCGGCCAGCGGCCGTGAGCTGACCGTCTGGACCGACCAGCCTGGCGTCCAGTTCTACAGCGGCAACTTCCTCTCTGGGACGCTCGTGGGGATCAGCGGCCACATCTACCGGCAGAGCGACGGCTACACGTTCGAGACCCAGCACTTCCCGAACTCGCCGAACCAGCCGAACTTCCCGTCCACGGTCCTTAACCCTGGACAGGCCTTCAACTCGACCACCATCTACCAGTTCTCCAGCTGACCTAGCAGGTGATGGCCCAGCGCCGGCATCCACGCACGTGAATGCCGGCGCCGGGCTAGCTCCGGTCCGCAGCTGGCTCTCCAGGAATCGGGCGGCAGGCCGCGGATCACCGTCGCCATCCGAGAAGCGGTGACGACCCGCCGTGGCATGTCAGCGCCGTGAACGGCGCCTTAAATCAGCGGCGGGCCTTATGCGACCGCAGCCAGCGGTGGGAGCATGGGCCTTGAGTCGCACCGGCACCGACCATTGGAGTGGCGCATGCGCGCACTACTGGGCCGTTCTTTCCTGGCACTCACCGCGATCGGGCTGGCGCTGGCTGCCGCCCCGGCAGCCGCCAGCGCGGCCGGCCGGGTCCAGGATCCGATCCCGATCGAGCCCAACCAGTACTTCACGGGCCTGATCAACGGTCACCCGCCGGGCCGCGCGGTCATCCGCGTGGCCTGTCCCGGCCCGTCCAGCAAGACCGGCAGCCCCCTGGACAACCAGACGGTCGAAGTGGAGACCGCGCCGCCATCCTCTGCGGCCGACCTCGGCTACACGGGAAGCACGGGCCGCAGCATCACCGCGTCTCTCAGCACGTCCCCCGCCGCCGTCGCCCTCGGCACCTTCACCAGCTTCTACGTGAAGGAAGACATCCCGACGAACATCGCCGTGCCCTGCTCCGGCACCGGCACCGTTATCTTCGCCCCGGACCACGGCGGCAAGAAGGCGCAGGCCGCGAGGCTGCACGTGACCTTCGTGAACATCGCGCCGACGGGCTCACGCACCAGGTAGCAGGCCGTCAGTTCCGGTCGGGCCGTTGACGGCAGTCAATTCCGGTCGGGCGAACCCGGAGGCAGTCAGTTCCGGTCGGGCAGCTGGCTCTCCAGGAAGCGGGCGACCAGGCCGCGGATCACTGTCGCCATCGAAAAGCCGTGCTCGGCGCACCAGTCCCGTAGCTGCGCGTGCTGCTGCGCCGGGAACCGCACCGGCACGACCTGCTGGGCGGCGGGCGCCGCGCCGCGGCCCGGCTGGCCGGCGGCGGACAGCTGCAGGGCTTGCAGCTGCGCCGCGTGCTCGCTCGCCCGCGCGCCGAGCGTCCACTGCCGGGAGAGCCCGGGCCGCTGCCGCAGCAGCCAGGTGAGCACCAGGTCCCGCTGCGCGGGCGGAAGCTGCCCCACGGCATGGACTAGCAGCCGCACGGGATCGGCGGACTGCTCAATGGGCTCCGCCGGACCGGCTTCCGGCTCCGTGACCGCATCCCGGGCAGTGCCGCCGGCGGCAGCGGCAGCTTCAACGGGATCGGGGAGATCGGGGAGATCGGTACCTGGCGGCGTTGTCGTCATGATCATTCCCTGCGCGGCGCGGATATCGGCGGCGGGCAACCGCACTATGCGATACCGCAGAGGTATCACGGTATCGGTCCGGCATCAAGACCGCCGACCGGACAGCCGCGCCGCGCCGCCGCGCAATGACGTGGTTGGGTCTCCACTGCAGATACAGCGACAGTAAAGTCCCAGCCACGCTGTTCGAAACCGCGGGCGCTGCCGGGGACAGATCACCACGCCTGCCGGGACGGAACACCACGCCTGCCGGGACGGAACACCACGCCTGCCGGGACGGACCACGACGCCTGCGGGCCGGGAAGGGCTGATTCTCTTATGGCGCGACGCCGCGCCGGCGCCTGCTACAGCGCGACGCCGAGCAGGGCGTCGACCGTATCGGCGACGAGCCAGGCGGCGGGCGGCGGCGAGCCGGCGAGCACGGCGTCGGCCCAGCGGTCGACCACGGCGAGCGCGCCCGGCGCGTCGAGGTCGTCGGCCATCCGCTCGCGCACGGCGGCCAGCACAGCGGCGGCGGCCGCGTCCGCCTCGGCGGCCCGCCCCCGCGGCCGGCGAGCCTGGCCGCCGCCGGAACCGGAGGCCACGGCACGGCCCGGCGCCAGCCTCGGCCCCGGCGCCAGCCCCAGCCCCGGCCCCGGCGCCAGATCCGATCCAGGCGCCCGCTCCGATCCCAGCCCCGCCCCCGACCCCAGGTCCGGCGCCGGGGAGCCTCCGGCGCCGAGGGCCACCGCGCGGCGCCAGCGGTCCAGCCGGCGCTCGGCGTCCGCCAGGCCGGCCGCGGTCCAGTCCCAGTCCTGCCGGTAGTGATGCGCCAGGATCGCCAGCCGGATGGCCATCGGGTCGACACCGGCCGACCGCAGCACGGACACGAAGACCAGGTTCCCCAGCGACTTCGACATCTTCTCGCCGTCGAGCCGCACCATCCCCGCGTGCGCATACCGGCGGGCGAACATCGGTCCCCCGCCGCCGGCCACCCTGGCGTGCGAGGCACTCATCTCGTGGTGCGGGTACACCAGGTCGCTTCCGCCGGCCTGGATGTCGAACACGGCGCCCAGGTACTCCGTCGCGATGGCCGCGCACTCGACGTGCCAGCCCGGCCGGCCAGCGCCGAGCTCCGACTCCCAGGACGGCTCCCCCGGCCTGGCCGCGAGCCAGACCACCGCGTCCAGCGGGTCCTTCTTCCCCGGCCGGCCAGGATCGCCGCCGCGCTCGGCCGACAGCACGGCCATCGCAGCGGGATCGAGCCCGGACACCGTGCCGAACGCCGGATCGGAGGACCGGGCGAAGTACGTGTCGCCGCCGAGCTCGTAGAGCGCCCCGTGCCCGGCCAGCGCCAGGTTGAACCGCCTGATCAGGCCTATCGCCTCGACCGCCCCGACGAAGCTGTCCGGGGCGAGCACCCGCAGCGCGGCCATATCGCCCCGGTACAGCTCGATCTCGCGGCTGCCCAGCTCCCGCCAGTCCTCGCCGTCCCGGTCGGCGCGCTCCAGCAGCGGGTCATCCACGTCGGTGACGTTCTGCACGTAGGTGACGTCGTGGCCCGCGTCACGCCAGGCCCGCACCAGCAGATCCCAGGCGATGAACGTCGCCGCGTGACCGATATGGGTGGCGTCGTACGGCGTGATGCCGCAGGCATAGAGGGTCGCCGCCCGCCCGGCCGCCGCCACGGCCAGCTCGCCGCTCGCGGTATCGGTGATCCGCGGCGACGGAGCGCGCCCGGGCAGTTCGGGCACGGTCGCGGAGCGCCAGGATTCCATGAGCGCCAGGCTACCCAGCGATCACCGGCCCCGCGCCGCGGTCCGTCCGGCCTGCTCGAACGCGTAGCCGAGCGCCAGCAGCCGCGGTTCGCTCCAGGCCGGCCCGATGAAGGACAGTCCGACCGGAAGACCGGAAACCCGACCAGCAGGAACGGAGAGTGAGGGGTACCCGGACACAGCGGCCGGCCCCGACGTGCCGAACACGTGATGATCGCCGAGCACATGATCCGTGAGCCACGCCGGGCTGCCGCTCAGCGCGATGACCGCGTCCAGGCGGTGCGTCAGCAGCGCCGTGTCCAGCGCCGTGGTGGCCAGCCGGGTCGCGTTGGCGCGCGCGGCCTGGTAGTCCTCGTCCGCCAGGTCACCGCTGGTTGCCTCCGCCTGCTCGAACAGTTCCTGGGCGAAGTGAGCCAGCACCTCCGATCCGTTATGCATGTTAAAGGTGATCAGCTCGGCAAGTGTCGCGGGATGCGGGCCGGCGGTCGCCCGGAGATAGGCGTTCAGGAAGTGCTTGAACTCGTGCAGCAGGGCAGCGAACTCCGGCTCGCCGATCGTGTCGGCGCCGGGGAGTTCCACCGGGTCGATGACCTCGGCTCCGGCGGCGCGCGCGCGGGCGACCGCGTCGTCGAGCAGGGCGGCCGTGGCCGGCCCGGCGGCTGCGGATCCGTCCCGCCAGACGCCGAGCCGCGCGCCGGACAGGGCGCCGACGTCGAGGAACTCGGTGTAGTCGGCCGGCTGGCCCGCCGCCCGGCCGGTGGCCTCGTCCGCCGGATCGGGCCCGGCCAGCGCGCCAAGGACGACGGCCGCGTCGGCGACCGAGCGGCTCATCGGGCCGGCCGTGTCCTGAGCCGGCGAGATCGGGACGATCCCGGTGCGGCTGACCAGCCCCAGGGTCGGCTTCAGGCCGACGATCCCGCAGGCGCTGGCCGGGCTGAGGATCGAGCCGTCGGTCTCGGTGCCGATCGCGACCGGGGCCAGCCCGGCCGCGACCGCGACCGCCGAGCCGGAGCTTGACCCGGACGGGTTGCGCCCGGTCCCGTGCGGGTTGACCGCCTGGCCGCCGAGGGTGCTCCAGCCGCTGGAGGAGTGGGTCGAGCGGAAGTTCGCCCACTCGGACAGGTTGGCCTTGCCGAGGATGACCGCGCCGGCCGCGCGCAGCCTGGCGACGACGAACGCGTCACCGGACCCGGACTCCCGCAGCGCGGGCGAGCCGGCCGTGGCGGGCAGTCCGGCGACGGCGACGTTGTCCTTGATCAGGACCGGGATGCCCGCGAGCGGCCCGCCCGCCAGGCCGCCTGCCCGGGCCACGTCGCTGGCCACCGCCTCGGCCGGCGCCCCGGGGCTGACCGTGATGACCGCGCGCAGCGCCGGGTTCAGCCGCGCGATCCTGGCCAGGTAGAACGAGGTCAGCTCCGCCGAGGTCAGCGACCCGGTCGACAGCGCGCCGCGGAGCCCGGCGAGCGTGACCTGGCCGGCCTCGATGCCCGACCGGCCGATCTTCTCGCCCAGGCCGATCCTCTCGCCCAGGCCGGTCTTCTCGCCCAGGGAGTCAGCTGCCGGCATGCGGCGAACAATACGGGTAAGCCCGCAGCGGGCGCAGCACCGATGCCTGTGTAATGGATCACGGAATCCCCGCGAGCAGCACTGGAGCCGAGATGACCATCCTGGATGAGGACAAGCCAGCCCACGCCGCCGCCGCCGGCCGCCTGCAGGCCGAGCCGATCATCTGGCTGACCACGGTGAGCGGTGCTGGCCAGCCGCAGTCCACCCCGGTCTGGTTCCTGTGGGAGGACGGCGAGTTCCTGATCTACGGCGCCGCGAGCGGGCCGAAGATCCGCAACATCGAATCGAATCCGCGGGTGTCCCTTCATCTGGAGGGCAACGGCCGGGGCGGCGCGAACGTCATCTTCGAGGCCGCGGCCAGGACTGACCCGGCCGGTCCCAGCGCCGACGCCGTGCCTGCCTACCTCGGCAAGTACGGCGAGATGATCAGCTCGAACGGGTGGACGCCGGAGAGCTTCGCCGCCGACTACCCGCACGTGATCCGCGCAACCCCCACCCGCGCCCGGATCTGGTAACGGACCTGCCTGTGCTGGCGGGCCGGCCTGGCGGGCGGCACCGCGCGGGGAGGGCGGCCGGGCTCTAGCATCAGGGGCGTGCGCATCGCGGGAGCGGCCCTCGGGGTCCTGATCATCGTGGCCGTGTGGGTCAACGTGACCGTGACGCTGGTCACGCCCCGCGGCCGCATCGGGTTCATCAAGGTCGTCGACCGGCTCGTCGACCGGGTCTACACCGCGGCCGCCAGCCAGGTGCGGTCCTGGGAGCGGGGTGACCGCCTGCGGACCAGCCAGCCCGCCGTCACCCTCGGCGCGCTGCTGGTCACCTGGCTGGCCGGCTTCGTGGCCGGCTACGGGCTCCTGCTGTGGCTGCCGGGAGGCAGCTTCCCCGACGCCCTGCGCGAGGCGGGCTCGTCACTGTTCACCCTCGGCTTCGCCGCCAGGAGCGCCGCCGGCCCGAGCGTCATCGACTTCATCGCGGCCGGCTCGGGAATGGTCATCGTCGCCCTGCAGATTGCCTACCTGCCCACGCTGTACGCGGCGTACAACCGCCGGGAAACCGAGGTCACCCTGCTCGGCCCGCGCGCCGGGCACCCCTCCTGGGGACCGGAACTGCTGGCCAGGGCGCACATGGTGCGCGGCATCGAGCAGCTGCCGGTCCTCTACGAGGCCTGGGAGCGCTGGTCAGCCGACGTCGCGGAGTCCCATTCGAGCTACCCGGTGCTGCTGCGCTTCCGGTCCCCTGAGCCGCATAGCTCATGGGTCATCTCGCAGCTGGCCGTGCTGGACGCCGCCTCCCTGCACCTGGCCGCCTGCCCGGCGAGCGCCCCGTTCACGGCCCGGCTGTGCGTGCAGATGGGCTTCAACTGCCTGCGGAAGCTGACCCGCACGCTGCGCATCCCCGTCCCCGAGGATCCCCTGCCCGACGACCCGGTCAGCCTGACCTGGGAGGAGTTCCTGGAGGGCTGGGAGCGGATCACGTCCCTCGGGTTCCCCGTCGAGCGGACCGCCGAGGATGCCTGGCCGCATTTCCGGGCCTGGCGGGTCAACTACGAGACCGCCGCCTACAAGCTGGCGCGGGGCCTCGACGTGGTCCCGGCCCGATGGTCGGGTCCCCGCCGCCACGACTGGGGGCCGTTCGAGCCCCGGGTGCTCGCCAACCGCACCCCTGATCATCCCGAAGGCCAGCCGGTCAGGCCCGGGGACCTGTCCGGCGGCGAGTGAGGCCAGTCATCCGGGGGCAGGCGGCGCCCGGCGGACGG
>Ga0302325_10026736_pt1 | contig 11982 bp, 14 predicted proteins | sample Palsa_T0_2_FD_201948 | JGI IMG/M metagenome (GOLD analysis project Ga0302325, IMG submission 201948) | Peat permafrost microbial communities from Stordalen Mire near Abisko, Sweden - Palsa_T0_2 | ecosystem: Environmental > Terrestrial > Soil > Palsa > Peat permafrost | place: Sweden: Abisko... | reverse complement strand
TCAGAGGGAAGAGGTTGATGGTAGCGTTGACGAGTGAGGAGAATGAGGTGTTGTATTTGGAGTGTTATCGGTATGTGTTGCAGGGACAAATAAAGGCGTTGAATTCACTAGGATTGCCGGGTGAATTGGAGGTATCGCTAGTATTTGAAGTATGCTGATGTTAGGTCGTCGACGCAGAGGGTGAGGCGGAAGGAGATCTTGTGGCAGGGTTTGATGATGTCACTGAGGAGGATGTGTTGGAAATGGAGGATGAACAGATGGACAAGTATATGGATTGGATGCAAAATACTCACATCGAGGATGATGATCGATTATATTCAAGTACTTTCCCCCGCCTCCTTCCTCTCCTCGGTGTATTGCTGTTACGTGTCTGGGGATCGCCATCTAATTTGTAGACAAACGAATCCCAGATGGAATTTTATCAATGTTCCCATTGAAAAAGATATCCCCGGACCCGTCCGTCGTTCATCAGTCGACTACCACCCCCAACCCCGCCCCAGTCGACCGTTTCAGTCATCTCTGTCCCAGTATGGGCTCCCGTCTGCAGAAATACACAGTTTATCGCGCAGAGGCAAAGTTGCCAAGTGTCTTATCTCGACTAGTTCAGAGGGGGGCGAAGACAGTGGGAGTCGAGGAAGCTACGTTACGGTATAGTATTCGATGGTTGGAGTTCAAGTTATTTAATGCTGGAAGGGAAGGCAGCGCAATGAAGATTGAGGGTTGAAGGGAGGGTAGATTATCTGTATGGAGTTTGGTGGGGATTTGGGGTGGTTTGGACGAGCAGCATAGAGGTCACTGGCAGGTATCTGGTTCTTCCACTTAAGTCAGGATTCATAGTTCGGGAGATCCGGTGGAAACGTGATATATCCAGAATCGTGTGGTTTCATCGCGTGGGGTCGAGTAGTTTCTGTGGCGTCTGACGTGGTGATCGATATCTATTCCAATTGGGGGAAATTATCATGTTCAATTCATTCAATTGTTATTCGTTTATTCGTTGCAGTCCCTTATGCACAATCTTCCTTTGTTGTGACCGTATCTCTGACAGTCTTTGGTTCAGTCAAGTTTTGAAGAATAAGGTTGTGCTCGCGAATGGATATATCGCGTGACACATTATTGCGAGGTTCCGCCAGCCAATGGAATAAGACTGCGTTACGTGACTGCGTGACATCAGCGGTCGAAAATGCTAGAAGGCGGTGGGGTTAGGTGTAAATGCGCCAAATCTTCTACGAGCATCGAGTGCCTTCTGTGTGAAAATTATTAAACGCCGTATAAATTTCCCATATCACCGCTAAATTCGTTTACTCCCAAATCTTCATCGCACTACAATCAATTGTGCTACTCTCGCACATAATACACCTGCATTACATCGTTACATTTCCTTGAATCATATACACAATGGCAGAATTGGGAAAAGGAATCGGTATCGATCTTGGTACCACATACAGTTGCGTCGCTGTATGGCAGAACGACCGTGTCGAAGTCATTGCCAACGACCAAGGTAACCGAACAACACCCTCCTACGTCGCTTTCACAGACTCCGAGCGACTCATCGGCGATGCTGCAAAGAATCAAGTCGCCATGAACCCCCACAACACCGTCTTCGACGCTAAGCGACTCATCGGACGACGATTCGCCGATGCGGAAGTCCAGGCCGACATGAAGCACTGGCCCTTCACAGTCATCGACAGGGGCGGCAAACCAATCATTCAGGTCGAATACAAGGGAGAGACCAAGACTTTCAGCCCCGAGGAAATCTCCTCAATGGTTCTGATCAAGATGCGCGAAACCGCTGAGGCTTACCTCGGTGGAACCATCAAGAACGCCGTCGTCACCGTCCCTGCCTACTTCAACGACTCTCAGCGTCAAGCCACCAAGGACGCCGGTCTAATTGCTGGTCTCAATGTCCTCCGTATCATCAACGAACCTACCGCCGCCGCAATTGCGTACGGTCTCGACAAGAAGACTCAGGGAGAGAAGAACGTCCTCATCTTCGATCTTGGAGGTGGTACCTTCGATGTGTCTCTCTTGACCATCGAGGAGGGTATCTTCGAAGTCAAGGCCACCGCTGGTGACACTCACTTGGGTGGTGAGGATTTCGACAACCGTCTCGTCAACCACTTTGTCCAAGAATTCAAGCGCAAGCACAAGAAGGATCTCTCCTCCAATGCTCGAGCTCTCAGACGTCTCCGTACGGCTTGCGAACGTGCTAAGCGTACCCTCTCCTCCTCCGCACAGACCAGCATCGAAATCGACTCTTTGTTCGAGGGTATCGACTTCTACACCAGCATCACCAGAGCTCGATTCGAAGAACTGTGCCAGGATCTCTTCCGCTCCACCATGGACCCCGTTGAGAAGGTCCTCCGAGACTCCAAGATCGACAAACAATCCGTCGATGAAATTGTCCTCGTCGGTGGTTCCACTCGTATCCCCCGTATCCAGAAACTCGTCAGCGATTTCTTCAACGGCAAGGAGCCCAACAAGTCAATCAACCCCGATGAAGCCGTCGCCTATGGTGCTGCCGTCCAAGCCGCTATCCTCACCGGTGACACCAGCGAGAAGACCCAAGACCTCCTTCTCTTGGATGTTGCACCATTGTCCATGGGTATCGAGACTGCTGGAGGTGTCATGACTCCTTTGATCAAGCGAAACACCACCGTCCCCACCAAGAAATCCGAAATCTTCTCCACCTACTCCGACAACCAACCTGGTGTCTTGATCCAAGTCTACGAGGGTGAACGTGCCCGAACAAAGGACAACAACTTGTTGGGTAAATTCGAACTCACTGGAATCCCACCTGCACCTCGTGGTGTTCCTCAAATCGAGGTCACCTTCGATATCGATGCAAACGGTATTCTCAACGTCCACGCCATGGAGAAGGGTACGGGCAAATCGAACAAGATCACCATCACCAACGACAAGGGCCGTCTCTCGAAGGAGGAAATCGAGCGCATGGTCAACGATGCCGAGAAATACAAGGACGAGGACGAGAAGGAGAAGAACCGTATCACTGCTCGCAACTCGGCCGAATCATATGCCTACTCATTGCGCAACACGCTCAGCGAGGAGGGAATTAAGGACAAGATTGACGCTGGCGACAAGGAGAAACTAGAGTCTGCTATCAACGAGATGATCTCTTGGCTGGATACCAACCAAACCGCTTCGACTGAAGAATTCGAAGGAAGGCAGAAGGAATTGGAAGCGGTTGCCAGTCCCATCATGATGAAGATCTACCAACAAGGCGGAGCTGGCGCTGGCGGACCACCCGGCGGTATGCCAGGTGGTGGAATGCCAGGTGGCTTCGGTGGTGGAGCTGGTGGAGCTGGTGGTGATGGTCCTGTTGTTGAGGAAGTGGATTAAGCTGGAAAAGGGTTTAAATCTGATTCATTTGCTTTGCTGGCTCATCATATTTGACACGGTTTTATATTCTTGCTGAGTGTTTGTGGCCGTCGACAATGTACTTGATAGATTGGAATTGAAATTTATATATCATCATTTGATCCATTTCGTCTTTTTTGGTCTTTATGATACTCGTAGCATCCCGGTGATCGCAGATCCCTGCAATTGGCGGCGCCCCACCGCCCCTGACGCCCCGAGAACAAACGGTCACAAGGTACAGCCGCTCCATTCATTCATCAACGCTGGCCTCGTAACACACTTTGCTTCCCTCTTCCGTGTCCTCATGGGGAAGCTTCCTCGAAACAACTTCTCCTACATCCCTTTTGTGTCCGTAGCCATCAACGATTCATTCTGGTCAAAACGGATCCAGGCAACCCAACAGAATACGCTGCCAGCGATCCTATCGCAGCTGAAAAGCACGGGACGATGGGACGTATTTCGCCTTGTGTGGAAAGCGGGTGATCCCAATCCTCCCCACATCTTTTGGGACTCGTATCTCGCTTCTATGACTGCGTTGACATTAGCGATACAGCGAAATTTCTCGAGGCAGCGTGTTACTCCCTTGTAAACCGTGATGATCCTGAGCTGAGGAGACATGTCGAGGAACAAATAGAGTGGATATGTACAAGTCAATGGGACGATGGCTACATAAACTCCTACTTCACCCTCATGGAACCTCAAAACCGCTTCGCCAACTTACGGTACCTTTCCTGTCGATATTACTGACATAGGGATAATCACGAGCTCTACTGCGCTGGTCACTTACTTGAAGCGGCCATAGCGCATTATCAACTTACTGGAAAGACATACTTCTTAAACACGATGACTCGCTACATTTCGCTAATACAAGCGACGTTTGGTGCTGACAAGGATAAATTACACGGATACCCTGGACATGAAGAATTAGAATTGGCTCTCATGAGATTGTTTCATCTTACGAATGCAGGGGAATACTTCGACTTGGCGCGTTACTTTATTGAGGAAAGGGGACAGCGACGGGATGGTGTGCATTACTATGAAATGGAGGCAAAGTTGAATGGAGTTACGTTATTCCCTGGACACTTTAAGGAGTCTGGGTGGTTCGAATACATGCAAGCAGGACAACCGATTCGTCAACAGCCTACCATCGAAGGTGTGCTCCCTCGAATTCAAGGCTGACCATAGGCCATGCCGTCAGAGCAATGTATTTCCTATCAGGGGCATCTGAAGTGGGACTATATCTCAACGATACATCTCTGTTGACTGCTCTCGCAAGATTATACAAAGATATGGTCGAGAGAAAGATGTACCTCACCTACGGAATCGGCTCAATCCATCAATGGGAAGGATTCGGAGAACCATACGATTTACCCAATGAATCAGCATACTGCGAAACCTGTGCGAGCATCGGACTCGTTTATCTCACTCATCGCTTGTTAAAATGGGACTGGGATCTACTTGCGTGTCACGACTTGAGCCCTGGAGAAATCGCCGATGTACTAGAAGGGGCATTATACAATGCAGTTGGGGCAGGAGTCAGTATCGATGGGACATCGTTCTTTTATGTCAATCCCTTGGAGACGATGGGCGCATCAACCAGGAGGAGAGATTGGTTTGATCCGTCCTGCTGTCCACCAAATGTGGCAAGATTGTTTTGTTCGCTTGGAGAGTATCCTTTCTTGGTGAAGAAACGGAAAGTCAATGGAGAGTGGAAGGTTATCGTTGCGGTTGTATTATATATGAACTGTACTGCGGAGATTGACTTGGATGGGGAGAAAGTCACAGTCATTGTCAAAACAGACTGGCCTATGACGGGGAAGATTGAAGTACACTTTGAGAACGCTCAAGATGTTGAGATCGAATTACGCTTGCGGGTCCCCTCTTGGACCAAAGTACGGGATTATAACCGCTCTCTGCTAACGTAGATTTACACGCCGAAAGATGGATTCCTCCATTACGCACCCAAAAAGTATACTACAGAAACCGTATCACTAGACATCCCCTTCCCAGTAACATTTATCCAACCAAACCCCAATGTTCGGCAAAACGAAGGTCGAATCGCCATCCGACGCGGCCCTTTCATTTTTGCAATGGAATCCGCCGACAACGACTTCAACCTATCTGATGCTCGAATAATCCCAGGCACATATTTAGAAGAAACGATCAAGATCCTCGACGTCGAAGTGAAAAGATTATATATCCCCGGCTGTGTAAATGATAAAAGTCAAATTTTGAAGTTCATACCTTATTGGAGTTGGGGGAATCGAGGGGATGGAGATGTTCAAGTATGGTGTAAAAAGTTGTAGTCAGTTTCCCCTCTAAAGAAAGCATTTCATCTATTAGTCTAGGCTAAGAATTGCAATGGCCCTATTCAACCCCTAATGATACATGAGACCAGACACCGGAATGAAGTTATAACGATACATCCATCCAAAAACTAAACCCTTGAACCCCTACAATTCACCCTGAAAAGACGAAGATGATCTAGGTGATCACTCCACTGACAACTCACCGAACACTTTCTTGAGAATCCTCTGCCCTCTTTCTAGATTCAACACGCGCAATCGCTCATCGACCAAGTGCGCATTATCACTAGCCTGTCCCATAGGAAAATTAATCGCACTCGCATTAAACTCCTTCTCCAACCACCTGACTCCCGAAATCGTCCCTCCCTAACCATTAATCATCATCCCAAACTACCGAAACGAAAGAGAGAGAGAGAGATGTTACCTCACGGATATACAACGGTTTAACCCCCCATTCTTCTCTCACCGCCTTTTCCAATGCTTTAAATCCACGGTTCTCAGGATCGCCAAGCCACCAATCCGCTTTATGTTCCACCACCACAGAGAGACTATTATCGCTCTGGAGGGAGTCGAATTTTTCTTGAAGAGTCGACTTGAAGGTGGCAATTATTTGCGAGAGGGTTTGGTCGGGGACAATTCGCATGGAGAGAACTGCTCTTGCTTTATGTGGGATGACACTCCCATGACTGGAACCTGAGGTGACGATTTTATGGATCGTAAGGGAGGGCAGGCGCCATCTCGCCATCAACGTCTCGGGTTCGAGGTGACTAACACGGTTAATATAATTTTCCTTGGGGGGAGAGGGGGGGCGAAACCATTTCTTTGTGATTGCTTCGTAGAGTTTTTCTTCGCCGGGAGTGAGTTTGCGAACATCGTCGTAGAAACCGTCTAATACGATCTTGCCTTTGTCTGTAAGACAGGCTAATAAAGTGATCAGATCCATCATTGGTTCGCGAATTGATCCTCCTTCAACGCCACTGTGCGTATCAGGTCGAGTACTAGAGATCTCCACTGACGCATGGATAACGCCTCTGAGCCCATATGTCAAGCAGGGAACCTGATCATCAAGCCAATAACTGTTGCTCAAGAAAATCCAATCAATATCTCCAATCACGTCCTACAATTAACTTCATGTCCTAAAACAATGAATACCTTCTTTGTTTTAACAGATTCTGCGAATCCTTTGCTTCCACATTCTTCTTCCCCCTCGATGAGGAAAGTGATATTGACATCCAAGCCCTGCTTCAACAACTCGCTCGCCGCAAACATAGCAGCCAGCACAGGTCCCTTATTATCGGACACTCCCCGTCCGTAATAAAACCCATCACGGCCAGACAACGTATATGCATCGGCGGTCCAATCCGCGGACCCAGTCGTCGCAGTCACAATGTCGTAATGACCATAGAACAACAGACTTTTTGCACTGGGATTCCTGGACTGGAATTTTCCGAGAACAATGGGATTGCGGCCTTTGAGCGGGTTGGGGAGGAGAGTGGTGTCTGTTGCACCGAGTTGTTTCAACATGTTTTTGAGGAAGGTTGCGCCACGACGACAGTCTTCGGTATATTGTGATGATCCAGAGATAGTTTTAAGGCTAATCAATTTCGAGAGCGCTCGGAAAAATATATCTATGAGTCAGGATTTACGGAAGACGAAGAAGTACCGGATTCTTCCTTGGGTTCGGAGGGGACGCAGGCGCTGATATCCCATACGCAGACATAGCAATCATTGCCGCCGGTGATTAGTCTGTTTCCACCGATGGTACTGCTGAGTACTATCCCAGCATGAGCATACCATTGATTTGAACATTCGAATCCGCGACTTTAAATTAGCCTCGTTATCAAAGACAGGTACGTCAGATCCCATTTCTTGAGATACCCTCTTGCGCTGCCACTAAACGCGAAGCCTCCTATACCTGCCAAACTGAGAACATCCGTCTGATGAGCTTTCACACTCCTGATCATTTGCAAGGTGTCCAGATCCCAAAGATTAATTGTCCCGGAAATGGATCCCGTGTATAACAATGATTCAACGTGAATCATCGTGAGTATTCCGTCATCCCCAGAAGACAATGTGTGAAGGGGTTTACAATCCAATGACCAGATTTTAATGGCTCCATCTCCGCCGCCTATGATCAGTTATATTCCCAGGGGTAGGATACCGGAGAACAGAAGCTGCTCCGAGTTATGTGGAAGAGCTCCCAGACGTAGACAATAAACGTACCCGTAATGAGCGAATTGGACTTGATTCTTAGGCTCGATTTCGAGGAGGGGGATTCTTTCGGGAGTTCCGTCGTCATCGCCGCTTTGATCAGGGGAATCCTGTTTTTGTGAGTCGAAGAACTTATTGAACCGCCTGTTCGGAAATGAGGAAGAAGACGTCCGAGGACGGGCAGGGATTTCTCGTAGGTCATACCACTAATGTCAGCGCGCATGAGGGAGAGGGTACCTGGATTGAGGTATTCTGGGCGCCGAGGTAAATTGTCTGGAGAGCTTGAGAGTACACTACCGAGAATACGTCGCCGATATCGAAAGTGGAGTAGATGATATATAACTCCTTCAGGGCGACTGCGTCCCATACCTACACATATCAGTTTAACTCCTCGTGTAAGGGAGGACCTTGACAATTGCGTCGCCAGCAGAGGAGAACAACAATTTCTTGTCTTCGGATAAGTGTAGACACAACACGCTCCCCTGGTGTCCCTTCAAGACCGCCTTCCGTTCATAAGTATGAAGATCCCATACCTGGCATTAACAATCCTCCTCCCTTCGTGACATACAAGAATATTCTTCCTCTGTGTCCCGGCGAAGATGTAGTCATCGCTCACAGCAAGACACAACACACTGCCCTCGTGCTTGATCTTCTGCAGGCAAGTCGGATCATCTCCACTCTCTGTCGCCGGCACTATCCCATCAGCGCCCAGCCCTCTGCATCTACAAAAGCCATTCATCAAAGGATGCTGAGGCGACATTTTCACTACAACGGGTCTCGGGAGATGGGGATGTGGAGCCAAGCGGGTTTTAAATGGGTACCTTCTTCCACAGACGGCGTGTTTGCCCTCGTTAAGGTCTCGATGTTCCGATGCATTCGGTCCATGACTGCGGGATTGGGGCAAATACCCGTGTTATCCCGTTGTGGAGGTGGAGGAGGAGCGAGAATGCGGGCCCTGATTTTGATAATATAAATGTGTTTTGGGTTCCAACTTGGCGCTTATTTCGTCACAGCGTGCTTCGGGGAGTCGGTAGCGCACGTGACACCGTCTGGTCCAAAGGGGGAAGTTTAACATGTGCGATGCATGTTTTTCGGACCCGAAGGATATCCTCCGTCGGAGCATTGGATGTAGAATCGGGACGCTTGAAATGAATCCGAAAGGTTCCTTCAAGTGGGATATCCCCAGGCATCTCCGGAGTAGACCATTCCGTCACATAAGTCTATGCATCTCATGGTTAAAGTGCTTGCGGCAAGACAGGTACTGCGGCTAAGCAGCAGGGAGGTCAACCTTATTCGAGAGGAATGACGAAAAGTGACACCATATTTCCGATGTTTTTCAGGGGCTTGAAATAAGCATGTCATCAAGAATGTTTTGATAATTTCATTGTGCGTCATTGGTATTCGGCTATCAGGAACGAGCGTTAAAGTTGTTACCCCGAAACCGGCGATCTTCAACAATGAAAGACAAGACTTGACGATGGCCAACGTTGAAGAGACGCGTGGCCACGACACCAGCATCAACGGTCCTGCCACAGAGTCATCGAAAGCACAAATGAGCATCCTAGGACCATCCGTCTCAGACACTGCTATTCTCAACGGTCACTCGTCCGCCGTGAACGGCGACAAACCGGATATCCTGGACCGACGCGCCAGTAAATGCGAACCGCTTAAAGAGGTCACCAACACCAATGCAGCAGGCCCACCCGCGTCATCCGAACCTCGTGCAACAAGTAACTCCACGACAATCAACGGGTTTAAAATCCCGCCTCTGCCAAGGCACAAGACATCCGTTTCCCCGGACGACACCATCCACGCTACTAAATCACCTCATGTCCTCGAATCCAATGTCAATCCTGCACTACCGCGATGGTCGTCCGCCATGGCGCAATCGCCCCGTCGCAACTCGTTCCCCAGCACACGCAAAGACGGCCTCGAGGATCTGCGCATACTGAAAGCGGAAGCAAAACTCGCCAAGGAGAGTTCTGCTGCCGCGTCCATTGCGAGCGGCACGTTCCTCACACGGCGGAAGAATTCGATCCCAGGACCAGTAACGGGGCCTATAATTGCAACTGGAGCCGATGGATATTTCACAATAAAACCAGATTCCCGGAGTCGGTCTACTACCACGCCAGGAACTTTGCCTACACCACGAGTCGTTCCAATTCGACGGGGGTCACATATTGCTGAGAATAGACCAATGATGACACCGAGACTGGATATACTGAGAAGAGATTCGGCGAGACAGGAAGCTCTCCCTACTACCTTATGGGACTATCTTATGATTGAAATGGAGAATTTCGATGTTCACGGAGTTGAAGAATACAAGAAGGAGAGATTATCTAATTTCTTGCGGATACCACAGACTTTCGAGAAGGTCTGCTACCCCGGGGGGAGGAAAGCTTATAGTAGTTGATTTGGTTTGGATGGTTAGTTTGTTTGGATTCGTTTTTGCATATGTTTACGATATTGCCATTGCGTGTATTACGAGCTACTCACACTTTACTCAGGCATAATTTTCCACGCGCGCCCTTAGATCGAGCGAGGTATGGACATTGCTGAATGCGTCTAATTATTAGATCGCTACTGCCGTCTGAGAGAACAGATTTATTAAAGGGCACACTAATACTACTTACATGTTTTTGTATGAGTTTATTTGATGCAAGTCGTGTATATCATGCAATTAGAGGTCAAAGCAGTATCAAGCTCTACGTCCTCTTCAACGTCCTCGATGTAGATATCCCCTCCCTTTTTCACCAGCTTCTTGGCCCTTCTAATCCTGGGATAGATCGCAGACCGACTCGGCTGTTCAATAGGCCAGGATATCTTCGACGTAATCTTCTCCAAAAACGCTGTCGAAGCGGAACCACTAACTCAATCCCAACGTCTCGCCAAATGGCTCGGTAACATTACTCTCGGACTAATCTATAATGGTGCTTTCCCTTCCCGAACTACCTCCTGTCTGCTTGTGTTATGGTGTTGGTGATGCTAAAGGGAGTAGTGATCCATACGTCGATGCTGTTTTTCCAGGTCGTGACGTTGAATGTTGCGGTGAATTCATATTCGAATGCGTTGTTGTCTCTGTTAATGTCGAATCAATTTGTGGAAATCAAAGGGACCGTATTCAAAAAATTTGAGAAAGAGAATCTGTTCCAAATGGCCTGTGCTGGTATTACTCCCTTGTCCTATTCCCCAACTTTCTACCCTCTCAGTCCGTTCACCAATCTTTGATGTGTTCTTGCCTATGTTGATGTCAGATATTGTGGAACGGTTCCACTTGTGGCTTCTGTTGACACTGATTCTGGTGCGGAATTTGATTGAACATACCAATTCATTGACGACACCGTTGAAATTGCCGTGGATGGATCTCTGTATGCCATTCATTATGGTCCTGGGCAGCGAACTCATGGTCGACTGGTGCAAACATGCCTTTGTTACAAAATTCAATCACATTCGACCCAGCATTTATACCCGCTTCATGGACGTCCTATGCCTAGACTTTGTCAAAGACGGACGAGAGGTACCACCTCCCTCACCTGAAAAACCAAGTATCTGACAACAGGCATTCGTCGATCAAAGTCCCGCTGTTTCCAGACGAATGGGATTACCCACCATCCCCCTCGCGTGTCTCACACTCTGCACTATGGCCCAAACTCTCGAAATCTTCCGCCAAGCGCATTTCCCACTAACCAACCACAGCACACCTACCTCCACCATGTTGCTGACATCCCCCTCCCCGACCTCCCCGCTCAACCCCCTCGACATCACCCTGCGCCGTCTAGTCTCCCTCGGCACCGACGTGGGCTGGGAAGTCTGGTTCCTCACCAACGGCATGTGGTTGATCATCTTCACTCTGTTCTTCACGGCGCTGTTGTTCCTTAAACTGTTTATTGGGATCTACTTGCTTAATTTTGCGCGGTCACGGCGACAGGGCATGAAAGTCCGAGAGGAACAGGAGCGGCAGTGGGAGGAGACCAGGCGCAAGGTGTTGAGTGCGGGGAAGGGGAGTGCGGGTGGTGTGGAGATTGAGGAACGGGTTAGGGGGATGTTGGATAGGGGGGAGGATGATTTGTTGGGGCTGGGAAGGGGAGGG
>Ga0302325_10026735_pt1 | contig 11982 bp, 13 predicted proteins | sample Palsa_T0_2_FD_201948 | JGI IMG/M metagenome (GOLD analysis project Ga0302325, IMG submission 201948) | Peat permafrost microbial communities from Stordalen Mire near Abisko, Sweden - Palsa_T0_2 | ecosystem: Environmental > Terrestrial > Soil > Palsa > Peat permafrost | place: Sweden: Abisko... | reverse complement strand
CTTCCATCGATCTCTCTGCTATAGAGGATCGGCGTAGAACTGTTCGATATGAACCGCGGGCAGCGCCCTACAAATTCAGAAGTCCTACCTCCGTTGCTTTCACAGAAACAAGAGCGAGCCTCCCACAACCCGGCATCTTCCACGATTTTCGAAGCGAGCTCAGCAGGAAGTTTACGACAGAGATCCTGGTAGATCGACAATACTTCGCTTTTTGTCCATGGGTTGAAGGAGACCGCGGGCTGATCGGCCATGGGATGCGGTGTGTACGTGACGGGACTGCTGTCTGGCGTTCCCCGCGGAAACGGGACATCCATTCCAATACCGAAGGTTCTGAGGATCGAGGCGAAGGAAGACCCGATCGAAGATCCTAGCGCCAATGGACCATATGGTGGAATAGGCTCGTCGGAAGACATTTCGTGCGAGGAAGGTCGCTACTGTCGCATGCGCAGCGAGAGACGATATATCATATGCACGGATCACTCCAAATTAATTGCAGGTGGTGGTTGTTGTGGTAACAGCATTGTTGACATTAAGTGGCGCAGTGGCCAATCATTTGGGTTTCGTTGCTTTGCACGCATTGTTTTGATATTCCTGCACCGCACATCCTTGTCATACACTCACCGTCCACCACCAGACACAGACAGAGCATTCCCCCTCGCATTCTACTCCCTGTTGTTTAACCTGCTGCCGTCTCTTCGTTCGCTGTTCGTTTAATTGTCGCTGCTGCCTTCGCCGCCGAATGGCTCCCAATATCACAGATGGGGATCTAGTTGAGTATATACCAGGTAAACAAACCTCCCCCCATGGCAATTCGCTCATTTCTCTTTTCTTCTTCTCTTGCAGGTCATATATGCTGATATGTAGACCGCTTCTACCTGGGCTTCTTTGCAAAGTCACCTAAACCACGGGCAGGAACAACCTTCTTCACCGTCGACAATGCCCTCATCTACAACCACTTCCATCACGACTTTGGTCCATTCAACGTCGCCCACGTCTTCCGCTTCGCAAAGATCCTGCATGAAATCCTCGGCGTAATCACATTAACAAGTTACCATAGCTAACAACAGGACGAAACGCAGAACGAGAAAACCATAATATTCTACTCGCATAACTCCTCAAAAGCACGGTCGAACGCTGCCTTCATTCTCTCTGCATATATGATTCTCATTCAATCCTGGCCACCGCACCTTGTCCTAGCACCGTTAGCAGAAGTAGACCCACCGTTTCTTCCATGGAGAGACGCAGGATACAGTCAAGCAGATTTTACTATTTCCCTACAAGACTGTGTTTACGGACTGTGGAGAGCCAAAGAGGCCGGCCTCATAAGCATTAAAGAGGGATTTAATTTGGACGAGTATCACCCTTCATATTCGAGATTGACAATCAGGTACGAAAAGTACGAACGTGTAGAGAACGGTGACTTCAACTGGGTGACACAACATTTCATTGCCTTTGCATCTCCCCAAGAACCAGGCTTCCTCGACGATGACACCGGTCTACCGAAAAGCCAGTCCATGGAATCTGTCATCTCAGAACCCTGTACACCACCTTCAAGTCGTACTCTACCCCGTCCATTCAGACACGTATTGCATTACTTTACGACTCATGAAGTGGGTTTGGTGGTCCGATTAAATTCGCAGTTGTATGAGAAGAGGTGGTTCACAGACCGAGGCATCGAGCATTTAGAGATGGAATTCGAGGATGGGACGTGTCCTGATTTGGCGACTGTCAAGACATTCCTCATCAAAGCTCAGAGTATCATTGATAACCAAAGTTGTTTCCTTTGTGCGATGGGAGGGCTAATTCGGTAGAGGTTGTTGCGGTGCATTGTAAAGCGGGGTTGGGACGAACAGGGTGCCTTATCGGTGCATATCTGATATACAAATTTGGATTCACCGCCGTTGAAGTGATTGCATTCATGAGAATTCTACGACCTGGTAATCTCCCCTTTCCTGGAGTGCAAAGCTTACCGACAGGGATGGTCGTCGGTCCTCAACAACATTGGTTGCACATCAATCAACATCATTTCCGAGCATGGACATACCTAGGTCTCAACCCCTCGCCCAAGAAACGTGTCTCTACTGCCTCACGAAACGTGTCCTTCACCACTCCTCAGCGCAATCCTCTCAGCTCCATCGAGAATACTTCCGTCCACGAGACTCCGCTCCCCGCACCCACCCCAGGTCAACCGCGTAAAACCCGCGATCGTCTCGTCAGCGAACATAAGGACCCAGTAGTCAGTGTCGTTGCAGAAACTACCTCGGACGGAACAAAAGTCACTGTGAATGTGACGACCCCTGATCATCATGACAAAGATGGATCGAGGGGCAAGAGAGCTGAGAATTATGCTGGTCTAGCGAAGAGTCCGTCTGGAGGGGGAAGGAGAGTCATGTCGCGGAATGCAGAGAATATTTCTCCTCATCCACATAGACCGACGGAATTGGCTCGAACGGCAAATGGACGCATTGTCAGTGGAAAGCGCGTCGCAAGTAACGCTTCCGTCGCCAGTGTTAAAGAAGGACGGGTCAGAAAGGCCAGTGGAAGTAGAGTTGCAAGCAATGGACAGCGTTAATACACATGGATATTGCCTTCTGTCGGGCTTTGGGAAGAAGGTTACGGCTACGAGTGGGAGTGAGAGGGGGGATCACAACCGCATGAAACCTGTGTTAATCAATTGGCATGGTGGATTGTATATTATTGATGCGTTTTTAGTCTGTCCGCAGTCTTTATTAGTTTTGGAAGCATGTCGATGTTGAGTAGCGATTATCCATACATCATTTCACCCTGCTTAGCGTGACCATCTTTACAAGGACATCATCTATAATCCGAAGTAACGTATTTGTTGATTATAGCGACTACGCAGATCACGTTCCGTTTCCCGATCAACCACAAAATTTGGGATCAGCAATTTTTCGGACAAGCGTCATGGAAAGCTGTAAATGATGCACTGGCAAGAGGAATGTCTTCAGGAGCATTATCTTGTCAAAGGTGTCTTGGACGCCTAAATTTGGGTGTCCGGAGCCTCACCAGTCGGCCCAGCACAGGAAGACCGCTCAGCAAATCGGGTCTACGATTTCCAGACCAGTGTCGAACTCTCCTGACTGCAGTGACAAGCTCACCGTCACTTCTGGAGTCGCCTAAGTCCAAGCCTCAGTTATCCATCCTTGTTGATTCGGCATTGGAATGCGCCTCCAAGGACTATACCTCAATTGATCCTCCTTCGCATGCCATTGTCTTGATTCATAAATCATTCTTACCCAAAGGAAATGAATCATTTCTTTATGCACTAGGCGAGTCGAAGCAGTTATGCGGGCTCAATGCGTTAGTCGGAGTGGTCGATGCTGTCGGAGAGGGTGCAAAGGGTGTCAGTGTATTGCTCGCTAGTTCAAGCGAGGGAGTTATAATCGATACACTCACGGGATCGAAAAAGGAGGAATTACGCGTAGGCAGGTGGCATGCTAAGGATGTCGAAACAGAGGAGGACGAGCCTATGAATTTTGATGATGTTATGGCTTCGATTAGAGGACAATCGTCAACGATGCGCCCTTCTGTGGCTTCGATCTCCAATGAGAGGGAGTTTGTGTTCGCCGTCGGAGAAATGGAGGGCACTCAAAGTCAGGCAGAGAATCTAAGTCAAATGTTCCCCAAGGCGGATATCGTAAAATATCTTCTCAATATTGCTGACTGTAGTTGGGAATAACCCTCGCACGAACACCACTTATAAACTCACTGTTCACGACGCTTGTACATAACGGTGTCGTTCTTCCATCTTCCGACGTCGCATTATTTCGAATACCCAGATCTAAAGACGAAAAATATCTTTCGGCTGTACTAGAAAATAATCTATCTTCAATCACAAGCCAACAACTTCCTACCATAACCTCGTACAACCTTTCTCTATCTTCTACTTACCTGCAGATTCTCCGGAAATCTCTTACTGGAATTGGATAACCAGCCAGCGATGCCGACCCTCCTGTCTCTCCTCCCTCCCCAATCCGAAGCAGAAAAACTCGAATCTCGACAGCTCGTAGCTAAACTTCATCTCTCTCCTCGAAACCTCGGATCAATGTACGTCAATGTGTTAGGAGGATCACCATCTCGCGGTGGAGTAGCCCTTGATCCAATCGTTTCCTCCGGTCGCCTGAAAAACGATACCAAAACCGAATTCGCTCAACTAAATCGGTCGTATCTTCCGAGCCTCGAACGAACCCAGAAAGCAGGATGGGTTTATGTACAGTTAGAAACGTTGTTTCCTCATTCGGATGAGCAAGGGAAGAAATCCGTGGCGTCCGAAGCAACAAAGCAACAAGTGTCCAAAAATGGACGTCCGCTCGCTAAGGAACGAGGAGAGTACCAAGGAATACAATTAGGAGTATTCTCAGCTGGATCAGAAGGTGGATTCCTCGTCGGCGAAGGGGGTGTAATGCCATGGCTTTGTCGTATCGCAGCATCAAGAGTACAATTACAAGTCACAGGCCACAAGTCCGGCGAACGACGAGTACCCATTACCAAAAAACCAACTCATCCATCCAACCTTGCCCGTCATTTCGCAGAGATTGAAGCTGAAAATAAACTCAACAGGTTTAAAGAATATCTCAAGAATAAGGGATTATTACTTGACAAGAGAGTGGTGGAGCTCGGCGATGGGGAAATCAAGATGATTCCTGTCTTGCGTCAGGATCCGAAGGCTATGAGGAAACAGGCCCGTGCTCGTCAGACCGAATGGGAAAGAGAGCGTGAACGACAAGAAGCGCTGAGAACCCAAACTGAGAACGAAAACCCCATTAAGAGCTACGGCGAATGGTTATCGCAAGAAAATAAAAAGCCACGACGGGGAGAAAAGCAACCGGATAACAAACTGTCAGAAGAGGCCCCATCGTCGAGTTTTCGAGATACTCTTGGCGAATCACGATATAAGAGTCTTCCTCCTCAGACTCGATGGCTTCTAAATCACTATCCGGCAACGCAGGAGCTCATTCTACAGAACAAAATAAAATCACTTCCATATCGCAATTCCCTCGCTAAAAAAGCTCGAGGGGCACTCAAATTCGGATTCGTAGCCAGGGAACGATTGGCAACAAGTCAACTTGCACGAGCCGGATTACGAGCAGGCGGATTCCAATTAAGAAATGCAATTGAATGGTCTCGACAGCGAAAAGTCCAGCCCAGGAAGCTATATCCCGGAAAGTTTGATTCTCGAACTGTGACGGAAGACGTGATTGCTGCCAAAAAAGGGAAACTGGAGAAGGTATCGGTGGATGGTGTGTCGAAGGTAGATGGAAGTGGAAAAGAAGAGACTGTCAAAGTAAGCGGCGGAATGACCAGCGAATCGAAGGGAGTGGAAGCAAGCAGCTCGTAACTGGATAACAGAACTGAAGGCGGTCTCGCAGTAGGCCAAAGTGGACTAGTGAACGGATGAAGCGGCTATCTTCGGAAGGGGTAAACTTAGAACATTATAGATGCATCATGAATAAAACAGCAATGAGTTATGTATTCTGATATTTACTATGCCTGCCGTATTTACTCCCTTCACTCAAGAAACTCATCCAGCTCGTCACTATCACTTTCAGAACCGTCCTGGAATTGTCTGTCCCGTGCTTTCCGCTGCCGAATCCTTGCACCAGCTCCCCACTGTAAATCATCCTTAGACTTTTTCTCCTTTTTCTTCTCCTTCTTCACTCCCTCTGTAGACACTTTCGCATTTTCTTTCTCCAGCTGCTTCTCCTGTATCCGTGCGCCGAACCTGATGAGAATTGGTCGGAGAAGGATGTAGCCGCCGACAAGGATTAGCAACCGGAGCCAGTCTCATCATCAGTTAAGAGCGAGTAAACAGTACCTTGGACACGATAGGATTGTATGTATTCTCCAAAGGTTTCGTAGTTGCCGACTTTGACCATTTTGCTTGGTCTTGATCTTGTTGGTCTTGAGAAATTTCAGGAATGGATTGGGGATCTGCGTGCCAATCGCGGGATCGGCTCTGCTTCCGGCTCTGAGATCGGATCGAAATGGGTACCATCAAGCGACTACATCAAAGACATTGTCAATATATATTATGTTCTGATTTTGTACTACATAACCCCTAGACCTTCTCCCCCGACTTCACTTCGCTGATAAATTTGCCATGTTGATATTGAAAATGTCCTTCCCCAAGTAGCATATCATGCGACTCCTGCGCTTCCTGTAACCAGTCGTCCACAATGGAAGCATCCGGAGACTTAGAACTTCGCATCAATGATGCCCATACTCTGAGTGCCGGCAATCCCGCTACCCCGATGCGCTCGTAATGCGAATAATCTCGAAGTATGAAGTGATATTCCGCATTCATTGTCCCGATAAGCTCCACACCGTAGTAAGATGACTGGCGCAGGACTTTGGTGAGTTCTCTAAGCACTCCGATCAAGGCACGTGCTAATGGCGCAGGCAATGGCGCAGGAGGTGAATGAAGTGCAGTAAGGATATCAATCTGTGGGACTGAAACTCGATATAACTGATAAATCTTCTTTCGTGCAGAGAGGAGCTTCTTGATTGTTGCCTCGACGGAACCCGTATTAGCAAATGTGAGTGCTTTCCTGGCGATGTTTTCAGCACTTTCACATACTTCATCGTGTGTCCTCTCGTATTCGCAGAGTTCACATTGACAAGTAAACTCCCATACTCTTTCCAACGTTTCATTCCGCTCCTCCTGGCCGAGTTGATCCACATACAGGTAATGGATCGTTATCTCTTCATCTTGTTGAATGTCTCGATTTGCCCTTACAAACATCATATCTCCGATCGTGAAATAGGTAGCGTTGGGAATACAGCTGTGGTTGATAAATGAGGGGGCATAAAAAACAGCGCCTCCGCCGGCATCACGCTGTTCGCCTTCCATGATTGGCTTGGCCAGTAATTTGCTTCTTTGTGCGCCGCCAAACGAGTTCTTGGTGACAATCTTTCTGATCTGATCTTGCATAAATTGAACACTGTCCGTATCATAGACATCATCTCGATGAAGATCGATGTTCATTTCTTGTGAAAATGGTCCACCCGACAGATGCAGAATTCTTCGCGCAGATCCGTTGCTAACCATCTGACTCACACGATCAATGAATTCATCTCGTATACTGTCGAATAGTCCTTTTCCCTCCTCCTCTGCTTGCGCGATAGTTTGAGCCGCTAGCTCATCGACATATACACATAGGATAGCTTTGCTGGCTATGAGTAATGTTCCAGCGGCCAATGTGTCAGATGCAAAAAGTCCGCGTCCCGCAATTCCTCCGGAATGCAATCCGATCTTCCGGGATACGTAATCCGCATGTACGACATGGTCGTTATCTTGTGCTTCCGTAGCAATCGAAATCGTATCGTAGATTCCGGTTTCATTCTCTTTAACACAGGTGAAGAGCTGATTTCGAAGAGCTAAGGACTCGGCTGACGGGTTGAGGATCTGAAACGTATATTCCAATGCAGCGCGATAAGATCGAAGCTCCAAAAGGATTCTTGCGAGCAGTAATAATGTGCGGTCATCCTTCCGTGCGTCTAGAGATGACAACGCTTCACGACGGGCGGCTTGATATTTTCCCACGCCGAGATACGCAGACGTTCTTTTTCTGTGCAACGATGCTCTGAGTTTTGAGTTTTCTCCGGCGTATATAACACCTGTATTATACGCCTCTAGACTCTCCTCCAACTTCCCCCTCTTGATCAACATATCTCCCTTAGTCTTCCATCCTTTTGCATCTGTTGGTCCATACTCTAGTATCCTCTCGATTTCTCGGGTCGTCTGTCGTAGTTTCAAGTTGACGGGAAACTCGACTCGAATCATCGCACGGCCTTCATGCGACTTAACGCATGGGTTTCTAATCCATATCTCTCGCCCGACGGGGAATAGCGCCCCGAGCTCCATCGCATTTTGCTCGTTGATGTAGTTGTGGATGGATACCATCATTACCCTGTACCCCTCATCAACCTCCTCCACAAGAACTTGCAGCGACCCAAACAGTATCGGCTCCACCACCGTCCGACATTTAATGACACATCCTTCATGCACCTTGTCCATGATAAGGTCCGAAAAATGGACCTGTTGCAGCTGACTCCAAGGAAGACGTGGGTACACTGATTGTGCATCTTGGGCGACCCAATGCGCAATACTGAGGCCCCGAAGCGCTTCAACGATGTGTATTTGGTGACGAAGGCGCTCGAACTGTAGGATTTCCTCACTGCGGGTAAGCGGTCCGAGGAGCGAAATGCGTGGCGCCGTCATCGGCTCCATATTCGTTGAACCACGACGGACGGGCGTAGCTCTCGAGTCCATGGTGAACGGAGAGGAAGTCATACTGGCCATGTTTTGGAGAGAAGGCCAAGCTCTCAAATAGGCGGCTGGTACGGCTCAGAGTACGTATGTCGCCGAAGAATGGGATGCATGGTCGTGCGTGGGCTCATGCCGGCGTCAACCTTCTTTTCCAGAATTAGGTTAGCCTTCCGAAATATCTTCCGTCGTTGATGACTTTAAGTATGAGGCTCTGCATCCAAGATATACTCCATGTCGCTGGAAGAATGAATTCATCCTGTTCCTGTCGACATTCGGCTGGCGTGATTCCGCGAGACTCTCATGGGTGCAGCGCGCGTCGATGGACTCAATAAATCTCGCGCATAGATCTCCAGTCTCGTATCAATCAATCACATTATTATCCTCTGAGTCATCAGAACACTTCAATTCTCATGACATCCCTCAAGCTCCTCGGGATACCATATCGTCCACTTGTCAAATACCCCCAAAACGTCTTTCTTCTGCCAATACTCATTTGCCTGATCCAAGATCGTTAGTTACCTCCGCATTCCTTCCCGGCCCCTAAGTGTCGTTTCATGAAACTTTCCTTTTCCTACTTCCTCATGCAAGGCCTTTCAGCTAGACGTATCATATCGGTCGCCGCCTATGTGATGTCCCTTGGCTCAAGTATTTCGTAGTCGGTAATCTGGAACGTTTCAGGCTTCGAGTGCAGGAGATCACTTCTTTAGCGAGGAGAAGGGATGCCTTGAGAACGTGGGGCGGGATAGTAGCAGCATCAGAATCACTGCTGCTGTCTCTAGCATGATGTAGAGTGGACAGCAAAGTGGACACCTAAGGGATCGTTGGTTGGAAAGAAGGGAGGTAAGAAGATTGTACTTGGCGGTACAAGGTTGAGATATGTTGTTCGAAGGACAGTAAGTCTGGTAGTACACGGGGAACAAGATCCAATTCTAGTGATCTGACAAGTCACCTATGAGAAACGCAAATCGGATATCCATGTCCCGCACTACAAATGCAGTGGTATACGCACTGGGGCTTGCAGTTAGCTCCTATCCCTGCTTGATGAGATCTATCGAGTGTAGACATCGTACCGTGCTGCTACAAACTGACGTCGATCTCGAGTTGCCGGCGTCAGATATCTGAAGCTGGCCTCCAGCTGATCAAATTTGGCCGGCACCTGTACTCGACCTGGCATTAAAACTCACCAATGCCCTGAAAAGCATTCTCGTGCTGGTCGTTAGATGCTGCGAGGCTGCTAATTCGATTTCCAAGAGATATGGTGACATTAATTCTACAACAGATGAACCTAAACTTTCGCGTATAATGACTTACTGTACTTCGCAATGCTACCAGTCCTTGTTCCCATGTCTATTAACTTAATTCTCCCGCCTATATTGTCTCAATCTCTCCTCCGCAGCTCTGCGGAATTCAGCCGTCCTTCCAACTTGTTCTTCCTCCCATTCATCATCATCATATCCACTCCACTCAGACATATCATCTTCATCCAAAGGTTCTTCATGCAGATGTTCCATCGGTCTGTATTCGTCTCTCCTCCCAGAACGTCGAGGAGAACCGTCGGAATCTGCAGTAGTGCTGTAGTAGCTATATCCGGGGATCAGATTGTCTGTCGCAAGAGTCTGGGTACGTTGGTGCACGACTGGGCGTGGAGTGCTTGGTAAAGCTGGTCCCCGGGGGTGCGTTTGAGGAGGAAAGACTCGGTCGTGATGAGGAAATGTGCCATGACGGGGAGTTGGAACTGTAGTCGAGCGATGGAGATGTTGAAATGGTGGGCTGGTTGGGGGTTCGTCGTATAAAAGAGCGCCGGGATTGACTGCTCCACCCGCGATCGTTGTGGACGTCTGCTGCGGAGCTGGAGTTGCTTGGTACGTCGCGTCATCGTGGATGAATGACATGATATCATCTTCGTCTCTGACGCGAGATCGATTCGGAACACTGGTGGCTCTACTCAATCTCGGCTGACTCCTCGCATCATTCTCCCTCCCTTGGACCACCCGATGAACAATCTCCTCCCGTTCCACGCCCCTGACTCCTCCCTCCCCATACTCCCGTCTAACCTGGTACATCTCCGCATATCTCTGCTGCTGCTGTTCAACAGCATCTCGCCCCCCGAAGTTGTAATTAGGAACCGTCTGAACCGCCTCCTTTCCCAATATCTGAACCACCTTTCCTTCCTTGACTTTGACGTAGACTTTCGGCGTAGAAGTATATCTGTTGCGATGTTTGTTTTTCTTTATGATCTCTTTCGGGACTTCGGCGTCTCGATAGGTTATTGGCACGCGCTGCTCGCGGTACCACCACTCGGGATACTTGCCCTCCTCATTGGGGATCGGGTAGCCGTAATATTCGTGCGCGAATTCGTTGAGTAAGCTGATGGGGACGCCTGCTTTTACCGCCAGGCGTTGGAGCAGGTTTAGTTTCATGGTCGGGGATGTGGATGTCGAGAGGATTTAATCTCATGGTCGTGGGTATATATATGTGCAACAAGGGTGTGATAGAGATATCACACCTCGCGCGATTCGCGTTGACGGGACATATGACCGATTGCGATAGCAATGGGACCAGTTGCGCTCGAGTCATTGCGCAAACTTACTTAAATATCAGAACATAAGAATATATCCTAGCGGAAAGGTACATTATATTCAGCACCGATCCGTAACTTTTATTCATCTATGAACAATAGCTTCGGTAGAAAATATAGACAATAGTGAAACAAAACCCCCAAAAGCAATATACCCCCCCATGTTGATGATAAGGTTACACCTTCTTCAAGCAATCTGTGTCCGGGCATGAATAAAACATACGAGGTCCCGAAAGTGACCATATCTGTGAAATATGTGAAAAAAAGGTATCTGTAATTCATCGCATCATCATAAAACCCGCACAAACATGTGGAAGTCGTGTTTTATGACTCGGTTTCATTTTGAGAATTGTATAACCAGTTCGCGTCGCCGTCAAGGTAGTCATCCCAATTTGTTCCATCCTCGTAGGGCTCAATTTTGGTTGGCAGGGTGTTGGACTGAGCGACGAAATCTTGCCACTCATTGGAGTTGGAGAAGAAGTCCGCTGGATCGGCGTCCGCAGCACACTGGTCTAACGGAATAGATTGAGCCGGGATGTTCTGAGGGGGCTTGGTGTCAAGGTCGAAATCTGCGAGATTGTATTGTTGCATATGAGTGGGCAATTCCGTTGTGAAGGGGTGTATGGGGGATTGGAAAGGCTGAGCCGTATACATATTCTCCGACGCGGGAGACTGGGTGTATTCGGACTTGATGTATTGGGAGGCGAGGTTGGGACTAGCGGTCTTTTGAGGTAGGGACGGCGTTCGCTGTTGGGGATGTGATGGCTTTTGTTCGGTTATTTGGGCGATGGAGGAGGCTCGTCTATTGCGCTGCGAATTCTGGACGGAATATGGGGCCGCTGGAGCCGATGTACGTCGATTAGGTGCGACGACAGGAGACTTGGTAGTAGGGGAGCTGGAGTGGGAGGATGACATTGACGGCGATGTGACGTTCATTGTGGGCTGCTGGGGTGCAGCTGGCATGTACTGTTGGAGCGGTATCTGCGCAGACGGGAACAAATACTGATTCGATGTAAGACTAAGAGGATATTGATGTGCGAATCGCTGATAATAGTCTCGAAGACTGACGGTGGGAGGGGGTGCGTTGAGGTTTCCCCCTGCAGCAGCAAAGGAC
>Ga0302325_10026734_pt1 | contig 11982 bp, 9 predicted proteins | sample Palsa_T0_2_FD_201948 | JGI IMG/M metagenome (GOLD analysis project Ga0302325, IMG submission 201948) | Peat permafrost microbial communities from Stordalen Mire near Abisko, Sweden - Palsa_T0_2 | ecosystem: Environmental > Terrestrial > Soil > Palsa > Peat permafrost | place: Sweden: Abisko... | reverse complement strand
ATTCAATATGTGAACCCGGCCTGGCAGAATTTGAGCGGTCTGTTTGCCGTTCAGGGAGATCCGCTGACGAAAGTTTACGACATCATCCATCCCGACGATCTGCCATGGATCGCCCACAATCGCCGTAGGGGATCGGAACCGCAAACAAGCGCCGAATACCGGATCGTGCGTGCCGATCAGAGCATACGCTGGGTTCACGCCCGAACGTTCCCGATCGCAAACCCCACCGGCCACGTCCCGTGGGTCGTCGAGATCATCGAAGACATCACACAGCGCCGGGAAGTGGAGCGCCAGCTAGTGCATCTTGCGCGCCACGACGTTCTCACTGGTCTTCCGAATCGCATGCTTCTCTATGAATCGTTGCGGGATGCCCTTCTTCGCGCCGAACAGGACCAAATGGTCGTCTCAGTTCTGTTGCTGGACATCGACCATTTCAAGAACGTCAACGACACCCTCGGGCACACGACCGGCGACGTACTTTTGCAGGAATTCGCCGTGAGATTGGCAACATGTCTGAGGCCGGGCGATGTCGTCGGTCGGCTCGGCGGCGACGAATTCGCGGTGATTGTTCTCACGCCGGCCAATGGTCATGGTGCCATCGACGTCGCTACGAGAATCCAGATCGCGCTGCAAGACCCGATTGCCATGGAAGGGCAGGACGTTCCGGTAACGGCAAGCATCGGTATCGCAAGCTGTCCGACCGACACCTGCAACCTCGAAACGCTGCTTCGTTACGCCGATGCCGCCATGTACGACGCCAAAGCCTCGGGCCGGAATGCCTTTCGTTGCTACACGCCGGAATTGAACGCGCGGGCAATGGCCAAGTCGGATATCGAATCCGCATTGAGACTTGCGCTGACCAGGGACGAATTTGTCCTGCATTATCAGCCGAAGATGCAGATAGACACAGGAAAGTGGACAAGCGCCGAGGCATTGATCAGCTGGAACCGCCCGGGTCACGGCCTCGTCTCACCCGCGGCATTTGTTCCGATGCTTGAAGAGATGGGCTTGATCGTACCTGTTGGTGCATGGGTTATCGATACGGCATGCCGGCAAATTCGAGATTGGGAACTTTCTGGACTCGGTCAAATCCGTGTTGCGGTAAACGTATCGTCGCGACAGGTGCGCGAGCCACGTTTCGTTTCCGACGTTGCGGAAATTCTACGGGATCGTCGGATAGATCCGACCTTGCTCGAGTTCGAGATCACGGAAAGCACTTTGATGGCGCATGGCGAATCGACAAACATAGCGCTGCGCAACCTGAAGGATATGGGTATCTCCATTTCCATCGACGACTTCGGGACAGGGTATTCAAATCTCGCTTATCTCAAACGCTTCCTCGTGGATACGCTCAAGATCGATATCGCCTTCATCCGCGATGTCACGACCAATGCCGACGACGCGACCATTGCGATCGCGATCATCAACATGGCGCACAGCCTGCGATTGAAGGTCGTCGCCGAAGGAGTCGAGACGCGCGAGCAGCTCGAGTTCCTGCGTGTCCATGGCTGCGATGAAATCCAGGGTTACCTGCTTTCGAAACCGCTGCCGGCGAAGGAACTCGCCGCAAAGTTTCGCCAAGTCATCTTGCATGGCACCCGACAGCAGCCTGCTGCAAGACCTCCGCGACGGAGCGCCGCTCATGCCCAACATTGAACCGAACCCGGCGGCTCAGCTGCCCACTGATCGGCGTCCGGCAAGCACTCATCCGGTCCGGGAGCCGCGCAAGAAAACATATCTGTTCGGTCTGCTTGTGCACAGCAATGGAGCGTTTACGGCCGACTGCGTCGTCCGCAACATTTCCGTGGGTGGTGCCAAAATCACGCTGGCCAAGCGTCAGCTATTGCCCGGGGATATTCACCTCATTGTGGTAAAATATGGCCTCGCCTGCCGTGCCGACGTCGTTTGGCTCGACTTTCCCGCACGCGGACTGCGGTTTGCCGACAGACACTTCCTGGCGGAATCCCTGCCGCGGGAACTGATGTTCCTCCGGCAACTCTGGCTCGGCCTTTGCCCGCGATCCGGAGGCATTCCCGTCGTCGAACCATGGGATGCCGATCAACGTATGGCGCTGAGCGGCTTGGCATTCTAACGATTTCGATCGTCGAAACCTTTTCAAACAGGATACGGCTTCATGTTTATCGGCGATCTCCTGATAGCACACGGGCTCGTGACGACGGTGGACGTAACCGCGGCGCTCGATTACCAGAAAGTGCACGGAGGGCGCCTGGGCGAAGCTTTGATTACTCTCGGAAAGCTCCGCGCCGTCGATCTGGAAGCCGTCCTGCAAGGCGCGCCGCCCGTGCCAAACGCGATCGAGGATACCGGACTGCAGCTATCCGATCTGCTGAATTTGGTGACCAAGGTCATGTACACAAGCAGTGCTGAAACGCCATCGGCGATCGCCGATACGGTCAAGCTTTCCAACCGCCTCGTGCAATTGCTCCTGGACCAGGCTGCAGAACGCAAGCTTCTCGAGGCTCTCGGCAGCGTGAGCCTCCGTATCGGTGCCGAAATGCGTTACGCCCTTACCGAGAAGGGCAAGCTTTGGGCCATCGAGGCTCTCGCTCAAAACCAGTACGTCGGCCCTGCACCGGTTTCGTTATCGGCCTATCGCGACCGGATACATCGCCAGCGCATCACCAATGAACGCGTCGATCGCGAAGCAGTCGACCGCGCCTTTGCCAACCTCGTGATCTCGCGCGATTTTATTCAACAAATCGGTCCTGCGATCAATTCCGGACAAGCAATCCTGCTTTACGGACCACCGGGCAACGGAAAGACCACTGTCGGCGAAAGAATAGGCAGGATATTCAACGACGTGGCCTATATTCCGTATTGCTTCGAAGTAGAAGGCCAGATCATCAAGGTATTCGATGCGGGCGTTCACCAGCCCTTGCAGCAACCCGCGGAACCCCTGGTGAAAAGAAGTGCAGTGCGTCGCGAGGATTTCGATGCAAGGTGGGTGCCGTGTCGCCGTCCGTTTATCGTCGCCGGCGGCGAGCTTACTCTCGAAATGCTAGACCTCAGTTTCAACCAGAGTGCGAAATTCTACGAAGCGCCGTTGCACGTCAAAGCGCTTGGCGGAATTTTCATGATCGACGACTTCGGGCGCCAGATCGTCAGCCCCGAAGCGTTGCTCAACCGCTGGATCGTGCCGTTGGGCCGCAGGGTGGATTATCTGAAGCTTCACACCGGTAAGAGCTTTTCGCTTCCCTTCGACGAACTCATCATATTCTCGACAAATCTGTCCCCGCAGGACCTGATGGACCCGGCGTTCCTCCGCCGGATTCCCTACAAAATCGAGATCGGGGGGCCCAGCGTCGCCGAATACCGGCAGATTTTCGCGCTGCTTTCGAAGGCCGCCGGGATGGAGGCAACTTCCGAGACGATCGACCTCGTCATTGCAGCTCTCCGCGACCGTAACGGGACACCTTTGGCCAGTTTTCAGCCCAAGTTCATTATCGATCAGCTCAATGCGGCCTGTAAATTTGCCGGCATTCCGCCTCAATTCCAGCCTGGGCTGCTATCGATGGCGCTGGACAATCTGGCTATTCCCGGAAAACCCGACGCTGCCGTCTTACGGAATTGACATTCGCTGAACCTTTGCGGCTTGCCCGGTTGCTGCGGGCGGGTGCTGCATATCGATTGCGTGGCGTTCTCGGTCAGGCACGCCACTCGGTTCGCTGCGCTCCGGCCAGCGCGGCGCGCACAAGGTCGGAGAGACTGTGAGCTTTTATTTTGCTCATGATTCGTGCGCGGTGAACTTCAATGGTCCGCGATGAAATTCCCAATTCGCGCGCGGCACCCTTGTTTGTCTGTCCGGCTACGAGTTGCTCGAGAACATTGCGCTCGCGCGGCGTCAGCAGCTTCAGCGCATTTCGCGCGGCCTCGACTTCGACGAGCCGGCCGTTCATTCGCTCGTTGATTTTCAGCGCCTCGTCCACGCATTTGAACAGAATTTCAACGTCAAACGGCTTCTCGACAAAGTCCAGGGCGCCGGCCTTCATCGCCCGTACGGCCATCGATACGTCGCCGTGACCAGTCATGACGACGATCGGCAAGTCGATCCCAAGTCTGACGATTTCCTCCTGCAAAGCGAGCCCATCCATCGCGGGCATGCAAACGTCCAGCATAAGGCAACCGCGTTTCCAGGGGCGATCCGCGAGAAATTCCCTGGCGCGTGAATATTCGCGAACCCCGAATCCGGCGGTTCCCAGCAGGGCACTGAGGGATTCCCGGACGCCCGCGTCGTCATCGACGATATAGATTACTGGTGGCTCGTTCATGCAGCAGCCTCCGCTCGGCGGGCAAGCGGCAATCGGACGTGAAACGCGACGCCTCCACCGGCGTTGGGTTGCGCCCAAATGCGGCCACCGTGCTCGGCGACGATCGACTGACATATCGACAAGCCAATACCCATGCCGGAACGTTTTGTCGTCACAAAGGGTTGAAACAGGCGCTTGGAGACTCCCAACGGGATTCCCGGACCGGTGTCCGCAACCGTAACTTCCGCGTATTCGGGACCGGCGAGGTCCGTGCTCAGCGAAAGCTCCCGCTTGTCCAGCGCGGCCATGGCCTCAATGCTGTTCCGGATCAGGTTGATCAGAACTTGCTGAATCTGGATCTTATCGACCAGCACCAATGGGACCGCGTCGCTCAGGTTCAGCCGCAGCTTCACGTTAGCTTCTGCGGCGCCGACAAATCCCAATGCAATCGCTTCCTCGACCACTTTGTTCAAATTCTCGGCGACGCGCCTGCCCTCTCGCTTGTCCACAAAGCCGCGCAAGTTTCTGATAATCTCGCCTGCACGGAGTGCTTGCCTGGCGGCCTTCTCCATAAACTCCGTCGCCCGCGCCGATGCGCCGGGGCCGTTCTCGACGGCTGCGAGCGTGCGCTTCGCCGCCATCACGAAATTTACAGCGGCGGTAAGAGGCTGATTGATCTCGTGCGCGATGGCAGCCGTCATTTGCCCCATCGCGCTCAGGCGTGACGCATGCAGCAACTCGGCCTGCAGCTCATGCAGGTGATTCTGGCTATCCGTGATGTCGCGCATGAAGCCAGCTGCGCACGTCCGATCGTTGCAATCGAACTCGACAAATACGATTTCCATGGGGAACGTGCTTCCGTCGAGCCGTTGTCCAACGACGATCCGCCTCTTTCCGGAAGTCCATTTTCTGCCCGGCCGGCCGAGGGCGGAGGGCTGATTGTCTCTGCCGGCACGATAGGATGTCGGCATCAGCAAGCTCACATGCTTGCCGACCAGGCTGGCGGGCACATATCCAAAGAGTCGCGAAGCGCTTTGGCTGAACGACTCGATCAGACCGGATGTGTCGATTACGACGATAGCCTCGGGAACCGCGTCGAGAATTGCTCGCAGCGACGCTACCTGTTCCGCCTGGAGACCTTCTGCGTTTATCCGATCGGCAAGGCGATGCATAACGCCGACGAGGACTCTTTCATTTCCCAACCTTGCCCTTCCGACCGACAACCGCAAACGAATCGTGGATTGATCCTTGCAGCGCCCCAGAACCTCGCGTCCAACACCCACTTTCATGCATTCCGCCGACCCAAAATCGAACGACGGCGATCCGCCACGATCTACTTCATGCAGGGGAGGAAACAATGCCTTTACGCTCATGCCAAGAACCTGACCTGAGGCGTAGCCGAAAAGTGACTCGAAAGCGGGGTTGCATGCTTTGATTACACCCTGCCCGCCGACGGCGACGATCGCGTCGGCGGCGCCCGCCATGAGCGTTCCAAAAAGCGATTCATCTCGCCGGGCGGCGTACGCACCGTTACGCATTTTACCGGGACCGCACTAACAGTCGTAACTTCCGCGCCCATTCGAGACTGCAACAGTAACCGGTATATCGGCCTTTGAACAGTGCACTTGCACAATTATTCAGTATTCGTTGACTCTGTAGTACTATTGATTGGCCTTACTCACCCTTAAGTACAAACACCTAAAGGATAGAACCCAAGTTCGATTAACTATATCAAGCGAGATAGCGCGAGACGGCGTACCGGCGGCTTGAGCTCCAATGTAACGGACAGAAACATATCATCCCCGGCACCCAGGCCCCAAAATGACAAACCGGCGCCATACCCCGGATCTATCGCTGACGCACTGCCGAGCCCTGAGCATCGAAAGCGTCAGCCCTGGCGGCCTCAAAGCGGCGTAAATTGGTGACGTCCGCAAAGATCACGAGTGTCGCCCCATTCGGCAGTCGGGACATCGTAAGCGAGATGCTCTTGCCGTCAGCACGGTCGATATTACCCCAATCGTTGCACCGTTCAGGCTCGTCGGACGCCAATCCGGCAGCAACGATGTTCCAGATGTTGTCGTGCCCCATCCGCGCCTCCGCAAGTCCAACCACTTTGTTGAAGTGCGGCTCTCCTGACAATTCCTCCTCCGTCAGCTGCCACAATCTGCCGAACATCCTGTTGTGAAGAACGAGGCGGCCATCGGGTGCGATGAATGCGATTGCGTCCTCAACCTGGTCGAGCGCCGCTCTTTGAACATGAAAAAGCATGTTGAACGAAGCTTCGAGCCGGAATCGATCGCTGACATCTTCGAACAGATAATAAACACCGCCAAGAAGATGGGGCATGGCAACAACGCGCAGGCTCCTACCGCCAGACAGGTGCCAGTATTCCTCCTTTTTCAGTCGAGCACTTTCGCGCAGCGCCAGATGCTCGCGCTTCCAGGCAACAAAATCGTGGCGCTCGGGCAGTTGCCGCGTTTCGCGCAATCGATCGATGATTTCGCTTTGAGATGGCCGCGTATCCAGCCACTGCTCCGAAAATCCCCACATCGTTGCGTAGGCGGCATTGTGGCTTGAAAGATGTTGGTCCTTACCGAAGACCGCGATGGCAATTGGAATTCCGTCCAGCATATCCGCAGTCGCATTTACGTCCAATTGCAGATCAGACGCATCGAGAGCAGCCTCCGACACATCGATGGCGACGCCGGCGACTCCGACGCCAGGCATGCGCGAGTAACTGAGCGACAGCGCGCGGCGCTGGCCACCCATTGTCGTGAACCGCGCCGCACCGGCTATTTCGGACCCATCCCTCGCCGCTGCCGCAAGATCGCGATCCGGACGCCCGAAGGATGCATCCGTCGCCAATCCGTTCCGAAGCTCGCCGGTACCGGTCGCCGACAAGAACGCCCTGTTGCCCCAGCGTAGCCTGAGGTCATCGCCGCGCATCCAAACCGGTATCGGGAGCGCCTCCAGAACTGCCCGATAATCGAGGTTCAGATCGATCGATTGCATATCGCACATATACACGACCACCTGTCGTCCGATTGGCATGCCTCGAATTGCCAACGTGCCCGCGTCGCCGTTGCGCGCACGGAGCTCGAAAGCTTTCCCTGTCTTCAACAACTCATCAAGTCTCGTCGACAGAAGGAGCCGATCCGGGCCGGCAATTGCAGACTGCAGCAGAGCGTCGCCGCCACGTACCGAAAACGGAAGCTTCAGACCGCCTCCAAGTACCGCGACCGCATCCGAACCTCGCGCGAGCAAGCTATCGCGGAATCGGATAGCGGCAGCCGCCAATACCCTGTCCGTCTCGGCACTATGCCGAGAATTGAACAGCCTCGCGTGCGACCATGCAGCCCAGAAGCAGCACACGACGCCGATCAACCCTGCCGTGACGGCGAACGCCGCAACAGTGAAGTCTTCCTTTTCGGGCATGCGATGACCGGCTGACGGAAGCGCTTTCGACAGAATTGTGACCAGCGCGACGATCGGCGCTGCAAGCATTTGAATGATGTGCACGAGGAGGTGCAATTGGGCCTTCAGACTTCTGGCACGGAGACGTGCCGCGCGCGCGCGTGAGGCCGGGCAACCCGGACCAATTCGATCTCAGAGACGGCTCGAGTCCCGGCAAGGGCGCCGATCGCGCATCGCGCGCCTTCCAATTCAACCGCCGGATGACATTCGGTGATCCTCGACGTGAGCCTGTCACCATGCCGCGACATGGCCGGGATAACCGAATTGCCGCGACGTTCGGTCGACGACGGCGAATTCCGAACTTTTCTGAATCTCGCTGGCATTTGGCGCCTCAAATCTCGCGACCAATGGTGCGTCTCGACCGCTTCAAACATCGTTAAGTTTTCGGCGAATCAGTAGTTCGGAAATCCACCTAGGGAAAATATCCCGATTGGTAGTTAGGATTTTTACTCGCGCAGGAAGTGAATCGTATGGCGTTGCTGTCACGGCCGTCAGCTCAACGTGAGCACAAATGCTCACAGCGCGCGCATCGACGGCCGGAGCCATACGATTCGCAAAAATTCGGAATGATTTCCGGTTGTCGCGACGGCGTGCGCCGACTGAGAAGCTGCCGAGCGCGTTCCCATACGATTCTTGTCTAGCCCGCAACCGACGACGGCGTGTCCAGGGGCCTGGATTCCAACCAAATCTGGAGAGCTTCAGATGATGCCACGCAGGATGCTCTCAATTCGCCGACCAATTTGTGCGTCAATTCACGGTTTCCGTCGCGGCAGGCGGATTCCAGATTTCGCGCCAAGGAGCTAGTACGCATCGCGCCAAAATTGCCGGCCGAACCGACGATGATATGAGCCTCACGAGATACGCCTTCGATATCGCCATCGTCACTGCGATCTGCAATTCGTGCGAGATGCAACGTCAAGTCCGTGCGGTAGAGTGATAGGAGACCTTCGAGCTTGTCGCGGGACAGTGCTCTTTCCAGCTCAGCCAGTTTCTTGACATCGAGCACCTGAAACGCAGGGGACTTGCCGTTGATTGGAACCTGATCCACGAATCGCGGGACCGAATCCGGCGGCGAAGCTGGGACCGCTCCTGAACCCGCGGCGGCTATGTTCGCGAGCAGGGACAACAGCTCCGCGGGTTGAATGGGTTTCGAGATATAACCGCTCATTCCTGCAGCAAGGTATTCTTCCTTGGCGCCCGCCATCGCATTTGCCGTCATCGCAATGATCGGGATACTGCGCTTGGCTTCGCTCAGTGCGCGAATCTGGCGCGTCGCCCCAACACCATCGAGCCCGGGCATTTGAATGTCCATCAGAACAACGTCGAATTCACCGTCCCGAACCGCATCCACAGCCTGATGGCCATTTTCCGCCACGACGACGCTGTGTCCCGCCTTTTGCAGGAGCAGCGTAGCGAACTTTTGATTTATCTTGTTGTCCTCGGCGAGGAGGATTCGAAGCGAACGCTGAGCGAGGTCTTTGCCGGCTCCCTTGATATCCGGATCGGTCGCAGACTCCTGGTGCGATCCCCCCTCGGCACGTGCGCTATAAATATTGATCAAGGTATCGAGAAGGTCTTGATGCCGAATCGGCTTTTCGAGTATCGCCTCGAATCCCAACCCGGTCGTGTCCCTGACAGCGTTCCGCCCGCCCGAAGAAATGATGACGATCTTGGTTTCGGCAAGGTGCGGAATCGCCCGAATTCTGTGCGCCAATTCATCGCCGGCCAAGCCGGGCATCATCTGATCCAGGAAGACAAGATCGTAGGGCCGGCCTTGGTACCAAGCACGCTCAAGCTCCGCGAGACCTGCAAAACCGTCACCGGCGCCGCTAACGGCTATTCCCAGAGCCTTCAGCTGGCGTCCCATGATCACAAGGTTCATCTCGACGTCGTCGATGATCAGAACCCGTAGCGTTTCGAAGTGTGGTTGAAGCGTCTCCCGATCCGCAATGCGAACTGTCGACCTTTCGAATGGAATCTCAAACCAGAACATGGAGCCGGAACCGGAACGGCTAACTGCGCCAATCTCGCCATGCATGAGTTCGACAAGCTGCTTGCAGATAGCGAGCCCCAACCCTGTCCCCCCAAAGCGGCGGGTCATCGAACTGTCGGCTTGACTGAACTTTTGGAACAACCGTTCGCGTACGCTCTCCGCCATACCCATGCCGGTGTCCGCGATTTCGAAGCGAAGCGGCACGATCCGATCGCTTTCCGTGTGCATATGGCCGAGCTTGACGGCGACCTGGATTGAGACCCCACCTTTGTCGGTGAACTTGATCGCATTGTTGAGCAGGTTGAGAAGAATCTGGCGCACGCGGGTGGGATCGCCGCGGTAGGCGCCGCGCACTTCGGGCTCGATGAACATGGCCATATCAATCTGCTTTTGCCGCGCCTTGGGCGCCATGAGCACGGCTGCGCTTTCTACGGTGGCAACGAGATCGAACTCGACCGTTTCGATTTCCAGTTTCCCCGCCTCGAGCTTCGAAATATCGAGAATATCGTTCACGATTGTCAGCAGGGCCTCACCGGACTCCGCGACAACCTCGCTGAATCCCCGTTGTTCCGGGTTCAGGTCCGTATCGAGAAGCAAATACGTCATTCCCAGAATCCCGTTCATGGGGGTCCGGATTTCGTGACTCATATTCGCCAGGAATTCGGATTTTGCGCGCGTTCCCGCTTCGGCGTCTTCCTTTGCGGCAACCAGGCTGATGGACGTCGCCTTGAAACTGGTCATCGCACGCGCGAGTTGACCGATCTCGTCCTCGCGGTTCGATGCGGGAACTTTGGTGTCAAGATGTCCCGCCGCGAGTTCTCCCATCGCCCGAGCCATCGACAATAGGGGCGAAAAGACGGACCGCACCAACGCCATGAATAAGGCAGCCATCGCCGCCATAGCAAATAGCGTCGCACCCCAAATGACAAATTCGGAGCTTCTTTCAGTCGTCGTGGCCGTACGGCTGGCGTCGATGGCCTGTGCATCGTTGATTGCGATGAAACGATCGAGATGGTCGCTTACTCTGTTAAATTCCTCTTCGAGACCGCCTACGAAAAGCAATCGGGCATCCGCGAGTCTGCGCATTCGCATCATGTTCTGGAATCTGCCTGCGGTCAGTAAGGCACGTTCAATGTCTGCGTGAAGCGTGCGGAATAGGCTCTTCTCCTCGTCCGTCTTGGCCGACCCTTGCAGGCCTTCCAAATCGGCCCTTATCGGACCGCCGAAAGTCCCGATTGGGTCGTCCGCGCGGATCGCAAAATCGTTGGATACTGTCAGCATCTTCATCGCTTCGGCGTTGCGCAAATAGCCCATCTCTTCGTTCAGCCGACCGCCCAGGGCTACGCCCGGCAAAGCGTCCGAGATGGAAAAATCGCTGAGCCTCACCATGCTCGAAAACTGAAGAAGCAGAACGGCATGCATCGCGCAAACGAGCAAGAATATCGTCGCGAATGCCGTAAACAATCTCGATCTGATGGTCCAGGTTTTCATGAAAGGCATGCAAGGAGTTTTCCGGTCCGGTCCGCACGGCGTGAGGTGCGCTCGCAAAAGATCGAGAGGTCCGGCCGAACGGGGTTCCCGAGTTGCGCCGGACCTCCGCTTATCGCAACAGGGGCCGTCTCGGCGGACGTATCGCGCATGTCAGGCGTCCTCGGCTGCGGAATGACTCCGCTCGGCGGCCAAATGTTGTCGGATCCAACGCCGCAGAGACGGAGATTTCGCGCGCGAATGTTCTATGTCGGGTTAATCTCGCAGGATTAGAGGTGGGGGTTTTTACCTAAGCCCTGGCAGTGAGCGCGGCAACACCGGCGACTGCAGACAAAGGCTCATGGCAGACACGCGGATCATCCGGCGTCTCGCCGAAAATGGCGGTGAAGAGGACCTCGCAATTCCTGAGGACCCGCTTGTCCGGTTCCTGGAACAAGGACCAGAAAGTTGGAGGCAAGCCTGTCGCATAGGACGCGTGCACATCGCAGGGAAGATCATTGCGGCTTCCGAGCATCGTGGGCCGATTGATTGTGACGATTGATGCGACGACTGCCCCCAAGTTTACAACGATTCTAATTTTGAGGTCGCTCCAAGCCGAATATAGTTTGAAAGGGCGGCGCTCGGTCGCCGCGCGGGGCTGCGCCGGTCCGAAACGCTAAGTCGAAAGCGGCCAATGGCAACTCCGGCCCCCGAAAGGAAACACGAATGTGTATCGCCACCCTTTTGCGCGCCAATTCGATGCAGCCGAAAGTTGTATCA
>Ga0302325_10026732_pt1 | contig 11983 bp, 11 predicted proteins | sample Palsa_T0_2_FD_201948 | JGI IMG/M metagenome (GOLD analysis project Ga0302325, IMG submission 201948) | Peat permafrost microbial communities from Stordalen Mire near Abisko, Sweden - Palsa_T0_2 | ecosystem: Environmental > Terrestrial > Soil > Palsa > Peat permafrost | place: Sweden: Abisko... | reverse complement strand
GGCGACTGTCGCATGGCAGTTGCTGTGCGCGCGCAGCGAACGAACCGGCTTGCATCATTTGGCGCCACTGGTCGCATTCGCCGCATCGCTGGCTCTGCTGACGGTGTTGTCCGGTTGGGGATGTGAGGTCAACGGTATCGTCGCGCGATGGTCAAGGTGGGTTGCGCTGCCCCCCAACGACTTCCCGCCTACTCGGCTATTGATGATCGTCGGAGTGGTGCTATTACAGTTCGCCACCGGGAATCACCTGGTGCGTCTAGTGCTTTCCTCGGTCGGCGCGGTGCGTCCAGTTGGAGAGCCGCAGCCGTCGGATCGGCTCAAGGGCGGACGCCTGCTGGGGCCCAATGGAGCGTCTGCTGATCCTGAGCCTTGGCGTGGGTGGACAGGTGGCCGCAGCCAGCGCCGTCGTCGCCGCCAAGGGCATCATTCGAGTCCCGGAATTGAACTCCCAGAAGAGCAGCAACGACAACACGACCGGCGTAGGTATTGACGAGGTGACCGAGTACTTCTTGGTGGGTAGCTTCGCGAGCTGGTTGCTCGCGCTCGGCAGTATTGCGCTGGTGCTGGCCGCCAGATAGCCCTACAGCCGTTCGATGATGGTGACGTTGGCGGTGCCGCCGCCCTCGCACATGGTCTGCAGGCCGTAACGGCCGCCGGTGCGCTCCAACTCGTTGAGCATGGTGGTGAAAAGCTTTGCCCCGGTGGCACCCAGCGGATGACCCAGCGCGATCGCGCCACCGTTGGGGTTGACCTTCTCCGGGTCGGCCTTGATCTCCTTGAGCCAGGCCAAAACCACGGGTGCGAACGCTTCGTTGATCTCGACCACGTCGATGTCCTCGATCGACAGCCCGGTCTTCTCCAACGCGTAGCGAGTCGCCGGAATAGGCCCGGTGAGCATGAACACCGGGTCGGCGGCGCGGGCGCTGATGTGGTGAATACGCGCGCGCGGCGTGAGTTTGTGGTCCTTGACCGCCTGCTCGGACGCCAGTAGCACCGCGCTGGCGCCGTCGGAAATCTGGCTGGCCATCGCGGCGGTCAGGCGACCGCCCTCGACCAACGGCTTCAGGCTGGCCAACTTATCCGGCGAGGACTCGCGCGGACCTTCGTCGATCCGGAACGGACCGGATTCAGTTTCCACGGTGATGATCTCGTTGTCGAAGTGGCCGCCGCGGATCGCCGCAAAGGCGCGTTCGTGGCTGGTCAGCGCGTACTGCTCCATCTCTTCGCGCGACAGGTTCCACTTCTCGGCGATCAGCTCCGAGCCGCGGAACTGCGAGATTTCCTGATCGCCGTACCGGTGCAGCCACTGCTTGGACTCGTTTGTCGGCGAGGTGAACCCGAACTGCTCGCCTACGATCATCGCCGATGAGATGGGGATCTGACTCATGTTCTGCAGGCCACCGGCCACGATCACGTCCGCGGTACCCGCCATGATCGCTTGCGCGCCAAACGAAATGGCCTGCTGGCTGGAGCCACACTGCCGGTCCACCGTGACACCGGGAACCTCTTCGGGATAACCCGCGGCCAGCCACGAGAGCCTGGCGACGTTACCGGCCTGCGCTCCGATGGCGTCGACACAGCCCGCAATCACGTCGTCAACGGCTGCGGGATCGATGTCGACCCGGTCGAGCAGTCCACGCCACCCGAGCGCGCCCAAGTCGACGGGATGCACGCCGGCAAGTGACCCATTGCGCTTACCAACGGCGGTGCGCACAGCGTCAACGACATACGCTTCATTTCTCGAGGCCATTTCAACTTCCTTCTTTGGTAATTCCACCTAGGACGATAGCGAGATATTGCTGGCCCACCTGCTTGGCGGTCAGTGGTCCACCGGGCTGATACCAACGCACCGACACCCACGTGGTGTCGCGAATGAACCGGTAAACCAAGTCGACGTCGAGGTCGGGACGTAAGTAACCTTCCTCGATGCCCTGGTGCAGCACGTCGACCCACATCTTGCGCTGCTGTTTGTTCATGTCTTCCAGGTAGGAGAACCGTGGCTGCGGCAACAGCCGCTTGGCTTCATCCTGGTAGATGACGACCTGGGGGTGCCGATCCTCGATGGCGTCGAACGAGGCCATGAACAGCCCCTTGAGCCGCGCCAGCGAATTCGGTTCAGTGTCAACGATTTCGCGATAGCGGGCGAAGAGCCAGTCCATGAAACTCCGGAGAACTTCGTCGACCATCTCCTCCTTGGAGGAGAAATGGTGATACAGGCTGCCGGACAGGATGCCCGCACTGTCGGCGATGTCGCGCACGGTGGTAGCGCGCAGCCCACGCTCGGCGAACATCGTCGCGGCGAGCTCCAATAACTCGTCGCGGCGGCTGTTCGGCGAGCTCAGTTCCGTCATGGGTGCTGACTCGACACCGAAATCACTTCTCCAGTAAGATAACTGGAGTAGTCGCTGGCTAGGAATGCGATCGTGGCCGCCACCTCCCACGGCTCGGCGGCCCTTCCGAAAGCCTCACCGGCCGACAACTGGTCGAGCAATTCTTTTGAGCTGGTCTTGTCCAGGAACGTGTGCCGGGCGATGCTCGGCGACACCGCGTTGATCCGCACCCCGTATTCGACGGCTTCGATCGCGCTGCAGCGCGTCAACGCCATCACACCGGCTTTGGCCGCCGCATAGTGCGACTGCGAGTGCTGGGCCCGCCAGCCAAGGACGCTGGCGTTGTTGACGATAACGCCGCCGTGGTCGGCATCGCGGAAATACCGCAGCGCCGCCCGAGTGGTGCGGAAAACCGACGTCAGGGTGACGTTGAGGACGCGGTCCCACTCTTCGTCGGTCATGTCGGCCACCGGGGTTTGCCCACCCAGGCCGGCGTTGTTGACCAGCACGTCGATGCGGCCCAACCGCGCCGTGGTGGACGCGATCAGCGCGTCGACCTGCGCAGTCGAGGTGACGTCGCACAGCACACTCTCGACGCGACCCAATCCCAGTGCGGCCAGCTCGTCGCGGGTTTCGCCGAGTCGTCGTTCGTGATGGTCCGAGACGACGACGTCAGCGCCTTCGTTGAGCGCGCGACGTGCGGTGGCCGAGCCGATGCCGGTACCGGCCGCCGCCGTGACGATGACGACCTTACCGACGAGAAGTCCATGTCCGGCAACCTCTTTCGGCGCAACAGCTAACGTCATCGAGCCTCCCTGGGTAGGCCAAGCACACGCTCGGCGATGATGTTGCGCTGAATCTCGTTGGAGCCGCCGTAAATGGTGTCGGCACGGGTGAACAGGTAGAGCCGCTGCCACTCGTCGAAGTCGCCGCCGTCCAGTACCATCCCCGCCTTACCCCGCACGTCCATCGCGATCTCACCGAGATCGCGATGCCAATTGGCCCACAACAACTTCGAGACGTTATCTTTCCCGGCGGCCCGGCCGCCTCCTTCGACGTCCATTGTCGCCAGCGCGTAGGAACGCATTGCCCGCAGGCCGGCCCAGGACCGGGTCAGACGCTCGCGAATCAGCGGATCATCCGCGGCGCCCGTGCGTTTAGCGAGTTCGACGACGCCGTTCAACTCACGCGCGTAGACGATTTGTTGGCCCAGCGTCGACACACCACGCTCGAAGGTCAGCGTTCCCATCGCGATCCGCCAGCCGTCGCCGGGTGAGCCGACCACGAGGCTGGCGTCAGTGCGGGCGTCGTCGAAGAAAACCTCGTTGAACTCCGAGTCACCGGTCAGCTGGATGATCGGGCGTACCTCCACGCCGGGCTGGTCGAGCGGCACCAACAGGTACGACAACCCGGCATGGCGCTTCGAACCTTTTTCGCTGCGTGCCACCACGAAACACCACTGCGCCCAGTGCGCCAGTGACGTCCATACCTTCTGTCCGTTGATGACCCACGCGTCGCCGTCCAGTACCGCCGTCGTGGAAACATTGGCCAGATCGCTGCCGGCCCCCGGCTCGGAGTAGCCCTGAGACCACAGTTCCGTGACGTCGATGATCCGGGGAAGAAATCGCTTTTGCTGCTCGGGCGTGCCGTAGGTGATCAGCGTCGGACCCAACAGTTCTTCGCCGAAATGGTTGACCTTGGCCGGCGCGTCGGCGATCGCGTACTCCTCGTAAAACGCGACGCGATGCGCGACGGACAGGCCGCGGCCGCCGTGCTCGACCGGCCAGCCCAAACAGGTCAGCCCCGCCTTGGCGAGGTGCTGGTTCCAGGTCCGCCGCTCTTCGAACGCTTCGTGTTCGCGGCCGGGCCCGCCGAGCCCTTTGAGCGCGGCGAATTCACCGGCCAAATTCTCGGCGAGCCAATCGCGCACCTCGGCCCTGAACTCCTCGACGCCCTGCACCCCTGTAGGCTAACCTACCAAGCACTTGCTTTGTTAGCCCCGGCGGCTGGGATAAGTCGGGCGCTCGAGCACTGAGGAGTTCGATGTCGAGCCATCCGCAGACCATTCCTGCGGCGTTGGACCGCATCGCGCGCGAACTCCCCAACCACAACGCGCTGGTCACGCCGGACCGGACCATCACCTTCACCGAACTGCGGGACGAGGTCCGCCACGCCGCGGCGGCGATGATCAGCCTGGGAGTGAACACCGGCGACCGGGTGGCGATCTGGTCGCCGAACACCTGGCACTGGGTGGTCGCGTGCCTGGCCACTCATTACGCCGGCGCCACCGTCGTCCCGCTGAACACCCGCTACACCGCGGCCGAAGCCGCCGATATCCTGGCGCGCACCGGTGCCCCGTTGCTGGTGGCGATGGGCGAGTTCCTCGGCGCGGACAGGATCGGCGACCTCGACCGGTCCGCGCTGCCCGACCTTCGCCACATCGTGCGGGTGCCCGTAGATGCCGACGACGGCACCTGGGACGCGTTCGTCAGTCACGGAACACAGTTGAGCGAGGCAGATGACCGCGCTGCCGCGGTCCGCCCCGACGACGTTTCCGACGTCCTGTTCACCTCCGGCACCACGGGTCGCAGCAAAGGCGTGCTGTGCGCGCACCGGCAATCGCTGGCCGGTTCGGCGGCGTGGGCGACCTGCGGCAAGCTCACCAGCGACGACCGCTACCTGTGCATCAACCCGTTCTTTCACAACTTCGGTTACAAGGCCGGGATCCTGGCCTGCCTGCAGACCGGTACCACCCTGGTCCCGCAGCTGACTTTCGACCCCGAGCAGGCATTGCGCGCGATCGCCGAGCACCGGATCACCGTGCTGCCGGGACCGCCGACCATCTACCAAACGCTGCTGGAGCATCCTGCCCGCGGCCGCTACGACCTGAGCTCGCTGCGCTTCGCGGTTACCGGTGCGGCGACCGTGCCGGTCGTGCTGATCGAGCGGATGCAGACCGAGCTCGACATCGACATCGTGCTGACCGCCTACGGCCTGACCGAAGCCAACGGATTCGGCACCATGTGCCGAGCCGACGACGACGCCGTCACGGTGGCGACGACGTGTGGACGCCCGATCGCCGATTTCGAACTGCGGATCGGCGCCGACACCGGAGAGGTGCTGCTGCGGGGCCCCAACGTGATGCTCGGCTACCTCGACGACCCGCAAGCCACCGCGGCCACTGTGGACGCCAACGGCTGGCTACACACCGGCGATATCGGAAAGCTCGATGCCGCAGGCAATCTCCAGATCACCGATCGACTCAAGGACATGTATATCTGCGGCGGCTTCAACGTCTACCCGGCCGAAGTCGAGCAGGTCCTGACGCGACTGGACGGTGTTGTGGAGTGCGCGGTGACCGGTGTGTCCGACGAGCGACTCGGGGAAGTGGGCCGGGCATATCTGGTGATACGGCCCGGATCCGACCTGGACGAACAGTCGGTGATCGATTACACCCGCCAATATCTGGCGAACTTCAAAGCCCCCCGTTCGGTGAGGTTTGTCGATTCGCTGCCGCGCAACGCCGGCGGCAAGGTGGTCAAATCCCAACTGCGAGAGATGGCGTAATGGACCTTGATATCGACGACGACACGCGTGAATTTCAAAGGGAGGTGCGGGATTTCCTAACGGCACACCGCGAGTCGTTTCCTCTCACGTCCTACGACACCGCCGAGGGCTTCGAGCAGCACCGGCGCTGGGACAAGGTGCTTTTCGATGCGGGACTGTCGGTGATCACCTGGCCACAGAAATACGGTGGCCGTGACGCGACCCTTCTGCAGTGGGTGGTCTTCGAGGAGGAGTACTTCCGCGCGGGCGCCCCGGGACGGGCCAGCGCCAACGGCACCTCGATGCTGGCGCCGACGTTGTTCGCCCACGGCACCGAGGAGCAGCTGGACCGCATACTGCCCAAGATGGCCAGCGGTGCGGAGGTCTGGGCACAGGCCTGGTCGGAGCCAGACTCCGGCAGCGACCTCGCCTCACTGCGCTCGACGGCCACCCGCACCGACGGCGGCTGGCTGCTGAACGGTCAGAAGATCTGGAGTTCGCGGGCACCGTTCGGCGACAGGGCGTTTGGATTGTTCCGCTCTGACTCCGAAGCACAGCGTCACAGTGGGCTGACGTATTTCATGTTCGACCTGAAGACTGACGGCATCACAGTGCGGCCGATCGCGCAACTCGGCGGCGACACCGGTTTCGGAGAGATCTTCCTCGACGACGTCTTCGTGCCCGACGCAGACGTCATCGGCGAGGTGCACGACGGGTGGCGCGCCGCGATGAGTACGTCGAGCAACGAGCGGGGCATGTCGCTGCGCAGCCCGGCACGTTTCCTGGCCGCCGCAGAACGCCTCGCAGAATTATGGAAGGCTGAGGGCAACAGTGCATTCGGTGATCAGGTGGCCGATGCGTGGATCAAAGCGCAAGCCTACCGGCTGCATACCTTCGGCACCGTGACCAGGCTGGCGGGCGGTGGTGAACTGGGGGCGGAGTCCTCGGTGACCAAGGTCTTCTGGTCGGACCTGGACGTTGCCGTGCACCAGACCGCGTGCGAGATCCGCGGGGCCGATGGCGAACTGGCCAGCACGTGGACTGATGGGTTGCTGTTCGCGCTGGGCGGCCCGATATACGCCGGCACCAACGAGATTCAGCGCAACATCATCGCCGAGCGGCTGCTGGGACTGCCTCGAGAGAAGTCGAAATGAGATTTGATCTTGACGCGCAGCAGCGCGACTTTGCCGCAAGTATCGATGCGGCGCTGGCGGCCGCCGATGTGCCCGGCGCGGTGCGCGCCTGGTCCGGCGGCGACACCGGACCGGGCCGCAAAGTCTGGGCGCAGCTGGCCGACCTGGGAGTCACCGCGTTGGCGGTACCGGAGCGGTTCGACGGCCTCGACGCGCACCCTGTTGACCTGGTCGTCGCACTGGAACGGCTCGGACGCTGGTGTGTACCCGGACCGATCACGGAATCTATTGCGGTGGCTCCGGTTTTGCTGGCCGACGACGAACGGTGCGCCGAACTGGCCGCCGGTGACCTGATCGCGACCGTCGCGCTTCCGCCGCACGTGCCGCGAGCTGTCGATGCCGACACTGCCGGGCTGACGTTGCTGGCCGACGAAGACGGCAAGGTCAGCGTGGCCTGTCCGGGTGAGCGGCACGAATCGGTTGACCCCAGTCGCCGGTTGTTCGACGTCAGCGCAGGCGAATCGAAGCGGAAGGCCTGGAATGCGGACGTCGCACGCGCCTACGAGTTCGGCGCACTGGCGACCGCCGCCCAACTCGTCGGGGCGGGCCAAGCGCTGCTGGACGCCGCGGTGGGCTACGCCAAACAGCGCGCCCAATTCGGCCGCATCATCGGTTCCTACCAGGCCATCAAGCACAAACTGGCCGACGTGCATATTGCGCTCGAGCTGGCCCGCCCGCTGGTTTACGGCGCGGCGTTGTCGCTGGCCGATCGGTCGTCCGACACCGCCCGCGACGTCAGCGCGGCCAAGGCTGCTGCGTCGGACGCCGCGCTGCTGGCAGCGCGGTCGGCGCTGCAGACCCACGGCGCCATCGGTTTCACGGCCGAGCATGACCTGTCGCTGTGGCTGTTGCGGGTGCAGGCGCTTCGGCCGGTCTGGGGAGACCCGGCCGCCCATCGACGACGCGTTCTGGAGGCGCTCTGATGAGTGACGAGCGGGAATTGCTGCGCGACACCGTCGCGGCATTGGTTGCCAAGCACGCCTCGCCCGGCGCGGTGCGCGAGGCGATGGACTCCGACCGGGGCTACGACGAATCTTTGTGGCGGCTGCTGTGCGAACAGGTCGGCGTGGCGGCGCTGGTGGTGCCCGAGGAATACGGCGGTGCAGGAGGCACTCTGGCTGATGCGGCGGTGGTTCTCGAAGAACTCGGCAAGGGTCTGGTGCCCAGCCCGCTACTCGGCACCACGTTGGCCGAACTCGCACTGCTGGCGGCGGACCAACCCGACGCCGACACCTTGAGTTCGCTTGCCGACGGCGCTGCGATCGGCGCGGTGGTATTCGATCCCGGGTACGTGATCAACGGCGATATCGCCGATATCGTCGTCGCCACCAACGACGGCAAACTCGAACGATGGACAACGTTCAGCGCTGAGCCGCTCACCCCGATGGACCCGACCCGGCGGCTGGCCCGCATCACGCCAGAGAGCACCGCGCCGCTCGGCACCGATCCCGGGGTGGCCGATGCCGCCGCGATCCTGCTGGCCGCCGAGCAGATCGGCGCGGCCGCGCGCTGCCTGGACATCACCGTGGAATACACCAAGGAGCGACAGCAGTTCGGTCGGCCGATCGGCAGCTTCCAGGCGCTCAAGCACCGGATGGCCGATCTCTACGTCGCGGTGCAGTCGGCGCGTGCCGTGGTATACGACGCCTTAGAACAAGTGGAACACGCAGATGACGCACCGTCGGCAACCTCGGCGGCATTGGCCCGCGTCGCGGCGACTGAGGCGTTCAACACCGTGGCAGCCGAAGGAATTCAACTGCACGGCGGCATCGCGATCACCTGGGAACACGACATGCAGCTGTATTTCAAACGCGCGCACGGCAGTTCGCACGTATTGGGTGCGGCAGGCGAATACTTGACCCGGCTCGAAGCTGAAGTGTTCTAACGTTGGTCGCATGACCTTTTCCGTCGCGCGACGCGCCGGGGTCCCGCCGTTCTACGTGATGGACGTCTGGCTGGCCGCCGCCGACCGCCAGCGCACCCATGGCGACCTGGTGAACCTGTCGGCTGGGCAGCCGAGCGCCGGGGCCCCTGAGCCGGTGCGCGCTGCCGCCGCGGCCGCGCTGCATCTCAATCAGCTCGGCTATACGGTGGCGCTGGGCATCCCGGAGCTGCGCGCGGCGATCGCGGCGTCGTATCTGGATCGGTACGGTTTACAGGTCGATGCCGACGACGTCGTGGTGACGACGGGATCGTCGGGGGGCTTTCTGCTCGCGTTCCTGTCCTGCTTCGACGTCGGTGACCGAGTGGCGGTCAGCAGCCCCGGCTACCCCTGCTATCGCAACATTTTGACGGCGCTCGGGTGTGAGGTCGTCGTGATCGACTGCGGACCGGAAACCCGGTTTCAGCCCACCGCGCAAATGCTGGCCGATCTCGACCCGCCGGTGCAGGGGCTCGTCGTAGCCAGCCCGGCCAACCCGACCGGCACGGTCATCGAGCCCAAAGAACTCGCCGCGATCGCCTCGTGGTGCGACGCCTCGGGAGTGCGGCTGATCAGCGACGAGGTCTACCACGGACTGGTCTATGAAGGCGCGCCACAAACCAGCTGCGCGTGGAGCACGTCGCGGAATGCGTTCGTGATCAACAGTTTTTCGAAATATTTCGCGATGACCGGATGGCGGCTGGGTTGGCTGCTGGTGCCGCCCGAGGTGCGCCGTGCGGTGGACCGCCTGACCGGTAACTTCACCATCTGCCCACCGGTGCTGTCACAGTATGCCGCTGTCGCGGCGTTCACCCCGGAGGCGATTGAAGAATCAAACGGGCACCTGCACCAATACGCCGTCAATCGCGCCACGCTGCTCGATGGTCTGCGCGACATCGGCATCGACCGGCTGGCACCCACCGACGGCGCGTTCTACGTCTACGCCGACGTCTCCGATTTCACCGATGATTCGATGATGTTCTGCTCAAAGCTGTTAGCCGACATCGGGGTTGCGCTTGCCCCCGGGATCGACTTCGACCCTGAGCACGGCGGCTCGTTTGTCCGGCTTTCCTTCGCCGGGCCGACGGGCGACATCAAAGAGGCTCTCCGACGGATGGACACGTGGCTTCGACGCTAGGCGCCCGCCGGCGGGTAGGTGTCACGCGGCTCTGGCCTCCACCACGCTCAGCGGTGAAGCGGTCTGCACCACCCTCGTCATCTGGAATCCCGCTTGGCTGAGCAGCTTTCGATATTGGGCAGCAGTGCGTTCGCGGGCCGCCAAGTTCAGCAGCATCTCCAGATCCGCCCATTTTCCCGGGAAGTCACGGTCGTGGTCGGGTATCACCAGTTCGATCAACAGGACGGTGGCGTGCGGGCCGGCAGCGGTGCGCACATTGCGCAGGATCTGAACGGCCTTCTCGTCGGGCCAGTCGTGCATGATGTTCTTCAGGACGTAGGCGTCGCCGCCCGATGGGACGCTGTCAAAAAAAGATCCCGCCTCGATGCGCACCCGATCGGCAACATTGTGCTTGCGCAGCAGGCTCGGGGCGCTCGCAACGACCTGCGTCAGGTCGTACAAGACGCCGTGCGAGTCCGGCGCCGCCGCCAAGATAGTGGCCAGCAGCGGACCATGCCCGCCGCCGATGTCGACGATCGTGGGGTACACACTGAAGTCGTAGCCGGCCGCGACCGAGGCATCGGTCAGCTCCGAAAGGGCCGTCATCGTCCGGTTGAAAAGTTCGGCATGCTCGGGCTGCTCGGCGAAATAGTCGAAGCTCTCCTTGCCGTGTAACGCCGGGACGACGGATTGCCCGGTTCGGATCGAATCCACCAGCATGGTCCATCGTTCGCGTTGCTCACGCGATCCGTAGAACTGGGCCGCCCAGGCCATTGACACCGGCGCGTCGGAACACAGCGTGGCGCCAAGGGAATTCAATTCATACCGGCCTTCGCTGCGACGCCGGAAGACGCCCCGGCCGATCAACGCGCGCAGCAGCCGGTGCAGGGCGTCGGCGTCGGCGCCGACCCTTACCGCCAACTCGTCGATCGGCAATGGCCCGTCGGCGAGGGCGTCGGCGACACCCAACTCGGCGGCCACCGTGATCGCTTGCGATATCCAGGTCCCGATGATCATCTCCATCATCGCCGCCGGGGCAGGTACCAACCGCTGGTTGAGCCGATACAGGTGGTGGCGAATCCACTCGACGATGCGGGCGGCTTTGGCGGGCGGAACTTTACGGGTCGTCGACATCACCGCACCTCGGCAAAGGAATCGCGGCTGATCTCCGCGGAGATTCCGCGATGACTTACCAAACCGAGGAAGGTCGTCAACGCCCAGGTCATGAACCGATCGGGGACCAGTGCCGCCGGCCGCAGCACGGACTCGGCACGTGACACTTGGTGCATGGTCAACCAGGACACCGCTTTGACGCTGCGCCGTCTGGTGTTCTCATACCGGCGTAGCGCAGCGGAAATATCACCGCTGCCGTCGCTGCCGTCTAGGAAATCCGCGAGCGCCCTGCGCAATACCATGGTGTCCAGCAGTGCCTGATTGGTGCCCTGCGCAAGCGTGGGCGGCATCGTGTGTGCGGCATCGCCGAGCAACGTCACTGCGCCCGCGCCAGAGCGAGGAATCGGATGCCGAAAATGCGGAAACGGTGATGGGGCCAGATCATCGTCGGTCAAGGTCGCGAGTACCTCATCGACCGTGTCTGACCATCCGCTGAAATGCGACCGGATCATCTCGATCGGGCGCTCCGGTCTGACGAAGTCAGACGTCCAAGGCAGGTCGAACCACCACTGCAGGGCAGAACTCCCGGCCGGCCACAGGCCGAGGCTTCCGTGCTCGCCGATCATCATCGTTGCGACGTGCGGGTCGGCGATGGCCGGGAGACTGACCAGTCCCTGCCAGCTGCACCAGCCGGTCGACTTCGCCGGTTGCGCGCCGACGATATCGCGAACGACCGAATGCAGGCCATCCGCGGCGATCAACA
>Ga0302325_10026730_pt1 | contig 11984 bp, 7 predicted proteins | sample Palsa_T0_2_FD_201948 | JGI IMG/M metagenome (GOLD analysis project Ga0302325, IMG submission 201948) | Peat permafrost microbial communities from Stordalen Mire near Abisko, Sweden - Palsa_T0_2 | ecosystem: Environmental > Terrestrial > Soil > Palsa > Peat permafrost | place: Sweden: Abisko... | reverse complement strand
GCCACCACGGCGGCGTGGGCGTTGCGGTGATCCTGCTGGGCGTCGTGGACGGAATGGGTATAGACGACGGCAGGCTGGGTCTTCGCGATGAGCCGCTCGATGGCGGCCGCGGCGACAGTATCCCTTTCGGCGGGGCCGACGTCGGTGAGATCATCGAGGCTGACCCTGGTGCCGATGACCGGGGGGCCCCCGTCAGGCTCGCGCCCGCCGTCCACGCCGGCGGCGTCGGGCGAACCGGGGGAGAGCGTGAGAATCGTCACCGCGAGCCCCGCGGCCTTGTGCGCCAGCAGCGTGCCCCCGGCACCGATCTCGACGTCGCCGGGATGCGCACCGATGGCCAGCACGCTCTCCGCGGCTTCGGCTGGCGCTGACGGGCGCTGGGCGATGAGCGCGGCCACCCTGGCCACCAGATCGTCCGGTGTAATGGGCTTCTGGATGAATTCGGTGCCCGCCTGCCGCAGCGTCGTGACCGCACGGGCCACCGACGGGTGCGCGGTGACCACGGCCACCGGAAGTGATGGCTCCAGGCGGCGCACCCGCTCGAGAAACTCAAGGCCGGTCATGCGCGGCATCTCAACGTCGGTGATCACCAGGTCCCACGGCTCGGCTTCGACCTGCCGCAGCCCCTCCAACGGATCGAGCAGGTGCTGGATCTCAAACCCGCGGGCCTGCAGGACCTTGGTCGCCCACATGCCAAAGACCCGGTCGTCGTCGATCAGCAGGATCCGCCCGCGGGGTGCCGCGGCCGTGGAGTCGTCCATGTGTCCCCCGGGGAACTCGTGCCACCATGCCAAGTTCGCGGGCTGCCCGCGCCACGATGACCGTGATCGCGCCGTGACCGTGACATCAAACTGAGCACCTATGGTACGCACTTGATTACTAAGAGTACAGGCACTTGTCAGCTACCGCGGAGCGACTGGCGGCCGATCAGGCTGGCCGACAAAGCATCCGAAAGCGCATAAAAGATCGATCGCTGCTCGTCGCCTCCTGCTCACCCCGACGCGGTCGCCACCCCGTTAGGCGCTCTTGGTAAACTCATAGTGATTCCGTAATAACACAAAGTCACCGTCATAGGAGGCCGATGCCGTGAGATCGCGTGGCTCGCTCGTCAGCCAGCTTCTCGTGGCGTTCGCGGTATTCGCCGTCCTGATCGGCATCGCAGCCATATTCGGCTATGCGGGAGTAACCCGGCAGAACTCGACGGCCAAGCTGCTCACCGGGCACGACTACCTGCTCCAGCATGAGGCCGGGCTTATGCAGGTGGAGTTCGACGTCGCCCAGGCGGCTGTGAATGGCTATGCCCTGTCTGGCCGCAAGCCCTTCCTGCTCCCGCTGCGAAGCCAGGAGACGGCCTATGCCAGCAATGTGGCCGCGCTCCGCACACTGAGCGCCAAGGGCCTGCAAGGCTTCGTCACGCAGCAGCAACAGGCCGGAGCGCAGCTTTTCGCCATCGCCGGCCAGGTCACCCATCTGCCCCAGCGCTCCGCGCAGGCCCAGGCGCTGGCCAGCGGCATCCCGGCCATCGCGGGGAAGTTCTACCTGGCTAACTACGAGTTTCAGGAGAGCGTGGGCAGCGACTTCGGGAAGCTCACCGATCAGAGCTCGCACGCCCTCACCGTCGGCCTGGCCTGGAGCGCCGTCGCGATCGGCGTCGCTGTGCTCCTGGTGCTGGCCGCCTCGCTCAGCACGTTGCGCACCATCACCAGGCCGCTTCGGGCGCTGACCGCGACCGTACGGCGGCTCACGGCGGGTGACCTGGCCGCCCGGACCACCGTTACCGGCTCAGCCGAGGTGCGCGAGGTAGCTCAATCCGTCAATGCGCAGGCCGACGAGGCGGACCGGTTGCGCGCTCAGGAGGCTGAGCACAACCGCCTGCGCGCGATGGCCAGGGAGGTCGGGCTGCGCATCCGGGAACACCTCGTGGCCGATGAGGTCCTCCTCGAGGCGCAAACCGCGGTCGAGCAAAACCTGGATGCCGATGTCGCCTACCTGCATCTCGTGGACGATGGGCGGCTGGGCGACCGCATCGGCGGCGAAAGCGACCAGACCCTCCCGGACGACCAGGCGGCCGGTGGCGGTCCCCCGGACGACCTGAGCTGGCTGCATGATCTTTTCCGCGCGCAGCGGAGCCTGGTGATCCGGGACACGCAGGGAGCTGACGCGGAAAAGCTCGCCGCGCTCTATGCGTCGGGGCTGCCAGATTCACCGGGACGGCCGGATTCACCGGGACGGCCGGATGCAGCCCAGCAGGGCGGTCCCGTTTCGCTGCTGATCACCCCATTCGGGGTCGGCTCCCAACTGCTCGGCACCATCGTCGCGCGCCGCCGCGCCGCTGGCCATGCCTGGACACCGGCCGAGGTGGACGCGGTGGAGTCGATCGCGGCCGACCTCGGCCGGGGCCTGAACCACGCGCGGCTGTATGAGGCCGAGAACCGCCTGGTGGTGGACCTGCAGGCGTTGGACTCCGCCAAGTCCGACTTCTTCGCGATGGTGTCACACGAACTGGGGTCGCCGCTGACCACCATCGAGGGGTACCTGGAGATACTGAGCGACGATGACGCCGAACCGGTGACGCAGCAGCAGGCCGCGATGCTGGCCACGATCGACCGGAGCGTTGTCCGCCTGCGGAACCTGATCGACGACGTATTCACGCTGGCCAAGCTGGAGTCCAGCGCATCCGCACTGATCATGCGTCCGGTGAGCATGGCGGACGTGATCACTGGCGCGGTAGCGGCGGTGCATCCCACGGCAGACGCTGGAAAGCTCACGCTGACGTGGTCAGCGCCAGCCGCGGATCTAGTCGTGTCAGGAGACGCGGGGCAGCTTGAGCGGATGTTGATCAATCTGCTGTCGAACGCGGTCAAGTACACCCCGGAGGGGGGTCAAGTCGAGGTGACTGCGGCCGCCGACCATGACTCAGCCGTCATCCGGGTCCGCGATACGGGTATCGGTATCCCGGTACGCGACCAGGAGAAGCTGTTCACCCGCTTCTACCGGGCCTCTAACGCGATCGACCGCAAGATCCCGGGCACCGGTCTCGGGCTGGCGATAATCCGGACGATCGTGACCAGCCACGGCGGCGAGTTGAGCCTGGAGTCCCGGGAAAACGAAGGGACAACCATCACCGTGCAACTCCCACTGCAAGTCCCTGCGGTACTTTTACCGTCCGCACGTCCGCACGACGCCAGAACTGCGGTCTCTCCATTCCCCGCCGGTGTGAAACCCGCGTTTATCGGTGCGGGCGGGCGCGGGTAGCACCATGACAGGCCGACGCATTTAAACCAACGGAAAGAAACAGCCGCCGTGCCGCTGAACGTCGTGATGTTTGGATTATGCCGACTTACCGTTCAGCCAGGAAAGGAAAGCAGGCCGAAACGCGGCCATACCGCCTGGCGAGATCCAGGGCTAATACATCCAGGGCCTAGTCACGGCATTGCTGGTAATCGTCGAGGCGGCGGTCGAGAGACCAGGGCTAGCCGCCCGCTGATGCGCGCCGGCACGGGCCTGACCAGCACTTCCGTGCCCCGGCAAGGCCAGTGCCCCGGCACCGAGGCTGCCCAGAACCAGAGCTAGAACGAGAATCCGGCGCGCCGCCCGGGCGCGAACCGTCCCTGTCGTTGATGCACGGTGAGCGCCGCCCGCCGATCCAGCGGCGCGCACGACGGCATGCCATAAAGAGCTATGAGTATCCATCGAGAAGATCCCCTCATTGGGTAACTTAACCGTCAGGTCATCTAAGAGTGAGAAACTACACCACGATCCATCCCCGGATATGGCATTCGGATAAATTCGGGCAGCACTTTGGTATCCGTTGCGGCTGGTATGTGGACGGCAGAGCCGACGACGGGACAAGCCGGGCAAGTGCCTACAAAACCGTGCCAATCATTACCATGTCCCCGGCAACGCCGTGAGGTGAGCCTCCCAGGCCCCTGTGACAACAGCCATCTCGCTGGTCATATCACGCCACGCCAGCCCGCACAGCACCAGCTATCACTCGCCATTTACCAGGTACCGTCAGCCCCAGCCACCACGCGAATACGCCTTTCTATATGCATCGCCGACCGGCAGTGCAGCCTGCCGGTGAAAGCTGCATTGCAAATTGCATTAACTATTGACTGATGGAGCATGGACATTTCCTGGTCGCCGCTAATTCTTCCAGGATTTGAGTGAGGAGCACCCATAACGGGTACCAATGCAGGCGAAATGTTTCCCTTTCGAGTACCAGCCGCGAGCTTGCTCGCCGGTCGGTAGAAGACGTAAGGCGATCATGGAATTCAGGGTGCTCGGGCCTATAGAGCTATGGTCGGCTGGGCAGCAATGTGATCTTGGGCCGACCAGGGCGCGAGGTGTCCTGGCCATCCTCCTGCTAACGCCGCGCACAATAGTGCCGGCTGAGACCCTCATTGACCGGCTGTGGGACACCCGGCCGCCGCCCAAGGCCCGGGAGAGTCTGTCGGCCTACATCGCCCGGCTCCGGGCGTCGCTCCGGCAGGCCCTGGGCGATCGCGTCCGGCTGGCCGGGCGAGCCAGAGGCTACGTGCTCGACGTCGATCCTGAGACGGTCGACCTGTATCAGTTCCGCCGGCTGCGCCGGCAAGCGGATGCGCTGACCGCGAGCGGCGATTACGATCATGCGGCCGCACTGCTGCGTGAGGCGGACAGGCTCTGGCGTGGCCAGGCGCTGGCCGGGATCCGCGGCGACTGGGTGGCCCGGATGCGTGACAGCCTCGAAGAGGAGCGCCGGGCGGCCATCCTGAAGCGCGTCGAGTGTGAGCTGGAGCTTGGCCGCCACGGCGACCTGGTCGGTGAGATAGGCCACCTGCTGGCTCAGTACCCGCTGGATGAGACATTCATCGCCCACCAGATGGCGGCCCTGTACGGGAGCGGCAGGCAGGGGGAGGCACTCAGCCTGTACCGGGACACCCGCAGCCGCCTTATCGATGAGCAGGGCACGGAACCGGGGCTCACGCTGGCCGAACTCCATCAGCGCATCCTGCGCGGTGACCCCCAGCTCGCCGTGAAGCTCGCCGACCGACGCCCGGGCCGCCCGCCAGGGCCCGACACGCTTCCGCCCGAGACGGTGGAGCTCGTGGGCCGCGCCGAGGAAATCGCGCTGCTCACCAGCGATCACGGCGACACCCCCCGGATCGGCGTGATCGAGGGCATGCCCGGGGTGGGGAAGACAGCGCTCGCGGTGCACGCCGCCCGGGTGGTCGCCGCGCAGTACCCGGACGGGATGTTCTACCTGAACTTCCATACCCACGACCCCGGCCGCCCCTCGCTCGACGCCGCCGAGGCACTGCACCGCCTGCTCCGGATGATGACCGCGCCGACGACGCCGATACCTGACGCGACCGGCGAGCGCGCCGCGCTGTGGCGAGCCCAGCTCAGCCGCCGTCGCGCCGTCGTGATCCTCGACGATGCCGCCCGCCATGACCAGATCCGCCCGCTGCTGCCGACGGCAGGCCGGTGCCTGATCCTGATCACCACCCGGCGCAGGCTTCCCGACCTTGAGGGCGCCCGCGCCCTGACCCTCGACGTGCTGTCCGTCGACGACGCGATCACGCTGTTCCGGAGGATCGCGGGAACAGGCCGAGCCCATGACGAGGATGACGTCGCCACGGCCGTGCGGCTGTGTGGGCGCTTGCCGCTCGCGATCCAGCTCACCGCGGGCAGGCTGGCGCAAGATTACCCGCCCAGGCTCGCCGACCTGGTCGAGGAACTGTCCCAGTCTCCCGCCCGGCTGGGCGGCACGGGCGCAGCCAGCCCCGAATTGATGTCGGCCTTCGACCTGTCCTACCGTGCGCTGGAGCCCGACCACCAGCGGCTCTTCCGCCTGCTGGGCGTCAGTCCGTGCGCTCATGTCAGCCTGCTGGCGGCGGCCGCCCTGGGCGGCGGCACGCTCGCCGAGGCAGAAAAGGCCCTCGCCGCCCTGCTTGATCATCACCTGCTGGCTCGGGCCCCGGCCGGTCAGTTCCGTTTCCACGACCTCATCCGCGGGTACGCGGCCGTGCGGGCCGCGCGCGAGGACCCCGAGCCTGAGCAGCGGCAGGCCGCCGGCCGGCTCCTCGACTACTACCTGTACGCAGCCGATCGGGCTGACCGGGTACTTCTGCCGTTCCGCCGCCGGAGGCCGGTATCGGTTTCCCATCCACCGGCCGCGAGCCCGGCACTCGGCACGCAGGAAGACGCGGCCGCCTGGCTGGAATCGGAGTGGCGCAACATTCTGCAGGCTGCTCAGCACGCGGGCAGGCACGAATGGAAGCAGAAATGCGCCGATCTCATCCACGTGCTGGCCGGCTTCGTGGAGATCAGGGCGTACTGGGACGAGGCGATCGCGGCCCACACACTGGCTCTACGGGCCTGCCGTGACCTCGTTGATCCGGCCCGGATCGCGCAGGCGTCACTCGAGCTCAGTGAGGTGTGCCAGCAGACCGGCCGCTATGAGGAGACGCTGTCCCTGGCTGAGGACGCCGCGGCGATCTACCGGTCGCTGGCCGACCAGCGAGGCGAGGCCGATGCCCTGGACCAGGCAGGCATGGCCCATCAGCGTGCGGCCCGTTCCCGTGAGGCCCTCGCCTATTTCCACGAAGCGAGGATTCTGTACGGCGGCGCGGCCAACCGGCAAGGCGTAGCCAATACGTTGAGTCACTCAGGGATCGCCTGCTGGCACCTTGGGCGTTACCCTGACGCCATGGGTCACCTGCGTGACGCGCTTTCGCTCTACCGTGATGTCGGGGACAGGCGTGGCGAGGCGAAGACCCTCAACAACCTTGGAAGAATGCAACTCTATTTCGGCTATCATAGGGACGCGCTCGAGGGCTACCAGAAGTCACTGGAAATATTTAGTGAGATAGGTGGAGCCCAGAACGAGGCAATTCTGTATCATAATATAGGCAGTGTCTACCATTACAAAGGCAGTTACGAAGAAGGCCTGGCCGCTTACCGCCGGGCGCTCGCCATATACCGTGGCATCGGCGATCTCCCGGATGAAGCCGACGTGCTCAACGACATCGGCGCCATCTACCAAAGCGCGGAGTGCTACGACGAAGCGCTGATCTATCACCAGAAGGCGAGATTGATCGCGGAGGAGATCGGAAACCTGTCCCAGCAGGTGATCGCACTTCGCCGGATAGCCGACGTGCGCCGCGGATCTGGCCGGTACGGCGAGGCGTTCGATCATTACCAGACCGCGCTCCGGGTGGCCAGGGAGATCGGCGACCCCTACGAGGAGGCCAAAATCCTCGAAGGAATCGCGGAAACGACGCTGAGCACACAGCGGCCGCACGCGGCGCGGATCGTATTCCGGCAGGCGCTGGACATCTTCGAACGGCTCGGGCTGCCCGAGGCCGAGTCGGCCCGGATACGCATCGAGACCATGGACCCCGCCTTCGGCCGCCGCACCTCGTAGCCCCCCAGATCGTCGATGTGACATCGAGCGTGCTCTACGGGCGTTGCATCGAATGGGGAAACCCGCACCCGCCGACCAGGGCCGCCAACTGATCATCGAGTGGACGCGGTGTGCCACCTGAAACGGGAGGGCTCGCGACGGCGCGAGCGGGCTGGCCGATGCCACCGAGTGTGCTGGGCCGACGGTCTCTGCTGGCCGGTCGTAGCGCCGGCCATTCATGATCGGTTCGTCTTTTCACGACTTACGACCATGATCATGTCCCTTTCGTCCCGGTCTGCGTGGTCGCAACACGTGATATGTGCTCTATGGCCGGTTACGGCGCCGGCGATAGAGGGGAATCGGTCAGCCGAATCTCGTGTCAGCCAAAACGATCATGAAATGGGTCGGGATCACGGAACTAGGTGGGCGAGTGTCGCGCGTAGGCGGGGAAGCGTTGCCGCGTAGGCGGGGAAGCGTTGCCGCGTAGGCGGGGAAGTGTCGCGCGGCGGGGGGCCAACCATCGCGAGCGGCTTGCGCCCGGCCATGATCCACGACACCCAGATCCACGACACCGCGACATTGCCGGGCTGCTGCTGTGCGGGGACAGTACGGCGCACCCTACGACCTCCTTGCCGCCTCCCTTGACGTGCGCCCCGACCGGGCCGCGTCCTGAGGGCACCCGGCTTGCGTATGTGACCTGGGGTGCAAGGTAGCCATCAAGGCGCCGTACGGGCTGGCAGCGCACGCTTGTGCCGTAGTCCCCGGCAGCGGAAGTCGCTGGCTGTCAGCTACCGAAGGGCGCCTTTCATGCGGGAATGGGTGCACGAGCCGTCCGGCCTGGACGCGGTGAGCGGACGGGCCGGCTCATGAGACACCTCATGTCGCTCATGTCGCCCGAGGCGTGGGGCCTGCTGAGCGGGCTGACCGGCCTGGCCGGCTACGTCCCGTACTTCCGGGACGCCTGGCGGCGGGCGAGCGCCCCCGATCCGGCGGCCTGGCTGATCTGGACGGTTGAGTACGGCATCCTGCTCGCGGCCCAGGCCGCTCAGCATCCCCCCGGGGCGGCACTGTACCTCGCCGCGCTGCAGCTGGCGGGCACGGTCGCGGTGTTCGCGCTGCTGGCGGCCCGGGGCGGGTGGCGTTTCGGGGCGGGCCGCTGGGTCATGCTGGGCTGCGCCGTAGCCGTGATGGCCATATGGCCGTTCGCTCACGCGCCGGGGGCGGCGATGTGTCTGGCCCTGGCCGTGGAGGGGGCGGGCATGATCCTGGTCATGATCGGCGCCTACCGCCGCCCAGCCAGCGAGACCCTCCTGACATGGGAGGCGTTCACCGCGGCCGGCCTGCTAGACCTGCCCGCGCTGGGGAAGCATGCGCCGCGGCTGCTTTATGTCTACCCGGCGTTTTTCGTTGTTATGGGCGCCGGAGTGCTGATCGCGGCCGCCCTCGGGGCCCGGGCGGAAAGGGTCTACGCGCAGCGCCAGCGTTATCTCCAGCGTTATGTCCCGCGGGACCGCCAGCGTTACCGGTTGCCACTCGAGCCCGCCCGCCAGCCGCGGACCGTGGAACGTCCCGCACAATACCGCGAGCACGCTGACCAGCCACACTCGCGCCAACGCGGCACCGGAGCGGAAATGAGGGCCGGCCGCGAACGCGGATAACATCAAGTTCTATGAGCAACGACGACCAGCCATTCCCGACACCTCGTTATAGCAGAGTGCTGGATGTTTCTGCCGAGATTGCCCAGGAGATGCGCCATTCGTATGTGGGGGTCGAGCATCTGTTCCTGGCGATCATCCGGGACCGGGCCGCCGTGCCAACACGGACACTGGCCCGCATCGCCGATCTTGATCGCGTTGAAGCCAGCCTTCGCGAGGTGATGGCGTCGGAGTCCTATGCCGGAAAATCACGCGGCCGGCTCGAGCGCGGGTAATGATCTTGGAGGGCCTGGTTCCGGCCGCGCGGGTCAGCGCGGAGGGCGCAGCCCGGCCAGGATGACGGTGACCAGGCGGCGGACCGCAGCCTTGGACGGCAGGCTGCCTGCTGCGGTCAGGGCGTGCAGGCAGTAGCCCGCCAGCTCGCCGGGGGCCACGTCGGCACGGACCTCGCCGGTCCTGGCCGCCTCCGCCAGCAGCTCCTCGATGAGGCCGGTGAGGTGCTGGTGCGCCCGGGTGATGTGCTCGCCCCGGTGCAGGAGCCCCGCGAAATCGGTGCCGTGCGGCCGCTCGTAGGTCATCAGCGCGTACGCCTCAAGCACCGCACCGAGCCGCTGGCCGGCATCACCTGGCTGGTCCCGGACATGTGCGAGATGCTCCAGATGACTGCCGATCTGGCGCTCGTGCCAGGCGACCAGGATGGCCTCAACGTCGGGAAAGTACTTATACAGCGTCGCCCGCCCGATACCGGCCGCCGCGGCGATCTTCGACATCGTCACCGACGCCAGCCCATGCTCGGCCACCAGCCTCACCGTGGCATCCAGGGTCGCGTCGCGCACCGCCCGGCGGTGCTCCTCGACCGTATCGGTCCACAGCTTCGGCACCCGCCCATCGTATACGCAACGACGATACCGAGACACTTTGTCTTGCTATAGACATACTGTCTCGGTAAACTCTTGACCGTCAGGGCGCCAGGCGGCTGGCCGACCTCGGGGAAGACCGGAAAGGAACGCCATGCTGATCGCGGAAGCCCACGTCCAGACCGAGGACCCGGAACGGTACCTCGCCCGGCTCGGCCGGCACGCCAGCAAGATGGGCAAGCACCTGCTCCACCAGCCTCGCACTCACGACGGCGGGGACGCTCCCCCCGAGATACGCCGCGTCGAATGGTCTGACCGTTCCGGGGCCCTCATTCTGAACTGGGGCCAATGCACGTTGCAGGCCGTCCCGGGCACGCTGAGGCTGCGCGCCGAGGCGGCCGATGAGGAAAACCTCACGCGGATCCAGGATCTCGTCGCCGGGCGCCTCGAAAAGTTCGGCCGGCGCGAGCAGCTGAAGGTGACCTGGCACCGCGTCCGTGCCGCTGGTGGTGTCACTGGTGGTGTCACTGGCCGGGTCGCCCCCTAGACTCACCGCCCATGACCGACCTGGATGAGCAGGGGCGCCCGGAACCTCCCCTCGCGGCCGACGAGACGGCCACCCTCCTGGGCTTCCTGGATTTCCAGCGCGCGACCCTGGCGTGGAAGTGCGCGGGACTGGGCGCGGCCGGCCTGCGGTCGACCGTCGGCGCCTCGTCGATGACGCTGGGCGGGATGCTCAAGCATCTGGCCTACGTCGAGGACAACTGGTGCTCCCGGTGGCTGTACGGCCGAGACCGGCACCCCCCGTTTGACGCGGTGGACTGGACGGCCGACCCCGACTGGGAATGGCACTCGGCCGCCGAGGACTCCCCCGGGCAGATCCATGAGCTCTGGCAGGACACCGTGGCCCGGTCCCGTTCCCTGGTCGCGGAGGCGCTGGCCGACGGCGGCGTGGAGCGGCTGGCCCGGCGCACCTGGCCCGATGGCCTGGCACCCAGCCTGCGATGGATCCTGTGCCACCTGATCGAGGAGTACGCGCGGCGGGGCGGCCATGCCGACCTGCTCCGGGAGTCGGTGGACGGGCTCACCGGGGAGTAGCCGCACCGGCGGCCGATGCCCGGAAACCGGCGGCGGAATGGCCGGTGGGATAGCAGTCCGGCCCGACCACGACCGCTGCGGCCAGAAGAAATAAATGGCCTTGGCCGGATCCGGACAAGGCCATTGTTGCCGCGCATATACGGACGTAGCGTCTGGGCAGGCCGGGGTAATTGGGCGAAATGACCAGGTCACGGAGCGCGAATGAGCAATCGAGGCGTTAAGCGAGCCGCTATCGCGCTGGGCGGCGCGCTGGCGATGGCCGCATGCTGGCTACCCCAGCAGGCATTCGCCGCCGGGCCCGGTGGCACGGCAGCTAGCGGGGCGACGCGGGCAGCCGCGTCGTCGGCCACGCCCTGGCCGACGGCCCCCGACTGGCAGAGCTACCTGGAAGCACCGCCGGGCGCGACGGTCTGCCCGGCGGCGATCACCAGCACGTCGGGCACCGTGACCGGCGCGCAGAACCTGGTGTGCGGCGGCTCCGGCGGGGCCACGCTGACGATGACCTCGGGCGGCGCGACCCCGACCATCGTGCTCGACTACGGCCGGGAAGTCGGCGGCGTGCCGTACTTCGACGTCTCCGCCGAGTCGGGCTCGCCGCAACTGACGGCCGGATACAGCGAGGGCGAGAACTACCTGTCCGCCACCGGCGACGGGGCGACGCCATGGGCGGAGGGGGACCCATCCCGGGCGGACACCTACACCGTGACCGGGGCGGGCACCATCACCAACCGCTTCGTGCAGGGCGGTGAGCGGTACGAGGAACTCACCCTGAGCTCACCGGGCACGCTGACGCTCAGCGGTGCGGGCATCACCTACATCGCCGACCGCAGCGCCTACCAGGGATACTTCGTGTCCAGCTCCGACGAGCTGAACAAGATCTGGTACGACAGCGCCTACACCGCCCAGATCGACTCGGTCCCGGCCAACTCGCTGCCCGGCAACTGGGTGATCGAGAGCGGCGTCATGGACGCGGACGGCGGCGAC
>Ga0302325_10026728_pt1 | contig 11984 bp, 9 predicted proteins | sample Palsa_T0_2_FD_201948 | JGI IMG/M metagenome (GOLD analysis project Ga0302325, IMG submission 201948) | Peat permafrost microbial communities from Stordalen Mire near Abisko, Sweden - Palsa_T0_2 | ecosystem: Environmental > Terrestrial > Soil > Palsa > Peat permafrost | place: Sweden: Abisko... | reverse complement strand
GGCCCAGCTCCTTTACGACCGCACGAAGGTGTCGGTCGTCGGCCTCGGCGAGGTGGCGAGGAACCTGGCCTTCTTCCGCGCGATCATCGAGAGCACGGTCCGTTGGATCGCGGAGCATCGCCCGCGGGCCGTGTGCTTCGTCGACAATTCGGGGGTCAATCTGCGCATCGCGAAGGAGCTGAGGCTTCGCGGCATAAGCGCGAAGGGCGGGGGGTCCGTCCGGACGCTCTATTACATCAGCCCGCAGATATGGGCCTCCAGGGCCGACCGCCGCTTCGACATGGCCCGCAACCTCGACGCCCTGGCGGTGATTTTCCCCTTCGAGGTCGGATGCTACGCCGACACCGGCCTCGACGTGGCATTCGTCGGCCACCCGTTCATGGCGCCCGACTACGTCCCGCCGGTCCGCCTCGATCCGGCCGGCCCGGTGCTTCTGCTTCCCGGGAGCCGGCCGAAGGCGGTCGGGCTCATCCTGCCCGCGCTTCTGGGAGGCTATCGGGAATTTGCGCGCGGGTCCCCGGGGCGGGGAGCCGTGATCCTCTACCCGAGCGCCGCGATCCGCGCGCAGCTCGAGGACGCCGGGATTCCGGCGGACGTGCGGCTCCAGCCGAGGGGGGAAACTGCCGCGGCGAGCGCCGTGCTCACGAGCAGCGGGACGATGTCGATGCACTGCGCGCTCGCCGGCATCCCCGGCGCGATCGCGTACCGCACCGATGCGCTGACGTACCTCATGGCGCGCTGGCTCATGCGCATCCCCTACCTCGGGATCGCCAACATACTCCTGGATGAGCCGATGTACCCGGAATACATCCAGGGCGCGGCTTCACCCGCGGCGCTCGCCGGCGAGCTCGCCGCCTGCATCGGCGACCCGTCCCGGCGCGCCCGCACCGGAGCGCAGTCGGCCGGGCTCCGGGCCATGCTTGTCCACCCGGCGGGAATCACCGAGGCGGACTGGCTCTCCCTAAACCTGCCGTAGCGCGCTCAGGGCGCCGCCGCGTGGCCCGCCGCGCCGGGGCTGCGCGGCGCCGGACTCGGCCGCGGGACCGATGCCGACACGAGGTGCGGCTGGACGTGGCTCCAGAGCCCGTCGGCGCGCTGGGCCAGAATGGCCCTGCAGCGCGCGATCTCCCCCTCGCGGGCCGTGCGGTTGGCCTGCGCGATCCTCGCCAGGTCGTCGAGATTGTAGAGGAAGACGTTCTGCAGGTCGGCGGCGGACGATTCGACGTCGCGCGGGAGCGCCAGGTCAATGACGAGGAGGGGACGGGCGGGCCGTTTGCGCATCGCCCTCGCGATCGCGGACGCGGACAGCACGGCGTCGGGGGCCGCCGTCGAGCACACGACAATGTCAAAGTCCGCGAGGCGCGAGTCGCGCTCGTCGAAATGCACCGTGCCCGCGCCGAGGCCGGAGGCGACCTCCGCTGCCTTCTCGGGGCGGCGCCCCGCCACGGCGAGGTCGGCCGCCCCGCGGCTCTTGAAGGCCCGTGCGGTCCCTTCCCCGATCTCCCCCGTCCCGAGGATGAGGACCTTCGCGTCGGCCAGGCTCCCGAAAATATTGGCCGCGAGGTCGACCGCCACGTTGGCCACGCTCACCGTCCCCGAGGAAATCCCGGTGTGGGTGCGCACATGCTTCGCGGCCTGGAACGCCTTCTGGAACATCCGGTTCAGCACGGCGCCGGTGGTCCCGCTCGCCTGGGCGGTGGCGTAGGCCTCCTTCACCTGCCCGAAGATCTCGTTCTCGCCCAGAAGCTGGGAGTCGAGGCCGCTCGCCACCTCAAAAAGATGCAGCGCCACGTCCCTGCCCGTGAGCCTGAGCCTGATCCTCTGGAATTCGGCGGCGTCAAAATGCTGGAGGGCGCAGTACGCGGCCTGCACCTGGTCGGCGGCGGCCCCGTCGGAGTCGACGCCGTAGAATTCAACGCGGTTGCACGTGCAAAGGACGGCCAGCTCGCGCAGGCCCGGCACGCCGGCGAGGTCCGCGCGCAGCGCGCTCTCGGAGGCGAGGACCAGCCTTTCGCGCACCTCGAGCGGCGTGCTGTGGTGGGTCGCGCCGATCACGAAAAGGACGGGCCCGCTCATCGCTCGGGCCTTTCCGTGGCCTGCACGCTCTCCGGGTGGCGGCTCCCGTCCACGGCCTCGAGCGACAGGAGGGCCGCCGCGAAAAGCGCAAGGCACGTCCAGGCGAACCGCCTTGAGAGCAGCCTGCCCATGGCCCTGAGCAGCAGGGCGAGGGCCGCCGCGGCCCAGACGGCGACCGTCGCCGCGAGCTTCGCGTGGCCGACCGTCGCCGTGTCCCGCGACCAGTAGATGGAGCCGAAAAGAAGGGCGAGGGTGAGGAGGGCGACGCCGGTGCCGAGGAGGCGGACCTCGATGTGGTCCAGGTCGAGTATCGAGGGCAGGAACGAGAACCAGCCCCCCAGCTGCTTGGCCTTGAGCGAGAAATGGCGCAGCAGGAAGAGCCCCGACGTGAGCGCGAGGAGGCCGAACACGCCGTAGCTGAAGATGGCGAGGGCCGCGTGGAGCTCGATCCAGGGATTGCCGCCGAAGATGTGCGTGCGGCGCACCGCGTCCCATGAGGGGATCGAGAGCGACAGGATCGTGAGGGCTGCGACCAGGCACGAGGTGAAGTACCCGAGGAGGCTCGAACGGAACGTGACGCCCACCACGAGGTAGAGCGTGATCGCCGACCATGCCGTGAACTGGAAGATCTCAAACCGGTTGCCCAGCGGGCAGCCCCCGGTGGCATGGCCGCGGATCCCGAGTCCGATGTTCTGCAGGGCGTATCCCGCGAGGATCGCGAGGGAGATGAGGAGGCCCGACGTCCGCTGCCCGCGGATAAGCGACACCGTGCCCAGCAGAAGGCCCGCGCAGTAGAAACCCGCGGCGCACCAAAGCCATTGCCGGTCGGACAGGTCTGCGAGCATGGAGGAAAGACGCTGCCGAAGGCCGGGCCTGCCGGCAAGCCTAGGGGTGGAGGGGGGGCGCCCAGGCCGCCAGGAATGCCGTGATCTTGGCCGGGCTGTGGCCGTGGCCCTCCTCCAGCTCCCCCGAGTCCTTCGTCGTCAACGGCTTGCCATCGGAACTGAGCACGACGAGGACGGGAATTCCATGCGCCGTCGGGTTGCCGTATTTCTCAAGGACGGCGGCGTTGCGCTTCTCCCCCCTGCGAGTGTTCACGTCGATCATCACGACGACGAATCCGCCCTCCAGGGCCGCGGAGACTCCGGGATCGGCCTCGAAGGTGGCATGAAGCCGCCGGCACCAGATGCACCAGTTCGCCCCAAAATCGAGGATCACCCGCTTCCCCTCGGCCGAGGCCCGGGCGACCGCGGCAGCGATCTGCGCCGAGCCGTCGGCCCGCACGTCGTAGATGTCGGGGCCCATCTTCGGATATTCAGGGTCGGCGCGCAGCCCGTCGGCCGGGATGAGGGCCCATGCGCACAGGGCAAGAATTAAGCGCGTTCTCATAGGTGGCATCGCGGAACCTCAAGGTTTCCCAATAACGGGTTGCCGCAAGCGCGATCCCCTGAAAGTGGCGGCTAGCGCAGGCGCCTCCAGGCCGCGATGAACATCCCGTTTGCGTCGAGGTCCTGCGGCTGGAGCGCCACCCGGCAGGCACCGGCGGCGATCGGGAGGGGCGCCGCCTCGAAATCGGGGTGCGCCGCCTCGAACCCGTCCGCGACCGCGGTGGTCTCGCTTCTCGTGAGCGTGCACGCGGAATACACCAGCCTGCCGCCCGGCTTGACGGAGGGCGCGGCCCGTCCGAGCAGCGCGGCCTGCACCGCCGCCAGTTCCCGGACGTCGCCGATCGAGGTCGTCCAGCGCGCATGGGGGTTGCGCTGCCAGGTGCCCGTGCCGCTGCACGGAGCGTCGACGAGGACGCCGTCGCATTTTGTCCTGAAGGGCGCCGGCCCCGCGCCCGTCCAGGCCGCCGTCCGGTAGTTGAACATCCCCGCCCGGGCCGCGCGCTTCCTGAGGAGCGAAAGCCTTCGCGCCGACCTGTCGGTCGCCCAGAGAAGGCCCTTGTTGCGCATCAGGTCCGAGAGGTGCAGCGCCTTGCCGCCCTCACCCGCGCAGGCGTCCCACCACGTCTCGCCGGGCGTCGGCGCGCACGCGTGGCCGACGAGCTGCGAGGCCAGGTCCTGGATCTCGAAGGTGCCCGACTGGAAGCCCGGGGTCCGGTGAAGGTCAGTCGTCCCGCGGTAGCGCAGCGCCGCCAGATCCGGAGGCGCGCGGAGCGGGGCCGGGAGCGCGGGTCCGGCGGTGTCGCCCAGGGCCCGCGCGGTTTCAGCGGCGGCGCCGATCTTCGTGCGAATCCACAGCGAGGGCTCCCTCTGGAGCTGGCGCAGGTACGCCGCCGCAAGCTCCATCTCGCCGGCGAGCCACCCGGGAACCGCGCGGGCGGCGAGGGCCTCGACCTTGATGCACGACGGATCGCGGTCGAAGCGGGCCTGAAAATCCAGGGCCCGCAGGACGCGCTTCTGCGCCGAGGCCTCGGGATCGAGCCAGTGCAGCCACCGGAAATACGCGAAGACGGCCCGGCTGACCGAGCGTTTGCCGACGGCGCCCAGGCTGCGGTTGCCCGCGAGGTATTCCCGGAGCGCGGCATCCGCGGGAACGCCCGTCCCCAGCGAGCGGAGCACCCGGGCCGCGTGGTTTTCTAGCGTTTCGCCCATCTCGCTTCCGCCTTCAGCTCAAGCGGCCGGGTCTCGATCCTGACTCCCACGACGCAGGGGTGGGCCCGGAGCTCCTGGAAGGCGGGCGCGCTGAGGCGCCAGGCGAGGGACGCGCTCGCCTCGGCGACCGGGACGGCGCCGCCCCCGATGACGACGGCGAACTCCATCCTCGTGTCCCCCGGCTCGCGGACGATCGTCTCGCGGAGCCCTCTGAGGAAAGGCTCGAGGTCCGGATGCTCCGGCCGGATCAGCCACGTCACCTTCCGGACGGTCCGGCACACGGCCAGGTCGAGCGGGTAGCACTCCTTCACGTTGACCCGCGGGCCGTCGGCCCCCCGGATGAGGTTGCCCTGGATGAGGACCGGAGCGTTTTCGGCGAGCGCGGAGCCGTAGCCCGCGAACGCGTCGGCGAACATGTTGAGCGCGATCGTCGCGTTCCGGGTCGCCAGGGTGAAAGCCACCCATGGCCGGTTGTCCTTCTTGGCGTATTTCTTGACGAGGTTGCCCGCGATGCCGCAGAGCCTGAACTCCCCCCTGTCGGGAAGGGCGGAAAGCGCGTCCGCCGGCGCGGTGTCGATCGCCTGCCAGAGCCCCTCGTAGGTGTTCATCGGATGGCCCGAGACGTAGAAACCGAGCAGGTCCTTCTCGAACGTGAGGCGCTCGTGCGGGCTGAAGTCCGCCGGCGAGCCCCCGACGGCGGGGCGGGCGCCGCCCCTCTCCGCCGCCGGCGTCGCGAACGTCCCCAGGAAATTGTCCTGGCCGGCGGCCCGGTCGCGCGCCTGAGCGAAACTCGACGCGATCGCGGCGTCGATGCGGTCAAAGAGCCGCCTGCGCCCCTCGCGGCCGAACTCGAAGGCCCCCGTCTTCACCAGGTGCTCGAGGACGCGCTTGTTGACCGCGCGCCCGTCGACCCGCGCCGCGAAGTCGTCAAAATCCGCAAACGGCCCGCGGGCCTCGCGCTCGGCGATGATGCGCTGCGCGGCGAGCTCGCCCACGCCCTTGATGCCGGCCAGGCCGAATCGGATCTTTCCCGCGACCGGGGTGAACATTTCGCGCGACTCGTTGACGTCGGGGCCGAGCACCCCGAGGCCCATCGACTCGCACTCCGCCACGAAGTGCGCGACCTTGTCCGAGTTGCCGAGCTCCGAGCTCAGCATGGCGGCCATGAACTGGACCGGGTAGTTCGCCTTGAGGAAGGCCGTCTGGTAGCTGAGCAGCGCGTACGCGGCCGAGTGCGACTTGTTGAAGCCGTACCCCGCGAACTTGTTCAGGATGTCGAAGATCGCGTCGGACGTCTTCTCGTCGATGCCATGGAGCCTCTTGGCCCCCTCCACAAAATTCCCGCGCTCCGCGGCCATCGCGACGGGATCCTTCTTGCCCATGGCCCGGCGCAGCATGTCGGCGCCCCCGAGCGAATATCCGGCGATGACCTTTGCCGCCTCCATGACCTGCTCCTGGTACACCATCACCCCGTACGTCTCGCTGCAGACGTCCTCAAGGAGCTTGTGGGGGTACCGCACCGTGCTCGGGTCCTTCTTGCCGCGGATATAGTCGGGGATCCAGTCCATGGGCCCCGGCCTGAAGAGCGCGATGAGGGCGATGATCTCGTCGATCGATGAAAGCTGGAGCTGCCGGCAGAGGTTCTGCATGCCGCCCGATTCAAGCTGGAACACGCCGGTCGTGCGCCCCGTGTTGAGTAGCGCGAACGTCCTCGCGTCGTCGATCGGGACCTTCTCGATGTCGAACGCGGGGTCGGCGGTGCGCCTGATGTTGTCCACGGCGTCCGCGATCACGGTCAGCGTCTTGAGCCCGAGGAAGTCCATCTTGAGGAGCCCGAGCTTCCCCACGGCGTTCATGTCGAACTGGACGGTGACGTCGCCCTCCTGGAGGGTCAGGGGCACGAACTCCTCGAGCGGCCGGTCGGTGATGATGATGCCGGCGGCGTGCTTGCCCGTGTTCCGGACCATTCCCTCGAGGACCCGGGCCTGGTCAAATATCCTCCGGGCCGCCGGGTTCCTCGCCACCTCGTCCCGCAGCTCGCCGGACTTTGCGACCGCCTGCTCCAGCGTGATGTTCAGGTCGTCCGGGATCATCTTCGCCAGCCTGTCGGCCTCGGCGTACGGTAGGCTGTGGACCCTTGAGACGTCGCGCATCACCATCTTCGCTCCCATCGTCCCATAGGTGACGATGTTGGCGACGCAGGCGTCGCCGTACTTGTTCCTGACATAGTCGATCACCTCGCCCCGGCGCCGCATGCAGAAGTCGATGTCGAAGTCCGGCGGCGAGACGCGCTCGGGGTTCAGGAACCGCTCAAAGAGCAGCTTGAAGCGCAGCGGGTCCAGGTTGGTGATCCCGACCAGGTACGCGACGAGGCATCCCGCGCCGGAGCCGCGGCCCGGCCCCACGGGAATCCCCTTCTTCCTCGCCCAGTCTATGAAATCCCAGACGACGAGAAAGTAGTCGATGAAGCCCGTCTTCGCGATGACGCCGAGCTCGAAGTCAAGGCGGTCCACGAGGATCTGCGCCTTCACTGGGTCGGCGGCATGCTGCGGCGCGGCGAACTCGACCCCGTAGCGGGTCCTCAGGCCCGCGATGCACAGGTCCCTCAGGAAGCCGACCCTGTCCGTCCGGATTTCCGCGGGAAGGGGATACTTGGGGTAGCGCTCGCTCCCCTTGGGGAACGGGATCGTGAGGTCGCACATCTCCGCAACGGCCTCCGTGTTGACGAGCGACTCGGGCACCTCGACGAAGAGCCTCTCCATCTCGGCGCGCGATTTGAGGTAAAACTGCTGTCCCTCGAATCGCATCCGCTTCTCGTCCTCGATCTTCGCGCCGGTCTGGATGCAGAGCATCGCGTCATGCGAGCCGGCGTCGGCGGCATGGACATAGTGGACGTCATTGGAGCACACGACCTTGAGCCCGAATTCCTTGGCGAGCTTCAGGAGCCCCGGTATGATCTTGCGCTGCTCCGCGATCCCGTGGTCCTGGATCTCGACGAAATAGTTCTCGCGCCCGAAGATGTCGACGAACCGCGCGGTCGCCCTGCGGGCGTCCTCCCAGCGGTCGTTGAGCAGGTGCTGCGGCACGAGCGAGGCCAGGCACCCGGTGAACCCGATGAGGCCCCCCGCGTGCCGCGCAAGCGTCTCCAGGTCCGTGCGCGGCTTGTAATAGAAGCCCTTCAGGTGGGCGTCGCTGACGAGCTTCAGCAGGTTCTGGTAACCCTCTATGTTCCGGGCCAGGAGGCCCAGATGGAAGATGCTCCGGCCCTCGTCGCTCCGGCCCTGTTTTTCAAGCCGGGATCCCTCCGCCAGGTAAAGCTCGCACCCCACCAGCGGCTTGATGCCCTTCTCCTTCGCCGACGTGTAGAAATCTATGGCTCCGAACAGGTTCCCATGGTCCGTCAGCGCCAGGGCGTTCATTCCAAGCTGGCCGGCCCTCTCCGTCAGCTGGTCGATCCGACAGGCCCCGTCGAGCAGGCTGTAGTCCGAATGGACGTGGAGATGGACGAAATTCTTGTCGGCTGGAGGCACGCGTGGTTTAACCAAGATCAGCCCCCCGCATGCGCAAGCCGGAAGGGCCGAAAGTCGCCCGCGCCGCCCCTTTTAACCGTTGACGGAGCCGCCCGCGCGTGGCCTATTAACCGGCTTTTCCCAAAGCAAGCAGACCCATGTCCATCGAAATCAAGATCCGCAAGAACGAGCCCATCGACCGCGCGCTCCGGCGCATGAAGAAGAAGCTCGACCGCGAGAACATCATCAAGGGCACCCGCGCGAAGCGCTACTATGAGAAGCCATGCGAGAAGCGCCGCCGCAAGGATAAGGTGATGGCCTTCACCGCGATGCTGCGCCGCCGCTACGACAGCTGAGGCCGCCTGGAATCCCGTTCTGCGCCGCGCTCCGATCCGCATCGGACGCGGTTTTTTAGTGCAAATTGGGCCGCTTCTTTGATCTTTGGGGCATCTTGACTCCCGCTCCCGCGCTTTCCACATGCTGGTGCTCGAACCGCCACAAGGACGGCTACGACATGCTCAGGGAAATGGCGGATCTGGGCTTCGACAAGGTCGAGCTCAGCCACGGCATTCGGATCACCCTGGTCCCCGGAATCCTGAAGGCGGTGGAGGAAGGCGTCGTGAAGGTCGGATCGACGCACAATTTCTGCCCGCTGCCGATGGGCGCGGCCCAGGCCGCTCCGAATTTCTTCCAGCCCTCTTCGGCGGACGACCGCGAAAGGGAGCAGTGGCAGAGGCAGACCAAGCGGTCGATCGATTTCGCCGCGCAGGTCGGTGCGACCCTCCTTGTCTGCCACCTCGGAAGCGTGAAATTCACCTGGCTCGAGCCCGACCGCCACATGACGGCCTATCGCCAGGCCCATCCCGACGCCGTCGCGTCCGGCGACAAGGGCTACCGCGCGCTTGTCGACAAGGCGCTCCAGAAGCTCCGCCGGAGCATGCCTCCCTACTGGCAGAGGACCCAGGACTCCGTCCGGAGCGTTCTCGACTACGCCTCGGAAAAAAACGTCCGCCTCGGGCTTGAGAACCGCGAGCGGTTCGAGGAGCTCCCGGTCGATTCGGATTTTCCGGGGTTCCTGGCGGGAATGGCCGCCCCTTCGCCGGCAGGATATTGGCACGACGTGGGGCACGCCCACCTGAAGGCGGGCATGGGCCTCATCGACCACCGCCGGCAGCTCGAGGACAACGCCGCGCGCCTCCTGGGGTTTCACCTTCATGACGTCGATGCCGAGGGCCACGATCACCAGGCGATCGGCACCGGCGCGGTCGACTTCGACATGGTGTCCCAGTTCTGGCGCCCGGAGCAGATTTTCATCATCGAGCTGAGCCCGCGGGTGAGCGAGGAAGGCGTGCTCCTGTCAAAGTCGAGGGTCGAGGCCCTGCTGGCCAAGGTGGCCGCGTAGGCTCACGATCGGAATTCCTGTCGGCCCTGGGCCCCGCAGCCCGGGATTCCCGGTTCTGGGGATCCAGCAGGTCGTCCAACGGGTTGCCGGCCCGGTCGACCACGGGGTGAAAGTAGGTGGCCGTGGTCTGCAGCGAGGAATGGCCGAGCAGCTCCCCCAGCGACAATTAGACCTCGCCACGACATCGGCTACGTCCAGCAGTCGCCCGAGGAGATGGAGGTCCTTTTCCATTTCCTCGCCGAGCGCTACGAGAAGAAGACCGTCGTCATCACCTCCAACCTGGTCTTCTCCCAGTGGGACCAGATCTTCAAAAATCCCATGACCACGATGGCCGCCATCGACCGCCTTGTTCACCACGCCACGATCCTCGAGTTTACCGGCGAGAGCATCCGCGCCAACGCCGCCAAGAAGCGCCAGAGCTGAACGAAGCAGAGGAATAATGGGTTGGACCGTCGGCAGCAGGACAATCAATGTTCGGCAGATTCGATGTTAAACCGGCTCCTAGTATCGTCTCTATTAGCACTGAGCGTCTTGGCAGTCGGGTGTGTCTCAAGGCAGACCTTCGTTAGGAGTAACATCGAATGCTACGTTTACGATGCCGACACGCGCGCGCCAATCCCCGGCGCTGCGGTATTCATGCTGTACAAGGGTCGCCGCGGCGAAACGGTGGAACGCGGCCCGTTTCTCGCCGATGGCGACGGTCTGGCGCATGTTGTGGTCGATGAATTTGAGCTGAAGGGACCGATCGGCTCGAGGGGCATAGAAGAGTATTATAAGCGCTCCATAGAATCTCGGGCTCGTGGCTACGTGACGGCGACGATTCGGGAACACCTCATGCATTTTGACACAAAGAATATCGATTCGCTCCTGGGCGGGCACAGCTTGGAGGAAAAGGGGCCTTACTTCTGGTACCTCCAAAAGGACGTACCGATACAATCGTCGGACCCGACGCCCACGGCTCTCACGCCTCCTACGAGGCAATAGTCGCACCATCCATAGGCACGGGTCGGGCTGGCTCCTGCGGTAAGCTTAATCGCTCCTGTCTCGGCATCGGCCAAGGCAACCGTCCGGCAACCCTCTCCATAACTAAAAACCAGCGATCCGCTGTCTAACAGTTGGGGACCACCTCAAATGGACCCAGAACATTTGGATTTGGGGGGAATTTCTAGTCTTGCTTACCAACAAGAAAAAGCGAGCGATCCACGATTTCATTGCGGGCACCGTGGTGGTGATCAACAATCCTAACCAATCAACGGATCCGACGCTTCCGCCCGTCTTGTCTCCTGCTGGGCAGGATCCAAGCCGAGCTTAGGCGCGGATCAATTCAACGTTAGGGATGTCGAGGAGCGCCGGGAAATGGTGGTTGCAATAGGACACAAAAAGGCTCTTTTTGTGACATGCCTCCATCAACAATTCTTCGCGCTCGCGTCGACGCTACTCGCAAACGGCGCGCCGAATCAGTCCTCCGCAAGCTGGGCGTAACGCCTGCGCAAGCGATCAATATGCTTTACGCTCAGATCGAGCTACGCAAGGGACTCCCGTTCATGGTAACTGAGCGGGAGAATGCGGAGTTGCTTCCTTCAGATGAACATTACGGTTCGGTTATGCGCCGAAACGACGAATGAGTCCGACTCCTGGAGAGTTTTTTCTCGTGGATCTAGGGATGGTCGCCAAGGTGCGGCCCATGGTTGTCGTTTCTCGTCACGATCCGGACGCACCCCGAGCTCTTAGCTTATGCGTCCCGTTTACAACAATGAATCGGGGTTCGAAGTACGAGGTGGCTATAGGTGCAAGCTCGTTTCTTCGCGAGTCCTCTTGGGCAAACGTTCAGGGAACCATGGCGGTCGGAGACGAGAAGCTGCTTCGTCGCGTTGGCAAACTCACTGCAATGCAGTATTCGGAAGTTAAGACGGCACTTCGCTACGCGCTCGATCTATGAACGTGACCGGCGCACATCCGAGTTTCGCAACGAATTCGACATACATCCCTAACCAATCATCGGATCCGAAGTTTTCCTCAGGCACGCCTCGTGCGGGGCACGAGCCGCGCCATCGTTAACGCGGATCATATCAACGTTTGGCTGCTTCACCGCATCACACACTATGCAAATCAAGCTCGCAAGCATCACGGTGGACGAACAAGAGAGGGCCCTCAGCTTCTACACGACTATTTTGGGCTTCACCAAGAAGACAGACGTCTCAATGGGCACATTTCGGTGGTTGACCGTGTGCTCGCCTGAAGGAGTGGAGGGTGTCGAGTTGGTGCTGGAGCCGATCGGGTTTCCGCCGACTAGGGAGTGTTTGCAAACCTCATGGAACCCCAAAAGCGATGATGAGTCGAAGTATGCACCATGTTGCTTACAGATCGATTGGAGTTACCGGAGCCGCTTTGGGAGCGGCT
>Ga0302325_10026724_pt1 | contig 11985 bp, 10 predicted proteins | sample Palsa_T0_2_FD_201948 | JGI IMG/M metagenome (GOLD analysis project Ga0302325, IMG submission 201948) | Peat permafrost microbial communities from Stordalen Mire near Abisko, Sweden - Palsa_T0_2 | ecosystem: Environmental > Terrestrial > Soil > Palsa > Peat permafrost | place: Sweden: Abisko... | reverse complement strand
CTTGCCGAATTTCGGATGGATTTTACTCGGTCGACATGAAGCGAATCGAACGCTGCGACTAGCGCGACTTTACAAGTTATTTCCACCGAAACGCGCGTAACACACGTTTATTGCAGAGGTTTGAGGGGGGTTGGAAACGTATGACCTAAGCGGAGAGATATCGCCGCAGATTCAGCGCGTCAAACAGCTTCTGCTGATCAGGACTGAGCGTGGAGTGGCTGGCTGCCACGCGCGGGGCCTTTTCTCCAGGCCGCCGCGGATAGATCACCATGGTTTCGCGGATGCCGCCGAGCAGGTCGTACATTTTCGGCATGCTCAGGTCGATGCCCTTGTGGTGCAACGTCCGCTGGAGCAGCGACGTGAGCGTCAGCGCCAGCACACAGGTGAAGGCATGCACGCGGATCTTGCTGTCGGTCCAGTGGAACATGGGTGACCAGCCCAGATAGTGCGGGTGCTTCATGTCCCGGAAGGCATGCTCGATGTGGAACTGCGAACGGTACGCCAGCACGATCTGCGTGTTGGTCCAGTTGTCGTTGTCGGTGAAGAGGATTGTCTTGCCCAAGTGTTTGCGCATGAAACGGCCCAGGGCGGCCGTGTCGGTGCGATAGCCGAGTGCGGGCAGGCCGCCTTCCTCGCTCACCTGACAGAGGAACAGGCCTTTCATCCATTGCCGGGAAAGGGCCTGCTGCACCTGGTGTTTCACCGATGCCACGGTGGGCGCCTTGCCGCCGCGCACGCGTCCTTCCCGGCGGCGGCGGAGCACCGACTGGATTTCCCTCAGGCGCTGGCGGGTCTTGTTCAGGTTGCTGGTCAGGCCCTGGAGTTGCCCCTGGAAGAGGTTTTCGTTGTAGGTCACGACGACTCTGCGCTGGTGGCCGAAGACCTCCTTGCGCGTGCGATATGCCAGCACGCCCTTCAGCCGTTCGCCGGGCAGGGGTTGGTACTTGCTCAGCGGGACCTCCAGCAGGTCCTGGTGCTGCGTGGGCACCAGAGAGCCGACAAAGTGGAAAGCCGAGTCTTCGATCGTCGCAAACGCCTCGGCCGAGTTATTGCCCTTGTCGTAGATCAGCGTGATGTGCTCACAGCCGCGCGCCAGGTCCGCGTAGCGCGTTCGCAGTTCTTCCGAGACCGTCTGGAAGATGGTGACATCGGTGATGTTGCCCTCGTAAACCTTGTGGAACAGGGGAACGTGGAAGTCGGTGCTGACCAGCATGCCCAGGCTGACCTGCCGCAGGTCGCCGCGTTTCTGCTTGTTGTGGCCGCGCTGCGGCAGCGTCGCGGGGCTGGTGGTCTTGATGTAGGTGAAGAAGTTGGTGCCATCATACGCAAGCGTCCGCAGCGACAGGCTGAACTGCTCGACAAGCCGCGCCGAGAGCTCTTTCTCGATTCGCCGGATGTCCTGCTCGCCAACCGCGTCCATGTGGTTCCAGAAGGCTTGGCTGGAGAGTTGGGATTCCTTGGCCGGCAGCAGGCGGGCCAGGGCAGTCTGCCGGTGCCCGTCGGCCAGCTGCGTCTTGCTGGTGGGATGCACGGCGCGGTTGATGGCGGCCAGCAGCAGGTACTGTCCGGTGGACAGGCCCTGGCGGCGCTTGGGGAGGATGCGATCGATGAGGTCCACCAGGCCGACGGAGTGGGCCAGGCCCCAAAGGGCGGCGACGTCGCCAAAACTGGCGATGTCCACAGACTGGGGCGAAGGAGGCGTCCGGACTGCCTGCGTGGCGTCCAGGATACGGTCCAACGAGCCGAGATAGACGGTACGGACGATCGTGGGCTTGCCGTTGACGCGGCGGCATTCGCGGGCGTAATAGTAGGTGCGTCCCTTGATGACTTTGGCGGTCAGGCTGGCCATGTCGTCGCTCCATCCGTGGAACTGATTAGGTCATACCGTTCGACGCCACCATGTCAATAGAGAATTCGTATCGGGGCTGAAATCCACGAAAAATAAGGCAAATAATCACAGATTAAGGAGGGCGGCGGCTGGTGATCGCGATCAAATAAGTTAGGACATACAAATCGGGATCGATCCAGTGTTCGATGCAAAGACTTGGTTGTGTTTTGTCGCTGTTCTGTCATTCCCCCTCGGATCAAGGTAAGGAGATCATTTGAGCCACAAGTTGTCTACAGGTTCGTTCGTTTTAGGTAGAGACGTTTCCGTGACCTCATCTGCAAGCTGGAATAATACGCCATTCATTCCCAAGACCATCGTCGCCGGTCCTGCGGTTGCCGGATGGTCAACCACAATAATTTGTTGCCCCCGCTTGGCCAGCGCTAGCCAGTCCGACGGGCACCGCTGAAACTGTTCCTCGGTGATGCGTCGGGGCGTGGGAGCGCTTGAATTGTGCCGGACGACAACTTTTGTCGTCGGTGATTTAGCTTCCTCAGCCATGCGACACCCATCAGGTTATGCTGGTCGAGCTCCAACGCACTTCAACAAGTAGTCCGTCAACGCTAGCCGCAATTTTGTATCACGGCACGCAATTGCTGGTCCGTGCGAGAACAAGTTCTCCACAAAGCGTCCACAAACTCGTAAAATACTTCTCCCGACTTGTGCACTGCACCTTCCTTGGCACACAACCTATTGTACCGCACTAATAGCTAACACGACGTGCCGCCCATGTCAATCGCTTATTAGCAAGCTCAGCAACAGAATGATCGGCGGTGACCGGGACCGGAATGATTTCGAGTTCGGAACGCCGGCTTGATCGAAGATTGAGGCGTCACCATTCGGATTTTTATTTAAATCCCCGCCGCCTCTGCCGGCTGTACCGGCTCAGTGCGTCTTCGATGATCGGAAACGCATCCTTCGACGACTGAATCTGATCGACTTCGACAGCCTTGCCTTCGAGCTGCTTATAGTCCTGGAAAAATCGCCGCAGCATCGTCAGGCGGTGCGGGGGCATCTCCTCGGCTTCGCGGTAGCTGTTGAATTCGGGATCTTCGGTGGCGACGGCGATGATTTTGTGGTCTTTCTTGCCGCCGTCGATCATCGTCATGAGGCCAATCGTGCGGGCGTGAATCATCGTCAGCGGAACGACGGTTTCCTGGCAGAGCACCAGCACGTCGAGCGGATCGTCATCCTCCGCCAGCGTCTGCGGGATAAAGCCGTAGTTGGCCGGGTAATAGACCGCAGAGTATAGGACGCGATCGAGCTTGATCAGACCGCTGGTTTTGTCCAGCTCGTATTTGACGCTGGAGCCGAAGGGGATCTCGATAATCGTGTTGAACACCTGCGGAATCATTTCGCCGGGAGTCACGTCGTGCCAGGGATGGATCATGAAAAAGCTCTCGTAGGTCGCCTGATCGGTTCATCGGATTATATAGGGGGGGTGGGTGAACGGAAGAGTTCCATCGAGAGTCACGCGGCGGGGGAGTGTTTCCTGAGATATGAACGGGCCTTTGACTGCAACAGAGACAGCAGATCCCCTACGACCACATAGTTTTCCAATTCCTCTCGCTCATCATCCGAAAGTGTCCCTTCGATGGACTTGTCCGCCAGATGGGCCATCCGCGCATGGTCGGCTTCGGAGTAATTGATTTGCAGAAGTCTGTGGGCCACCTCGGGCGACATACCTCATATTTTAGCATCTCTAGCCGTTATCACCAGCATTTTTGTACGCGTCGGTAGCGGGGTAGCGGGTCAGTTTGAAATTCAAACCGACTCACTACCTACGCGTCATTCTCGCGCAGCGCCCGCCTTTGCCACTTTCTGCCGCCATTGCGCAAGCCACAGGCCGAACTCGTAGAGGATCATCAGCGGGATCAGCAGCGAAAGCATGCTCGATACAATTTCCCCCGGCGCCAGCACGGCTGATGCGCATGCCATGACGAAATAAACCACGCGCCGCTGCTTTTTCAAAAACGAGATCTCCACCACGCCGAGGCTGACCAGCGCAAGCACCACCAGCGGAAGCTGAAACGCCAGCCCGAACGTGAGCATGAACGTGAGCACCAGATCGATGTAATCCGACAGCGTGATCATCGGCGTCAGCAGGCTGTCGGAACCTATCAGCAAAACGTGCATTTCCCCGCCGTAGTAGGCCTTGACTCGACTCTCCACCGTGTTGACCCACATCTCCCCCTCGCTTGGCTGAGCGGGGTCACCCTGCAATACCGGCACGTGCAGCGGCGCATACTTCCCCGGCGGGACCAGATCCCCGCGCGGAAGCCGGCTCGGCAGCGGCAAACCGCCGGCGAACGACAGGAAAAACGAAATCGACATCGGCAGCACAACCACATACACGAACACCATCCCGGTGATCAGCAGCGTGATCGACAGCGGGATGTAGCGCGTGACCATTTGCCGTTCGTTCGGATAGAGCCCGGCGGCGACGAACTGCCAGATCTGATAGACCAGCCAGGGTGCGGCCAGGACCGCTGCGCTGATCATCCAGATCTTGAGGTAGACCATGAACCCCTCGGTGATCTGGCTGTAGTACATCGCCGGATTGAGGCGATGCTTGACGAGCTGCGAAATGTACGGAGCAGTGAAGAAGACCATCACCCGTTCGGTGAACGTCACGCAGACCACCACCGCGATGGCAAATCCGAGCAAGCCGATGATCAGCCGCCAGCGCAGGTCCTCCAGGTGCTCGCCGATCGTCATCCGAAACGAATCCGGATCGTGCGGGATACTCGGCTTCACGCTCTTTTTTGACGGCTGCGTCGCAGTGGTCATGCCAAACGTATTGTAGGGGAGGAGGGCGGTGGCCAGAAGCGGGGAAGAAAGCCACGAAAGCGCGGAGGCACGAAGGGGGGACAGAGCGAGACGGCGTCGCAGGCTCGCCGACAGTTGGTGAGTTGCCGGCTTGCCCCTTCGCGGAAGCTAAATGAACCACCCGAACTTACGCTGCCAAAAGCGGATCAAACTCGACGGCCACGCGGTATCCCATGCTGCTGGTATCGCAGCGAATCACGCGGCCAACCGCGTCCCACTCCCGAAGTTCGCCTTGCTTGGGAAAATAGACCGCAAGGCGCTCCCCGCGATCGAGCGGGGTTTGGCTGATGGCGGAAAGCCCGCCGAAGGAGAGATCGCGCAGGGCCAGGGTGAAGCGCGGGAATCGATGCGCGATGACGCTGTGATCGACGCGCCGTCCCTCGACCTCGGCATGACATTCCTTGCGCGGAAACACCCGGCGGTTGTCCTGATCGTCCGCGGGACCGATTCGGGCAGGCATCTTCAGTAGTGCAACCATCTCTGACTCCATGCTCGTTAAGCAGCGGACAGGCCATGCGTTCCGTCGCACATGCCTTGACCGCGCATTGCATCCATCGGCGATACACGCCGCAGGGTTTACCCGCTTTAGCTGCTTGCGGTAAGCAAACGCTTCGCAGGGCTGACGCAGACAGTATCAGCCGAGCGCGGCCGTGGTTATCGGACGCTGCGGGAGGGGTGAGTGGAACAAAGAGCAATTCGTTGTTGGGGCGCGGATGACACACGCCGGGCAATGAATAAGGGTGACATTGGATTCAGAGTGCCGAGAGCTGCTTGAAGGCGGACTTTTTGCCGCTTTTGAAGTCCCGGCGCGCGGCGCGCAGATCGCGCTTGGCGTTTTCGTCCAGGTCAAGGCCCAGCGCCTCGCAGATCTCGCGAAATTGCGCCCACGAGATGATCACTTCGCAAGGATTGCCGCGCTCGTCCACAACGATCTTCTTGCGAACTGCGTTCATGCCCGAATCATACCATCAGCAGCCCGTGGCGGAAGTATTTCGCGCCGCGGTATCGGGCCGCGCCTGCCGCTGGCAGCCCGTAGTTAAAGTCCCGCGAGTCGATGCGCCGCCTCATTGGGCTGAATGGGATGCGGGGGGTGAATTCATTCGCGATTCACCTGCTCCCCACCGATAAACCGAACGATCTGCTCGCGCAAGCCGGTTGAGAAGATCGGCCAGACGTGAATGGGGACGCTGCAGACCGCGTTGGAGCCGGTCGGGATTTCCCAGCGGGTGTTGCGCGGCGGCACGATGATCGTGTCGAGGGGGTTCGAGACGACCAGCGTCGGGATATTCCATGGCTGCACTTTCAGTCTGCGGAGTAGCTCGCTGTTGGGGCGCAGTTGGCGAACGCCGGGCATTGGCAGCAGCCAGGCGAGAATGGAGCCGCCGTGGGGGGCATTGAGCAAGGCGGCCCGCCGCACCGGCAGATCGGGGGCGAGCAGGCAGGCGGTACGCACGACCAGGCCGCCCATGCTGTAACCGATCAGGTTGACGGGTTCCCCGATCGCGCGGATGCGGTCGATCAATGTGGCCGCGAGCGATTCAAGTGTCGGCGTTCCGCTGGAATCGTAAGGAAAGATTTCGGCCGGGCCGACACGGTCGGCCAGCGCAGCTCGCAATGGTTCAAAGCGCCAAGGGCGGCCCCAGATGCCGTCGAGGATGAGGGAGTGGGTGGGCACGGTGATTGGTCTGACGGGCGACGGAATAACTTCCTACTATACCGTTGTAATCGTCAAGTAAGTCCCGGGCCGGCGCTGAGTTCTCCGACTGGTCGGCAACCCCGCATCGTGGGGCCAGAAAGGGGTCGGGACGCCAATCACAATTCATGAATCATGAACCGGCCTCGTTCGGAGTTGCGGACAGCCGCCGATGGCGAACGGTCATGCGGGGATGAGCGCCGTGTCCCGCCCAAGCTACGGCCGGGCCACGGTGATCGTTCCCACGGACGCGGCAGAAGAAGTTACCCCGTTGGGATCGGTGATCTGCATGACCAGATAATAAATGCCGTTGGGGAGATCCGCCGGAAGCGTCTTGAGCGTAATCCTAAACGTCGCATGTTTGTGAGCTTTGAGCTTCACGCTCTTCCTGCTGCTCACGAGGGGAATCGCGCTCGCGTCGAGACTCGCGCCAGTGGAGAGATACAGAACTCCGGCGGTTACTCCTTTAACTGTCTCAGCGGCCGTGTTGGTGAGCGTGACCGTCTGATGCAGGCTGATCGACCTCCCGGTAATCACCGACGCTGGCAGCTTTCCGCTCAAGGCAGGTGCGAGAGTGCTGACGCTTGAGGTCGTGGCGACGGCCGACGACGAACTTGTTGCGGCGGTCTGGAAGTTCAGGTACGTGCTCGGCGACCCGGGCTTGGTTCCACTGAGAACGCGCAGGTTCCAGACGAAGGTGTCGCCCGCGGTCAGCGTTGCGGAAGAGGGAAGGGTGAAGCTGTCGGAGCTTGCGCCGGCAATCTGAAAGCTGGTGAACTGTTTCGACGTGCTGTCATACAGATTGAGCTGATAGCCAGTGATGCCGCCCGCAGTTACCGGCGTCCAGGTAAATGTCGGTGTCAGCGACGTGACGACCGATTCCGTAGTTGTGCTGGTTCCCGGCCCGATCACCAGTGGCGTCGGGAGCGCCGGCGCGACGAACGTCTGGAAGTTGAAGTTGGCGCTCTCGGGTCCGGTGGTGCCGGAACTCACGACGCGCAGATTCCAGACGAAGCTGTCACCTGGGGTGAGCGGTGCTGAGGTTGGAAGGGTGAAGCTGGCCGTGCTGACCCCGGCGATCTGATAGCTGGCGAACTTTTTCAACGTGCTGTCATACAAATTGAGCTGATAGCCGGTGATTCCAGCCGTGGCGGTGACGGGGGTCCAGGTGAACGTCGGGGTCAGCGATGTGACCATCGGTCCGGGGGTAGAGGTGTTTCCCGGAGTGAGAATCGTTGGCGTGGGCAGCGTCGCCGCGGCGAATGTGAAATGGTCGGCGGCTGTGGCAACCGAGCTCCCCTTGCTCCCGCCAACGACGATGTTGATCGTTGCCGCGGATTCCGCCGGCGATACCGCCGTAATCGACGTAGCGGAGTTGACGCGAAACGACGCGGCAGCGGTGCTGCCGAACAGGACAGAGGAGACTCCGCTAAAATTTGTGCCGGTGATCGTGACGGACGTTCCGCCCCCGGTCGAACCGGTTGCGGGGCTTACGCCGGTGATTTGAGGCGGGGAAGTGGTCGGCGTCGTCTGGAAGTTGAAGTACGCGCTCTCGGGTCCGGTGGTGCCCGAACTGACGACCCGCAGGTTCCAGACGAAGCTGTCCCCTGGAGTCAACGGTGCCGAGGTTGGGATGGTGAAGCTGGCGGTGCTGACGCCGGTGATCTGATAGCTGGCGAACTTTTTCAACGTGCTGTCATACAAATTGAGCTGATAGCCGGTGATTCCAGCCGTGACGGTGACGGGGGTCCAGGTGAATGTAGGTGTCAGCGATGTGACCAAAGGCCCGGGGGCAGCGGTGGTTCCCGGAGTGAGAATCGTTGGCGTGGGCAGCATCGCCGCGGCGAATGTGAACGAGAGATTTGCGCTGGGCGGCCCGCTCTGCGTTCCGCTCAAGCCGCGGACATTCCACACATAACTATCGCCCGCAATCAGCACGCCCGCTGCCAACGGATAGCTGGTGACGCTGGCTCCAACGGTATAGGAGGCAGTCGTGCTCGTCGTGTTGTTGTGCAGGTTGATCTGGTATCCCGTGACGCCGGCTACCCCACTCCATGTAAAGGTTGGTGTATCGGTTGTGAGCACCGGAACCGGGGTTGACGTGCTTCCCGGCCCGATGGCTACCGGCGCGGCCAGCGTGGTCGTCACCGCGTCTACAGTCACGGTCACAAGGTCCATGATGGACAGACCCTGCGCATCCGTGGCTGCACATTCAAACAGATAGGTGCCGGGGGTGGTGAACGTGGCAACGGTGTTCTTGGAAGCGTTGGTTCCGTTAGTGCTGTAGGTCACCGGACCGGGAATCGAGCCGACAGTCGCCCAGGTATAGGTGAGGTTCGATTCGCCGCCGTCGTCGGTGGCCAGCGCGCTGAGCGTGGTAGTGTTATTCGTGACCGTCAGAGGCGATGCGCTGGGAGGATCGACATAGACTGGCGGCAGATTGGTGCTCGTTGGCTGGTCGAGCATCACATTGACCGCATGCCCATTGAGAACTTGAGAGGTGGCGAGGTCGGGGTATCCATCGCCGTTAAAATCACCCACGGCCGTCCAGCCCGGATAGACCGACGGGCTGTAGGTAATGGGGGCCTGGAAAGTCCCGTCCCCGTTACCCAGCAACACTGCCACTGAGCCGGGCTCATCGCCATCGGTGCTCTGGAGCGCGCCTCCCGTGTTGATACCGACGTTGGTCACGACCAGATCGATTTTCCCATCGTGGTTCACGTCCACCGGGATCACGTCGCGGGGGTAATTACCGGGATCGAAGCTCTTGGCCGCCTGGAACGTGCCATCGCCGTTACCCAGAAACACGTTGATCGTGTTATCGTAATCCGATTCAATGACATCGAGGTTTCCATCGTTATTGACGTCAGCGACCACGACATCCTCGGGGTTGGAAACCGCGGCGGTGTCGGTGCCATCGGGAAACTGCGGACTGGCGTAGTGACCGCCGAGCGTAAAAGTCCCGTCTCCGTTGCCGAGCAAAATGGTCAATTCCACGTTGGCCGTGTTTCCGCTGGTCCCCTGCCCGTCCGCGATCGCCAGATCGAGCTTGCCATCGTGATTGAAGTCTCCGGTTGTCACCCAGCGGGAATATCCCAGCACTGCCGGGCCGACTATTGCGGACTTGAACGTGCCATCCCCATTACCGAGCAGCACTTCGTAGCGGCCGGTATTGCTTGTTTCGCTGGGAAGCGTGCACGCGATATCGAGCTTGCCATCCCCGTTAAAATCGCCGACGGTCCACCCGCGCGGGTAATAGCCAGGGTACGCGAACGAGGATGAAGTGATGGCCGGCTTGAACGTGCCATCTCCATTTCCCAGCATGACGATTGGCTGGTCGAGATTGGAGCTGATCAGCAGCAAGTCGGGCTTGCCGTCGTTATTGAAGTCGCCGACGAAGACGTCGCCCTGAATGGCCTGGCCGACCGGAATCTGCACCGCCGGTTGGAAAGTGCCGTTGCCGTTGCCCTTGAGGAAATAAACCGAGTTGTCGGCAGTGTGCGTGACGATCAGATCAGCCTTGCCGTCCCCGGTGATATCCGCCGAAACAACGTCGATCGGGGCCGCATTGGGTACGAAGCCGTCCGCCTGCGTCCCGATGTTGTAGCTCACCGGAGCGGTGAGCCCGTATGAAGCACTGAGCAGGCACCGGCTTTCAAGCGTTTCGGCGGTTGCAATTGCCCTGAGAAGGATTCGGCTGCTGCGGTTCTGTTTGGTGCGATTGGTGCTGATCATGTTGTTTGCCCAGTAGGTTAATTTGGTGCTGTATGAACTTCCGATGCCGGCGGGTGATACGCTCTGACCTCAATGGCCGTCGGCGACGCTCCCGAGGTCAGAAATGCGATGGCCCGCATCCCGACCGAAAGGTCCGACACCACCGCAGGCTTGCCTTGGATCTTGAATACGGTTGCGGCGGTGAAGGCCACTGTGACTGACTGGCCCTTGTTGTCGAGAGTCATTGAGTTTGCGTCCACCGCGGTCACCGCGCCGTAGACTTTGTTCTCGCTGGGGTTCTGCCCGGCTGGCCGCGTCGTGGGCGGATTGGTGCGATAGGCCCGGATCTCCGTCGCTGGAGTCCCTTGGTTGAGGAAGGCAATCGCCCTCATTCCAATCACCAAATCTGACGATTTGCCCACGTGCCCGTTGACCTTCACGATGGTGGATTCGTTGAATTCGACGGAAACCGGCTGCGACTGATCCTTGACCTGGAGCGTGATCGTTCCATCGGTTATTTGCGTGATGACGCCGATGACCTTGCCCGTCTCGGCGAGCGGACTGGCGGCGAGCGCGCTGTTTTTAGGCGGTGTGGCGATCACCTTGTAAACACCGGCGCCCCCGCCCATCACCATCATGATGCCGAGAATCGTGGCCAGGGTTTTGATTTTCGCCCAAAAGAGCATATCGACCGCTCTTTCTGAGAGAGCCCAAGTCACGGTTGTCACAGTCGATCCAGCCGACAGCTTCCCTGTAATGGCGGCTACGGCAGCCTTGGTGGTGAGCGCGACAAACGCCGGCGCCGCCATATTCGATCGCTGGGAGCCCGATGCGGCCGCGAGAATATTCTCAGCCGCCGCCCCGCCCTGCCGGGAAAGTCGTTCTCGAAGCATGGTCCTGCCCCGGTTCAGCCGCATCGCCACCGCGCTCACGCCGCAACCGAGCAACGCGGCGGTCTCCTCTTGAGAACGGCCCTCGATGTGATGCAGCAACATCGCTACCCGGTATTTCTCCGGAAGCTCTGCCAACCCGGCATGCAATTTCTCCAGCGACGGCGAGCTCTCATCCGCCGTCGAATGTTCAGATCTCATGCGACCAGCCTCTTTCTCATGACGGCGGCGAATCTGTCTGGCTTCGAGGGCACGCTTTGCCACAAACCACGCCACCTTGTGCAGCCATCCCGCCAGCGACTGGCGCCCGCGCTCTTCGCTCGCCTTCCGCGCGAGAGTCAGGAAAACCGCCTGGGCGGCGTCCTCGGCATCGGATGTATTGCCGAGCACGCTCCTGCACACTCCGACAACCATCGATCCATGGCGATCCACAATCTGCCCGAACGAGGTTTCCTGACGGCTTTCAACGAAATCCCGAAGTAAGTCGCTGTCGCTGCGTTCGATCGCTGACGTTGTGCTCACCGCGCCATCCCTCTGCATGTCCGTCGCCCGCGAGCCGGAATCACATTCGCCCCGAAAAATCCTTTGCCGCCGTGTTAACTGTGTCGACGAAGAAGGCTGGTTCGAGGCTCCCCGCATCTCGAAGAAATCATCAGGCATTTGTCGTCAACCGGTATTTCTTTATACGCAATGTCCACCAACTGATTTTGGAGTCGCCCTCGCGCGCCGCGCAGATCCCGCGAACTGCGACGCGACGTTCTTCCACAAGAAGTGCAGGGATTGGTGAAGACGAAGTGAAAGTGCGTGAGTACACGCACGTGCCAGATTCACGCTGCCCTCTGGGCGGCAGCCAAAATGGATTTTTCAAGCGCGTGGTCGCGCAGGCTCATTTAGTTTTTGACCGCGTCGGAAGCCGCGGAGGAGACTTCTTCCTTGAGCAGCGGAGCGAAGTTGTCGGCCCAATAGTGGTCGAA
>Ga0302325_10026723_pt1 | contig 11985 bp, 9 predicted proteins | sample Palsa_T0_2_FD_201948 | JGI IMG/M metagenome (GOLD analysis project Ga0302325, IMG submission 201948) | Peat permafrost microbial communities from Stordalen Mire near Abisko, Sweden - Palsa_T0_2 | ecosystem: Environmental > Terrestrial > Soil > Palsa > Peat permafrost | place: Sweden: Abisko... | reverse complement strand
TCTCGTCGTGATAGAAGGTCGCCGCCCAGATCGAGGTCGGCAGCACCCGCAGCGTGGTGTTGTAGTCGCGCACCGCGTCGTTGTAGTCGCGCCGGGCGATGGCGATGCGGTTCTCGGTGCCCTCCAGCTCCGACTGCAGGGCCAGGAAGTTCTGGTTCGACTTCAGGTCCGGATAGTTCTCGCTCACCGCCAAGAGGCGGCTGAGCGAGCCGGAGAGGGCGTCCTGGGCCTGCTGGAAGCGCTGGAAGGCGGCCGGATCGCTGAGCTTGGAGGCGTCGATGTTCACCGCGGTGGCCGAGGCGCGTGCCTGGGTGACCTGGGTCAGCACCGTCCGCTCCTGCTGGGCATAGGCCTGGACCGTGGCGACCAGGTTGGGGATCAGGTCGGCGCGGCGCTGGTAGTCGGCCTGCACGTCGGCCCACTTCTCCTTGGCGATCTCCTGCTTGGTGGGAATGTCGTTGATGCCGCAGCCGGCCAGGCTGAGCGGCAGCGCCACGAGCAGCAGCCCGCGGGCAAGGCGTTTGAGAAGCTGGTTCACGTCGCGGCCCCGACTTGAAGCGCCGCGCTTGGCTCCGCGGCTGAGGCTGAATCTAGGCCCGTCGCCGCCTCGCCGCCAGGGCGGCCGCGATTACCGTTCCGCAACACTCACTCCGCGCCTCCCTCCCCATGATGGGGAGGGAGCGTCAGAGCACCCCGCAATCCCCTGGCAGCGCGGCCAGGACCCACTGGCGCAGCTCGTCGAGCGGGCAGCTGCCCATGGGGCCGCTGGCGCAGTCCTTGAAGGTCAGCGGCGTCGACTCCGCCTGGGCGGGCGAGAGCGAGCGCAGCTGGTCCAGCGCCTCCCAGTAGATCACCGGGCGCACATAGTCCTTGCCGCCGTCCGACCACAGCTCGAACGCCAGCGTGGTGGAGGGGGCGGTGAAGTCGGGGTTGTCCGGGAAGGTCCAGGTCAGGCCGAAGACGCCCGCCATCCAGGCCAGGTTGGAGTCGTGGCCGGCCAGCGCCAACAGCTTGGTGTCGGGTCCCGACTGCGGACCCCCGCCCACCGGCTGGCCGGCCAGCGCGGCCAGGACGATCCGGGCCATCGGCGCGCCACGGCGGTCGGCCAGGTAGGCGTCGTCGCGGATCAGGGCGAAGGCGTGCTCGTGGATCGCCATCACGGTGACGATGTCGGCGCGGCTGGCCCGGCCCCAGCCCACCTGGCTCATCGGCATGTTGTCGACGTACTCGAGCAGCAGGTCCTCGGCGAGGCCCGCGGTGGCCGGGAACAGGCTGGCCATGCCGGGCGGCCCCGGCGTCGGCGGCTGCTGGGCGAAGCAGGTTCCGGCGCCGCCGGAGCAGGCGTTGGGCGCGAGGATGGCCTGCAGCCGCGCCATCGCCCCGTCCAGCGGCGCGTCGACCAGCGGATCGTCGGTGATCTCCGCGATCGCCGCCTTCGCCTTGTCCGCGTCGACGGCGCAGGACGGCTGGTCCGTGCCGGTAAAGATCGGGTCGCGCGCCGTGGCGTCGGACCAGCGGGCGTCGAGCGCGCAGCCGGGCGCCAACGCGGCGGCGAAGGCGCGGCCGGAGTCGCGGGTGCGCTCGTCCGCGTTGTCGGCCCAGATCGACACCTGGCCGGCGGCGGGGCAGCCGCTGGCCGGCAACAGGCCGGCGCGTTTGTAGACCGCGGCCACCGTCTGACCGATCAGGAACACGGTCGCCCCGCCGTGCGGCGTCAGCTCGCCGGTCTTGGCCGACCATTCCGGCCAGGGGTCCTGCGCATATTTGGCCAGCACGTCGTTGCCCAGCGTCGGCGGCCGCACCCCATGGCGCTCGACGATCACCACGCGCACCAGCTGCGGCTCGGCCCACGCGGGCCCGGCGATCGCGACGATCGCGGCGATCAGGATTAGCAGACGGTTCATGGCGTTCCCCGCGCGGCGGCGCTAGCCTGCTTAGCCAACGCACGGCGACAGTTCGATGACGACGGCGGCCTGCCCTCAGGTCATCATCACTTCGCGGTCGGCCCGGTCCTCGCCCTCGCCGGGCAGGTCGTCGAACGAGCCGTGGCTGGAGGCGTAGAGCTTGGCGTAGAGGCCGTCTCTGGCCATCAGCGCCTCGTGCGGGCCCTGGTCGACGATCCGGCCCTGCTGCAGCACCACGATCTCGTCGGCGTCGCGCACGGTGGCCAGGCGGTGGGCGATGACCAGGCAGGTGCGGCCGCTCATCAGCACCTTCAGCGCCCGCTGGATCTCCAGCTCGGTGAACGAGTCGATGTTGGCCGTGGCCTCGTCGAGGATCAGGATCTTTGGGTCGATCACCAGCGCCCGGGCGAACGACAGCAGCTGGCGCTGGCCCAGCGAGATGTTGCGCCCGCGCTGGCCGAGCGGGGTGTCGTAGCCCTGCGGCAGGCGCATGATGAAGTCGTGCGCCCTGACCGCCTTGGCCGCCGCCACCACCTGCTCGTGAGTGGCGCTCGACGCATAGCGGATGTTCTCCTCGATGGTGCCAGTGAACAGGAACGGCTCCTGCAGCACCATGCCGATGGTCCGCCCGAGGCTCTCCAGGGTCACGTCGCGGACGTCGTGGCCGCCCACCAGCACGCGCCCCTGGTTCACCTCGTAGAACCGCCGCACCAGCGAGATGATGCTGGTCTTGCCCGAGCCCGTCGGCCCCACCAGCGCCACCACCTGCCGCGGCTTCACCTTCAGCGAGATGTCGCGCAGCACCGGCCGGTCGGGGTCGTAGCCGAAGGTGACGTGCTCGAACTCGATGGTCGGGGTCTCGTCGGGGCTGAGGTCGATGGCGCCCGGCTTGTTGGTGATGCTCACCGGAACGTCGAGCACCTCGAAAATGCGGTAGCCGGCGGCCATGGCGCGCTGCAGGGCGGTGTACTGCATCGACAGCATGCGCACCGGCTCGAAGAACCGCTGCACGAACACCACGTAGGCGACCATGTCGCCGACCTTCAGCTGGGCGTCCAGCACCTGGTTGCCGCCGACAACGATGATGATCGCCATGGCGAAGCCGGTGAGGATCGAGACCGACGGGGCCATGATCCCGGCCAGCGCGGCCGAGTCCACCGAAGCCTTCAGGTTGTCGCGCGCCTTCTCCTCGTAGAGCTCGTAGTTCATCGCCTCGCGGCGCGTCTCCTGCACCGTGCGCACGCCGCTGATGTTCTCGGCCAGCGCCCCGTTGGCGATCGAGGAGGCGTCGCGGGCGCGCCGGAAGGTGATCTTGGAGTAGGGCAGCCAGATCGCCCGGATGCCGATCAGCGCCGGCAGCACCAGCATGGTCAGCAGGCCGAGCTTCCAGTTCATCACCAGCATGAAGCAGACGATGCCGACCAGCACGACGAAGTCGCTGAGCGTCGAGGTGGTGCTCTCCAGGAAGTCCTGCAGCGCGTTCACGTCGCCCTGCAGCCGGCTCATGATCCGCCCGACGTGGGTCTTGTCCATGAACGACAGCGAGATGCTCTGGAAGTGCTCGAACATCGCCCGGCGCACGTCGAAGATCACCTTCTGCGCCAGCCGCGTCGACATCCACTGCGAGAGCAGCGAGGTGACGGTGAAGACGATCACCGAGACGATGAACTCGATCACCACTATGTCGATACGGCGCGGGTCGACGTGCGCGGTGGTGGCCGCGCTCACCGCCTGGCCGATCATCAGCGGCTGCAAGAGCTGGGCGAAGGCGGAGACCACGGTGGCCGCCAGCGCGCCCCACAGGAACCACGGGTGCGGCTTCAGGAAGGCCCCGAAGCGCCGCACGATCCGGGTGTCGAACGACATGAAGATCTCTTCGGCGTCCGAGCTCCCCAGCGTCGCATTGCGCCGGCGAGGCGGTGGCGGCGGGGCCGCCTCGCGATCGAAGGTGAAGTCGCTCATGATCCTTCCCCCGTTTGCGGGGGAAAGCGGCGCGTCATGCGAAGCATGCGTCGCAGATGGGGGTGCGAGCGACTCCCCCCATCGGCCACTCCCTTCGCTGCGCTCAGGTTCGGGCCGCTTTCCCCCCAAGGGGGAAGGGTTAGCCGTTGCCTCGTCGTCAAGGCTCTCATTCCGCCGCCTCCGTCACCCGGCGGTGGATGCGGGCGTCGGCGATGGAGAGGCCCTGCTCGGTGCGGGTCTGCAGCTGGAAGAGGTCGTAGTATTCGCCCCGCTGGGCCAGTAGCTCCTGGTGCGTTCCCCGCTCCACCACGCGGCCCTCCTCCAGCACCAGGATCTCGTCGGCGTGCATCAGCGAGGAGAGCCTGTGAGCGATGATGATCGTGGCCTTGGCCCGCGTCGCCTCGGCCAGCGCGTCGCGCACCCGCTTCTCGGTGACCGCGTCGATGGCGGCGGTGCTATCGTCAAAGATCATGATCCCCGGCCCCGGCACCACGCCGCGGGCGATCGACATCCGCTGCCGCTGACCACCCGAGAGCGCCACGCCGCGCTCGCCCACCCGGGTGCCGTAGGCGTCGGGCAGCGCGGCGATATAGTCGTGCAGCTGGGCGGTCCGGGTGGCGCCGACGATGCGATGGTCCTCGGCCCAGGGGTCGGCGTAGGCGACGTTGTTGGTGACGGTGCTATCGAACAGGAACGCTTCCTGCTGCACCAGGCCGACGTATTCGCGCAACGACGCCAACGTCACGTCGCGGATGTCGACGCCGTCGATGCTGATCGCGCCGCCACTCACGTCGTAGAAGCGCGGGATCAGATTGGCGATGGTCGACTTGCCGCTGCCGGGCGGGCCGACGATGCCCAGCGTCTGGCCCTTGCGCACTGTGAACGAGATGTCGTGCAGGATCGGCTTGCCGGCGTCATAGGCGAAGTCGACGTGCTCGAAGCGCAGCGTCCCCTCGGTGGGCGCCAGATCCTCCGCGCCGGGCTTGTCGGCGATGTCGGGCTTCAGGTCGAGGATCTCGAACAGGCGGCTGCCGCAGGTGGTGGCGCGGGCCGCTGACATCACGATCATGATCACCTGGCGCACCGGCGCCTGCAGGATGTTCAGGTAGAGCACGAAGGCGGCCATGGTGCCGGGCGACATGGTCCCCGCCGCCACCTTGTGTCCGCCCCACCAGAGCACCGCGGCCTGCGACACGTAGAAGGTCAGCGTCGTGGTGCGCACCGCCCGCATGCGCAGCACGATCCGCTCGTACGCCTGGCGCAGCGCCTCGGTGGCGGCGCCGTCGAACTTGGCCAGCTCGAAGTTGCGGGCGGCGAAGGCGCGCACCACGCGGATGCCCTGCAGGTTCTCCTCCATGGTCAGGGTCAGCACGCTCATCAGCGTCTGCACCTTCATCCAGGCCACCCGCAGCAGGTAGCCGACCCTGGCCAGGCTGAAGACGCAGATCGGCACGAAGGCCAGCGCCAGCAGCGCCATCACCGGGTCGGCCATGAACATCAGCACGGTGGCGACGCCCAGCAGGAGCACCAGGGTCAGCGCCATCATCATCCCGTTCTGGATGAACATGCGGGTGCCCTCGAGGTCGATCATGCCCCGGGTGATCAGGTCGCCGGAGTGGATCTTGTCGTGGAAGCCGAACGACAGCCGCTGCAGCTGGCGGAAGTAGTCGAGGCGCAGGTGGTAGGCGACCTTTTGGCTGACATACTCGGCCTGGTAGCCGGAGAGGCCGGTGAGGATCCCCTGCACGCAGCTGACGGCCAACACGACGGCGGCGCTGATCCACAACGCATGCTCGGACGCCGCCAGCAGCGCCGCCTGGTGGGCGCCGTCCATGTGCACGGCCTTACCCGCCGCGACCGCGGCCAGCAGGTCGCGCACCTGGTTGATCGCCTGGCCGAAGATGCTGGGCACGGCCAGGCTCGCCACCGCGCTGCCCAGCGAGCAGAGGATCGCCAGGATCACCTGCACCGGGTCGACCTTCAGCCCCATCACGACGATGCGGCGCAGGATGTGCGGCATCGCCTTCACGTCGATCTGCGGCGCCGGCTCGGCTGCAAGACGCGCGTCTACGCTGGGCGGCCCGCCCGGCGCCGCGCCTCGGGAATCAGACATCGAAATTTCCGTCTTCGGTAATGCAAACCATATTGGGGCCTCGCCTCGCCGAACGCAAACCTGTGGGCGCCGCTGCTGACACAGATCGCCACGTTGCCGTGGCAGGATCAGCCCTCGCAGGGAGCTTCCGATGACCCGTCTGTTCGCCGTGATCCGGACCCGGGGTCCGAAGTGGGACTGGGGCCGCGCGCTGCGCGAGCAGGCTCTCTGGCATGAGCACGCGGTCTATGTGGACGGCCTGGAGGAAGCCGGCCTCCTTCAGCTGGCCGGTCCGCTGGACGGGACCGACGACGTGCTGCTGATCTGCCGCGGCGAGAGCGCCGAAGTGATCGAAGCGCGCCTGGCCGAAGACCCGTGGACGCCGGCGGACATGCTCCACACCACGCGGATCATGCCGTGGAACATGCTGGTCGGACGCCACCTACTCGACGCGCCCGCCGCGGCGTCGGTCAGCTGACGGCCGGCGACTCCTTGCGGGCGGCCTGTGCGGCGAGGAAGTCGGCCATCATCCGCTTGGGCTCGTCGGTGCGGTAGGCGTGGGCGAAGGCCTCGATCCCGGCTTCGATGGCAGCGGCGGGGGGCAGGGATTCCCAGGCCCGGATCAGCGCCTTCTGCTGGCGGATGGCGGTGGGCCCGCAGGCCAGGATGTCGGCGAGGCGGGTCTCCAGCGCGGCGTCCAGGTCGCCCGGCGCCACGACCTCCTCCACCAGCCCCCAGGTCAGCGCTTGGTCGGCGCCGAGGGTCTCGCCGGTGTATAGCAGCCGGCGGGTGCGGCCCCAGCCGATCAGCTGCGGCAGCAGCGCCGCCTCGACCACCGAGGGGATGCCCAGCCGCACCTCCGGCATGCCGAACACCGCCGCGCTCGAGGCCACGCGGAAATCGCACGAGGCTGCCAGCTCCAGCCCCGCGCCGAAGCAGAAGCCGTGCACGCGGGCGATCACCGGCACGGGCGCGGCCCGCACCGCCGCGCAGGCCGCGTGCACCTGGCCAATGAAGCCGCGGGCCGCGTCCGGGCCGTCGATGGCCTCCATCTCGCGGATGTCCGCCCCACCGGTGAAGGCCCGCTCGCCCGCGCCGGTGACCACGATCGCCCGCAGCTCCGCGTCCTCGCCCAGCCGCCCGATCGCCGCCACGAACTCAGCCAGCAGGTCCCGCCCCAGCGCGTTCAACTTGGCGGCGTTGTCGATCGTGACGGTGGCGATGCGGCCGGCGGGCCGGCCCTCCAGACGAACATCGATGCGCGGGGCGGTGGCGGTTGTCATCGGCGCGTTCTATCTGTCCGGGCGTGGGTTCGCCAAATGGACCCTTCCGGGAGACGACGATCATGATCGGCTACGCCACCATCGGCAGCAACGACCTGCAAAAATCCAAGGGTTTCTACGACACCGTGCTCGCGCCGCTCGGCGGCAAGCGCGCCTTCGCCAGCGACCGCATGCAGGGCTACGCCGGCGCCGGTGGCGCGATGTTGATGGTCTGCACGCCGTACGACGGCGAGAAGGCCGTCCCCGGCAATGGACCCATGGTCGCGCTCGCCGCGCCGTCGCCGGACGTGATCCAGCAGGTCCACGCCCTGGCCCTGGCCAACGGCGCCAGCGACGAAGGCGCGCCTGGAGAGCGCATGCCCGGCTTCTACGGCGCCTACTTCCGCGACCTCGACGGCAACAAGGTGTGCGTGTTCAAGATGGGCTAGCGGCGGCGTGACGACGCGACCCGATCTGCCCGAACTCCTCGCGGACCGGATCGCGGTGTCGGCTGCAACGCGTAGGCCTCTCGTCGTCGGGCTGACGGGGCCGCAGGGCTCGGGCAAATCCACCATCGCCGCCGCGCTGCCGGCGCTTCTGAAGGCGCGCGGGCTCAAGGCGGCCGTCCTGGGGCTCGACGATCTCTACCTGCCGAAGTCTGACCGCCTGCGGCTCGCGGCGGAGGTCCACCCGTTGCTGGCCACCCGCGGCGTGCCCGGCACGCACGACATCGCCCTCGGACTGGACGTGCTTGAGAACCTGAAGCAAGGCGCGCCGACGCCCATCCCGAGCTTCGACAAGGCGGCAGACGATCGTCGCCCAGCGTCCGCATGGAGCACCGTCCCCGGGCTCGTCGACGTGATCGTGTTCGAGGGCTGGTGCGTGGGCGCTCGGCCGCAACCGCCGGCCGACCTCTTCCGGCCGGTCAACGACCTGGAGCGCGACCGCGATCCCGACGGCCGCTGGCGCCGTTACGCCAACGCCGCGCTCGCCGGCGGCTACCAGCGCCTCTTCAGCCCCATCGGCCTGCAGATCCTGCTGCTGGCGCCCAGTTTCGAGGTCGTGCTGGGCTGGCGCCTGCAGCAGGAACACGCGTTGCGCGAGCGCACCGGCGCCGGCCAGAGCGACGCGCAGATCGCCGTCTTCATCCAGCACTACGAACGCCTCACCCGCCACATCGCCGCCGAAATGCCGCCGCGGGCGGACGTCGTGGTGCGGCTGGGCGAAGGTCGTGAGGTGCTGGAAATTAGGCCCCCAGACGTCCCTTCCCAGCCCGCTCATCCCGGCGTTCGCCGGGATGAGCGGGGGTGAGGGGAAGTCCTACTCCACGATCGACGAATAGATGATGCTCTTCAGCTGGCCGCGGAAGTTGAAGGCGCCTGACGGCATCAGCTGGGTCATGAACACCACCGTCAGGTCCTCGCCTGCGTCGACCCAGAAGATGGTCGAGGCGGCGCCGCCCCAATAGTAGTCGCCGGCGGCGATGGAGCCGGACTTCACCGTGTCGAGCGTGGTGGCGAAGCCGAGGCCGAAGCCGACGCCCTCGTTGGCGGTCTCGGAGAAGCCGCCGACCGCCATCTGGGTGAGATCCTGGCCGCCCTTCAGGTGGTTCTCGTGCATCAGCGCGATGGTGCGCGGCCCCAGCACCCGTTCCCCGTCCAGCTCGCCGCCCCGCCGCAGCATCTCGCAGAAGCGCAGGTAGTCCTCGGTGCTGCCGGTCAGGCCCCCGCCGCCGGAGAAGAAGGTGGGCTCGGCGAGGTAGTCGCTGGCGGCGGGATCGTCGATGAGCTGCAGCGTCTTGTCGGCGGCGCGCCGGTAGTTGGCGCAGAACCGGTCCGCATTGCCCGGCGCCACCACGAAGCCGGTGTCCTTCATCCCCAGCGGTTCGAAGAGGTGCTCGGCCAGGTACTTGTCGAACCGCTGGCCGGAGATCTTCTCCACCAGGGCGCCGCAAACGTCGGTGGAGAGCGAGTACATCCAGCGCTCGCCCGGCTGGTAGCGCAGCGGGACCTTGGCGAGCTTGTCCATGAAGTCCATCAGGGTCTCGCCCTTGCCCCGCCGCACGCCGGCAGCGTCGTAGGCGGCATCCACCGGGTGGCCGCTGTCGGGGGCGCCCAGCGCCGCCAGCTGCGAGCCGTAGGTCAGGCCGCCGGTATGGGAGAGCATGTGGCGCATGCTCACCGGCTGCTTGGGGTCCTCGAGCTGCATCGACTCGCCGCGCCCGGAGACCCACACCTTGTGGTCCTTCCAGGCGGGGAAGAAGCGGCTCACCGGATCGTTGAGCTGGAAATAGCCGCGCTCGTAGAGCTGCATCAGGGCTGCCGAGGTGATCGGCTTGGTCATCGAGTAGATGCGAAAGATGGCGTCGTCCGCCATCGCCTTGCCACGCTCGCGATCCATCTGGCCGAACGAGCGGAAGTAGGCCAAATGGCCGTGACGGGCGACCGCCACCTGGCAACCGGCGATCTTTCCCGGACCGACGTAGTTGCGTTCGAGGTGCTCTGAAATGCGTTCGAGACGAGCGGTGGATAGACCGGTGTGCTTGGGCGCCAGTTCCATGATCAAATTTCCTTCGCTGGCCGGTATCGCGGCCTTGCTGCATCTTCGGCCCGGGCGGGAGCGCCGGCAAGCGGCGGTTGCGGCTGGGCGGCGGCTGGCCGTGGCGCTGGGCTCGGCGCTGCTGCTGGGCGCGGCCGCCGAGCCCGCCGACATCTTCCGCTGCGAGCTGCCCTCGCCGCCGGGCGCGGCCAACCACGGCGCGGCGATCGCCGAGCTGCCGTCCGGCGCGCTGCTGGCCTGCTGGTTCTCCGGCGCCCACGAGGAGGACCGCAGCGTGCGCATCCTCTGTTCGCGCGGCGACGGCGACGGCGCGCGCTGGTCAGAGCCCTGGACGGCGGTTGAGCCCGGCGACCAGGCCATCGGCGCCGGCGCGCCCGACAAGAGCCTCGGCAACGTCACCCTCACCGTCACCCCCGATGGCCATGTCTGGATGATCCACGGGGTGATCCAGAGCCGCGTCTGGCCGGTGGTGGGCGAGGTGTGCCGCAACTGGATCTGCGGGCGCATCGACGCGCGGGTCTCCGCCGACGAGGGCCGCACCTGGTCGCAGGGGCGGCGGCTGCTGGACATCCCCGGCGGCCTGCCGCGGGCCGAGCTGAAGCCGGTGCCGGGCGGCTACCTGGCGCCCTTCTACCAGGAGGGCGACCAGCGCTCGCTGATCGCCCTGGTGTCGCTGGATGGCGACAACGCCCAGGTGCTCGACCAGTGGCCGCTGGACGGGCCCAAGCTGATCCAACCGGCGCTGGTGCGCGAGCCCGGCGGGCGCTTCCGGGTCTACTTCCGCGACCAGCAGCGGCTGGGCGTCTACACTGCCGAGTTCGACCCGGCCGCCGGCGCCTGGGGCCCGGTGACGCTGACCAATCTGCCCAACCCGGGCGCCGCGGTCGACGCCTTCGACGACGACCACGGGCGCATCGTGCTGATCTACAACCCCTCCAGCACCAGCCGCGACGTGCTGGCGCTGGCCCGCACCGACGACGGCGCCGGCTTCGTGCCGGGCTGCGAGCTGTCGCTGCACGGCCAGGATGCAGACGCCGCCTATCCTTCCGTCATCCGCGGCCGGGACGGCGCCTGGCGGGTGGTCTACTCGGCGAACGACAAGGGCAAGATCAAATTCGTACGCTTCACTAGCGCCTGGCTGGATAAGTGTTTCCCGGGGAAGGGTTAGAGCGCAAGTTTTTGCCTCTACCAAGGCATTCGGCGGCGCTTCCGGCGAACGGATTTTCGGCAAACCCGGCTAACCCACGCAAGCTTGATCGCGCCGCAGTCGACAGACCTGGGCCCTTGCCTGTAAAGGCGCCAAGCCGGGGCGGCTATTCGGGAACGCCCCCAGGGTCAGGACGGGTTATTCTAGATGGCGCTACCGGCGCAACAGGGACTCTATGATCCGCGTCACGAGCATGACGCGTGCGGCGTGGGCTTCGTGGTCAACCTCAAGGGCCGCAAATCCCACGAGGTGATCGCCTGTGGCCTGGAGATCCTGATCAACCTGAACCACCGCGGCGCGGTCGGCGCCGATCCGCTGGTGGGCGACGGCGCCGGCTGCCTGATCCAGGTCCCCGACGCCCTCTATCGCGACTGGGCCGCCCGCGCCGGCGTCGAGCTGCCCGAGCCCGGCCACTACGGCGTCGCCATGTGCTTCCTGCCGCAGGACGAGGCGGCGCGCGAGCTCGCGGTCGGCCAGTTCGAGCACTTCATCCGCGTCGAGGGCCAGCGGCTGATCGGCTGGCGCGACGTGCCCACCGACATCGCCGGCCTCGGCCAGCGGGTGCTGGACGAGATGCCGGTGATCCGCCAAGCCTTCATCGCCCGTGGCTCGAACTGCAAGGACCAGGACGCCTTCGAGCGCAAGCTGCTGGTGATCCGCAAGCAGACCCAGAACCCGCTGGAGGCGCTGGCCGCCAAGTATGGCCTGCCCAGCCTCACCGGCTTCTACATGCCGTCATTCTCGAGCCGGACGGTGGTCTACAAGGGCATGATCCTCGCCCACCAGGTCGGGACCTTCTACGAGGACCTGAAGAACCCGCTGGCGGAGTCGGCGGTGGCGCTGGTGCACCAACGTTTCGCCACCAACACCTTCCCGTCCTGGAAGCTCGCCCACCCGTACCGGTTCCTCGCCCACAACGGTGAGATCAACACCAAGGACGGCAACATCAACTGGATGAACGCGCGCCGCCGGACCATGGAGTCGGCGCTGCTGGGGCCC
>Ga0302325_10026720_pt1 | contig 11986 bp, 10 predicted proteins | sample Palsa_T0_2_FD_201948 | JGI IMG/M metagenome (GOLD analysis project Ga0302325, IMG submission 201948) | Peat permafrost microbial communities from Stordalen Mire near Abisko, Sweden - Palsa_T0_2 | ecosystem: Environmental > Terrestrial > Soil > Palsa > Peat permafrost | place: Sweden: Abisko... | reverse complement strand
CAGGGGGACGGTCTTTCCCTCGAGAAGTGGCAAGACAGAATTGGCGGTTTGGGCCTCGTCCTGATTGACGAACGTCCCTGGGGCAACGCTGGATTGGGCGCCCGCAATGGCAGAGCAAGCAAATCCCAGCGCCGCCGCAATCAAAGCAGAACGAACGATCATAAAGATGCTCCTATGACGGGAGATTACCGCCGACCAACGCATCCGCTAGACTTGCTGCCATGGAGCGGTGCGAGACCGGGGTTGCCATCGTCGGCGGAGGTCCCGCGGGAACGACGGCGGCCTGCCTGCTCAAAAAGTACAACCCGGCCCTGGACGTCGCGATCTTTGAAAGAGAGGCCTTCCCGCGCGACCATATCGGGGAGAGCCAGCTTCCTGCCATCACCTGGATCTTGGAGGAGATGGGCGTGTGGGACAAAGTCGAGGCGGAGGGCTTTCCGATCAAGCTTGGCGGGACCTACCGTTGGGGCGCCACGGACGAGCTTTGGCACCTTGACTTCATCCCACCGGAAAGCTACGTGCCGGTACCGCGCCCGGCGCCGCTCACGGACCAGCGACGATTGACCGCATTCCAAGTGGATCGGTCCAAGTTTGACCAGGTTCTCTTGGACCATGCGGAATCGATGGGCTGCCGGGTCTTCCGCGAGACTCGGGTTGTGGATGTGGACAGCCGAGACGACGCCGTGCTCGGCCTGGCTGCGCAGACGAGCAACGGAGAACTGTTCCGGGTTGAGGCGGAGTATTACGTCGACGCGTCCGGGGAAGCGGGGACCATTCGCAAGGCGATGGAGGTTCCCGTCGAGTACCCGACCAGCCTTCGCAACATCGCGTTCTGGGATTACTGGCAGCAAGCGGATTGGGCGGAACGGATCGGGCTGGCGGCCACCCGGATCCAGGTGATGAGCCTCGGCTGGGGTTGGATGTGGTTTATCCCGATCTCAGAGTCCCGCACCTCGATCGGCTTGGTACTGCCTGTCGAAAAGTATAAGTCTCTGGGTAAGAAGCCGGACGAAATCTACCAGGAGGCGGTAGCGGCGGAGCCGCTGATCCGGGAACTGACCAAGAACGCGCAGCGGGAGCACCGGTTCACCACCACAAAGGACTGGAACTTCCTTTCCGACCGGCTTGCCGGGGAGAACTGGTTTTTGGCGGGTGATTGCGGCGGGTTCGCGGACCCGATCCTTTCGGCCGGGATGACGCTGGCCCACACATCCGGACGCAAAGTCGCCTTCAGCATCTTGGAGTTGCTGCGGGGAACCCAAGATCCGATGTGGATTCGACTCCAGTACAGCGATGGCCACCGCCATCAGATCCGCCATCACATGCGGTTCGCAGAGTTTTGGTACGCCGGGAACGGGCGGTTCACCGATCTCAAAGAGTACTGCTCCGAGCTAGCCCGCTCCTCCGGCCTCAAACTCGATGCGGAGGAGGCGTTCGCTTGGCTTGGGACCGGCGGCTTTGCACGCGACACGATCGGGGTGCCGATGGCCGCCACGTTCCCGATGCAGGGAGTCAAGTTAATAACCTCCAAGATGACGGGGCACGCGGCAGCCAACTCGCTTCGCGGCCGCAATATGGTCCGCAACGAGCTGCAGGGGGTCGAGCGGACGACCTTCGCCTCGTATGAACTCGGCGGCGTGCGCGCGGTTCCATGTCTCGTTCGAGGAGAATCGCAACTTCCTCTGCAGGGCGCCTTTGCGCTGCTGCTTCAAGGGATGGGCGGGCCGGTGGAAATCGACGTGCTGATCCGGGCGTGCATCGGAGTCGCCAGGAGCCAGGGCGCGCCACCGTCGCGTCTGCAGCCGAGGCTCTTCGCGGAAGCGTTGGAGGCGCTGGTTGCAGAAGGCTGGGCAACCGCTTTCCAAGATCCTGCTTTTCCGGACTCGAAGCTGCCTGTGCATGAAGCAGCCGGTTTGCGATAGATTTAGCTGTATCGTGTAGCATTATAGCGCTTCTCGATATATACTGAAGAATATGTCAGACAAACCACTTACCACCCCGATGGTTCATGTCCTGATTGCACTTGCGGATGGCGAAAAGCACGGGTATGCGATCATTCAGTTTGTGTCTCGGAGCTCAGACGGCGCGGTCAAACTGGGTGCCGGAACGTTGTATGGGATACTCAAGCGGTTCTTGCAGCAGGGTTGGGTTGCGGAGCAGGCGTCTACGCGGGAGGACGACGACCCGAGGCGCCGTTACTACCGGCTCACCGAGATTGGGGAAGGGGTTCTTCGCCGGGAAGTTCGACGCTTGGAGACGCTCGTAAGGGCTGCCTCCAAGCAGGGGTTGCCGGCAGAGGGGAATGCATGAACTGGATTCCCGTATACCGTGCCGCAATTTGGCTGCTTCCGTCGGAATTTCGCAGCCAGTTCGGCTCCCAGTTGGAGGCTGACTTCGAGCAGGGCCTCGCCGAAGGTCGTCCGACCCTTGGATTCCTTGCATCGGCGTTTTGGGACGTTTTAAAGCGGGGCCTTGCGGAGAGGATTTCTACCGTTCGTTCGGGATCGGTGGCCGTCCTGTTGAGTTGTTTGGCAACTGGGCTGGTCATCGGCAACGCCGATTCGCAAGCCGCCGAGCCACAGGGGACGGTGATTGTCCTGATGTTGGCAGCCGGTCTAATCGGCGCGATCTGGCGTCGGCAAGCATTGCCCTTTGTGGTGGCGCTGGCGCTCGGGGTGCCCGTCATGGACTCGGTGATTGCGATGGAACGCGGCCGGGGACTGAGCGGTCCCGGGTTCTTCGCACTTGTCCCGGCTCTCATCGGGCTGGCCGCCGGGATTGCGGTTGGTAAGGGGTTGGACGCCTGCGAAGAGGGTGTGGGGGCCCTCTGGGTCGCGCTCGTGTTCGGGTTTCTCTTTGCGTTTTGTCGGCTTGTCCTCGCTCAACCGATTGTTTTGGGCGGATGCTGCCTCTTTGCTGGAGTCGGACTCGGTCGTGCAGCGCCCGTCAGGGCGCTGCACGCTTCACTTGTCCTTGTACTGGGTGCAATCTTGGCGGAAGCGATCGGTAACGGCATGGCCAGGCATCAGGGTTTCGAATCACATCTGCTCGACCTATCTTTAGCCCTTCTTGCAGTCCCCGGTGCGGTCCTCGGCGGGCGGTTTGGCCTTCGTGAAGAAGCAGAACCGTTTCCACGCTTGGGCTGACGAATACTTGATCGCGGCTCGGTAAACGCAGCTGGGAATCGACGGGGTCGGAAATGGTCCCGCCGAGTACCGCGGGTCGATACCGAAGGCTGCAAATCTGCTGCAAAACCACCGACTTATAAGAGGAGATGAAGACGCCCGGGTGGATCCTCGATAACGATCTGGACGTCCTCCTCGCCAAGCTCAACAACCAGCGGTTCCAAGACCCTCGGACCGCGGCGGCCAAGATTCGGCGCCTGCTGAAAAGCTTTTCAGAACACGACCACCCGATTACGGCGGGCGCCCTTCACACCGTTCTTGCAAGCTGCTGCCGTTGGACAGCCGACCCGCTCGTCGCGATGGAGCATGCGGTCAAAGCGGTCTCCCTGCTGAAGGCGACCTCCGCCCGGGCCTACTACTTGCGCGCTCTGAGTGTCCAGGGTCTCGTTCATTACGATCTCGGAGAAACCGGCAAATGCGACCGACTCGTCTCTTTTGCGTACCGAGAGGCCGTTCGTGGAAAGTTCATCCAAGAGGCGGTCATAAACGGTATCAACCTCGGTTACGCTCACTCCTGCAACAAGGATTCCAGGTGGAGCGTTCGACACTACCGGAAGCTTCTGGAGAGATTCGGCGAACACCTGTCGGCTCGAAATCTCGTTCTAATCCTGAACAATCTCGGGGGCGCGTACTGCGACATAGGTGAATTTGAGAAGGCGGCCCCTGTCCTGGAGCACGGTCTCGCGGTCGTCGATACTGCAGAGCCGCTCATGCGTGCCCAGTTGTTTGCCAACTTCTCGCAGGTTTTCGCAGCTCGAGGCGAAGACGAGAAAGCCCGACGGTTTTCCTCGGATGCCCAGCAAATCTACCGCGAAGCGGGCTATGAGCTTTACGTTCCCGACCCGCTGTGCGATCTTGGGAGTGCTTACCTCCTCACAGGGCAATACGAAAGGGCGACCGGCTGTCTCGAAGAAGCAGTGCGGCTTTCAATCGGCCAGAGATCGCTTGGCGTTCAGCGCCGAGCGTGCGATCTGCTGGCTGAGGCCTCGCGGCTTATGGGGAACTACGAGAAAGCCTTCGAGGCGCTCAAGTCTCTCAACGAACTTGCGGCGGCCAAGGCACGCGAAGAGCAGAGCCAGAGCATTAAGTTGGCGGTGCAACGGCACCGGGCCAAATGGGCAGAAGACGAGGCCGAAAAGCTCCGGGGGATCAATCGGGAGCTTCAGACGGCGAAGGAGAAAGCGGAGGCTGCCAGCCGATACAAGTCGGAGTTTTTGGCGAACATGAGCCACGAAATCCGGACACCCATGAACGGTGTGATTGGGCTTGCCGACCTGCTACTCGCGACCGACCTTGACCCGGTACAGCGCGACTATGCGGAGTCGATCGTCGCGTCTGGCGAGTCCCTGCTCACGGTCATCAACGACGTACTCGATTTCTCCAAGATCGAGGCCGGGAAGTTGAGGATCGAACGTGAGCCGTTCAACCTCTCGGACACCCTTCTGCAGGTGTGTCGGCTCGTGTCACAAAACGCTGCGGAGCGGGGAATCTTGTTGCTTTTCGAGGCGCCTTCGGAGATAGACGACTGGTTCCTTGGGGATGCCAACCGAATTCGCCAGGTGCTGCTGAATATCCTCGGTAATGCGCTCAAGTTCACCGAAGCCGGCCACGTCGTGGTGGAGGCAAGCCGATTGGAAAAGGGCCGAATCAGGATTTCGGTTCAAGACACGGGGGTCGGTATTCCAGAGGATCGCCAAGAGGCAATTTTTGAGAGTTTCACTCAGGCGGATGGATCGATGAGCCGGCGCTTTGGCGGCACCGGCCTTGGCCTGACCATTTCTCGCAAGCTGGTTCAGTTAATGGGTGGGACGATCGGAGTCGAGAGTAAGGTTGGGCAAGGTAGCTGCTTCTGGTTTGAGCTCGAGCTTGAGCGTGTTCCCAAAGCCGATCGGGTGGTGGAGAAACACCAGAACCGCGAGGGAGAAGGGAGCCTTGCGGGCACTCGGATCCTGCTCGCGGAAGACAATCAAGTAAATCAGATGGTCGCGGTCAAAATGCTCGAAAGACTGGGCGCTTCCGTCAGCACGTGCGACGATGGCGTCAAGACTCTCGACGCTTTAGGAAAGGGATCTTTCGATCTTGTGCTTCTGGACTGCCAGATGCCGGAGATGGACGGATACCAGGTGGCCCGTGAAATCCGGCGCCGGGGTTTGGAAATTCCAGTGGTAGCGATGACCGCCAATGCCATGGAGGGAGACCGATCGCGGTGCCTGGATGCAGGTATGGACGATTACCTCTCGAAGCCAGTCAGGGCGGCCGACCTGCTTAAAGCGATCGCCCCCTATCGCCGGCAGCTTCGGGCTGCTTGAGCTCATTTGCGTCTGGCAGTTGGTGCGTTCTACACTGGATACGGTCCGACCAGTGGTCGGACCTATCCAGTGCCACCCACGCTCGCGTGTTCCGTTACTTCACAAGCACGAGGCTTTCGTAGGGGTTGAGGGTGACCGTGTCCTTGAGGTCGTACTCTTTTCCGCCGGTCCTCCAGCGCCCATTGTCCGAGACAGGGACGGGGATCTTGCTCTCGGCGTTTCGGACGTTCACAAACACGACTGCCTTATCGTGCGTGGTCTGTCTTGCGAAACCTACTACATCGTTCGTCGAAAAGTCGGTCACCGTGCCCTGACGGAAGGATGGGTGCTCTCGTCGGAGGCGAAATAGGCCCGCTATCCAGGTGGTCATCTCGGGGTGGGCCGACCAGTCGATGCGGGTTCGGTCAAAGATCGGAATTCGGGACTGCCAGTCGACTTCTTCGCCGTTATAGATCATCGGCACTCCGCCGTACAGGGCGGCCAGGATGATCGCGCCTCGTATTCCCGCGTCGCTTTTGTAGAACTCCAGGTCGGAGCCATTCCAAGCTGCGTAATCGTGATTGGTAATGAACCGCAGGCGCTCAGCTCCGCGTGGAAGGCCCTGCGCCTCGTGGTCGGAGGCGGCCTTGAGCTCGGTAGCCGGCTTCCCTCCATAGACTTCGTGCAGGCGGTTTCCAAAGTCCCAACCGTACGTGAGATCGAATCCCTCTTCGTAATCGCTGACCGGGAATCCTTCTGCCAGCATGAGCAGCCGCTTCGGCGTGGATGCGCGCAATTCGGAGATCGCCTGCTTCCAGAAATCGGGCGGCATTCGGTCCGCCGCGTCGCAGCGAAATCCGTCGATGTCGAATCCGGTGATCCATCCCTTCATGGAGCGGATCATTTCGGTGCGCATCGGCTGGCTGGAGTAGTTCAGTGCCGCGACGTCGTTCCAGTTTGTGCCTGCCGGGATCGCGATCTTTCCGTTTGCCCCATGTTGATACCAATCGGAGTGGCTTGAGATCCACGGATTGTCCCAGGCCGTGTGGTCCGCCGCCCAGTCCAGGATAATCCCGATCCGTTTCGAGTGGGCGGCCTTGACAAGGGAACGCAGTTCTTCCGGGGTTCCGAACTCCGGGTTGACCGCCGTGTAGTCGGCCGTCGCGTACGGCGAGCCGAGCCCGCCCGCAGAGCGGATCTTTCCAACCGGCTGGACCGGCATCAGCCAAATGACGTTTGCTCCAAGCGACCGGATAACGTTGAGGTGGGACTCAAGCGCCCTGAACCCGCCAAAAGCACGCAAGTTCGCCTCATAAACTACGGTGTCCGGTACCGCGGGAATGTTCTCGGCTGGAGGGCTAGAAAGCAAGGCGATAACGGTAAGGAACACTGCCTATATATATCCCGATCGGGCGTTCGCCAACCAGACCCGGTAAGATAGCCGAGTGGCGAAAGCGAGGGAGCGATCGAAAAAGTCGGAACCCAGGCCCTTTCCGTGGCTGTTGCTGCTCGCCCTTTTGTCGACCTTCTATATTTTCTGGATCCTTCCGATCCAACTCGGTACACGTACCCCCAGGGTCGAGTTTCTGGACAGCAAGTAAACTAGAGCCTGCCTGCTCATGCTGGTTGAACGGGGCCGTCGCTTAGCGAGGCCGAGCAGGACACAGAACTCAGCATGAAGGTTGCTCTCATTGGTTACTCGGCTTCTGGCCGGAGCTCGCTTTATCGCGCTGCCGCGCGCGGTCTCGCCAAGGGCGATGTGACGGCGGTGCCGGTCCCGGACGAAAGATTCGACACGATCGTCGCCCAGGTTAAGCCGAAGAAGCAGACCCCGGCAACCGTCATTCTCTCGGACGATGTGGAGGCGGTGGCCGCTTCCGGAAAGCCGTTTTCTCTCCGGCTGATCGACCAGGCAAAGAAGGCAGAGCTTCTGCTTCACGTGGTGCGGGCATTCGAGAATCCAACCGTACCGTTCCACGCCGAGGTCGATCCGTTCCGCGACCACGACACGGTCGACGTCGAACTCGTGCTCAGCGACCTGCAGATCGTGGAGAACCGGCTCGAGCGGCTCAAGCGATCGACCACCCTCAAGACCTCCGGCTCCCCGGATTACATGGAGCACGAATTGTTCACCCGGATGCACCCTGAGCTGGAAGGCGGGACGCCGATTCGGTCGATGGAGCTTTCAGAGGACGATCAGACGATCGTCCGCAACTATCAGTTTCTAACCGGCAAGCCACTTGTGGTGGCATTCAATGTTGGGGAAGAGGGTCCGAGTCAACGGCTGAGCACCCGAATCGGCGAACTCACCGAAGCGGGAACTCCTGCCTTCGCGGTCTGCGCGACGATGGAGGAGGAGATCGCCCAGCTCGACCCGGCCGATCAACCGGAGTTCCTTGCCTCGCTCGGGGTTTCAGAGCCGGCCGGTAACCGGGTCATCCGTGCCGTCTACGATGCGCTCGGTCTCATCACCTTCTTCACGGCCGGCGAAAACGACACCCACGCGTGGCCGCTACGCAAGGGCTCAACCGCACTTAAGGCGGCTGGTACCATCCACAACGACATCGCTCGCGGATTCATCAGAGCCGAGGTGGTTCATTACGGCGACTACGCGGCCGCCGGGTCGCTGGATGCGGCCTACTCGGCCGGCAAGATGAGCCTGGAAGGGAAGGAGTACGTCATCCGCGATGGCGATCTCCTTCACATCCGCAACAAGACCTAGCTTGCCTTTGCTACCGGGTCGATGTCCCCTTCCAGGGAGTTGGCATCGAAGAAGATGAGGCGGCGAGCCTCTTCAAATGTGGTTTGTCCCTTCTGCACACGGTCGAACGCGTCCTCTTGCATTGGCCGGAATCCGCTCGCGGTGGCTTGCTGCCGCAGGATGTCGGCAGACGCGCCGTTGATGATGCTTCGCGTCATCTCTTCGGAGACGGGCAGGATCTCGTGAACGGCCATCCGGCCCAGGAAGCCTCGTCCCAGACATTCGACGCAGCCCACCGGGTGGTAGACCTCGTCCATCGGACGTCCAAAAATCCGCATGATGATGCGATCGCGTTCCGTGGGTGCGCCTAGTTTCTTGCAGTGGGGACACAGAACTCGAAGCAGCCTTTGGGCGACCACGCCGACGACCGAGGTGGCCACCAGGTAGGGGGCGACGCCCATGTCGGCCAAACGCGGGATGGCGCCCGCCGCGTCGTTGCAGTGAAGGGTGCTCAGCACCAAGTGTCCGGTAAGAGCAGCGCGGATAGCGATTTCGGCGGTCTCCGTGTCACGCATCTCGCCGACCAGGATTACATCAGGGTCCTGCCGAAGGATGGACCGGAGCTGGGCGGCAAAAGTCAAGCCGATCTTCTCATGGACCTGCGACTGGCTGATGCCCGGAATCTCGTACTCGATAGGGTCTTCGCAGGTGATGATGTTCGTGCCCTCGTCCCGGATTTCGTTGAGGGCGGCGTAAAGGGTGGTGGTCTTGCCGCTACCGGTGGGGCCGGTGACCAACACAATGCCGTACGGTTTTTCGATTAGATCCCGGAAGAGTTTGACGTTGGTGTCGTTAAATCCGAGTTCGTCCAATCTCTTAAGGGCCGAGCTTCGATCCAGGACTCGGAAGACGATACGGCCGCCGTGCTTACACGGTAAGACGCTCACGCGCAGGTCAAGCTGTTTTCTTCCAATAGTCACCGCGATGCGGCCGTCTTGAGGGAGACGGTGATCGGCCACGTCGAGGTCCGCCATGATCTTGATCCGGGCAACCACCATCGGCATAAGGGCGCGGGGGATTTCTCTCTTCTTGATGAGCCGGCCGTCGACGCGGTATCGGAGTTCGCATACCTTCTCTCGCGGGTCCAGGTGAATGTCGCTGGCTCGGATCGCCACGGCGTCCGCGATGATCTGGTTCACCAGTCCAATAACTGGACGAGTCTCCTCTTCGGTGACCGACTTCTCGGTCTCCTCGGCTTTGATGGTGTACTCGTCGAGGGCGAGCGTGACCAGGTCCTCCACCGATTGCTCGGACCGCTTGCCGTAAGCTTCGTCGATCGCGTCGCTTAGCTGCTTGTCGGGGGCCTGAACGGCTTGAACCCAAAGCTTGGTTCGCTTACGGGCGTCGTCGATGATCGACAGGTTGCCCGAATTCTGCATTGCCAGAATCAGGATCTGGCCGCTGAGTTTGACCGGCAGCACCTGCTGCTTGGAGCAAAAGTCGCCCGGGAGCAGTTCGAGGGCTTCCGGAGTGGGCGGCTTCTTCTTGAGGTCCCAGGTTGGTACGTCCTGCTGCTCGGCCAGGGCTTCCGCCAACTGCTCGTCGCTCGTCAATCCCATCTGGACGAGCACCTCACCCAGCGGCCGGCCAGTTTTGGCCTGCATGTCCACCGCCAAGAGCACATCTTGCGGGGTGAGGATCTTCCGATCGATTAGTACGTCACCGAGTCTTTTGTGCATATCAATTAGAGCAGCGGAGCAATCTCTCCTCTAAATGATTGGCCGACCTGTAGTGAGTCGTTAGATTCCCGAGCGCAATGATATTGAGCCTAGCCTCAAATCTAGCCCCAAAACAGGCGCAATCGGAATCCGGGCAACCCTGGAACTCTCAGATGATGGAGTTGATGCGGCGAGCCAGTTCGAAGTCGTACGGGCTTAGGCCTTCAGTTGCATGGGTCGTCACGGACACGATTACACGCCCGTATCCCACCGCCAGGTCGGGGTGGTGGTTCAATTTATCGGCGAGGTAGCCGACCGCGTTGGCGAAGACGAGCCCTTCCTGGTACCTCTCGAACTCAAAACTGCGCTCAATACGGGTGTCAGCCACCGTCCAACCGGGGATCGTTCCGAGCTCGGATTCAACTTCAGATGGGGAGAGCTTTCGATATTCAAGGACAGGCATCGCTTTTCCTAGAGCTTTTTTCGACATTACCCCTGCGGGAGAGTCCCGAAGAGATGGAGCCGTTCGATCAAACCGGTTTTTGAAACATTTTGCTCTCACAGGTAACCTGTCGCATTCGGCACGGTCCGAAGGAATTCAAGCTTGGTCGACATTCAAAAGATCTTAGAGCACCTACCCCACCGCTACCCCATGCTGTTGGTGGACCGGCTCCTGGAAGTTAACGAGGAATTTACGCACGGTCGCGGTTTGAAGAACGTGACGATCAACGAGGCCTTTTTTCAGGGCCACTACCCGGGAATGCCCATCATGCCGGGAGTGCTGATTGTGGAGTCGTTGGCCCAGGTCGCGGCAGCGGTGATGCTGATGAACCCGAAATACGGCAACCGCATCCCAATAATGGGGGCGCTGGACAAGGTCAAATTCAAGCGGATGGTGGTCCCGGGAGACCAGTTAATCATCGATTCCCACATCCTTTGGGTCCGGGGCAGAATCGGCAAGGGAACCGGCGTTGCCACCGTCGATGGGGAAGTTGTCGCGTCCGCGGAGCTCATGTTCAAGCTAGTCGATAGGAACGAGTAGTTTGCCGAACATTCATCGCCTCGCAGCGGTCGAGCCAGATGCCGAAATCGCAGACGACGTCGAAATCGGACCGTTTTGCAATGTGGAGGCCGGAGTCAAAATCGGCGCCGGGACCAAGCTTGATTCCCACGCAACGATCAAGTCAGGCACGATCCTTGGGGAGCGAAATTTCGTCGGGCAGGGCACGGTGCTTGGAGGCGATCCCCAGGACCGGAAGTACAAAGGCGAGCCAAGCTATCTTCGGATCGGCAACGACAACGTCTTTCGCGAATATGTGACGATCCACCGAGCTTCAGGGGAAGGGAAGGAAACCCTGATCGGCGATGACAACTACATCATGGCCTACTGCCATTTCGGTCACAACGTGCATCTTCACAGCCACATCACGGTTGCGAATGCGGTTTCGGTGGCCGGGCATTGCACGATTGAGGATTACGTGGTCATTGGGGGAATGACCGGCTTTCACCAGTTTGTGCGGGTTGGGAAAGTCGCAATGATCGGCGGGATGTCGCATGTTCACATCGACGCTCCCCCGTACCTGATTACGGAGGGGTACGACCTTAAAACGGTCGACATCAACGCAGTGGGGCTCCGCCGTGTTGGAATCACTTCGACGGCCCGGTTGGCCATCCACAAGGCGTGCAAGCTGCTTTTTCGGAGCCAACTCGGACTGACAAATGCGATGGAAGTCGTGCGCCGGGAGGTCCCGATGACGGAGGAGGTGCTTTACCTTCTCGAGTTCGAGGAGCGGCGGATGAGGGGCAAGAGCGGACGTGGGGACCAAGTCTAGTGTTGAGTCATGCGGTTGTATTCAGGTTCGGGAGGAGCCGGGCGTCCGGGATGAGGTCCGATTTAAGGCATGCACCCACGGCTCGGGTCAGCCCTCCAAAATCAGCCGGAGACTTGCGGAGCGGCGGTACATCGCCGGTGGGTATTTGAACGCCGACAGTGAATCGCAGATTTTGGGCCCGGAGGGCCGAGAGGAGCATAGCCGTTGGCGCCCGCCCACGGACCGCCCCCCACGATCCTCCGGGCGGGCCCGGAGGGCCGAG
>Ga0302325_10026719_pt1 | contig 11986 bp, 13 predicted proteins | sample Palsa_T0_2_FD_201948 | JGI IMG/M metagenome (GOLD analysis project Ga0302325, IMG submission 201948) | Peat permafrost microbial communities from Stordalen Mire near Abisko, Sweden - Palsa_T0_2 | ecosystem: Environmental > Terrestrial > Soil > Palsa > Peat permafrost | place: Sweden: Abisko... | reverse complement strand
CGCCGGATCTACTCACCTATTGGCGCGCGCTCTTAGCCACTAGCCCGGGGACCATAAGATAATTTTCATCGTCGGGCCCAAAAATATCGCCTGGAAGCAGGAGGGAAAGGGCGCAACGCGGCCTCGCGCGTCCGTGAGATCTTTGGAGCCTATTTCGTGCTCGCCTCGTGTCCCCTGCGACTGCTTTTCTTCGGTTTTGTTCGCCGGACGCACCTCGCCGGCCTCGACCGTCCGGACCCTTCCGTGACAACTGGATTAACTGACGCGAATACGTGCAACCTGCTATTGCACTCCATTATCGCGGGTGCGATAATACGGCTTGACCTGGCACTGTCCACGGTTTGGCTGTACGTGGTTGAACGAATCAGGTACCGCTCGATGGTACGACCGAGGAAGGAGTGTCATCGCCGTGGTGGTGCAGAGTCAGAACGCGGGGTCGGCCATTTCGGGGTCCGAGCGGGCGGGGGTGGACGATCTATGGTCCCGCTACTTCTTGGGCCGTAGCATTGAGGACCGCAATCGTTTGGTCCTCTTTTACGCCCCGCTAGTAAAGCTGGTGGCTAGTCGCTTTGCATCCCGACTGCGGTCGTTCCAATCGGTGAAAGAGCTCTGTTCTTTCGGCCAATTCGGGCTCATCGACGCCGTTGAACGATTCGACCCCACCGGGGGCTTCCAGTTCGCCACCTATGCCACCACCAGGATCCAAGGGGCGATCATCGACGAGCTGCGCCGGGACGACATCCTGCCCAAGCGGATGCGGGCCAGGGTACGTACTTATCAGGTGGCACGGGAGACGCTCGAAGGCGAGCTGCGCCACACCCCGACGCTGAGTGAGGTGGCTGCGTACCTGGGGACGACCCTGGCAGAGACGATCGAGCTCGACGACCACGCCGCCATGTCGAGCTACCTGGTCCCGCTGTCCATCGCCGGCGACGACCCTGGGGGGTCGATGGTCGGATCGGGTCAAGCGGCCATCGAGCCGAGCGAAGGTGCCGAGCTGGCGGCGATGCGGGAGACCGTCAAAGCCGCCCTCCTTCGCCTCACCAAGCGCCAACGCCAGGTCTTGGTTCTGCACTACCTCGAAGGTTTTCAGAAGAGCGAGATAGCCGACGCACTCGGGATCGACCGCTCGCGAGTGACGCAGCTGCTGCAGCAGGGACTGCGGAACCTCCGGGTCGAGCTCGGGGATCACGAGAGGCAACTGCAAGAGCTCTGAACGACGTCGCCGCCCGTGACGCCGGGGTTGGCCGCGACCCTTGTCTAGGATGCAGGCAAGGCCGGACTAGCGAGGGGGGCGACGGTGAGAATTGTCGAGGGAACGGTTGCCGTGGTCACCGGCGGGGCGAGTGGTATCGGACGCTCGTGCGCGGTCGAGTTCGCCCGACGAGGTGCCGCGGTCGTTATTGCGGACATCAATGAGGAGCGCATAGAAGAGACCGTCGCTGCGCTGACCGAGGGGGGTTCGCGTGCCATCGGCATACGCTGCGATGTGACGAGTGATGCCGACGTGGCTCGCCTGCGTGACGAGTCGCTCGCCGCCATGGGTCGCGTCGACATCGTCATGAACAATGCGGGCGTGGCACTTCTCGGTCCTCCCGAAAGTGTGCCCCTGGACGATTGGCGCTGGATCATCGATGTGAACATTCTGGGGCTCGTCCGCGGAGCCGCCGCGTTCATTCCTCACCTGCTCGAGCGCGGATCGGGCCACATCGTCAACACCGCCTCCATCGCCGGACTGTATGCCTACAGTTGGGACTCCATCCCCTACATCACCTCGAAGTTTGGTGCGTACGGCCTCTCAGAGGGACTGTTCGCCTATCTCAAGCCTCACGGGGTCGGCGTGTCCGTTCTGTGCCCCGGCCTCGTGACGACGAACCTCGGCGAGACGGCCCGGATCGCCGGCACGGAGGATCGCGACGGCTGGTTCTCCCTGCCCGAGCGCCTGCTCGCCAATCCGATCTCTGCCGAGAGTGTCGGGCCGATGGTGGCGGACGCCGTGGAGGCGGACCAATTCTTGATCCTCACCCACCCTGAGGACGCCATCTTCCTGGCTGAACGACGGGCCGACCTTGAGTCGTCGCTGTTGGCCGAGGTTGGCGGCGCGCCGATCCCCCCGCTCCCGAAGCGACAGACGACCTAGGCTCAGAACGGGGTCCGCACGTTACGGCTTCGCCCTCGCATTCGCCCGGCGGGCGCCGTAGGCCGCCCAGGCGGCGGCATCGACGGTGAGCTCGGGGGTGGCGTTGGCCGAATCCACGTTCTCCTCCCGGATCCGCTCCAGCACTTCCTTGCGATCGATCCGAACCTGCTTCGGCGCTTCAATGCCGAGCCGGACGCGACCGTTCGGCGAGACCGACACGACCGTCAGGATGATGTCGTCGCCGATGTAGATCTGTTGTCCGACTTCGCGGGTCAGTGTGAGCACGACTCCCCAATCTAATGAGCCGCGGGGGCCGCGTCTGTGTCCGGGGGGAACGGCGTCCGCACACTCCAACCGACCTCCCGCTCGCTCGCGGCGGGAACGAGCTGATCGGCAAAGCCGTTCCGGCGGTTGATGACGATGGGCGAGTAGAGGTTCGCCGTCGACTCGGCGAGCGGCTTCCTCGGATGCACGATCGCCAGGAGGGCCGCATCCTCTGATCCGGACAGCTGGAGCTCCTCGACCATCGCCTCGTCGATCTGGACCTCGTAGCCGCGCCAGAGGATCCCCGGTGGGGTCACCAACAGGGTGAGGTTGTCGATAGGCCGGCTCCCTTGCACGTACACGGTGTCGGTACAGCGCAGGTGCGCAAAGATCCCCGTCCCTCCCCCGCCGAGCGGTTCGAGCACGAAATTCCTGGCCGCCCTGAATCCCGGCATGTCGCGGCGGAAGGACAATTCCATACCGCTGACCGTGATCGGGGGAGCTGTGGTGAGCATGGGGCGATCTCCTTGCAGTGGGCGCATCGTAGTCGTCACCGCGGCAACCTCAGGGAGCGACGAACTTCACCAGGGTCTCGGGGATGGCCTGCGACGCTGCCCACAGTGCCGCCTGGTAGTTGGTCATCTCCGAATCGAGTTGCGTCGTGACGGTCGCAATGTTCACGTCTTCGAGATCGGCCTGGTCGGATTGCACGCTGGCGATCTGGGTGGTGAGAGAGGAGGACGCGCTCGCCACCTCCTGCGAGGAGTCCCCCAGGACCGCGCTCGCCTGCTGGGCGGTGGAGATGTTGGCGTTCAACGCGGTGAGCGCCGCGCTGAGACTGGCCGACGTCGGCGCTCCCGAGCTCAGGGCCGTGACGGCGGCGGTCAGAGTGGCGAACACATTGGCGGCCCCTACCCCGAAGATGGTCGTCCCCGGGACCGACAGGCCCACGGTCTGTCCCGCGCCGGATCCGGGGCCGATGACGACCGTGGGGACGTCTCCATTCCCGAGATAGTTCCCGCTGGTGTCGTAGGCCTGTGGCGAGGCCGAGGTCCCGGCGAAGATCGGCCTCCCTTCGTATTGCGTGTTCGACAGGGAGAGCAGGTTGCTGATCACGCCCTGGAGTTGATCGCCCAGCGCCTCGTAAGTGGTGGGGTCCTGTGCCCCCTGGTTCAGCGACTGCAGGAGCAACGACTGCGCCGACTGCATGGATTCGAGAGCGCTGTTGGCCGTTTGGTTGGCCGTGCCGAGCCACGACGACGCCGTGTCCGCGTTGGTCTGCCAACTCGTCAACTGGCTGGCCTGGCCCGAGAGCGCCAGCACCTGCGTGACCGCCGCCGGGTTGTCGGACGGTTGATTGAGGGACTTCCCGGTCGCCAGCTGTTGTTGTAACTGCGCGATGCTCGTCTCCTGGCTCGACAGTTGACCGGTGAGGGTCTGGGCCAGCGCGAGCGTCGAGACGGTCACGTCACACCGCCTCGAGAAGTGACTGGAAGCACGACGTGATGGCGCTCACGACCTGAGAGCTCGCCTGGAACGCGTTCTGGGCCGCCAGCACGTCGACCTCCTCGTTATTCTCGTTGACCCCCGAAATGGACGAGAGGTTGTTCGAGGCGGTGGACGCCAGATTGGTGGCGGTCGTCGACGCCGTCGTCGCGTCGGCCGCCTGCGTGCCGAGTGACCCGATCATCGACTGGTAGAGAACGTCGGTCCCGGTGGCCGACGAGGCGAGCGCGGCCATCGCCTGGGCGTTCGAGCCGTCCAGTGTCGGCGTCCCGATCACGTTCGAGTTCCCCGCCCCCGGTGCCGCCGCGGTGGCGATGAGCGAGGGCGCGGCGAGGAGTGCCGAGGAGACGGCGATGGTGGCGGCCGAGTCCGGATCAGCGGGACTCGGCGTGTAGGTCGTCGACGACCCGCCGTTGACGAAGATGTTGGGGAGGATCACCCCCGTCCAGGTGCCGGCGATCGCCGAACCCGGATCACCGTTCGCCGCCAACCCGTTCGCCTGGAGCGTGTTCAGGCTGGTAGCCAACGAATCCGCCACCGAGTTGAGTTGCGACTGAAACCCCGGAATGGTGGAGTTGACCGCGGTCAGGTTGGCACCGATGGAGCCCCCCGTCTCCACGGTCACGCCGTTCGCCGTGACGAGCGCCAGGTTTGCCGTGGCCGCCGATCCGGTGCTGGAGAGGGCCTGCGCCACATCGCCCCCCACCAATTGCACGCCGTTGAGGTAGACGGAGACCGCGCCACTGGCCGCGGTCGACGCACTCACGCCGAGGAGGGACGCCAGCTGATTCACGGCCGAGCGGCTCTCGTCCGACAGCGCGTTGACGTCCTGGCCTCCCGCTGTCCCGGCCACAATGCGGGCGTTGAGCTGTGCGACCTCGGTCAGGAGACTGTTCGCGGTGGCCAGGGTGCCTCCGTCGGCCGCGCCCGAACCGACCTCGCTCTGCAACGACGATGCCAGCTGACTCAACTGGGTCGAACTGCCGCTGATGGAGGTGGCCAGCGACTGGGCCGCACCGACGACGGCCTGCTGGGCACCGACCTGATTGGCGTTGCTGGCCAGGGTCGAGAGGTCGGACCACAGCGTGGACAGCTGCGACGCGATGCCGGTTGCGTCCGGCTCGGGGAAGATCGACTCGACCGAGCTCATCACCTGGCTCGTCTGCGAGGCGGCCCCCTGCACTCCCCCTGCAGCGACGTTCCCGGCTTCGTATACGGCGTCGGTCAATTCGCTGACGGAGCCCACGACGACCCCTTGCCCCACACCCAGCGGGCCGGCCGCGGCCTCCGGGGTGAGGTCCACCTGTTCGGACGCATAGCCCGGCGTGTCGATGTTCGACAGGTTGTTGGAGGCCGTGTCGAGCTCGGCCGTGTCCGCGGCAAGCCCGCTGGCCGCGATCGACAGCCCCATGTCGCTCATATCGACCCCTCGACCAGGACCCCGCCGCGCAGGACCGAGCGCCCGTAGGTGGCGCCGGCGTCGATCCGGAGGAAGGCCAGGGCCTCTTTGGCCAAAGAAGCCCGGCGACCCATGGCGGCCCGGACGGTGCTGGCCAAGCCCTCGATCGCGATGACGGTCTCGATGATCGATCGGCGGCGCTCCATCAGGACTTCACTCCACGCCCCACTGGCCCGGGCGGCGAGCTCGTCGAGCCGCGGCATCGGGCCCAGGTCGAACTCCTCCGCCACGGTGACCGTGGCCGTGGCACGCACCAGGTCGGCCAGCCGCAGGTCCTCGTAGGCAACTTCGATCTCACGCACGGCCGTGGGAATGGAGGGACCCTGGTCGGCACCTGCGAGCGCCCCGAGCACGATCAGGCGGTAGCGAAGGACGGCGAGCAGTTCGAGGTCACGATCGAGAGCCTCGACAAGCTGGACGAAACGGTCGTCGGTATCCACTGTGAAAACTAACGTCCCAGGAGGACTCTGAATTGAGGGGTCATGCACCTGTTCCCCTCTCCTGTTCCCGTCCCGATTTCACCTGAATCCGTGCGTAATGGAGCACCAGGGCGGACACGGCCCAGACCAGGGCGCCGACCACGACCAGGCTCAGGGCGAGCCTGGTCAGGACGGTGAGTGGGGACAAACTCCCCACCACCATGTCGTCGAGACTGGGGAGCAGCACGACCACGGTCACGGCCAGGACGAGGACCGGCCGGAGACGGCGGACATCCGTGGTCAACGCGTGATACTCGCGCCGTTTCATCGCGCCCGCTCCACCGTCGCCCGCAGGAGGGTGAGGACCCAACGCAGGGTTGAGGCTTCTTCACCATCGAGAGTGCTGATCGGGAGGAGTCCCATCAGCTCGCCCGGTGACGCCGTGTTCCCGAGGCGCGACAGTGCCAACGCCTGGAGGTGTCCCACCTGCGCCCGCCAGTGCTCGACATCGGCGCGTTTGGCGGTCGCCGGCACCGCACCGAGCACGTAGTCAGGCATGACCTGTTCGAGCCACGACGCCACGGCGGTGAGGCGACGCGACCGCAGGGCGGCCTCCACCACGAGCACCGTCACCTTGTTGGAGGATCTGCGTCGGGCCACCCGTTGGCGACCGGCGTCGGTGCACTCGACCGGGAGCAGCACTGAGCTCTCGAGGCCGAGTCTCTCGACGAGCGCCCCGGCCGCCGCCTGGGCGTCGCGCCCGGCGCCGACCACGACGATCACCGATCCCCCTTCGGTGGGAACAGCGGGGGCGACGGGGAGCGTCGTCAGCGCACGGGCCAGCCCGTCGAAGGTGGCCTCCGGCCCGGGCGGGCGGTACTCGGCCGGTACGCCGATTCGCACCAGGCTGTCGTCGAGACCTTCGACCCAGGCCGGAGTGGCGTGCACCGGCGTGGCTTTCACCGGCGCCGGCCAGGCGTGATGTTCGAGCAGATCGGCACCGTTCACGGCGGCCTGGGCCTCGGCCAGCACCTCACTGAACACGGCGGCGGGAACGGGCGCGGAGCCCAGCGTGAGCTCGTCGCTCGTGTCCTCCACCAACTCCGACAGCGAGGCGCGGGCAGGTGGCGGCGGCGCCAACGCGGGCGGCGCGGCCGCACGGGACTCCCGCGCCTCCCGGGGCTCCTTGGTCTCCTTGGGCTCCTTGGCCGGCCGCGGGGTCTTCACCGCCTTGACGGCTCCCGCCGGCGGCGAGATACCGGCGACGAACGCCTCGCGGGCGAAGAACCCGAGGACGCCCCCCGTCCTCGTCTTCCAGCACCGCACCGGGGCGTCACGGCCGAACTCGGCGCGGGCCAGCTGCACGGCCTCTGCCGGTGTACGACCCTCGAACTGCCCGGGGGTGGACTCAGGCCGCGGCGGCAACTTCACGGTTCACACTCCCTACAGTCGCGATCTTCACGTTGGGTGCAACCTCGCCGGCACCGAGGACCCCGAGGCGCGGCAGGCTGGGCTTGAGCAGGCGGCGGAGCGCAGGGCGCAGTCTCGTGGCGCACAGCATCACGGGGCTGGCGCCCTTGGCCTCGGCCTCGCGGAGGAAGCGCCCGATGTCGCGCACGATCGCCTCCGCTTCGGCAGCCGGGATACCGAGGCTGCGCCGACCCCGTTCACCGGTCCGTATCGATCCGAGCAGGCTCTGCTCGAGGACGGGGGAGAACGTGATGGCAGACAGCGTGCCGTCCTTCTCGTGCAAGGACCCGATGGTGGTGGCGAGGGCCAGCCGGGCCGCCTCGAGAAGGCTGTCGGCGTCCTTCTGCTGCCCCCTCGCCTGTTCGGTCAGCGCCTCCACGATGCGCACGAGATCCCGTACCGGCACCCCCTCTTCGAGGAGGCCGCGCAGCACGCCTTGCACATCACCGAGCGTCAGGCCGGCCGCGGTCATCTCCTCGAGCACGACGGGGTTCGCCGCCTTCACCGAATCCAGGAGCAGCTTGGTGTCCTGGCGCGAGATCAGCTCCCCCGCGTGCTCGCGCACCACCTCGGCCAGGTGGGTCGTGACGACGGCGGAGCGGTCGACGACCGTCACCCCCGCCACCGCGGCCTGGTGGCTGTGGCCGACCGGGATCCACTTGGCCCGGCCCCCGAAGGCGGGGTCCCGCGTGTCGACCCCCGGCAGCCCCTCCAGGTTCTCGCCGATCGCCAGCAGCTTGCCCCGTGGAGCCTGCCCGCGCGCCACCTCGACCCCGTGAACCTTGACCGTGTAGTCGGCGTTGGGCAGGTCGAGATTGTCCCGGGTATGGACCCGGGGCATGACGATGCCGAGCTCCATGGCGACGTTGCGGCGCAACGCCTTCACGCGATCGAGCAGGTCTCCCCCGCGGTCGGGCTGGACCAGGTCGATCAGATCCACCCCCAGCTCGAGGCTCAACGGCTCCACCGCCATGCCGGCGGCCAGCGCCTCGGGCGACTCCTCGGACGCCGCCGCCACCCGCGCCGGCTCCCTCTCGGCCGCCTCGTCGACCGTGTCCTTGGGGAGCCGGGTCCCGAAGGCGAAGACGAGTCCACCGATGATGAGGAAGGGGAGCTTGGGAAGACCGGGGACGAGGGCGAGCAGAGCCATGATCAGCCCGGTGGTGCGGACGATCCGCCGGAAGCGCGAGAGCTGCGTGACCACGTCGTGGCCCAGGTCGTGCTCCGTGGCCGCCCTGGTCACGATGATGCCGGTGGACAACGACAACAGGAGCGCCGGGATCTGGGAGACCAGCCCGTCGCCCACCGACAACAGGCTGTAGGTGCCGATGGCCTGGCTGGCCGAGAGGTGGCGCTCGAAAATGCCGATCGACAGGCCGCCGATGAGGTTGACCATGGTGATGACGATGGCCGCGATGGCGTCACCCCGGACGAATTTGGACGCCCCGTCCATGGCGCCGTAGAAGTCCGCCTCGTCCGCGATCTCCTTGCGCCGGCGGCGCGCCTCGTGCTCGTCGATGACCCCCGAGGCGCGGTCGGCGTCGATCGCCATCTGCTTTCCCGGCATCCCGTCGAGGGTGAAGCGAGCCGCCACCTCGGCCACCCGTCCCGACCCCGACGTGATCACGACGAACTGGATGATGATCAGGATGAGGAAGACCACCAGCCCGACGACGATCTGCCCGCCGATGACGAAATGACCGAAGCTGGACACCACAACACCGGCGTAGCCGTGCAGCAGCACCTGGCGGGTCACCGCCACGTTGAGGGCGAGGCGGAACATGGTGGCCACCAGCACCAGGGTGGGGAACACCGAGAAGTCCAGTGGGCGTTTTACCTGCATGGCGGTGAGGAGCACCAGCACCGATCCGGTGATGTTCGCCGTGATCAGCAGGTCGATCAGGAAGGTCGGGAGGGGGATGATCAGCACCACCACCACGGCCACCACCGACAGCGGCACCGCCATGTGGGTGAACTGGGTCCACCGGTCCGATGAGGCCTTCGGCGCGCTAGGCACTTGGCCGGCCGGCTGTCGCGAGCTGCATGGGACCCTCCACGGGCGATTTCTCCTGTTCGCATCCGTCCCTGGACATCCCATGGCCTTCCTGGCCCACATGCACTACGTCCCGGCCGGCCGAGGAATTGAGGGCCCGCGAGGAGGAACTTCGGGTCATGGTCAGCTGGCCATCATGTGGACGTCACGGAAGGCCCGCGCCGTCGGGGAGAGCGAGTACACGAAGGCCAAGAGGCGGGCCACCGCGGCGTACAGCCGGGGCGGGACGATGTCGTCGACCTCGCACGACGCGTGCAGCGAGCGGGCCAGGGGTGGATTCTCCACTATCACCACCCCGCAGTTGCGGGCGTGCTCTTTGATCCCCGCCGCGATGTAGCCGGCGCCCTTGGCGACCACCCGGGGGGCACGGTCGTTCTTGCGGTCGTACGCGATGGCCACGGCGTAGTGGGTGGGGTTGGTCACGACGACGTCGGCATTGGCCACGGCCGCCATGATGTGCATGCGGGTGAACCGCCGGGCCTTGCTCCGCATGGCGCGCCGGACCTCGGGGGAGCCGTCGCTCTGGCGCCGTTCGTCCCTCACCTCCTGCTTGGTCATCTTCAGCTTCTGCTGGTACGTGCGGCGCTGGAAGAAGTAGTCGGCGCCCGCGATGACCAGGGCCAGGACCCCGATGAACCGCATGAGGTCGACCACGGTCGACGCCGCCGCGGACAGCGTCACCGGCAGCGGGAGGGTGGAGTCCCCGAGAACGGCGTGCATCAGTCCGTGCAGGATCAGGTAGCCGACGATCGCCAGCACCGCCATCTTCAGCAGCGTCTTGCCGAGTGTCCACAGTCCCTGCCCGGAAAAGAGCCGGCTCAGTCCCGCCTTGGGTGAGATGCGCGAGAACCGGAACCGCAGAGCCTTCGGGGTGAAGCGCAGCCCGACCTGTCCGACGGCGATCACGACCGCCACGGCGCCGCCGACCAGCAGTATCGGCAAGGCGGCGAGGGCGGCCGTCTCCAGGCCCCGGCCCAGGAGGCCCACCGCCGTGCCCACCCCCGGATGGGCCATCGCCTCGGTGGTGTCCGAGAAGAACCCGCTGACCCGGTTGGCCGCCAGGCCCCCCAACCACGGCAGCAGCGACACCGTCACCAGCAGGCTCGCCCACCCGCTCAACTCGGTCGATCGGGCCACGTTGCCGTCTTCCCGCATCTCCTTGCGGTGCTTGGGAGTCGGCTTCTCCGTGCGTTGCGACTTGTCGGCCATGCTCAGCCCCCGAAGAGCTGGGTCATGGAGCGCCCGACGAGATTGACGACGTCACTGGGGAGGGCCACTATCGCCACGCCCACGCCGATGAGGGCCACGGCGATCTGGAGCGGCATCCCGAACACGAACACGTTGATCTGCGGGGCCGCCTTGGCCAGCAGGGCCAGCAGGATCTGGGTGCAGAACAGCACGACGATGACCGGGGCCGCGATCTCGACCGCGGCGGCGAAGAACGTGACCACGTCGCCCGTGATCGTCTGCGCCAACGAGCCGGGCGTGGTCCGCGGCAGGCTGGTCCCCACCGCCTGGAACGACTTCACGAACCCCTCCACAATGACGACGGCGGCCCCGGAGGTGAAGAGCAGGGTGGTGACGACGAGGTTGTAGAACTGGCCGAATATCGCCGTCTGCTGCTGGGAGAGCGGGTCGATGGCCTGGGGGAGGTTGAGACCCGAGAAGAGGTCGATCAGGCTCCCGGCGGCGACCATGGTCGTCACGAAGAGTGAGACCACGAACCCCAGCACGACGCCGACCACGGCCTGGATCACGATCTCGGTGATGACCTGCGCATCGCTCAGCGGCAGCGCGTCGTGCTGCAGGGTCCCCGCCGCGAAGAAGGCGACCGCGCCGGCGAACCCGATCTTGAGCATCATCGGGATGGAGCGGTTGGAGAACGGCGGGCAGATCGACACCCAGGCCAACGAACGCACGAAGGCGAGCACCAGTGCGATGGCGAAGGCCGCCGACAGATGGAGTGTCATCCCTGCCCCGCCAGCACCTTGGGGATGGAGTCATAGAGATGCTCGGTGTAGGCCACCGCGATGCCCAGCATCCAGTGGCCGAGGATCAACAGGACGATTCCGATGGCGACCACCTTCGGCAAGAAGGTCAGGGTGAACTCCTGAATGGAGGTGACGGCCTGGAACAGGGCCACGAAGAGGCCCACGGCCAGGCTCACGACCAGGACGGGCCCGGCCAGCTCGGCAATTAGGACCAGGGCCTGCGACGCCAGGTGGAGGACGGTGTTGTCGTCCACGGCCTACGTGTTGAACGAGGTCAGGAGGGAGTGGACGACGAGCGTCCATCCGTCGACCAGGACGAAGAGCAGGATTTTGAAGGGAAGGGATATCAGGGTGGGCGGCAGCATGTACATGCCCATCGACATCATGATCGCGGAGACGACCAGGTCGATGATCATGAAGGGAATGAAGATCATGAACCCGATGAGGAAGGCCGTCTCGATCTCGGAGAGCACGAAGGCCGGGATCACCGTGGTCAAGGGCAGCGATTCGGGATGTTTCGCACTCTCGTGGCTGAACGAGGCGAAGAGGCCGAGCTCCTGGTCTTTCGTCTGTTCGAGCATCCACTTCTTGAGGGGCACTTCGCCGGCGTCGATCGCCTGCGTGGCGGTCAGCTTCCCGTGCTCGTAGGGCTGGATGGCGATGTGGTCGATGGTCGAGAGGACC
>Ga0302325_10026718_pt1 | contig 11986 bp, 8 predicted proteins | sample Palsa_T0_2_FD_201948 | JGI IMG/M metagenome (GOLD analysis project Ga0302325, IMG submission 201948) | Peat permafrost microbial communities from Stordalen Mire near Abisko, Sweden - Palsa_T0_2 | ecosystem: Environmental > Terrestrial > Soil > Palsa > Peat permafrost | place: Sweden: Abisko... | reverse complement strand
GCATGTCGCTGATCAGATTGTTGTAGCCAAAGCTGCAGCCGCGCTCACACACCATGATCTGCGTATTGCCGGTCGAGCGGGCTTTGTCGACCACGTTCTGCATCTCCCAGGGTGAGAGGAACTGGCCTTTCTTGATGTTCACGGGCCGGCCGGCGGCGGCGACATTGATAATGAAATTAGTCTGCCGACACAGGAACGCGGGTGTCTGCAGGACGTCGACCACGGCCGCGACCTCCCCGATCGGCGTGTCCTCGTGCACGTCGGTCAGCACCGGCAACTGAAACGCGCGCTGCACGGACTGCAGCGCCTTGAGCCCCGCTTCCAGCCCGGGGCCGCGAAAGCTTTTGCCCGAGGAGCGGTTGGCCTTGTCGAACGAGGCCTTGAAGATCAGCGGCATACCCAGCGCCGTCGTGATCTCCTTGAGGCGTCCGGCTACCTCCTGCACCAGAGCTTCGGACTCGATGACGCAGGGGCCGGCAATCAGGAACAAGGGCCGGTCGAGTCCGACCTCCAGGCCAGCCAGCTTCATGCGCCGGCCGCGGCCGGCAACAGCGAGGCGCGATAAGCGCGCGCAGCGCGCACAAAGCCGGTGAACAGCGGATGTCCGTCACGCGGCGTGGAGGTGAACTCGGGATGAAATTGCGTGGCGATGAACCACGGGTGGCTTGGCAGTTCCACGATCTCGACCAGGCCATCATTGGAGAAGCCCGAGAAGCGCATGCCCGCGCGCGTGTAAGCGTCGAGGTAATTATTGTTGAACTCGTAGCGATGCCGATGCCGCTCGGCGATCACGTCGCGCCCATAGAGCTCGCGCGCAAGGCTACCGGCCTGCAGATGCACTTCCTGCGCGCCCAGACGCATGCTGCCGCCGAGCTGTGAGCGCTCATCGCGCGTTTGCACGCCGAGCGCCTGATCCTGCCATTCAGTGATCAGAGCTACGACCCGATGCGCGGTGGCGCGATTGAATTCAGTGCTGTTCGCATCGGCGAGCTTGAGCACATTGCGGCCGTACTCGATGATCGCAAGCTGCATCCCTAAGCAGATGCCCAGGTACGGCACGCCGTGCTCGCGCGCATAACGCACGGCCTGGATCTTGCCTTCGATACCGCGCTCGCCGAATCCGCCCGGTACCAGGATCGCATCCATGCCGGCCAGACGGTCCGTGCCTTCGGTCTCGATATCGGTGGATTCGACGTAGTGCAGTTTGACGCGCGTGCGCGTCTTGAGGCCGCCGTGCATCAGGGCCTCGTTGAGTGAAATATACGAATCCCGGATCTGCACGTATTTGCCGACCATCGCGATGTCGACCTGACCGTCGGGATTGGTCTTGGCGCTGACCACCTGCCGCCACGCCGCGAGGTCCGCCGACGGGACATCCAAGCGCAATCTGTCGACCACGATGTCATCGAGCGCCTGATCGTGCAGCAGCAGCGGAATCTTGTAGATGTCGTCGGCATCCACTGCCGAGATCACCGCCCGCTCCTCGACATTGGTGAACAGCGCGATCTTGCGCCGTTGCTCATCGGGCAGCGTCTCGCGGCAGCGGCACAGCAGTATGTCAGGCTGTATGCCGATGGAGCGCAGTTCCTTGACCGAGTGCTGGGTCGGCTTGGTCTTGATCTCGCCCGAGCCTCCGACCACGGGCACCAGGGTCAGGTGGATGTAGACGACCTGGCTGCGTCCGAGCTCCACGCCGAGCTGACGGATCGCCTCGAGAAACGGCAATGACTCGATGTCGCCGACCGTGCCACCGATTTCCACCATGCATACATCGGCGTCATCCGCGCCGAGCAGGATGCTGCGCTTGATCTCATCGGTGATGTGTGGAATCACCTGTACGGTTGCGCCCAGATAGTCGCCGCGGCGCTCCTTGGCGATCACACGCTCATAGATGCGCCCGGTCGTGAAGCTGCTGTTGCGCCCGGTCGTGGTGCGCACGAAACGCTCATAGTGGCCCAGGTCCAGATCCGCTTCCGTGCCGTCGGCTGTGACGAACACCTCGCCGTGCTGGAACGGACTCATCGTTCCCGGATCGACATTGATATAGGGGTCGAGCTTGACCATCGCGACCCGCAGGCCGCGTGCCTCGAGTATGGCGCCGAGCGAGGCGGCGGCGATTCCCTTCCCCAATGAGGAAACCACGCCGCCGGTGACGAAAATGAATCGAGCCATCCGAGGAGACCGCCGCCTGCGATGAGTCTGTGACGACGGGCACTCAGGGTAGCAAATCGCGCTCGGCGTCTCAATCGCCATTCGCGAGCGCGACGCGACGCCAGCGGAAGCGTCCACGTGCGGCCACAGCGCGGCTCGCGGCTCGATAGGCAGCATCGACCCACAGATCCGCGACCGCCACGATGCGTGTACCCGCTTGCACCAACGGCACCTGCGCGCGCTCCCAGGGTGCAATGCCCTGTGACTGCAGCAGATCCTTGAGGGCCATTCGACCTTGGGCGCTGCGCATGCGCTCCCCGCCTCGCCGGAAAGCCACACGCAGCGGACAGGGCAGCGCGGACAGATCCACATCGCCATGCGGATCGTTGATCAGCCCGAGTGCTCGACCGCCGCCAAGCGCCAGCCACGGGCGCGAGCGCCAGTCCCACTCGATGCTCGAGCTCGACGTCTCAGGCGGCTCGACCTGCATAGCGAGCAGCCGATCGCCGTGCCGCCGCAATGCGCCCCCGCGCCACTGCACCTGCGCGCGAGCATCGGGCCTGGCCGCAAGCATCGGCCCGACGATCTCGCGCAGTCGCGTGTGATCAGGCACGCTCAGGCCGCGCGCAGCGATCCACCAGCGCACGACATTGGCCCGCGCCGGCAAGGACAGACGCCGCAATACGCTCACGCGCAGCGCACTGCCGTCCAGCGCCGGCGTGGCGCTCGCCCGGGCCACACGCTCGAGCAGGCTTACAGCCTCTGCCAGGTGCGCGGCGCTGCGGCTGGCCGTCACGCTGGCGGCGGGCCAGCGCGCCGTCATGGCCGGCAATACCCGGCGGCGCAGGTAGTTGCGATCGAAGCGCTCATCGAGATTGGTCTGATCTTCGCTCCAGTCCAGAGCGCGCGCGCGTGCAAAGGCTTCCAGCTGCGCACGCGCGATCGGCAACAGCGGGCGCAACAGCACCATGCCCGCCAGGATTGAGCGCGCACGCATGGCCGCGAGCCCGCGCACACCGCTGCCACGCAACAGCGCGAGCAGCATGGTCTCGAGCTGATCGTTCTGGTTATGTGCCGTGAGCAGCGCCTCATCGCTCGCGAGCCGCTCACTCAGCGCCTGGTAGCGTGCCTGGCGTGCGACGGCCTCCAGCGACTGGCCACGCGTAAGCTTGAGCTGCAGCGCAATGCTCTCGCAGGGCACCCGCCAGGCGCGCGCGCGCGCCTTGGCGGCGGTGGCCCACGCCGCCGACTGCGGATGCAGGCCATGATCGACATGCAGTGCGCGCAGCTCGAAGCCCTCGCGCCCGCGCAATTGCGCGAGCGCTGCCAGCAACGCGCTCGAGTCAAGGCCGCCGGAATAGGCGAGGCAGAATCGTTGGCCCCGCAACGGGCCCTGCAGGGCGCGCAGACGTGCACTGAGCCAGCGCAATGTGAAGCGCGCCGGTGAGTCCGGCGCGGCGAGTTCGAGGTCGGTCGCTCTGGCGTTGGCGGCGGCGCGCACGCGGCCGCGCGGCGCCTTCACGGCGGACTCTCGTCGTAGACTCCAAAAGCGGCGATGCGCGCGAGGCGCTGCTCGAGCAGCTCCTCGATCGGCAGCGCCTTGAGCTGTGTCAGATGACGCATGAGGGCTTCACGCAAGGTGTGGTTCATGACCACCGGATTGCGATGTGCGCCGCCGAGGGGCTCCATCAAGACTTCGTCCACCAGTCCAAGAGCGCTCAATCGCTCCGCCGTCAGATTCAGCGCGTCGGCTGCGACCTCTTTCTTGTCGGCGCTCTTCCAGAGGATCGAGGCACAGCCTTCGGGCGAAATCACCGAATAAGTACTGAACTGTAGCATCAGCAGCCGGTCGCAGACGCCGATCGCGAGCGCCCCGCCTGAGCCGCCCTCGCCGATCACAACAGCGATGATCGGCACGCGCAGTGAGGACATCTCGAACAAATTGCGCGCAATCGCCTCGCTCTGGCCACGCTCCTCGGAACCGACGCCCGGATAAGCACCCGGAGTGTCGATCAGTGTGATCAGCGGCAGGCCGAAGCGCTCGGCGAGCTTCATGAGCCGCAGCGCCTTGCGGTAGCCTTCAGGTTTGGGCATACCGTAGTTGCGCCGCACGCGCTCCTTGGTATCGCGCCCCTTCTGATGGCCGATGATCATGACCGCCTCGCCCTCCAGGCGCGCGAGGCCACCGACGATCGCCATGTCGTCGGCGTACATGCGATCGCCGTGCAACTCCACGAAATCCGTAAACACGGCGCCGACGTAATCGAGCGTATAGGGCCGCTGCGGATGACGCGCGAGCTGCGTGATCTGCCAGGGCGTGAGGCTCGCGAAGATCGATTTGGTCAGCGCGCGGCTCTTGGCGCGCAGCCGCGAGATCTCCTCCTGGATGTTGACCTTCGCATCCGAGGTCACATGACCGAGCTCCTCGATCTTGGCCTCAAGTTCGGCGATTGGCTGCTCAAATTCGAGGAAACTGACGGCCATCTGCGAAGCCTAAGGGGCCCGGCGACCGATCGCAACCTCAGCCCACGGCCTCGCTGGCGGCGCTCGCAACCGTATAGCGCAACTGCACGCTGCCGGGGCCGAGCAGCTCCTCGAGCCGCTCGAGCAGCGCGGCCGCGGGGCGCACTTTCCATTCCGCGCCGAAGCTCAGCACGCCGCTGGCGGCCTGGCAACGATAGCGCAGCAGCACGGCGCACTGACCGCCGCGATATGGCGCGAGCAGCTCATGCAAGCGCGCGAGCGAGCTCGATGCCGTGGGCAGCGCGGCGAGCGCGCGTGGCCAGCGCACCAACAGCGAGCGGGCCAAACGTTCGCGAACGGCCTCGAGCGCGCTCACCTGCTTAGCTGCCAGGCGCCAGGCATCACTGAATTCGTCGAAGCGCAGTGCCCCCTCGACCTGAACCAGCGCGTCCTTCACGATGATGTCGCGGTGGCGCTGAAATACCTCTTCGAACAGTGTGACTTCCATGCGAGCGCTGCGATCGTCCAGCACGAAATTCACGCGCGGTCCGCGCCGACGCACGTCCAGGATCAGCCCCGCAAGCGTCACGTTGCGCGCATCCGTATAAGCGCGCGCCGGATCGATCGGCCCGGAGGGCCGTTCGTTGGCAAACTCCGCGATGCGGCCGGAGGCGAAGACACGCAGGTCCTGCTCGAAGGGGGCGAGCGGGTGGCCTGACAGATACAGTCCCAGCGTCTCGCGCTCTGCGGCCAGTCGCTGTGATGCATTCCAGTCGGGCATGGGTTTGAGAATCAGCCGCTCGCGCTCGGCTTGTCCGGCGAGATTGAAGATGTCCGTCTGCCCGGTCTCATCGCTGCGCGCATGCTGCTCGCCGCTACGCAGCGCCTCGTCGAGGCCGGCCATCAGCGTGGCGCGGTTGGCGCCCAGACCGTCGAGACTGCCGGAGCGGATCAGCGCCTCGAATACGCGCCGATTCACGCGCGCCAGATCCACGCGCCGGCACAGATCCGGCAGGCTCTGATAGGCGCCGCGCTCGCGCTCCTCGGTGATGGCCTCGACGGCGGCGCGTCCGACGCCTTTGATCGCGCCGAGACCATAGCGGATCGTGTGCTCATCGGCGATTGTGAAGCCGTAGCTGGAGCTGTTCACATCGGGCGGCAACACCTGCAGCGCGATATTGGCGCACTCATCGATCAGCGTGACGATCTTGTCCGTGTGATCCATGTCGGCCGACAGCACGGCCGACATGAAGGCGGCCGGATAGTGCGCCTTCAGATAGGCGGTCTGGTATGAGAGCAGTGCGTAGGCGGCTGAATGCGACTTGTTGAAGCCGTAGCCGGCAAACTTCTCCATCAGATCGAAGATATGCGCCGCCTGGCGTGCATCGACGCCGCGTGCGCGCGCGCCATCGACGAAAACCGAGCGCTGCTTGGCCATCTCCTCCGGGCTCTTCTTGCCCATCGCCCGGCGCAGCAGATCGGCGCCACCGAGGGTATAGCCAGCAAGCACCTGCGCGATCTGCATGACCTGCTCCTGGTACAGGATCACGCCGTAGGTTGGTGCCAGCACGTGCTTGAGGTCCGGGTGCAGATAGTCGATCGCGGCCGCATTGCGGCCGTGCTTACGGTTGATGAAATCATCGACCATGCCTGATTGCAGCGGTCCGGGACGAAACAGTGCGACCAGCGCCACGATGTCCTCGAACCGATCCGGCTGCAGGCGCCGGACCAGATCCTTCATGCCGCGCGATTCGAGCTGGAACACCGCTGTGGTGGCGCAGGTCTTGAGCAACGCGTAGGTCGGCGCATCATCCATCGGCAGCGTACCCAGATCGAGCGCGCTCTCCCCGGCGCGCGCACGCGCCGCATTCACGCTCGCCACGGCCCAGCTCAGAATCGTCAGCGTCCGCAGCCCGAGGAAATCGAATTTGACCAGGCCCGCAGCCTCGACGTCGTCCTTGTCGAACTGCGTGATCACCGGGCCACCGTGCGCCTCGCAGTACAGCGGCGTGAAATCGGTCAGGACCGAAGGCGCAATCACGACGCCGCCGGCGTGTTTGCCGGCATTGCGCGTGATGCCCTCGAGCGCGCGCGCGAGCTCGAGCAGGCTGCGGACCTCCTCATCCTGTTGCGAAAGGCGCTTGAGCTCGGGCTCCTTGGCGATCGCATCATCGAGCGTGATGCCGAGCTCGAAGGGAATGAGCTTCGCGATGCGATCGACAAAACCGTAGGGATGCCCGAGCACCCGGCCGACGTCGCGCACCACGGCCTTAGCGGCCAGTGTGCCGTAGGTGATGATCTGCGAGACGCGGTCATGACCGTATTTTGCCGCTACATAATCGATTACGCGGTCGCGCCCTTCCATGCAGAAATCAACGTCGAAATCGGGCATCGAGACGCGCTCTGGATTCAGGAAACGCTCAAACAGCAGGTCATAGCGCAACGGGTCGATATCGGTGATACGCAAGGCGTAGGCTACGAGCGAGCCGGCGCCCGAACCGCGGCCGGGGCCCACTGGCACGCCATGTTCGCGTGCCCAGCGGATGAAATCCGCGACAATCAGAAAGTAGCCCGCGAACCCCATCGGGCAGATGACCTCGAGCTCGGCGCGCAGGCGCGCGCGATAGCGCTCGCTGTCAGCCTCGCCCAGGCCCAGCGCTGCGATGCGCACCTCCAGTCCAAGCTCGGTCTGGCCGCGCAGAAATTCGTTTGGCGCAAGCCCGTCCGGCACCGGGTAGTCGGGCAGCCGCGGCTGGCCAAGCGTCAGGCGCAGACTGCAGCGGCGCGCGATCTGCACCGAGTTGGCGATGGCTTCGGGCAGATCGGCGAACAATGCTGACATCTGCTCGGCGCTGCGCAGAAACTGTTGCGCGCTATAACGGCGAGGCCGTGCCGGGTCGGCGAGCTGCGTGCCATCGTGAATGCAGACCCTGGCCTCATGCGCCTCGAAGTCCGCGGCCGTCAGAAAGCGCACATCGTTGGTCGCCACCACCGGCACGCCGCGGCGCGCGGCCAGCCGTACCGCGGCCGGCAGATAGTGATGCTCTTCGGGACGCCCGAGACGCTGCAATTCGATATAAAAGCGATCCCCGAATAAAGCGAGCCAGTGCTCGAGTGCGAGCAGCGCCGCGTCCTCGCGCTGGCGCAACAACGCGCGTCCGACATCGCCGTCGGCTCCCGCGAGCGCGATCAGGCCGCGGGTCGTCGCGGGCTCGAGCCACTGACGGTCCAGCAGCGGGATGCCGGCGCTGCTTTGTCCTTCCAGATAGGCGCGACTGACTAAGCGTGCGAGATTGCGGTAGCCGATCGAGTCCTGGCACAGCAACGTCAGGCGCGAGGCCCCGAGCTTCGCGTCCGCCTCGCGCAACAACAGGTCCACACCGATGATCGGTTGCACACCTCGCTCGAGCGCCGCGCGATAGAACTTCACCATCGCGAACAGATTGCATTGATCGCTGACGGCAACCGCCGGCATCGCGGCGGCTGCGACCGCATCGATGAGCTCGGGTACGCGCACCACGCCGTCGATCAGCGAGTATTCGGTGTGCACGCGCAGGTGCACGAACGTCGAACTCATGGCGAGCTGCGACTCCGCGTCATTCGATTGAGGGGGAAGATTCGCTGAAGCATGCGCGATCCTGCAAGCTGCCAAATGGCACAGCGCCGGACAGCCAGCTGCGCAATGGATCGAAGCTGCGCCGATGGATTGGCGAGGGCCCGAGGCGCACCAGCGCACGCAGGTGCTCGGGCGTCCCATAACCGAAGTGCGTGCCCAGCCCGTAGCCCGGGTAGCGCTCATCCATGCGCCGCATCAGCGCGTCGCGGTAGGTCTTCGCGACGATCGAGGCAGCGCTGATACAGGGTTCCGACACATCGCCATCCACGATGGTTTTCACAATACAATCTCCAAAACAATCATGTAGTTGTGGAGAACAGTTACCGTCAATTATAATGTCGGTCGGGCGCACCGAGAGCTTCAGCAACGCCCATTTCATCGCGAGCAATGTCGCCTGCAGGATATTGAACAGGTCGACCTCAGCGTGATCGGCTGCGGCTACCGCCACGCCGAGCGCACGCTCGTGAATGCGCCGCGCGAGCACTTCGCGGCGCATGGGCGTTAACTGCTTGGAATCGCGCAGCCCGCGTATGGGCCGGAGCGGATTCAGAATCACGGCGGCGGCCACTACCGGGCCGGCGAGTGGACCGCGTCCTGCTTCATCCACCCCGGCCACCAGCATGCTCAATGCCCGTGTCCCCCGTTGCCCCCGCTCTCGCGCTGCGACTCGCGCTCGACTCCGACCCCGGAGCGAGCGCGCAGCAATTGAAGCACAGCCGAGGCCGCAAGTGCTGCGCCATTTTGCCGCAGTGATTCGTGAATGAGCTCAAAGCGGCGCTGCAGGTATGCGCGTCGCGCTGCATCGTCGAGCGAATGCTCGAGCGCGCGGGCCAGACCTTCGGGCTCTACCGCCTGCTGAGAGAATTCCGGCACCAGGGGCTCGCTGGCCAGCAGGTTCGGCAGCGAGAAGTACGGCAGGCCCGTGAACCCCAGCCCGCGCGCAAGCAGCGCGCTGAGCGCCCCCACGCGGTAGGCCACGACCATCGGACAGCGGCACAACAGGGCCTCAAGCGTAGCGGTGCCCGAGGCTACGAGCGCCACATCGGCTGCAGACAACGCCGTGCGCGCCTGCCCATCGAGCACCTGCACATCAGGCCGTGGTGCGTGTTGCTGCAGCGCGTGCTCAAACTGCGCGCGCACGAGCGGCCCGGCCATCGGTGCAACGATCTTGAGCCCGGGTCGGCGCTGCGCGAGCAAGCGCGCGGCACCCAGGAACGGCTTGGACAGGCGCCGCACTTCAGCCTCACGGCTGCCCGGCAACAGGGCCAGCACAGTGTCCTGCGCCGCCAGCCCGAGGCTGGCGCGCGCCGCGCCGCGATCGCTCTGCAATGGAATCTGATCGGCCAGCGGATGGCCGACAAACAGCGCGTTCAACGCATGCGCGCTATAGAAGGCGGGCTCGAAGGGCAGCAGGCAGAGCACGAGGTCATAGGCGCGCACCATCGTGCGCACACGGCCCTGCCGCCACGCCCACACCTGCGGACTCACGTACTGCACGGTCGTGATGCCGAGCCGCTTCAGGCGCAGCGCCAGTCCCAGGTTGAACTGCTGGTAGTCCACACCGATGAATACGTGCGGCCGCAGCGAGGCTATGTCATCGGCGAGGCGTGCGCGCAGCCGCAGCAGGCGCGGCAGATGCGGCAGCACCTCAACCAGGCCAATGACGGACAGCTGCTCTGCCTCGAGCAAGGCATGGCAGCCCGCCGCGCGCATCTGGGGTCCGGCGACGCCGGTGAATTCGATATCGGGCACCAACGCGCGCAGCGCTTCGATCAGCGCAGCGCCCAGCGTGTCGCCGGAGCTCTCTCCGGCCACAATCGCGATTCGCAGGGCGGCCATCGCTTTAGGCTCGCGGCGCTCGCGCCATCAGCGGATCAGACTGCGTTCCGAGAGTGCTATGAAGTCCAGCAGCGGCTTGAGCTCCGGCTGCTCAGGGGCCAGCGCGGTCAACTGCTCCACCGCCGCGGCCAGCGGCAGATCGCTGCGATAGAGAATGCGATAGGCGTTGCGCAGATTGCGGATTTGCTCGTCCGTGAAGCCACGGCGCCTGAGTCCCTCGGTGTTGATCGAGTGCGGCACGGCCGGCACGCCGATCGTCATGACATAAGGCGGCACGTCGCGCGAGACGCCGCAGTACGCTTGGGTGAAGGCATGTGCGCCGATGCGGCAGAACTGATGCACGCCGGTGTGTCCGCTCAGAATGACCCAATCGCCGATGTCCACGTGGCCGGCCAAGCCCGAGTAATTGACCATCACGATGTGGTTGCCGAGCGTGCAATCGTGCGCCACGTGCGTGTAAGACATGAACAGATTGTCATCGCCGATGCGCGTGAGGCCGTTCTCGGGCGTGGCGCCGCGATTGATCGTGCAGAATTCACGAAAGACGTTGCGATCGCCAATGAGCAAGCGCGTGGGTCCGCCGGTGTACTTTTTGTCCTGAGGGGCCGCGCCGATCGAGGCGAATTGGAAGATCTTGTTGTCCGCACCAATAGTGGTGTTGCCGGTAATGACCGCGTGCGGACCGACCCAGGTACGCGCTCCGATATGAACATCCGCGCCGATGACGCTGAAGGGGCCGATCTCGGCATCAGCCGCGATGTTCGCGCCCGCCTCGACGATCGCGCGCGGATCAATCACGGCTCTTCCCCGAGACTCTGCGCCACCGGGGCGCTCTTCAGATCCGGCGCGATCATCATCTGTGCGTGCGCCACCTCCTCACCGGCCACCTCGGCGACGGTCGCCAGGCGCCAGATACCCTTGAAGCTACGCTCGAACTGCGCCTGCAGAATCAGCTGATCGCCGGGCTCGACGGGCTTGCGAAAGCGCGCCTTGTCGATGCCAACAAAATAGAAGCGCGTCTTGTTATCGGGTATCTCATCGGCGCTCAGAAACGCCAGCAGACCGGCCGCCTGCGCCAACGCCTCGATGATCATGACCCCGGGCATCAGCGGCCGATGCGGGAAGTGCCCGGTGAAATACGGCTCATTGAAGGTTACGTTCTTGAGCGCCCGGATGCGCTGGCCGGGCACGTACTCGAGCACACGATCGATCAATAGGAACGGATAGCGGTGCGGAAGCCGCAACATGATCGCGTTGATATCCAGCTGGCTCGCCTCATTCATCGTGCTGATCCTTCTCGGGATTGGGGCGTGTGGCTTCGCGGTCGGCCATGCGCTTGAGCTGCGCCACCACGCGGCGCCAGCGCCGCGCGGGCTCGAGCGGAATGCCGCTCGAGTACACGCCGGGCTCCCGGATTGAACCCGAGACCATCGCCATGCCGGTGATCACCACGTCATCGCCAATCACGAGATGACCGGCGATGCCGCATTGGCCTCCGATCATGCAGCGTGCGCCGATGCGAGTGCTGCCGGCGATGCCGGTGCAGCCGGCGATCGCCGTGTGCGCACCGATCTGCACGTTGTGGCCGATCTGAATCTGATTGTCGAGCTTGACGCCATCGCCGATGAGCGTGTCATCGATTGCGCCCCGGTCGATCGTGGTGTTCGCGCCGATCTCGACATCGCTGCCGATGCGCACGCTGCCAACCTGCGGCACCTTGAGCCAGGCCGCGCCTTCGCGCGCATAACCGAAACCGTCCGAACCGATGACCGCCCCGGCATGGATCAATGCACGCGCGCCCAGCTGCACGCGCTCACCGAGCGTGACGCGCCCCACGAGTTGGCAATCAGGCTCGATGCGCGCGTGCGCGCCGATCAGACACGCCGGGCCGATACGGCAACGCGCTGCGATCTGAAC
>Ga0302325_10026715_pt1 | contig 11987 bp, 10 predicted proteins | sample Palsa_T0_2_FD_201948 | JGI IMG/M metagenome (GOLD analysis project Ga0302325, IMG submission 201948) | Peat permafrost microbial communities from Stordalen Mire near Abisko, Sweden - Palsa_T0_2 | ecosystem: Environmental > Terrestrial > Soil > Palsa > Peat permafrost | place: Sweden: Abisko... | reverse complement strand
ATTTGCATCTTGCGCAAAAACGGCCGTGCCCGAGCACAGCGTCACGCACAAGAGCACTGAATTGATCGGCCTACCTATGAGCCGAGTAATCATCCTGCTCCTCCAAAACGAAATTAACAACCATAATCCATTAGATAACCTTTAGCGTAAAACATTACAACTCCATCTTTTACGGTTTCTACCATCTCATCTTACTTCGGACAGCCCAGCGCTTTCACCGCATTAGCTGGAATCGCCGCGGCATTCTTCGCCCCAGGGGGTAAAATCTGGCTACCTTTGGGCACAAGGTACACCTCAACACGGCGTTCTTTATCGGCTTCGCTGACCGCCGCACCGCGCCGTTCCACTGCGGGCGGAAGATTGGACGTTCCGCACAGAGCGGGATCGGGCGCCGACACCTGATCGGTTCCCGCCGCGCTGATACGTACCTGCGAAAGATCCAGATTGGCGCATGTTCCGCGATCTCCCGTTAAAACGGCGGCTGTGGCGAGCAGGCGCTGCCGGTCGAGATTCGCCGTCTCATCGCTAGCGCGGTGACCCACCAGCAAAATGTCGAATGCGCTTCCGGCCTGAGGCGCCGCCTGTTCAATCAAGATACGCTTGCCGCAATTGTTGACTCGAGCGCCGTTCTTCGCAAAAATTACGTCGGGCAGGCGTTTATACTGGGCCGGGTAATTTACCGTGATGGTGGCGCTTTGCGATGCCATATGGTTAGTCTCATCGGTCGCTATTACGTTCGCCGTTATGGTCTTGCTCTGCCCGAGCCCGGAATCGAAGCCTAAACTGGCGGTATTGAAGACCGCGCTTGGGCCGACGTCATTGGTCAAAGTGCCCTCGCTTACTGTCCATTTGTAAGTTAAATTGCCGCCGCACGCTGAACCGGCCACATCCGCGGCTAAAATTACCGTCTGACCGGCAGCCGAATCGTTGGTAATGTTCACCACGTTCGGTGAGGCCGTCACACCAACGATCTTCGGCGGAACGTAGTCTTGGATCGCCAACGTCTTTGGACCGATTCTGACAGTGCGAGTTGGATCCGCGACGTCGGACACTTCCACTTCAAATTGGAAATCGCCGGCATTGTTGGGGGTAATGGAAAGGTCAGGATTGTTTGTTCCGACGGGCTGCCCATTCGCTTTCCACGCGTACGACAGATTGTGCCCGGCGGGGTCGGTGGCAGTGGCATGCAGCGTGAGCACCCGACCCTGGCACAACTGGCCATCGGCGCCACTGATTTCGCCAGGGTTGAGAGGCTGCAGCGTCGGCTTCGGAAGCGGAGCGGGTGCGGGCGGCGCCAGAATATGCGCCTGCCAAAAATACATCACCAGTCCAAGGGTCGCTTCCAGGCCATTCAAATGAGCTTTCGGGATCGCGGCCAGACCAAATGTCGGGTTCTGCTCGAAAACGCCTCGCGCGTCGAAACGTAAACCGAGGTGCGGGCTCAAATGATATTTCATGCCGCCGCCATAATTGAAGGCCAATTCCGTGCTCGTGCTGGCAAAGGCGCGGGCTGGTTTCGTGGGGACAAACCAGCTTGGTCCCAGGCCGGCCGTGAGATAGGGCCGCAGGCGTTTACCGCGCGGCGTAAAGTTGTAAACAGGGTCGATGGCGAAAGATTGGATTTGATCGCCAAAGTTGGAATCGAAGAATCCGATCTTGTGCACCCGGGCGTTATTCACCATGAAGTTGTAGTTCACTTCGATGGAAAAGTTCTTAGAAAAATTGTAAGCCGCGCGCCCGCCCGCAGTGCCGCCGTTGACGAGCTTCTCGCTCGTCTGGCCCCGATTTACGCTGCCAAAGAAGCTTCCACCGCCGAACGGATCCAATTCGAGAATGTCCGGATTGTCTTCAGTAAAAACGACCTTGGGCGGTTGGTCTTGCGCCCAGCAATTCGTCGAACTGCTTACCAAGAAAAAAGGAATAAGCGCGCCGGCAACCGTTGCAGAACGGACCGGCGCGCTTATTCCCCTAGACAGAAGTGTATAACGCGGCAAACTTAGAGTTTACTGGAACGCGCGAAAGACTTGCAAAATTCGGCAATCCGGCAACTCGCTCATGACCATAGTTCGCTCGGTGCCCTGCTGCCATACGGCCTTTCTGAGCCGCGCGCGCCAGCAAGCGGTTTTGCTGAATTTTTTGCAAGTTCCTATGGTTTTAATTCCGAAAGAGCACACCCAAATCGGAAGTGACGCCAAACAGCCGATTGGTGGCCAGATCGGGAATCCAAAGCCGGCGAATCCGAGTGGTGGGCAGCACGCTATAAATCTGCGACCACGAATTGCCGCCGTCTTTCGACTCCCACAATTTCCCGTATTGAACAGCGTAGACCAAAGTTCCTGAGCCATAGACCACGGAGTTCACCGTCGACGCGGGCATACCGCCGGGATTGGCCGCCCATTTGTTGCCTTCGTCGTTGGAGGCAAAAAGACCCAGCCTGGTGGCAACCAGGATGGGCGCCGAGGCATCCGTGGCGAGCGCCACATCTTTTACATCGCTCGGCGGAGTTGGAGAATTAAGCGACACCCAGTGCTCGCCATAGTCTTTCGACAAGTAAAGACCGGCGTCCGCGCGCGCCACTATGCGTCCATCGTTATTGGGGCTTACATAAAGTCCGCTCACGGGCGACGATCCAGCGACTTCCGCCATGGTCCAGCGTTCACCGGCATCGGCGCTCTTCAAGAGGCCGAGATTGGTGGCCGCAAACAGCAGATCCTTCGTACCATTCCTGACAGTATAAAGCCCATGAATTTCATCAGGCGAAATCTCGCGCAGCTTCTCAACGGGTTTGCGAGCTACCGTCTTGCGCGCGCTTTTCGCCGTTTTCGCGCTGGTCTTCGTCACCGGTGCTTTCACGGGCTCGGTTGGCGCTACAATCAGCCGGAACGGCAGTGGCTTCCAAATCAGTCCGGCGTCAATTGATTTGTACATCTGATGCGGGGCCGCCGCCAGTAAAATACGGTCTTCGCTGGGCATAGCGGCGATGCTCTTCAAGTGCACGCCGTTCAACCCTCTCACTTCCTCTAGTTGCGACCAGCTCTCGCCATTGTTCTCGCTGACGAAGATTCCGCTCGATTCGCCAAGCTGCGTTTCGATAGCAACCAGCTTATTACCCGCTTTGGTCACAGAGCTAATGGTGCGGTCGACAAAACCATGGTTCAGCATTTTGATCTTCTCGCCGGTATCGCTGCCGCGCGAGAGACCCTCATACTCCATCGCCATGTACATGCTGCCGGGCCGTTCCGGATCGAATATGATCGCGTTCACTTGTTCCTTGGTCAGAAGCTTCCAGGTTGCGCCCATGTTCGGGCTCTTGAACAGGCCCATGGTTGTGCCGGCGTAGATCAAGCTCGCGCTTTGCGGATCTTTGCGAATGACATGCGTGCGGCGCTGGCTGAAGGTGAGTCCCATCACCTTTCGCCACTGGTCGCCCCGATCCATGCTCGTGTAAATGCCGCTGCATGCGCTGGCAAAAACGTTGTTCGGATCGGCCGGATTGATATAAATCGAGAACACGTCGGAATCGTCCGTCATGCCCGTATGGATCGAATGCCACGTCTTGCCGCCGTCAAGCGATTTCCAGGGCAAATGCGACGTGCCCGCATACAGGATGTCGGGATCTTTGGGGTCGATGGCAGTGGCGGTGATCCCGCCCATTTCCAGGTTCTTGGGGTCGGAGATGCGCGTCCAGGTGGCGCCTGAATCTTCGCTCAGCCAGACGCCGCGCAGCGTGCCCGAGATGAACCGCGTCGGTTTGCTGGGCGCCGCCACAATCGAGCGCACGCCAAAATCTTTAACATCGGGCACCGGCGCCCAGGTCTTGCCTTGATCGTGGCTGAAGAACATGGCGCCGCCATCGGCGGAAATAATGCCGGCCAAAAAGTGGTTCGAATCCAAAGGATCGACCAAAACTGAGGTGACTTCGGTCAGGTTGCGCTTGGGGAAATCGAGCAGCGACCAATTCTCGCCGGAATCCTCGCTCCGGAACAGCAGCGAATTCATGCCGCCCGCTAAGAGGAAATTCGGTTTTTCCGGATCGAGCGCAAGGCTCGTAGCCGTGCCGCCGAACGGACCGGTGATGTGCCAGTCCGGCGCGGGCGCGTCAAACGCGGCCGCCAAGGAAAATGTAATGAGAGAGATAGAAATTGAGAGGGGTAAAATTTGGCGTACTTTCATTTTTTTTGACAACGACAATTGTAAAGGAAGTCACTCTAGTTTAGAAAAAATATCTGGGATAGGGAAGGCTTTGGGCAATATTAAGGCATTAAGGTGTCGTGCTGCGATTTTTCAAGCTACAGGTCTTCGAAAACCTCATCGGCCAGGATTTCGACGCTGCCTGCGGAAATCCGCTCCGAACATGGCTCACGGCAGAAGCGCGGAAACGGAAACCGATTGGCCCGTACCGGACTCGATGGCAAACACCTCGTCTTCCTGATAGCTCCGAATGCTGGCATATCGGCCCTTTTCCTCATTAAGGCCGCTATGCACGATCAAGCGGCGGCCCTTTAGATCAATCACCCAATATTCCGCAACGCCCGCGCGGGCATAAAGATCGCGCTTCCGGGTGGCGTCGTGGCGGACTGTGGTATCTGAGACCTCGATCAAGAGCGTCAGTTCCCGGCCATTCGGATGGCGGCGGGAGAAGTCCGGTTTAGCCTCGGCCAAAACAGCAAGATCGGGTTCGGGCACGCTCACCTCCCGATCAACCGGACCAGCTTCCATCGGCAATTGAACTCGGACCAGTTCAGCACTGAAGATTTTCAGCAGCATCGTCATGCAACGCTGAATCGCATTCGCGTGGGGCGGTTTTTGTCCCATCTTATCGATCAACTCCCCATCAATGAGCTCAAATCGTTGACCGGCGAAAATCCCGCTATCCAACATCTGATCGACTTCAACTCGTGTAAAACGCTTGCGCGGCAGGGGAGGGTCGCTGCTGATCGGAGGTTGTAAGATCGAGGCCGCCATACCTTCTTTCTTTATCTCACGATGCGCTGCCGCTCGCTCGCGCCGCCGGGAGTTCGAAGATGGCATTGCGCTACCAAACCACCCACGAACGAGCCTTCTACAAAGCCCTCAAGGACCTCCAATCTATAAGAGCCCAAAGGATTAAGGAGCACATTAGGTTCGTATCGCAAAAACGCTCGCCAGTCGGGCCGCGAGTGCTCCAACAACCTCACCGGCAAGGCCGTACTCTTCGCAAAGGTTCGCACGCATCCGCGCCCAGAACGCATCCCTCGCTACACTGGTACTTCCATGACCCTCTGCTATTTCGACGCATTTTCCGGCATCAGCGGCGACACGACCGTCGGCGCTCTGCCGGCGCCGATTGGGCTTGCAGAACCTTCCAACTAAGAAACTGCCGCGATTGGAGCAGTAGACGTACTGAGCTTGGCAACATTCCCGCGTGGCGCAAATGAAACTGACGGCCATTTACATGAAAGTGCCCGAAGGCTACGCCGCGTTCGTAGAAGAACTGCCGGGGGCGAACACACAAGGGGCAACTCTCGAAGAGGCGCGCGCGAATTGCCGCGTGAAGCTCGCTGATTTGATCCGGCATCTTCACTAAAGCTCGAAGTCTGTCAGTTTGACCAACGGTACGCCCGCCGCTTCGGCAGCTCTGTTCAAGTCGCCATCGAGTGAGGCCAGCGGTAATTCCTTGCGCAAAGCGAGCTCAAGGTAAGAAGCATCATATCCGGTCAGGTTGTGCTCCACGGCCAGCCGGTGGACATCTTGAAAAATCCGCTCGATCCCTCCCTGTCAACCTTTACCTCCAATGAACGCAAATCCTCCAGAAAACCACGCACCTTTTCATGTGTGAGCGTACCTTTCTGTTGATACTTCGCCAGCACCGAGACGACTTCGTAAAGCCACATCACTGGCACGTGCGCCTCGCCTCCCGCGAGCAGGCGGTCAAGAACTCCGTCCGCGTAAGTTGAGCTGTCCTGCAGGGACCAGCGCATTGCTACGGAATTATCGAGGACTAACCCATTCAAGCGCGACCTTCGTTAATCAAATCTTCGACCGTTACACCGGCCGGCAGATGATTGCCTTGGCGTGATTGACGAATGTGCGCGATAGCTTCCGCTCGGGTCTTGCGGCGAGGTTCCACCTTGCGGGGCAACGCTTCCAGAGCCTTAGTGAGCAATTCATCCACATAATGGAACGTGTCAGTCCTTAGCCGCTCGTCAATGGCAGCTTTAACTTCCGGTTTAACATCGATGGTCACGCCTTCACCATACGACAAAGGGGGGCGCTGTGCCAACAAGAAAACCCGGAAGGCTCGGCTCGTAACGGCAAGGCCATTCGTTATCGCACAACAATCGCCAAAGCAAAGTGGCGCTATAATGTTTGAATGGTCCAGTATTACAGCCTTGAAAGTCCCACTTTTGCCGAAATATCAAGGCTAATGCTTGACGTTGACGACCGGAACAATGTGTTCACGGCATGGGCGCAACTCCCTGATGGATTTATGCGTTGCGGAGGCGGACCAACTATCGACCAGGCGAAGGCTGTAGCTTGTCAACATGCTCGGATGGAGAAGTTGTTTATAATGGACCCGGGACACGGGCTGACCAGAATAACCGCCGATCACCGCTTTACAAAAGCGCCGCAAACGCACCCTGGCAGCGGCCAATAAAGCACACTAGGATTTCTTGGTGGACAGTTTCTTAGTTTCTAGCCGCGCCAATCTGAGAATTCATCTCTCAAAAATCCTCAGATAACCGTCACGTTCCTCCCGACCCGATCTTTTCGCTTTGCCCCACCATTTTGCCCATCACAAAATTCACACAACGCGATTTCCCTTCTTTTCAATCACATCCAAACGAAAATTGGTTTCGCCGTTCGCGCCATCCCTCAAACTGAAGTTGTTTATAGTCGCCGCGCGCTCGCTCCGCCGCGAATGAGCCTCCTTCAAAGCCTTAAAACGAAAGGGAAAAGGACCAAATTGGGTTCGTATCACTTCGTATCGCAAAAACGCTAGTAAGTCCGGCCGCTAGCTCCAACAACCTCACCGGCAAGGCCGCACTCTTTGCAAAGGGTCGCACCCATACGCGCCCAGAACGCACCCCTCGCTACACTGGTACTTCAATGACCCTCTGCTATTTCGACGCATTTTCCGGCATCAGCGGCGACATGACCGTCGGCGCGCTCCTCGACGCCGGCGCCGATTGGCCCACCGTCGAATCCGCTTTGCAGAGCCTTCAACTCGACGCTACTTTCCGCCTCTACAAAACCAAGCGCAAAGGTATCGCGGCGTCCAAATTTTGCGTCGATTTCACCGAACAAAAAAAGCACCGCCATCTGCCGCACCTTGAAAAGATCATTCAAGCAGGCCATCTTTCCGCCAAGGCAAAGAACAACGCTCTGGCTGTCTTTCAGCGCCTGGGCGGAGCCGAATCCCAGACCCACGATGTGCCCATCGAAAAAATCCACTTCCACGAAGTCGGCGCAGTGGATTCCATCTGCGATATCGTCGGCGCTTGCGTCGCGCTCGATGCGCTGAACGTTTCCGAAATTCACTGTTCACGCATCAACGTCGGCGGCGGCACTGTCGAAACGGAACATGGCACTCTGCCCGTGCCCGCGCCCGCCACGTCCCTGCTCCTCAAAGATCACCCCATTTACAGCGCCGGCCCGCAAACCGAACTCACTACTCCCACAGGTGCGGCGCTCGTCACCACTCTTGCCACTCACTTCGGCGCGCTGCCCGCCATTCAACTCAAAGCGCAGGGTTTCGGCGCGGGCGACAAAGACTTTCCCGGGCAAGCGAACGTGCTGCGCGTCTTAATCGGCGAGCGCACATCGGCCCTGGAAGCAACTTCCGTTTCGATTTTAGAAGCCAACATAGACGATTCGTCCCCGCAAGTACTCGGCTACGCCATGGAACGCCTTCTCGCCGCGGGTGCTCTCGACGTCACGCTCACCCCCATCTATATGAAGAAGAACCGCGCCGCCACCATGCTCTCGGTTATTACCGCGCCTGAGTTGACCGAACAACTCGCCGCCGTACTTTTCGCCGAAACCAGCACGCTGGGCCTGCGCATTCTGCAAGCCGAGCGTCGCGTCCTCGCGCGCCAAATGGCCGAAGTGGAAACGTCTTTCGGCAAAGTGCGCATCAAGTACAACGAACAGGGGAGTTTTGCTCCCGAATACGAAGATTGCCGGCAAGCCGCTAGCGCCAAGGGCGTGCCGCTGCGCACCGTCATCGGCGAAGCGAACCAGCTCTTCGCCAGTCAGTGGAAATCGAATCATTCGCAATGAGTCAAGGCAAGTATTACCTCACCACTCCCATTTATTACGTCAACGCCGCGCCGCATATCGGGCATGCCTACACCTCCATCGCGGCCGAAGTCATCGCGCGTTTCAAGCGCATGCAAGGTTACGACGTCGTTCTCACCACCGGCACCGATGAGCACGGTACCAAGGTTGAACGCGCCGCCCGCGCGCAAGGCAAATCACCCGAAGAGTTTGTGGATTTAATTTCAGCGGAATTCCGCGAAACGTGGCAGAAGCTCGATCTGCGGATGGATCGTTTTCAACGCACCACCAACGCGAACCACGCCAAAATTGTGAACTCGCTGTTCGAAGCGTGCCAGAAGCACGGCTACATATATAAAGGCCATTACACCGGCCTCTATGCCGTGGTCAGCGAAGCCTTTGTCAACGACGCCAAACCGGGCGACCTCGATCCCGAAACCGGCAAACCTTACGAAGAGCTGACCGAAGAGAATTACTTTTTCAAATTATCGGCCTTCACCGACCGCTTGCTCGAATTCTACGACCAGAACCCCGATTTCATACTGCCGGAAATCCGCCGCAATGAGATTCTAGCTTTCGTCAAGCAAGGTCTCGTCGATCTCTCCATCACCCGCACCAGCATCAAATGGGGCATTCCCGTCGAGTCCGATCCTTCACACGTCTTCTACGTTTGGTTCGACGCTCTCACCACTTATGTAAGTGCGGTCGATGGCGAGAACCGCTGGCCGGCCGATCTGCATCTGATCGGCAAGGAGATCCTCCGTTTCCACACAGTCTTCTGGCCCGCGTTTCTGATGGCCGCCGGCTGGGAGTTACCCAAGAAAGTTTTTGCCCACGGCTGGCTGTTATTTGAGAACGACAAGATGAGTAAGTCGCGCGGTAACATCGTGCGGCCCATGCCTATTGCGGACACGATGGGAGTCGACGCGCTTCGCTACTTCCTCTTGCGCGAAATCGTGTTCGGCCAGGACGGCAGTTTCAGCTTTGACGCATTGGTCGGCCGTTATAACTCCGATCTTGCGAACGGCTTGGGCAACTTGGCCAGCCGAACGCTTAGCATGGTTCAGCAGTACCGCACCGGCACAATTCCCGCGAGCTTCGAAGATAACGAGTTAGCCGCCGAAGTCAACTCAATCCACGCGGATGTCGTCGCGCACTATGAAGCGTTCGACTTCTCAAAAGCGCTCGAGAGCGTTTGGACGCTGATTACCAAGATCGACAAACTCATCGTGCAAGTCGCGCCGTGGAAACTGGCAAAGGACGATAGTCCCGAGGCGCGGCTGATTCTGGACCGGCTACTCTACACAGCGCTTGAAAGCCTGCGCATCATCAGCGGGCTGGTATCGCCCATTCTGCCGCACTCCGCCCAACGCATCTGGGAGCAACTCGGCTACGCCGATCAATTATCGGGTCACTTGCTGGAAGAGTTCCGATGGGACGCCGCCAAGCTACCCGAAAAAATCGGCGAGGTTGCCGGCGTTTTCCCTCGCCTCGACGCAGCCCTCACCGTGCAGAAGATGCGAGACCTCGAAGAAGTCGAAAAGAGGCGCCAAGCCGCGCTCCTCGGCAAAGCGCCCGAACCAGCCGTCCCCCTTGCGCCGGTCGCCCCCACCATCACCATTGATGACTTCTCCAAAATCGACCTCCGTGTCGGTGAAGTCAAGTCGGCCGAAAAAGTCAAAGGCGCGGACAAGCTTCTTCATCTGAAGGTCGACATCGGCGAACCCGAACCACGCACTATCGTCGCCGGCATCGCGCTGGCCTACCAACCGGAACAACTCATCGGCCGCAAAGTCGTGATCGTCGCCAACCTGGAACCGCGCAAGCTGCGTGGACTCACCTCGCAAGGCATGATTGTCGCGGCCAGTCTCGACGGCGGAATGCCGGTCCTCGCCGCTTTTCTCGAAAGCGTCCCTGTAGGCGCACGGTTGAAGTAAGTGGAACTGGTTGATTCACACTGCCATCTGGACGATGCGCAATTCAATGCCGATCGCCCGGCAGTAATCCAGCGCGCGCGTGAAGCAGGACTGAAATATATTTTGTCGATCGGCACGGGCGACGGCCCGCCGGATCTGAGCGCCGGCATCCGCCAAGCCGAAGAGCATGATTTCGTGTACGCCACTGTCGGCGTGCACCCGAACGACGCTCCAAAGATTACCGGCGATACTTTCAAACATCTTGAACGCCTGCTCACTCATCCTAAGGTAAAGGCGATCGGTGAGATCGGTCTCGATTATCACTGGGGCGTGCCCAAGGATTCACAGTTGCCGGCCTTCATCCAACAGCTTGAGATTGCTGCGGCCATCCGCATGCCGATAGTGATTCACACCCGCGATGCCTGGACGGACACCCTCGAAGTTCTCCGCAAGCATTGGGCGCCGAAAGGCCTGCCCGGCATCATGCACTGCTTCGCCGGCGATCCTGCGCGAGCCCGCGAATGCCTGGATATGGGCTTCTATCTCGCATTTGGCGGTGTCTCCACATTTCCCCGATCCACGGACGTCAGAGAAGCGGCGCGCTTCACGCCTAACGACAGATTATTGCTCGAAACCGATGCGCCGTATCTTGCGCCCGTCCCCTTTCGCGGCAAACGCAACGAACCGTCTTACGTTGCTCACACCGCCCGCGCCGTGGCCGAAGCGCGTCGCGAAGATATCGAGCAACTCGCCGCCTTCACTACTGCCAACTTTGCCCACCTCTTTGGCATTACCAGCTACACTGAGGATTCCGTCAACAAACATGTTCTCTAAGATTCGGCAAAACATTACCGCTCACGACGCCTTTGAGCTGGTCCAAACGGATCTGCAGGAAGTTGAGCGAGAGATCAGCGTCGAATCGGTCGCTTCGATTGACGCCATCACAACCATCAACCAATATCTGCAAGCCGGTGGCGGCAAACGGCTGCGTCCCGCGCTCTTACTTTTGTGCAGCCGCCTCTTCGGCCCGCCCGCTGCCTGTGCCCGCCGTTTAGCCGCCGTCGTGGAAATGATCCACACAGCCACACTCGTTCACGACGACGTCATTGACCTTGCTCGCAAACGCCGCGGCCGCCCTTCGACCAATGTAATTTGGGGCAACCACATGGCCGTCCTGGCCGGCGACTGGCTCTACATGCAAGCCTTCCAGGTGGCTCTGCGGGAGCGCAATTTTCATCTGCTCGACGTGCTGATTTCCCTCACGCAAATGATGGTCGAAGGTGAACTCCTGCAGCTCGAGCGGCTGCAGAAGTTGGATATCAGCGAAGCCGACTACATGGAACTAGTCGATCGCAAAACCGCCAGCCTGTTCTCCGCTTGCGCGCGCTTGGGCGCTATCGCCGCCGGGGCGAATGAGGCGCACGAAAATCAATTAGCCGATTTTGCCTGGAACCTCGGCATGGCCTTCCAGTTGGTTGATGACATTCTCGACTTTACGTCAACGGAGAAAGTATTAGGCAAGCCTTCCGGCAACGATCTGCGTGAAGGCAAGGTAACGCTGCCGCTGATCTACGCCCTCGAAGTCGCATCCGCCGACGAGCGCCAGGTAGTCGAAACTATTCTGGCCGATGGCAGCTACGAAAACGTTCCCTTCATGCAAGTCGTCAAAATCTTGGAGCGCCACCAGTCCATCCAGCGTGCCTACGAACGCGCCCGCGGCTTTACGGATAAAGCTCGCTCACTCATTTCTAGTTTTCCGGAAAGCCCTGCACAAACCGCGTTGCAAGATATCGTCGATTTGGTAACTCAGCG
>Ga0302325_10026712_pt1 | contig 11988 bp, 16 predicted proteins | sample Palsa_T0_2_FD_201948 | JGI IMG/M metagenome (GOLD analysis project Ga0302325, IMG submission 201948) | Peat permafrost microbial communities from Stordalen Mire near Abisko, Sweden - Palsa_T0_2 | ecosystem: Environmental > Terrestrial > Soil > Palsa > Peat permafrost | place: Sweden: Abisko... | reverse complement strand
TGAGTCCGAAACCAGAAGACATCTTGCGCAGTCAATTCGGAATGTTCGTCGTGGAGCTTGAAGATGTGAGGTTGAACGCGGATCTCTGAGGTCTGCGCTAGTCATGCAAGCATGCCTAGTTTGTCGGGCAACAAAGAAAGTTGTCTAGAGCTGTCCAACTTTCTGATAGAAATATCACCCTTCTATCCTTTGCGCCCTTGGGAAAATTTGAGGTATGGCAGGAACTGAGTTATCTCCAGCCAAAGCCATACTTCTAGCTGTTCAGCTAGCAAGCAAATCCGATATCTCAACACTCAGAACTCTCGTTTACCAACATCGCCAGACACTACATACCGAACTCGTCCTACGTATCCTCCTAAGCCACCTCCCAGAAAGTCTAGACTCCTCAGAATATGTGCCATTTCTTGAAGACCTTATAAAAAGGCAGATTTCGGAAGGGGAGAAGCCTCCTGTCAATTCTTCGTCGCTCCTCGAACTCACAGATGCGGAAGCTCAGAAGAAGGTCAAGAAACTACATCTTCTGCCTTTGGCATGGCCGGATTGTCCTGCAGATGCGCCGGCAGAGCCTATAGTTCTCTTCCTTATACATCGATCCCTCCGAATTGACGAAAACACTGGGTTGTTAACTCAGACCCCTTCACTACTTGCCCCGTTCCTCCATTATTCTAATTACCTGCGGACCTGGATGATATCTACTATTCTACCGTTACTGCGATTTAATTACGACTATCATCCAGAAGATGTCGCCGCCCTCCCTATTTCTAAATTTGAAACCCTGGACGACCGAGCTGGAGTCTCACTGCTACTGTCAAAAACTGGGAAGGACAACACAACGGAACCTGATTTGACTGTTGGGCGGGACTTGAGAGGCTTGGTTGGACCGTGGATGTATGGGGATACAAGATGGAAACGGAGAAAGGTCCGCAAGAGTTCCTCATTCAGTCTACAATCCGTTCAACCATTAGACGAAGTTCCGTCAGTGAACCACAAATACGTTAGCTGGGAAGAAGTGTTCAAGTGGCTCACTGGACAAGCTGGGACGTCGTGGAAGACCGCTATTGAGGTTTTCGAACAATGGGGTGGCCCGGGAGATCTGGATCTTGGTGGTTATGAGGATGGGACGACTTGGCTGGATGAAGATGATGAAATCTATCTGGAGAGAAGATATGCACGAGCAGGTCTTGCGACAGCGTATCTGATTTCTGAGGAATCAGAAGAGACCCTGAACGGAGTTCAGCGTATTCTGGCTCGGATCATCAATCTCCTGCACAAAGATAGGATACCGAGTTTACAAGCCGGTGCTGCGCTACTTTCTCCTGTGTCGGGCCTCGAAGGCAGCATCTTATCCTCCAAATGTGCCACCTACCTCCGAAATGATCTTATGGAGGATCACAATCTTCTGACTACGCCTAATGAGCAATCATTAAAATTGCTTCACGCCTTACTGATAAGTGCTTTCTTGTGTACAAAGGCAGGTTGCATTCTCAGTGTGAGGCGAGCGGGAGAGCTTGTGTTTCTTCAAGATGAGCGTGATCAGAAATTTCTCTTTAGCAGGTTAATGTCTCGGATTGAAGATGGCCCTAAAAGTGATGATAAATACTGGGTGAAGATAAGGAATGAAATTCTCTGGCTGCGCAGTTGGGGTGCTGAAGAGCTTTTGGAAGGGGCTGAGTCCATAAACGGAAAGGGCGTTTTTGGTCAACTCCCAAAAGAATTCATCGAAGCAGAACTTCTGAAAGCACTTCTGATGAACACACGTAAGTCGAATTCGAGAGGATCAAACATTCAATTGTTGATTAATTCAAATAGGTTATACCCTCGCGCGATCAATCTATGAGACTTCACCGGATCGGCCTTTGTCCAAGAAGGCACTCCATGATGCCATCATATCCGCCGCCATGAACGCCTACGATAACGCGACGAATGCTAATAGAACTCGAGGGGGTGTAAAGAGATGTGATGATATGTAAGTTTCTAAGGGCTTTGGTCTTGAAATAAGCTAACACAGATTATCAGTCTGCAAGCTTTCCCAGATACATTAGATGGATCCCTTGATAGGGATCAGATGGAGCACCTGATTACCGTCACCCACTATATAGGAGCATATCGCCTCGTCTTCAAGCAAGGCGAGCCTTTCAAGCCTGTCAGCCTCCGTGTACATGGCGATCCCATCTCAATCATTGGCAAGATCCTGGATCAGAATCCCAAAAGTTATACCAAGATTGGTGATTTCATTGATATGGGAAAGTACATGGTCAAAGCAGGCTTGACGGTTCGAAACATCGGCGGTCAGACTGCATTGGATCCTGAGAAGGCCCAGGAGCAGGAAGCTATCGCCGAAAAACGAGTTGTAAGCATGTGTATCGACGCGGCTCTTGCGGAAGACGATTTCGAGACGGCCTATTCCTACGTCGTGACTCGACTGAAAGACATTGCCGGCCCAGCCCATGCTCGGTCGCCTGACCTTGAGCGTCGGAACACGGGTCTCTTTGCGGAGCCACCTCCGAAAGTTATTGATGACTGGTCCTGGCGGGCAGCATTGCAAGCTGGGAAGTATCGACGGACTTCTCTCACCACGAAACCCACTCATCTTGGAAATGCAAGTGGAAACCCTGAGATTCGCCATTTGGAACAGCGTATGGATTGCTTGGCACAAGCACTGCGGATTGCACCAAAAGCCACGTTGCAGGAAATTTTAAATGTCTATCGGCGATGTGAGGAGGAGCTTGAGTCACATGTGAAGCAGGAACAGGAGCAAGAAGATGCATGGGATGCACAAGGGGATGAGCAGATTATGCCGGGCGGATATGTTGCGACCCCATCGAAAAAGAATCTGGCATCGACCTCGTCTCGTGCGGTAGAGGAAGCTCCAATGTCCTTATTTGATCTTTCACGAGCAAGCATGGCCCGAGCGCAGAATGGCTTTTCAGCTCTGTCAATGCTCAGGGGTAATAATACCACTCAGCAGAAAGCGCGACCTGTGTCTATGGAGAGTACAGAGCCTTCAAGAGTATCTACGCCAAGTTCACAAAAAGGACCTATGCGGAAGAGAGATCAACTGAAGAACGCGGCAGTAGGTGGGCTTGCATCAGGCATCGGATGGCTCATCAACGCCCCGCCGGTGAATCGTAATGATGAGGAACATGAAAATCATTGAAAGGATTGGGATCATATCATGGCTTGGTTTGATGCATTTGAGCGGGAGTCCTGGCCAGGCAGGAGCATACGGTCCGGCGTATTAGGTTGTAAGATACTTGGGGGTTCCCTGTATGATAACCCCATATGTCCTGTTACTCATAATGAAGACTGTTTATACACAGAATCTGCCCCATTGATCTGAGGACACATTGGGGAGATTATTATTGGTGACAAAGGAAACGAGTTATCCACTGTTAGCTAACGGAGCCTAAGCTCAAGTGATAGCCCCTAAGGATTTGTTTCAGGGGCTTTCCCATCAGCCTGTTCAGCTTTCGGTGTTATGGTGAAGTTCAATCTGTCTCGCTTCGCTCTCCTTTCCCGCTTACCATAGCAACCCACCTTCAATCTGCCGATTTCCCCACAACACCTTCCATTCTCTCCCACGCAATTGGATTCAAGAATACTTGCTTGAGCGTTGCCTTTCGCTTAATCAAGAAGCCTTCCAATCACTTCTCCTGAACTTCCACCAACAACAAATATGCATTCATCTTCCGCACCTCGTTTTAGAGGCATTAGTGCATCATCCCCGCACGTAGACCACCAATACGCTGTGAGTATCTTGATGTTTTAAGACTAATTAGTCCTTCCTTATTCTTACTTTCCATCTTAGATCGAAGGTTATTGTAAACTTACCACAGCACCAATCGATTCAATGTACCAACTTCCTATAATCACTCACCGCAACCCTTTCCAATGATATCTCAACCAGCTGATCAAGGCATAAGCTGTTTCAATCCAAAACCACAGCTCTCGAATACCCATTTACTGACCATCCCACACAGATCAAACCTCCTTCGTCGACTCTAGTCTGCTATCTGTCAAAGCAATATGGCTCTTTAAAGGTGATCTCTGAAGGCCATGAAGTGAAATCCGGAGACGATGTCAGCCCGCATGAACACATGCAATCATCTCAACCCACTCCAATATTCACTGTAGTATGTTCCACGTTCTCGCTTTTTCTTGCCCTCGCTAACCCCACACAAGAGCCACACTGGTGCTCGACAAATCCTTCCTTCCCAACCTCACTTTGATCTCAATTGCAACTTTGCACCTGTGACTCTGGCTTCTCAAGACAACATGAATCAAAAGTCTCAACCTCAATCTCTCTTCTCGCCTGAGGTAGAGGCATTCACCAGTAGCTACATGTCTCCACCTTCAAGCTACTTCCCCGTCTTGCCCGCTTTTGCCGCTCCTAAACTTTGTGCTTCCTCTTTGGCTCCTCAAACCAAAGTTCAAGCTAACCAATTGCCATCCTCTCCAACCAACATGACAAATCCCTCTCAATCCAATGGTGATATGGTCATGGAGGACGCAAACCAATCCCGATCTCGCTTCAGAGACTTGGTCAATGTCGATCAGGATCTAGGACAATGGAGTCATTCTGCTCATGGTCTTGGCATCACTTACGCACGCTCTTCTCTGTCAACTCCTCAAACTCACCATCGCAAGATCTCAGATCGAAGGGCAACTTCCACCCCGAAGAATAAATTCGAAGGTGAATTCTCCGATAGCTCGAACCCTGACTTTGAACGATCTCCGGCTCCATCCCCTTCCAGCACTCCTCAGAACACCAACTCCGAGTTCGTTGAGAAGAGAGAGCTGAATTTCCATCTGTCGACGCTGAAGACTGGGTTTACGCCTTTGCTCCAGCAACAAGAATCTGACCGGGCCACCAATCACCACCAGCGCCCCCACAAGAAGCTTCGCTTGTCTGAGAAAGAGACCTCGATCCAAACCACTCCAATCTCTTCTCCAACTGCCAACTTTGGCCCTCATTTGCACCCTGTCAGCGACCAAGGTCAAAACGACTTCGTCCAAAGCAGCAGCAATAATGCTCAAGCCACCTCCAGCTTCTCGGCCCAACCACTTCTGGCAAACGCACCTCAGAACGTTCTCTTCCTGTCCCTCAATCGGAAACATGCAGAGCTCACGCGTTCCGAAATGGCAAAGCTGGTTCCCCTCAAGGCGATGGCACATGTTGAGTTCAGAACCCTAGCAGCACAAGCCCTGATGCACGACGCCTCAACACGCACAGTCTGGGCCCAACCAGCCGGCACAAGCATCTTTGCCCCTCCCTGGGCCTCGAACTTTCCAAAGCCAATCACACAGGAAAGACTCTCAACCCTCCATGCCCGACAAGTAGCATCTCGCAGAGCCGCCTGTGCCCACTGGCACGCCCCGCCCAACGGCCCCCTAAAAACATTCCATCCCTTCCCCCGCCTCCCCACCGAACTCCAGCACCGCATCTGGACCCTCTCCCTCCCCGGCCCGCGAACCATCCACCTCACCTGCCCCCGCTCCGGCCTCGAGTTCTTCCTCCCCAAAAACAAACCCCCGGTGACCCTGCACATCAACTCCCAATCCCGGGCCGTCGCTCTCCGTACCTTGCGCCCCGCGTTCGAGAGCGCCTGGCTGGTGGGAGCATACACGCACTTCGACTTCTCCCTCGACACCCTCCGCCTGGGCGACGGCAGCGGCGTCTTCACCGCAAAGACCATCGCGTACTCCAGCGATGCGAACATCGTGCGTGACAGGGAGCGCGTCCAGCACCTCGAAATCCCATTTCATATCTCGCACACCACGCACTCTTACAACTGCCTCGCGTCGCTGATCAGCAAGGCGCCTGAGCGCGGATGGCCTGCCATTCGCACCCTTACTTTTACCGGGGATGCGGAGAATAGGGGGAAGCCGAAGAAGATGCCGATTGTGGAGGTCGAGAGGGGAAATGCGGTTGTGGGTGCGTTGGTGGAGGTTATTAGGGGGGAGTTCAGGATGGTGTATGAGGAGTTTTGGTTTATGCCTGATTGCGGGTTGAAGATTGTTTATCTGGAGGGCGAGGAGTGAATCTCGATGACGAAATGTGGTTTGGATTTGATGTCCTTGCTGGTTCTGGACTTCCGAATCTGAATCCAAGCATTGGTGAGTCTTGAGGTTGTGAGCAAGTAAGTCTTGATGTCGCTTGACGCTAGACTGAAATCTTTTCGTTGCGAATAGACGCGAAAGATGGGATGAGAGATATTGTCTTCGCTTCTTCGAAGACTTGATGTTCTTTCCTATTTCCAATATTCGCATTTTCTATCCGATGCTACCAACTGGTTGCATCCTGATCTGAGAGAGGAGCGAAATTTATAGAAAATAGGGCTGGTGATAAGGATGATCTGAGAGGGTGGTATTTATTTTTCGAGATGGGATGCAGCATGTATCGCTGTGCAGCGCTTGCTGTACTACAGTACTAGGCTGTGGACACTGCTCGATTTGCCATAGATCAGAACATAAAGAGAATGATGAATATTTCCTTGAACTTGCTCTTCCTTCTGCACGGAACATTCGTAATCCCTGATAATTCTGATCATAAGTAGCGGGCCCAAATTGTGGCCCAACTATCCAAGCGGAAGATGGCGTTCCTACACTAAATACAGTCCTCACTTCTTAGCATCAGCCGCCATGCCCTGCTGCACCCACTTCCGACTCTGCTCAGCATGCTCTTTCATCTTCTCCGGATCTTTGCTCAGCTCCTTCATACGATGCGGATCCGGAACATGTCGTCCCTTCTCCACACCCGGTCGAGCTAACATTCTCTCATCCCATGCCTTCAGCGCCGGGAACTCGTCGATATCGATGCCGGCCCAGAAAGCGGCTGTCACCCACCTATCAATACATCAGCTCGCCTAATTCCAACAAAAGATAGGGGGTGGATAGAGAGGGAAGGAGAAACAAACCCCCCTACCCAACAAATTAGCACTGTAAATTCCCAGGAGGCGTAAAGGAACCGAGAGCTTCAGAGCGGTCTTAGACCCTAAGACACGAGGACAACCGGGTCATGCTGGCTCCCGAGACAACTCTTAGGCTCTCGGCTCCCATAAGAAAAACCAGCAAATCAGCATGAGAATAAGACGTACAATGTGCAATATCCGCAATCGTACACCGATCACCCACCAGATACCCACTCGTCGACTTCTCCAAATGCGTGTTCAAAACCCCATACAGTCTCCGCGTCTCATTCCGGTACCGGTTAACGCCGTACTCGATATGTTCCGGCGCATATCGCGAGAAGTGGTTTGCTTGGCCTTGCATCCTGTTTGCTATCAGCCTCCCCCACAGCCTTCTTCAGCGACTCGTTGGAATCGACTTACGGCCCGACTCCCGCATTGAGGAAGAACAACTATTCCATCATCAGCAATCTCCGTCTAAATTCGAAAGTAGGAGGGAAGGACAAAACCCAATTGTTCATTTCATAGAACTCCCTCGTCCCCCGGGGATACGAAATCTTATAATCCTTATCATACCTCTCCACGAGGTACTGCTGAATGCTCCCGCTCTCAAAAACCCGAATCAACTTCCCGTCCGTGAACGTATCAGTCAAAGCCGGGATCCGCCCGTTGGGGTTAATCTCCAGAAACCAGGGCTCCTTCTGCGTGTTCTTGCTGATATCGATTTTCGTTACCTTGTACGGCAATCCTAGCTCCTCTAGCGTGATGGAGATCTTGATCCCGTTGGGGGTCTGTGTGGTGTAGAGATGGATATCCGACTCTGCCATCTTGCTCTGATTGTTACGAGGACTTGTCAATTGCGAGGAAAGTTGTGTGAGACGAGTGGTCATATATTCTTTTCTTCCTTTGAGATATTCCTTCAATGGATTGGATCGGGGATGTTCTTCCTTCTTATGATGTTGCAGGAAGTGAGAGAAAGGAGGGGGGGAGGCTACCCCACATTTCCTGACCTCACGATTCGGGGGATTCATGCAAGAAATGCCGATGCTTGGTAATCCAACATCACGAGTTGCTTATAGATCAACATCTACCTATAGGTACTTCAGTTGTGAAACTCTAGTTCATCAAATGAAGAGTCTGGTAACATGCTGCCAAGTATAGAAGCTCTTTGAATTATCGGGTAGGGTAAGATCACAAAAGGGGTTGACAAGGCGATATCCCGTCACGTGACCATAGGCTTGTAGGTAATCTTTAATTGAAACATGTCTGGGGCCATAGCTAATGCCTCTCTTCACAAGAGACATTTTTAAAGTCACACATATCAGATGAAAATATATTAGAATATATATCTTGACTTTTGATTCCAGCTACTCATCAGACAGCCATCCACCTCAACTAAATACTATGATTCAAACATTACATAAAGGGTCGTCTAAGGAGCGACATAAACTATACTAATATCAACCGCGTAATTATCCGACCTCGCAGACATTATCAATTAATCATTCCAGAGATTAATATATTTCTCTAAGACCATCCAGAGTTCCAGCTTGCGCAGCGGTTGCTAGCAGCGACGCCGGAGTTTGCGTTGTGGCAGTCACTCCACTGGTTGTAGCACTTGGTGCTTGCAGAAGAATAGGTGTCACTTCCAAAGCGTTTCCAGCTGTTGCCCTTGCAGCCTTCAGCGTAGGTATTCATGCAGCTGTTATATTGGTTGTCGCATGCGTCTTTGCAACCTTGGCTGGGTTGCGATTTAGGGTATGATGGGCACTTGTTTGTGTCGGCATCGGAGTAGAGTTTGAAGCAGTTGCCAGATTGGTAATCCGAGTAGACGTTGTTGCAAGTCAGGCATGGAAGAGCGATGTTTCCGACTGGCGAAGAGGATGAGTAACCATTGCCAGGGTTGTTTGGCTGCTTGCAAATGTTGGAATTGGTTGGGATCGGGACACAACTAGTAGTTGAGGGTTTTGAGCTCGAAGTGCTTGGCTTCACCGATGATGTTGATTTGGCGGGGCAGGTGTAGACCGAGGTTGAGTAAGTTACGCTTGGTGGTGTAGTGCCACTTGGTGGATACTTGGATGTGCAACCTGACTTGGAACAACTTCCGCCTGGACAATAATTGCCGCAATAGTGTGAAACAGATGAGCACCACGAGGAAAATGAGAAGCAGTTCAAGCTGTCAGGGAAGCCAGCGTTCAAAAAGCAGGAAGCAAGTTGAACTTCACAAGAAGCGACGGCAGACAAGCAAGAGTTCGTATCACTCCAAGTTGGAAGAGGAGATGAGCACCATTTACCGCACTTGTACTCGCAAGTTGGGGTCGGGGTGACGGTGTAACTGTAATTTTGTCAGACTTCATTTTCAACAAGATAACTCTGGTTGTACATACGTTGATGTGCAAAGAGATGCGGTGGTTTTCGTCGAGGACGTGGTTGGTGGTGCTGTGGTTTTTAGCGTGCTTGAAGTCTGAAAGTGTCCAGATTAGCATGTGAGAAAATTTTCAGCGGGAAAGCTAGATTCTTACCGTACATGTCGTCTTAGGGGTGGAGGAAGTTGTGGGGGTGCTTGAAGTCTAAAATTGTCAATATTAGCATTTCTGGTCAGAAGCATCTGAGGCAGAAACCTACAGTTGATTTCGAGGACGTTGTAGGGGCTGTGGATGTCGTTGGGGTTGTGGATGTAGTAGGGGTTGTGGATGTCGTAGGGGTTGTGGTTGGTGTGGGTGTGCTCGAGGTCTGTAGTTCACAATATTAGTGCTTGCTGCTCGTTCGAGCCGAAGACAACGCTTACTGTTGGGGTGGAAGATGTTGTGAGAGGGCTTGAAGATGTGGTTGGAGGGCTTGAGGATGTCGAGGAGGCCGACGACGAGGTAGTTGGTGGGGTAGAGCTCGAGCTGGAAGACGAAGATCCACCATTGCAAGGTTGAGTTGATTCCAAATCCGTAGCGACGTACAGATTAAGAGTTGATCGGCCTCCGCAAGTCTCGGATGAATTACCTGTGCAGGGGATATTACAACTGGTGCTATCCAATGGCAAGGTGCCGTTGCCCAAAACAACACCACAATAACACTCTTGCCCGAACTCAACACCTGCAAACGAGTAGCCACCGTCCTTGCAAGCGAAAAGACACTCCTCGACAGTCAAGTTGGTGGTGCTGAGTTGGTCTTGTCTCCAGGCGAGAGAGCGACCATTTGTTCCCTCAGCGTAGCATCCCATGGGCTTGTAATCGGCGATGGTGTTGTCGTTAACAGTAGGGAATGTCGTATCTTGGTACACGCTAATATAGTCATTTCCTCCGCAAAGCTCAGCGCTATTCCCAGTGCAAGGGAAGCTACAGTATGATTCGGCCACTTGGGGGCCGTTGACTGAAGCACCACAGAAACATTCGCCATAGTATTCCAGACCGGCGTATTCGTAGTCGTTGCCTAAACACTGTCAGATATTGGAAGAGTTGGGTAGGCTTTCGTCATACCTTTGCAAAAAGCAACACAGGTCTCAACAGTCATGTTCTGAGTGCTAGGACCAGAAAAGAGAAGAGCTCGCTCGGGGTTGCTTAGATCTTGGAAACATCCAGCATATTTGAAAGGGGTGAAGTTGGTGCACGACGGCTGGGAAGGTTCCTGGTTTCTCTTCACGACAGGATAACCACCAGCGTTGACACCGGAAACGAGAGTAAGTACCGCGGCAGCGGCAGTCAAGCAGTTGAGGTTCAACATGATGGAGGTACCTCGAGCGAGTGTGTGAATGAAAAGTTAAGAAGAAGAAAAGTGCTTCGAAAACTGTTGGAGAAACAGGCTGGAGAGGAAAGGAGAAAGGGAAGAAGCAGGAACATATATAGAAAACTCACGGGGTGGACTTTCCCCAGGACCATGGATGGATGACCTACGATCTTTTCGGACGAGGCTATGATGCCGGATGACCCTTGTCCAGCTTGGGGTAGGGCTTGACTAGGGGAAGATGGTAGGTCGGACCTACCCCTGCTAGCTAGCCATGGCACCAAAATGGCCAGGAAACACATCCAGGAACATTCCCAGGAACACACTCGCGTGGCGCACGTTGGCTGACGGATGGGGTAGCAGCAAGAAGGGTCAAAGCCAACCAGGAGGTCGGACCTCGACTGGATCGAGCATGGAAAGCCGGGAAACAGATGCGGCTTGGAGATTTGTCCGCCTGGGTGACGATGGGCCGATAGCAGCGGCAAGAAATCCCGACGTCGAAGACTCGAGGTGAGTCGTTGACGCTCCAATGTTATTGTGTCTCTGCCCAACTTCCAAGCGCTTCTAGAGGGCGTCGGCTCAGGAAATTATGTGCAGACCCAGCTGGCCCTCTCGTGGAGAATGTCAATCTTGTGCAGATACAGTAGCGGTAGAGTTGCTCAAGAGCGCACAGAGTGACCTCGTTTTCGCGATGGACGACGGTCTGTTCGTTAACGTCGTGGTGAGGTCAGGAGAGGCATAGCTGTGCCAAGGCAGGGCAAGGCAGGGCAAGGCACGCCGTTGCCAGGACTCAGCAGCAAAAAATTTGGTGGGAGGCTGACGATTGGCTGATACCTCGTACTGTACTGTACTGTACGAGTACTGTAGTTTAATGAGTCGTCCCCTCGCTAAGACTGGCCAAGACCTCAAGATTTCTGCTTTGGGGGGCCCTGTCAATAGTTGCTGCGCGTAAAGGTGCCTAGTCAGGAACACAGAGAAGTGCCCGATCCTAGCGCTCGAGGGTGTGGAAAGCTTGGACGAAAAGTACAAAGCTTATCCCCTTTCACTTCAGTCGGAAGAGACCCACGAATCGGAAGAGGACAGGAGACAGGGTCCGTGAAAGGTACGTTGAGGGCGCTGAGGGCAAAACTTAGGGCACGGAGAAACATTATGAAGAGAGCTTGTCGACTTGTGGCTTGTGGCTTGTGGCTTTTGGAAGACTTTCTACTGTAGGAAGTTCTTCGCGGTCTCAGGAGGACCAGATGATCACCGTGTGCAGTTAGAGTTGTGCGCCTGAGGGAGGTGGGAAAAGGATCTTGGAGTCGAAACTTGAAAGGAAGTGGTCAAGAATGCAGGGGACAATCCTGGAGCAAAGCCAGGAACCGAG
>Ga0302325_10026711_pt1 | contig 11988 bp, 11 predicted proteins | sample Palsa_T0_2_FD_201948 | JGI IMG/M metagenome (GOLD analysis project Ga0302325, IMG submission 201948) | Peat permafrost microbial communities from Stordalen Mire near Abisko, Sweden - Palsa_T0_2 | ecosystem: Environmental > Terrestrial > Soil > Palsa > Peat permafrost | place: Sweden: Abisko... | reverse complement strand
TTGCGTTGTTAGCCACCAACCGGGGACTCGTGAAGGTTGCTGCAATGGCCTGGAAGATATCCTGCAGGCTAACTGTGGAATGCGAGTTATCCTGGCAGGTGCTTCCCGAGCCGCTTTGGTTGTAGTCGGAATAGAAGGTCGACAAAGATGAGGCTATGTTCTCCATGGTTACGCATGGGGTAAGTTGCGACAGCGAGAATGATTGATTTGCACCGGTCGCGGTAAGTGTGGTATCGGTCAAGCCAATGCTCCACCCGCTGTTGCATCCTGTAGATTCCGAGCCGTACGCGACGGAGTACACCGTAGTGCCTTTACTCGTAGCGTATTGTCCCGCCGTGATTGCCTGCTGGCACTGGTCATACCAATCCGGATAGACTCCCTTCCCGTTGGCGCCGAGCGTGTTATAGCCGTAGGTGGTCGATGTAGTAGCCGGAGTGTAATACGGAGGGACGGGATCGCTGGGACTGGTGCTCGTAGGCCCTACTTCGCTGCCCTTCGGTCCCATCGGGAATTGGTACGAGTCTGCGTATTGGTTGGTGGAGTTAGACCCTCCATAGGCGCTGGAGTTGTCAGAGTAGTAGCCGGCGTTCGACTGGCCATCGCTGAGCAGGATGATGGCGTTGTTACCGCCGTAGAGCGCCTGCTCGGCGCTCAATGCCGCCTGTGCCTCATAGATAGAGCTCGCCGTGTAGGTATTGCCGAATCCGGAACCGGAGCCCGTGCCCCAGATGCCAAAGGTATAAGTCAGGCAACCGGAAGTGGATCCATAACCGACAGCCTTGACAAGATTGGAACTCGAGTTGAGGCCACTCGATGTGCTGGGTTCGTAGTAATCGCTCAGGAACGGAGTGATCTGGTAGGTCGCGGTCCACGTCTTACCTGGAGTCGCGGCAGCCGAAGTGGTTGTGTAACTCATGTATGTGGCGTCGGGCGCCCCAGGCAAGCTTGCGCCCGGAATGGGCAAGGTATACGGGGCGGCGATAGGTTGCGAGGAATAGTTAGTCCATGTGGCAGGGGTACCGCCGCAATTGATATCATCGCTTACCGAATTTACGGTGGTTCCGTTATAGGACGTAAGTACATTCGGAAAAGTGAACAGGCTCACCCGGATATTCGAGGATTCGCCGCTGCAACTGGACACGCCTGAAGGGCAGGGATTGGTGGCCTCCAACAAGGCCTGTGTGCCGCTCAGCGCGCACTGGAACTCAGTGATCCCGCCGCAGTCGCTGTCCGCTGTAGCCATTGATCCTGTCGAGTCAATGATGACGGCCACGTTCCAGATGTGCGACGCGCCCTGCATGGATGCTGTCGCGGTTGCCCCTACCTTAAGTGAGGGAACGCCGAACAGACCCATGAAGAATGTGGGCACATTGGTGCTATTGACCACCCTCACGGCATTTGCGGCGGAGCCTGAAACGCACGACTGACCCTTGGGCATCAGCATGTTGAGGCACTTGGTGGTTACCGTCGTGGCGACAGAGTTCAGGCCGGTGTAGGCATTCTTATCGCCGGTTGAAGCGCTGTACTGGTCGGCCTGAGTGGTGGTGTTGACGCTTCCGGAATCGGAGTCGTACACGTATCCCGCGGCTGCCAGAGCCGCTGCGTTGGCCGAGTTCTGGAGCTGGCCGCGAATGACGTAGGCATGACCCACATCGACCACCAACCCGGACACGCCAATCAAGGCCACCATTAACAACGCTGCGACAGGAAGAACCTGCCCGCGTTGGTCGTTGAACATCGTGCGAACCAAAGACAACATTGTTTTTCTCATTGATCTAACCTCGCTTTTTGAGAGATTAATACTCATATTCGGTCACCTTTGCTGAAAGCTGACACCCGCCCGTGAACGCCGCTCCATAGATTGGGAGGTCGCAGGGATATGTGGCAGACACTGTAACGGACTGCCCTTGCACCAGATAAGATTGATCGCCGGCGCAGGAGTTCGAAACAACCTTGAGACCATTGAAGTTGAATGTGAGGGCGATGCTGGCCGGCGTGAGGCTGGGCGCCGCATTTTCTATCGCCGTCAACGTATCCGCGCATGGGTTGGTGGTGGTTGTGCGGATCAACTGCAGGTATTGCGCGCCAGAGCCGACCGCGGTTGTCAGGGTCAACTGGTTGTTGAACGCAACCGCGAACGCGCAGATGGCAGTAATGAGAGCCAGCAGCATGGGCATGACCAACCCGATCTCAACCAGGGCGCTTCCTTCGTCGTTGGAGCGCAGCAGAGCGCGGCCCGCGCGAACGAGCGACCCAAGCGGACCTGACCCAAATGCGGTACGGAAATCCTTCGATTTTGACGCACGACGAAGGCTACGCCTGGGCGCCTTTGCTTGACCGTGCGAATCGATTTGAACCTTCATCTTTTCTCTCCATGCATTGCTGAGATCGATCTGTTTTCTCAACAATGCCTTCTACAGCAATCCTTTTACGACTGACCCAGGAGCGATCAGCGATTGCTTTTGCGCAACCGCTGCAAGAACCGATCGAGTGCCTTTCTATCCGCGGCGGCCATTGCGGGGTCGTCGCTATTCTTTTGCAACACAAACTGCAGGCCAACACCGTCCTTGCCCCAGCGAACGGCCCGGGAGTGAACGCAGATGGTACGCTCCGCGACCTCTTCTCCAGCGGCGGTGTTTTGCAGGGTCATGAGGACCAGAGTGCCTGGGTACCAGCGTTCCTCGGTCACTACATACAATCCGGTTGAACTGATGTCTTTGATCTGGTGCGCTTCCGGAGCTCCGCCGGTCCAGTAATAGGCGGCCAGCCCAGGAGCCTGCTCCCGCGGAGCTTTCCTGGGATCCGGAGACCACCATCGTTCGAGCCAACCTCTGGGAGGCCGGACGTCCGTCATTTCCGGCTGGATCAGGCCCATCAAATGTGTCTGGCGGGTTTGCGGCTCCTCTTCTTCCGAGTCCGAGCGATTCTCCAATTCGAGCAGTCCAGGGCCACCGCTCCAGAGTGGTTTTTCTCTGAGCAGAACCGCGCTTTGCACTACGCCTTGCGCGGCACGCTTCGGTGATTCCTGCGCCCGTGTCGAAACTGTTGCGGCTGCGGCACGCTTGCCGGAGGCTTTTGCGTGGGCGGAAACTACGCCGCTGGAAACTGGCGCGGCGTTGTCGGTGTCGTTGAGGCTGGTAAAGCGCTCGAGGCGCTGCTGCATGTCTCCAGCCGCACACAGCACCAGCTGATCGCCGAGTTGGGTTTGCGAGGAGTAAATGGAATGGGTGGGCAACGCCAGCACGCTTGCCGGCTGCGGCGTGGAAGCGTTCGCACGGAAGACGGGATAAGACTCGACCACATCGATTACACGGCCTTCTTTGTCCAGGTAGAGCAGATCGAGAGGTACGCGAATGCCCCACTCGGGAAGCCCTCTGAATGGCGACAGCCAAAGGCCCTCGCCGGACTTGAGAGTGAGGGATGCAATCCGATCCTTGAGCTTGGCAAGGGACAGGTCCGCACCATCGACCTCAAGGCCGAGGAAGCATTCGCGAGTTTGGTTATAAGCGCAAAGTTTCCGTGATTCCATGTCGCCTCCCGCCTTTTCCGAATACCCGGCGGCCGAGTTTTGGTGCGTTGTTTCAGTCCGCATTTCCAGCTCTTCCATGTGGTTCATACACTCAAGGCCTTTCTCTGCATTTGCCGGGTAATGGACCTTCCATCCTTGACCCGGCACAAAGGGCATGCCGGATACCCATGCAAGGGAACTGCCCAGTCCTCCCGCTCTTGCTGCCGCGCAAACAGGCATTCTTCGCCCGAGGTGCGAGGCCCGCGACGAGCGGGACAATCAATGTGGCAAGCGGTCACCGCAAAATTGCGGGGCTCCGCGAGCCGAAGGGTGAATGCCGTACTACTTGACCTGAGTGCGGCGGCGCTGCACGAGTACGAACAGCACGATGGCGAAAAGCAGTCCGGCAACAACCCGGATAATTGTGGTTTGATCCATTTCGAGTCTCCTCTCCTCTGAACGACAAACTTGAAAGTTCGCTGTGTTGAAGCCGATTACGATTGGACATGCCGCCGAAGCGGCGATGTTTCCGATCGTGCCTTAAGGCTGCACTACTTGACCTGTGTGCGGCGACGCTGAACGAGAATGCCGAGCACGACGGCGAAAAGCACGCCGGCAACAATCCGGATAAGGGTGGTTTGGTCCATTTCGAGTCTCCTTTCTTCTGACGTTCTGAATCTAGAGCTTCCGCTCATTGAGCGGTTGGGACAAAGCCGACGCCGAAGCGGCGGGGTTCATACTTCTGTGGGCTGCGGGGGTTGGCTGGCGGCGCATTGAGATTCCATATGCGCCGCCAGAGGATCCGCGCAGACATCGTTAGTTGACACGCGAGCGGCGGCGCTGAACCAGAATTCCAAGCACGGCAACAAAGAGAACGCCGGCCACGATACGGATAATCGTTACGCTGTCCATACAGATCCTCCTTTCCCTAGGTGTTAAACAACTGTTTGAATGAATCAATCATGATGAGCACCGCGGGTCCTAAAACAACCAGGAACAGCGATGGAAAAATGAAAAAGACCAGTGGGAAGATAAGCTTGATGGTGGTCTTGGCGGCTTGCTCTTCCACTTGCTGAATGCGCTGTGTCCTGAGGGTGTCAGAGTGTGTGCGCAATGTTTTGCCGATGCTGGTTCCGAACTGCTCGGCCTGAACCATCATGGTGACAAGGTTGCGGATGCAGTCCACATCCGTGCGCTCGGCCAGGTGCTTCCAGGTATCCTGGCGCGGACGTCCGGCACGTTGCTCGAGGACCACAACGCGCAACTCATCGCAAAGCTCGGGCTGCGCATGGGACAGCTCTTCAGAGCTTCGTACCGTGGCCTGGTCAAGGCCGAGCCCGGCCTCGATGCAGATGACGAGAAGATCGAGAACATCCGGAAGGCCTTTGCGGATTTTGCTCTGGCGCTTTTTGATCTGCCTGCCGAGCCAGAAATCCGGGCCGATGTAGCCCAGCGCCAGCGCCGTGGAATAAACGAAGAAGGGGCTCAGGCTCGCCGCTCCGCTGACCAGAGCCAGGATACAGAGCACGAGGGGAACTATCACCTTGCACCCCATGAAGATTTTGACTGTGCTTTCCTTGCGGTATCCGGCGCGGATCAGGCGCTGCTTGACGACAGAGACTTCTTTCTGGCTCTTGGGCAGGACGTTGTCGAAGTGAGTCACCACTTCGCCAATCGAAAATCCCGACTTCTGAAACGACTCCAGCAGGGACTTAGGCTTGGCGTTCGGGTGGATCACATCCTGGATCCGTTGCAGCATGGCTTCGCGATAGAACAAGAGGAGCCCGCCGCTTGCGACCAAAAGAAATGCGACAATGAAAGCGAAAATCGTGATTCCCATAAGTCCCCTTTAGACGTCCATGTTGACGATTTTCCGAATGATCAAACCGCCAATTACGATCATTATGGAAGCCGCCCAAAGCAATTTGATTCCAATGTCGCGCTTCCACAGCATGCTCATCATCTCCGGGTTGACCCAGTACAAAGCGAATCCCAGCACGACTGGAAGCAAGGTAAGCACCCAACCTGTCATACGGCCCTGAGCGGTGCGCGTTCGAACCTCGCGCCTGAGGCGGAACCGTTCGCGGATCACGTGCGCGGTTTTGTCGAGCACCTCGGCAAGATTTCCGCCGCTCTCTTTTTGAATCAGGATTGCAGTGCAGACAATTCTCAGGTCCTGAATCGGCATGCGATGGAGCAGATTCTCAATGGCGCCTTTCAGTTCAAGGCCAAAGTTCTGCTCTTCAAAACATGTTCTGAATTCTCCGCCCAGAGGATCAGGGCACTCGCGAGAGACCATGCCCATGGAGGCAATGAGGCTTTGTCCGGCTCGCAGGGCGCTGACCATCAAGTCGCAGGCCTGTGGCAGTTCCTTTTCAAAAGCACTGAATCGCGTACTGCGCTTGAAGAGCACAAAGCCTATGGGCGCGAATGACAAGACGGCTCCGACCAGCAAAGAGATGAGCGTGTTGTCGGTTTTCATATGAACCACAAATGCCGGCACGGCGAAGCAGCCAGCGACCATGGCCAGGAGGGTACCCGCGGTCCATTGCAGATTGGCCTGATGTATGAGGGCCTGAAGCTTCGGCCCGACTTCGAGTTTGCCCAGCCTATTGTTGATCCAGGGGATGGCGCTGAACTGCTCATTCTTGCGCAGATTAACGATCTGATCGCGCGTCTCCCGGCTTTCCGTGGCCAGTGCGGAGTCCAGCGTGGCCTGAACCTGTTTGGCCTGTTGCGAGGCCCCTGACCCGCTGGCCATAAGCAACAACGCAACCACAGCGAAGACGCCCGCGAATATCAATACAATGATCAATCCCATAACGGCTTTCCTCCTTTCCGCTTAGCAGTTAACAAGCGTTTCTTTTTCAAACAAGCTGGGCGGGAGCATGATGCCCGAGACGCGGAGCCGGTCAAGAAACTTGGGACGGATGCGCGAAGGCTGGAATGCTCCGATAACCTTGCCGTCAGGGCCGATCCCTTTCTTTGAGAAGCTGAAGATTTCCTGCATGCTGATGACGTTCTCTTCCATGCCGGTGATCTCAGAGATGCTGGTGACCTTGCGGCTTCCGTCGCTCATGCGGGTAGCCTGGACGACGATGGTGATGGCTGCCGCGATCTGCTGGCGCACGGACTTCTCGGGCAGTGTCATGCCCATGGCCACCATGGATTCGAGTCTGGAGATGGCGTCGCGCGGGGTGTTGGAGTGAATGGTGGTCATCGACCCTTCGTGGCCGGTGTTCATGGCCTGCAGCATGTCGAACGCTTCTTCGCCGCGGATTTCACCCATGATGATGCGGTCGGGACGCATACGCAGGCAGTTGATCAGCAATTGGCGCTGCTTGATGGCTCCGTTGCCTTCAATGTTGGGCGGACGGGTTTCGAGGCGCACGATGTTTTCCTGAGCCAGACGGAGTTCGGCGGCGTCTTCGATGGTGACCAGGCGCTCATTGTTCGGAATGTACTGGGACAGGATGTTCAACAGCGTGGTCTTACCGGAACCGGTGCCGCCGGAGATGACAATGCTGATGCGCGCCTTTACGGCGGAGGCCAGCACTTCCATCATTTCGGCAGAGATGCTCTTCAGTTCGACCAGCGAATTCGCAGCCAGAGGGCCCGTTCCGAAACGGCGGATGGACAAAGACGGCCCATCGAGCGCCAGGGGAGGAATGATGGCATTGACACGCGAACCGTCAGGCAGGCGCGCGTCAACCATGGGCGAGGACTCGTCCACTCTGCGGCCCACGCGGGACACGATGCGGTCGATGATCTGCAACAGGTGGCGATCGTCGCGAAACGAGATGTTCGCTCTCGTAAGGAGTCCGCCCTTTTCAATGAACACATGGTCCTTGTTATTGACCAGGATGTCGGAGATCTTGGGATCGCGGAGGAGCGGCTCGAGGGGTCCGAGGCCGAAGACTTCATCAAGCAGGTCTGCCTGGATTTTTTCCTGCTCGTCGAAGTTCAGGGGGACGCGCTGGTCGGCAATGATCTCCTTAACGATGCCGGAGACGGCCTGGCGCGCCTGGCTGGAGTTTACGCGCGAGAGCTTTTCCAGATCGAGCTTGGAGATCAGCGTGCGGTGTATTTCCGCTTTGTAGCTTTCAAGATTCAGCAGTTCCACGTTTCACCTTCCATCGGAATCGATCGCTCCTTATTGAGAGCGTCATCCAAATAATCTGAAGCCCTTCTTTTTTGGTTGCGTTGCGCGCTGGCCGCAAATTGAAGTTGCCATTTGCTTGATGATTTTTGAAATGGGCGAATCACCCAATGCAAGCGGAGTGGCGGTGTTCTGCATCTGCCGGACGGCGGCGTAGTCGTTGGGAATCTTCCAATTTGCGGGCCGGGTGAGAGCCTTGGTGATGGTTTCATCGGAAACTCCCAGGGCGCGCGGCTCATAGCGGTTGATCACGATCTCAAGTTTTGGGCTGCCAACATTGAAGAACTGGCTGATCAGGCGATTTGAGTTGCGCAGTTCGGGAATGCCGGCCTGGGTGACGAGGTAGATCGTGTAGGCATCTCTGAAGAGAGCGGAATCGGTGAGGTCGAGGCGGGCGCCCACGTCGACGACCACGTTTTCAAATTCCTGCCGCGCGACATTCATCAGCTTGTCGATGGCTTCGTTCGAGGCGTGGAACTGGGGAAACTTGCCTGGAGCGGCGAGCACGGAAACGCCCGAACTGTGCTTGATGATCAGTTTGTTCAGAAAACTTGCATCCAGCCGGTCGGCGTCCTGGAGGGCATTGATGGTGGAATACTCAGTGACGATGCCGAGATTGAGCGCCGCGTCTCCGAGGGGTAGATCGAGGTCAACCAGCAGGGTGCTCTGGCCGGACTCCTGAGCCAGGGCAACAGCAAAATTGCAGGCCAGCGTGGTAACGCCCGCGCCGCCTTTGGCGCCCAGGAATACGAGCAAGCGGCCACGAGTCTTTCTGGCGGCGGGCTGACGCACTGCGGTGCGGCGTCCAGCGGCCCTGACCAATGCTTCAGCCATGGTGGCGTGCGCGAAGGGCGGGGAAAGGAACTCACGAGCACCCGCACGCATGCAGCGGACCAGCAGCGCCGGATCTGGCTGCGACGAATAGACCATCACGGTTGCAGCGCTGTGGGAGCAGATGCTCTCAACCAGCTCGAGGGCGTATTCGGGTTTGCTGTCCAGATCGATGATGATGGCTTCGTGGCGCTGTTCAAGCAGGCGGGGCACGTCTTCGAGGGTGGGCGGATAGTCAGTGAATTCTCGGACTTCGGCATCGTCGCAAAGCATCAGAGCGGTGGCGGCTTCTTTGCGGCGGCGCTCGTCGGGGCCGATCAGTGCAATCGACAGGGGTCCATTTCCGTTGGAGTCGGAAGAAGGTGCCTCGACATAAGTTGAAGTGGCCGAATTCATGAGTCTGCTGCTCCCTGTGCTTGCTAAATCGTTTCTGCGTTTACCGGTAATCGATACGTGGGTGGAAATTCAGGCATCCATCCACGCCGGTGCTCAATGTGCGAAAAAAGAAATCAGTGTTCCGATTGCGATTGCCGGAGCGTAGGGTATCTTGCGCTTGAGGGGATTGCCGATCGACATCTCCTTGCGCACTTCGGGGTCTTTCAAGCCGAAGGTCAGATCGCTCGCGCCGTTAAATAGTTCTTTCAGCCATCCGCCACAGGCAGCCCAAACCAGAGCGATGACGCCCCCTGCCATAGCGGTAACAATCAGTGCAAAAAACAATTGATTGGGGCCAATCCAGGTCCCGATTGCGGCAGCCAGCTTGACGTCTCCAGCTCCCATGCCGCCCATCCAGAACAAAAAGCCAAAAAGCAGTATTCCCAGTCCGAGACCGCCGAAGCTCTGGCCGAGCCCATGCCAGCCGTGAAGCCATGTGGAAGCCACGATTCCGATTGCCATGAAGGGCACCACCAGCCAGTTGGGAATCCGGCGGCTGCGGAGATCAGTGAATGTGGCCACGGCGAGGACAATGAGAGTGGGCCACCAGGCAAACGAATGCATTGCTCGAGCTCCTTGATCCCGTACACACTTCAGGGAACACTGAGAGTAGAGCAATTGCCCAACCAAATCTGGGAAGATTCAAGTGGATTTATTTCATATAGTTAGCTTGGCGAATCCTGACAGGTGTACACGGGAGTTTACGGGTTGGTTGAGGGTGTGGTGCGGGGCGTATACACTTTTGGGGCCAAATCCACGGTTGGGGCCTTGGCGGCGTCCGGGAACAGAAGCGGCAGATCGGCGATGGGCGCCGAGACAAACTTGTGGCCTTCCAGGACAACGCTGGTCAAGTCCTTGGTGGGAAGTAGTTTAGTAACTTTCTCGAGGTATTGCACGTATTCGGCTTGGCCGGCGGGGAGGGGGAACAAAACAAAACGTGAATACGAGGCGGCGGGCAACTGGGAGAGCAAGAAGGATTCCCGCCCCTGCATGGCGAAGATCCGCTTGCCCTCAATCAGGGTGGCCTCTGGATATTCGAGCGTGAGGTAGCCGGGAAGATAAAATCCAGCATGCCGATAGCCGAGAAAATGGTTGTCGAAGGCAACGATGAGCAGGGCATCGGGCGCGCCCAACTGCGGCAATGCCGTCTGAGTTTCTGTTAATTCTGTTTCGAAATGGCGCACCGAACGATAGGAACAGTAGGCCGGAAACGCAAGGAAAATGACGATATTTGCCGCCATGCAAAGCGCAATGAGCGCGTGTTTCAGCGGCCTTGGCCAGGCGGGAGCGTCGTACCAATCGGCTACCCAGGCTCCAAGCCAGATGCAGGCCGGCGCAGCCACCAGCAACAGGTATCCGCTATTGACGAGCTTGAGGAAGATAAGGGTGAAGAAGCAGAGCGCTGGAACGACCCAGACTGCGGTGAACAGCTTCTTGCTTTTGTCTGCCGGAGTCGTGCCGAATTGGGCGCCAAGCGGAGCCAGCGAGGCGGCTCCAAAGCATAGAAAATAAATGAATACGATGATAATTGCGCGCGCCACCGAGGTGATCGGGGAGGAGTTGAATACGGTGTCTTTGGAGGGCACCATGCGCCACAGGGAAGCTAGTGCGCCGAAGTAGGCGGCGAATCCTCCACTGGCCCAGATCATGGGCAGGAACCACGCGGCTACCGTGACACCCAAAGCAGCGATGCCAAGCAGAATTCGCTTCAGTGGGACGTGGCGCAGGGAAAAGAGAAACAGTGGTCCGAGAAACAAAATGGAGGACGGCCGGATTCCCGCGGCGATGCCCAGGACGATGGCTGTGGGAAGGACGAATTTGGTGTTTCCGCGGTCGATACGCCAGCACAGAAAGCCCAGCAGGGCTGAGGCTGCGGCCTCGACGCTGTAGGTGAGTGCAACCGTGCCATGGAACCAGGCGAGCGGCGAGAAAACGAAGAGCAAGCCGGCAAAGGTCGCGGCCCGTGGCCCGAACCAATCGAGCGCAAGTTTGTAGATGAGGACGACCGAAGCGATGCTGGCCAGAATGCTGAGAATTACAAGCGACAGGTTGGCATCGTGCACCAGGTAATTCAAAAGCCGCCCAAGGCAGATGTAGAGGAAATAGCCGGGTGGGTGAGGCTGATGAACACGGGGGTCGAAACGTCCGATGGCGAGTGCGAAGTTTACGGAATCGAGGTCGTAGAGATCGTGGCTGCGGAAGGCGAGCCGGCTCACAGCCACTCCGCCTGCCAGAAGGCACAACTCAAGCTTTTGCCTGGAGATCACATTATTAACTTTAGCAATCGGTGGGCCACACGGGGCGGCATTCTGCGCGCTTGGCGGCAGTGCAACAGGATGGCTACGGAAAGGGGATGGGTATGCGCCGGAAGTCGGGGGGCCGGAAGCAGCAGGGTCGGCGGCTGCTCAAGATTGGGATCTTCGCTTACCCGATTCCGGAAATGGATCCGCGCAAACAGCTCACCATAAATGAATTAGCGGGGCCTGGATTCACTTCGATGCACTCAAGCAGGCCGTGCTCCGTCACTGCTTCGGGTGGTTTTGCTTGCGCATTTGGAGGCCGCTGGATGCTCTGATCTGCGCATGAACGGCGCATCTCGTTAAGGTTCGGCTGCTGTGCGTGGTGTATCGATTCGCGACACTTGTCACCTATTAGTACCACCTGCAAATTACCAACGTTGCACCACGCTGACGCAATACTGCCATTGGCATCACTGCGGTCGATTAAGGATCATGAGGACACGTCACCCATACTCCTTATGCATGACGTAGCTGCACCTCGCGGGAAAGGTCGCACATCCATGATCAAAATTGGATTGTATTCAGAGGATCGCACACTGCACCCTCTTCTTTCGTCTGCCCTTGGTCAAGAATTTCAAGTGTTCTTGCAGTCGGAACGGGACGGCATGAACGACCTTGTTTCGGCAGGGGAATGCGATGTGATGGTTCTGGACCTGAACTCCAAGCGTGAATCGTTGCAGGAGCGGATCGGGTTCTGCAGGCTTTTGATCGCATCGGATGTCCCCTCAATAGTGATGGCCGACGATGGCCTGCGC
>Ga0302325_10026710_pt1 | contig 11988 bp, 12 predicted proteins | sample Palsa_T0_2_FD_201948 | JGI IMG/M metagenome (GOLD analysis project Ga0302325, IMG submission 201948) | Peat permafrost microbial communities from Stordalen Mire near Abisko, Sweden - Palsa_T0_2 | ecosystem: Environmental > Terrestrial > Soil > Palsa > Peat permafrost | place: Sweden: Abisko... | reverse complement strand
AGCGCCGGCCAGGCCTTTGTCTCCGGTGACGATGATCAGCAGGATAGTTTTTTCGGAGCGCTCGGCCAAGAGCGGATGCAGCGGCTCGCCGGAAACGGGATCGTCGATCTCGGCTCGGGAAACGAGGGATTTGAGAACGTTGGCCAACATCTGCGCGTAGGGACGCGCGGCCAGGGCCGCCTCCTGGGCGCGGCGCAGTTTGGCGGCCGACACGGTCTTCATGGCCTTCGTGATCTGCCGTGTGTTGACCACGCTACGGATGCGGCGCCGGATGTCGAGAACACTTGCCATTGTCAGTTCTCAGTTCTCAGTTCTCAGTGTCAGTCACATTCCTCCAAATCCAGGTTGGACTGAGAACTGAGAACTCTTATTTTGCTGCTGCCTGCTTTGAATCTACGAATTGCTGTTTTGCTTCTTTGATTACCCTGGACATTTCAGCTTTCAGATTGTCGTCCAACACCTTTTTTTCCATGATCGTGTTCAGCAAGCCGGGATTCGTGGTGTCCACGTACTTATAGAGATCTTTTTCAAAATCTCTTACCTGGTTGACCGGCATGTCGTCCAGCACTCCGCTGGTGCCGGCGAAGATGATCAGGATTTGTTTCGAGAACGGAAGCGGGCTGAACTGGCCCTGCTTTAGTAGTTCTACCAGCCTTTGACCGCGACTCAGTTGCTGTTGCGTCGCTTTGTCGAGATCACTGCCGAACTGTGCGAAGGCGGCTAGTTCTCGGTATTGTGCCAGTTCGAGCTTCAGCGTTCCGGCTACCTGGCGCATGGCTTTGATCTGCGCGCTGCCGCCTACCCGGCTCACGGATAATCCCACGTTCACGGCTGGCCGGACACCCTGGTTGAATAAGTCGGTTTCGAGGTAGATCTGGCCGTCAGTAATAGAAATGACGTTAGTCGGAATGTAGGCTGAGACGTCGCCGGCCTGAGTTTCGATGATCGGTAGGGCAGTGAGTGAACCTCCGCCTAACTTGTCACTTACTTTGGCGGCTCGTTCCAACAGGCGTGAGTGAAGATAGAACACGTCTCCGGGATAGGCTTCGCGTCCGGGGGGACGGCGGAGTAAAAGTGAGATTTCACGATAGCTGGCGGCGTGCTTCGATAAGTCATCGTAGATACAGAGAGCGTGGCGTCCGTTGTCGCGGAAGAACTCGCCCATGGCGCAGGCGGCATAGGGAGAAATGTACTGCATGGGAGCGGGTTCGGAGGCCGACGCGGCCACAACGATGGTGTATTCCATGGCTCCCGCGTCTTCGAGAATCTTTACTACTTGTGCGATAGAGCTGCGCTTCTGACCGATCGCGTTATAGATGCAGATAAGATTATTGCCCTTGCTGTTAATGATCGTGTCCAGCGCTACGGCGGTCTTGCCCGTCTGACGATCTCCGATGATGAGTTCGCGCTGGCCTCTGCCGATTGGAATCATCGAGTCGATGGCTTTGAGGCCAGTGGCCATGGGTTCGCGGACTGGTTGGCGGGCGATGACTCCGGGAGCGATGCGCTCAATGGGGATGAATTGAGTGGTGGCTACAGGACCTTTATCATCGATGGGAACGCCGAGCGAGTTGACCACGCGGCCGATTAAGGCATCGCCAACGGGCACGCTCATGATGCGGCCGGTGCGCTTGACTTCGTCACCTTCCTCAATCTCCGTGTATTCGCCGAGGATGACGACGCCTACTTGATCTTCTTCGAGGTTCATGGCGATTCCGGCTACACCGTGGGGGAAGCTGAGGAGTTCCCCAGCCATGACCTTGTCGAGGCCGTAGACACGGGCTATGCCGTCGCCGAGGGTGATGACGGTGCCGATTTCATCGACCGCGATTTTCGATTCGTAGTTCTCGATTTGCTCGCGGATGAGTTGGGAGATTTCGTCTGCTTTAATTTGGGCCATAAAATCTGCTCTTAGCTCTTTGCCTCTTCGCTGCCAAGCCCCTAAAGGGGCTTGCGATTTCTGCGCTTATGACATCGCTAAAGCGATGCCCGAATACAAATCTTGGTGCTACGCCTCCACCAACTGCTCTCTTATTTGTTCCAGCTGACCTTTTACGGAACCATCGTAGATGGTGCTGCCTACCTGTACCACCGCTCCGCCCAAGAGAGTTGCATCTTGTTCGTATTTTGCCCTTATTTTCTTGCCGACTAACTTTGTTATTTCGGATTCCAGCAACTGCTTTTCCTGGTCGGTCAGTTGGCGGACGGTGCTTACTTGCGCTTCGGCGAAGCCCTGGCGATCATCCAGTTCGTGCTCGAGTTGTTTCAAAATTTCGCTGAATAATGTCAGCCTGCGGTGATCGGTCAGCACGGCCACGAAATTTCTTACTTGTCTCGTCGTGCCTAGCCTGGCGGTGATCGCATCCAGCACGGCGCGTTTGCGGTCTCCGGGGATGGACGGGTTTTCGAGCACCCGGCGCAACGGATCGCTTTCCGTCAGCAGTGCCTCGATGCTGTGCAGTTCCTCGAGGGCGCGCGTGGGATCAAGGTGACTGTGCGCCGCTGCCGAGCCGAGCCCGGCTTGGACGGGCGAGGTCGCCCGTCCCTCCATGGCTACATCGGCGAAGGCTCGGGCGTAGGTTCCGACTACGGAAGCCATGACTAGCGGCCGTCCTTTCCGCCATCTTGATCATTATTACCACTTGCCAGCTTTGCGGCGAAGGTACGAACCAGAACCTGATCGGTATTGGAGTCGACGCTGATTTGTTTGCTGGCGAGTGCAATGGCCAGGCTCGCAGTGTGGTTCCCGAGGTCGCGGCGGGCTTGTTTAGCCGCGGCGGCGATTTCCTGCTCGGCCATTTGCACCACTTTGCGAACATCGTCTTCGGCGGCTTTCTTGACGCGGGCGTCCTCGGCAGCGGCTTCGCTCTCGGCGGCGGATTGCATTCGGGCGATCTCCACATCCAACTGGCGAAGACGGTTGTCGATGTCGGCCAAGCGGCGATTGGCGTCCTGGCTGGCGGCGCGGGCTTCCTCCAACGCTTGCTGAATGGAGGCGGTGCGGTTGCGAAACATTTCAGGCAGGTACTTGCGCGCAGCCCAGATCAGTATGACCGCGATGATGGCGAAGTTGAGGCCGGACAAGAGCAAGTGCGTACCATGCACGCTCCAATCGATCTTTTGGGCGAGCCACCGAACCGGCTTTGCGTGCTTCAGATCTGCGTGTTCTTCCTCGTCTTCTCCGGCAGCCTCGCGCGTCTCTTTGACCAGTTCTCCGGCGATGGTTTCGTGAGCTGGCTCGGCTGGCTTGTCGGGTTGAGCTGATGGTTGCTGGGACGGGGTGGCAGATGGCTCTTGTGCCGCGGCTCGTAATGAAGTTGCCGGTGAAAACGCCAGTAAGGCGAGCAACGGCAATACAGCGCATAGACGGTGGATGAAGCAGAGAGTTGCCGACCTCCGCCACCCGGTCAAGCGGACCGCAGGCTTGTCGGGGATGCCGGTTCGCCTGGCAGGACAGCCGGCGGCGGCTGTCCCTGCGGGACCTTGGACGGGCGAAGACGCCCGTCCCTCCACCAAGCCCGAGCGCATTTTCATTGCCCACCTGCCCGGGTGGGCGACGTCATGGGGCGTAAGACGGTCCGTACGATTTCGGTGGCTAGGCGGGATGCGTCGGATCGCAACTTCGACATGGCTTGCTGCTTATCCTCTTCGAGTGCGGCGCGGGCCTGCTGGATTTGTTCCTGCGCTCGGGTGTGGGCTTGCTGAATGGCTTGAGCACGCAACTGATTGGCCTGCTGCTGGCGAGCTTCCTGGAGCTTGAAAATCTTCTGGCGGGCTTCGCGAAGGCGCTGCTCGTAGTCGGCGGTGCGGGCTTCGGCGGCGGCAATATCAGCGCGCGCTTTCTTCATGGCTCCCTGAGTGCGGTTCCGGCGTTCGGCGAGAATGGCGGCGAGCGGGCGCTGGATGAGCAAGGTGTAAAGGCTGTAAAGCACCGCCATAAGGATGACGGTGGGCACGGCTCCGAGCAGTAATCGGCCTAGTTGACGGAGGGTCTGTTCCATTTTCCGATGATCGAACTGACGGTCGAACCCCTGTTGACGCTGGCTGCGTTTGTTGGCGAACTCAGTGGAAGAATGCCGCTTCTAAAACCAATAAAACTAACACTATGGCGGGGTAGTGTCAATGACGAGGCGCGTTTTGGCGAGGAATTTTTTTGGTTGAACGTCCGACCTGGAAATGGAGTTGATCCTTGACAATCGCGGTTCTCGGACTACCATGTAGGTATCACCTCCGATCCGTGTCCGGATCGAATGGGCCGATAGCCAAGGAAGAGTCACCGCTTCTTGGCTGGCGGCCCATTTTAATGGTTTGGATTGTTTCTGGCCAAAATCGTCGATCAGGCTCGCATCCCAAACTGCAGAGTTAGGACTGAAAATTGACAAAGCTGTGACAACTGATGGGCTGATGATGTTCGATGATGACTCTCATTAGGCTAAGAACGTCGGTCTGGCGGGTGCATCTCTCCCATCCCGCTGGACCTTTTTTTGCTCGCCAGAGGCGGTTAGACGAGCGCGCCGGGGCGAAGGAGCGCGGCGATTTTCTCGAGGATGCGTGGCATGCTCAGGGAGGGATCAACGGCGGCGTCGACTTCGTGATGATGCGTGCCCGCGTGCATGACCAGAATCTTGGTTGCGGCGTGCGACTTCCTGACCATGTAAGGCAAGTGATGGCGATCGTCCTTGGAGAGCGTGGCGCCGAGGATGACGAGATCAAAAGTTTCGCGGCGCAGGGCTTCGAGGACGCCTTGCCGGTTAAGGGCGGTGGTCACCTGATGACCAACTTCGGCCATCTCGGCGGACTGAGCCCGCAGAGTAGTTTCGTCGGACTCGCCGTAGAGAATCCTGACAGCTTGATGCTCGGCGGTCTCGTGTGCGGATTTCTGTGCGCTCGCGGGCAAAGGACCCTCCTGGAACTCACTCGGAGCTTAGCAACTGCGGGACAAGGTTCCGAGGTCACGGAGGATCAGGGACCGAGGGACGCGATACAGTGGGGCTAAAGTCATCGAAACCAGGTCCGGGCGGGCGATCTGGTGCGCAGTATGCCTGCTTCGGCAACGAAAAAGGCTTGCCCCTTGGGGCAGAGAGCTACAGGGAAGAAAGCGCACAGGGGAGAGCTCGCTCGTACAGATATTTTAAGAACTATGTTTCGGGCGTCACTTCGATTTCTGTTCGGCGATCCATTTGTCGGTGCGGGCTTCCAGGAGATCGAGGGGGAGGGTTCCTCCGTTGAGCATCTCATCGTGGAAGGTGCGGATGTCAAACTTCGGACCTAAATCTTTCTTGGCACGTTCGCGGAGTTCGCGGAACTTGAGCTGGCCGAGTTTGTAGCTTAGAGCCTGTGCGGGCCAGGCAATGTAGCGGTCGGTTTCGGACTGAATGGTGGGCTCGTCAACGGCTCCCGATTTGCGGAAGAAATCAACCACCTGATCACGAGTCCATCCTTTGGAGTGGATTCCAGTATCAACTGCCAGTCGCACCGCGCGGAAGAGTTCGGAAGATAGGCGACCGTAGTCCGAGACGGGGTCCTCGTAGAATCCAACCTCTTTGCCCAATTGCTCGGCATACAGGGCCCAGCCTTCGATGTATGCGTTGAAGCCGAGACCATGAAGGCGGAACTTCGGCAATCCGGTGAGTTGTTGCTGCACGGATAATTGCATGTGATGCCCGGGGATGCCTTCGTGGTAGGCGATAGCCTCGTCGTCGATGAGCGTGCGGTGCGCGAAATCGGAGGTAGCAACTACGACTCGGCCGGGGCGCTTGCCATCGGGCGTGCCGGTGACGTAGTGCGTCGCGGCGGCGGCTTGGAAAGCAGGGATCGCTTCGACGGTGACGGGCGACTTCGGAAGCAAGGTGAAGAGCTCCGGCAGTTTCGGCTCCATCTGGGCGATGTAGTGGCGGAAATCGTCGAGGATCTGCTCGGCTGAAGTGGGAACGTATTTGGTATTGGTTTTGAGGGAGTCGCGGAAACTTGCGAGATCGGCGAAGCCTTCCTTCTTGGCGATCACAGTCATCTCCGCCTGGATGCGGTCGATTTCGCGGAGACCAAGTTGGTGGATTTCGTCGGGCGTCATACGGGTGGTGGTGCGGGCGTAGATATCGTTTTCGTAGCGCTTCTGGCCGTCCGCCAGAGACGTGATGGAAAGGGTGGTTCGGCCTTCGGGCGCGTATTCGATGCTGAGGAAATTCGCGAAGGTCTTGTAGGCGGGGATAACGTCGGTGTTGACGGCTTCGCTGATCTGCTCAGTCAGGCGCTTCTGGTCTTCGGGAGAGATGTCTGCAGGATATTTCTTCGTCGGCTGAAGAAAAGGGTCGGCGTCGATGATGCCTTGACACTGGACGGGCAACTTCTCGATCAGAAATTTCACCGGCATGAGCTTGTCTTTCATGCCGGCGCGCAGGACCTCGGTGGTCTGGCTGAGGACGCGGGGAATCTGATGGAGACGCGAGATGTAGTCCTCGTAGTGCTTGACCGAGTCGAGGGGTACGGAAAGCGGAAGATCAGCGAGGCCTGTGTGGATGCCATTCTGCTGGTTGATCGGCATCTCGTACTCTTTGAGGTCGTAGTCGGATATGCGCTGCTGCAGGACGCGGACCAGTAGATCGTGGGAGAGCTGATCCTGATCGGAGAATCCAGTGCTCGGGATGGCCTCAAGCCGTTGCAGGAAGGCAAGGTCGGTCTGGTGACGCTGAGCGATGGCCGCGAGCGAGTATTCGGCGAGCTTTCCGTTGTAGCGGTAGTCGCCGAAGGATGTGGCACGCTCGGGAAAGTTGCGGAGATCGGACTCGTACTGCTCTTCGAAGAGAGCGTTCTGCGCGGCCAGGCGGTCGGGAAGTGGTTTGAGGTTCTGAGCGATCACGGAACCGGCGACAGCGAGCAAGACTAACAGGGCACGGTAAAGCCGCATAGAGGTTGACCCGATACGCAAGCAGAGTAACGCATGCGGAGCATCCTAGGCAAAGTTCGTCCCGGAACGGGCCCGCGCATGCCCGATCAGGCTGTCCGGCGCCGAATTTGCGGTCGTGGTTGGGAGACCTTCGGGCGCTCGCCTTTCTGCCGGTGTTTGTACTGGTAGAGCCCGAACAAGCCTCCCGCCACTGAGAAGACGATGAGCATGATGAGTACGGGCCAGTAGTACTGCGCGAAAAACCTCACGATGTGGCGTCCGTAGTGGAATCCGAGATAGCCCAGAATGGCGTACCGGAGGCCGCGTCCCACGGCGAGCGCAGTCAGAAATTTTCGAGTGGGGTATTGCATGGCGCCCGCAGCCAGAAGCATGGGGACGATCGGGAATGGGGGCGGAAGGATGGCCGGGATCGCGACCGCCGCGAATCCCCAGCGTTCAAAGATCGCATATACGCGCTTTACTTTCCTCGGCGAGAACCTTTTTTCCAGAGTTTCCTTGCCGCCTTTGCGGGCCATGCGGTAGGTAAGATAGCCGCCAAGGAGAGCTCCCGCAGTTGCCATGATCGTGTAGTAGAACCAGGGCTGGACATGGTGAGCAGCCAGCAGGATGGTGACTACATCTGTGCTGCCGGGCAGCGGGATAAGAGAATTGTCGGCCAGGCCCAACAAAATGAGGCCCGGGCCGCCCAGGTGAATGAGCCATCCGAGAACGTGCTTTTGCGACACGAGTACGAGGATGGCGAACAGCTTCATGTCTATTAGAGCAGGTGTGAGGCGGCTGAGTTGCAATGATATTAGGCAGTCGCGATGGGCACGGCTTGGTTCAGTGTTTCCTATCGCCTATCGCTTGCGGGCGGAGGTGCCGAAACAATCCTAAACAGCCGCTTTCGCGCGCAATGCGTCCAACCGGGCGGTAAGGAAGCTTAAGTATTCGCTCATCCCGTCCCCGGTTTTGGCGGAGACCTTGAAGGCCTCCATACCCGGGCGAACGGCCTGGATATTGCCACTCATGGCATGCCAGTCAAATTCGACGGCCTCAGCCAGGTCCGTCTTCGTCACCACGGCAACGTCCCCACTATTGAAAATGGTGGGATATTTCAGCGGCTTGTCCTCGCCCTCCGTCACCGAGATCAGTACCAGACGAAGACTTTCGCCCAAATCGTACGAAGATGGGCAAACCAGATTCCCGACATTCTCAATGAACAGGAAATCCAGATCGTCGACATTCCAGCCCTCGAGCGCTCTTTGGATCATGGCGGCTTCGAGATGACAGAGAGTGCCGGTCGTGATCTGTTTCACCGGAGCCTGGCTGCGCGCCAGTCGCACTGCGTCGTTCTCGGTGGCGAGGTCTCCGACGAGCGCCGCAACGCGGTAATTCCGATGGAGCAGGGTGAGTGTCTTTTCGAGGAACATGGTCTTGCCCGAGCCGGGACTCGACACCAGGCTGACGACAAACACTCCTGCGGCGCGGAATTGCTCGCGCAACGCTCGCGCCGCCACATCGTTCTGCTTTAGAACATTCTTTCTGACTTCGACTAAGCGGGGTTGTGAGCCCATACTTCGTTCTCCTGAAATATCTCCAACGCAACGACTTCGAGTTCCTTGCCTTGCACGATCTCGGATGACGGCGTGCCACATTCAGCGCAACAAAATAGTTGGACCGAGCTGACAGGACGTTGTGTCTGGCAGGTGGGACAAAGAACCATGATCGGAACCTCTTCGATGACGAGACGCGACCCTTCTAACGCAGTCCCTTCGCGCGCCATTTCATAGGCGGAGAGGAGCGCATCTCTGACCACGCCGGATAAAGGCCCGAGCTTGAGGTGCACGGCGGTGATCCGGACGCCATGATTGGCGGCTTCTTCTTCGGCCATTTCTACGATGCTCATCGCAATGGAGAGTTCGTGCATGGTGATTTATGAAATCATTTCTGCGAGGTCGGACGTCGGGCTGCGGCGATTGCTGAAAAACTGCCCCTGGAGGGGCGTCAGGTTTCGGGTAACGAACGGTATCGCTGAAGCGCTACCCTGATGCGAAACGGAAACTCTCGGCATTCTCTAACTCCGACACTGACAATTCGCCACTGATCGCAGCGCTGAAGCGTGCGCCGCACAAAATCGATCGCGTTACTCCGTGTCCACCATGCAACTGCGGCCCTGCCATCCGACTTGAACGACCTTGCCATCTTCTACCAGCAAGGGCACGCTGCGTTGCCCTGGGTCGAGCGCGGCCATTCGGTGACGTGCCTCAGAATCGGCCTCGACGTCGTACTCAACAAAATCGGAGCGTTTCCACTCCAGCCATTCGCGCATCTCCTGCGTGTACGGGCAGCGCGACGTGCCGTAGAGTTCAAGCTTGGCCACGGGCCAGCACCTCCAAGGTCTCGCGGATGATGTGGTAGATCGAGGCTTGCACCTCCTGGATGCGCGGGATGTAGTCGCAATGAACAAGGAGCGGAAAGTCGGCCAGGTTCTGGCGCAGAATTTCACCCCCGTCGTATCCGAGCAGTGCGACGGTCAGCATATTTCGTTTGCGAGCTTCTTCGAGCGCCAGGATGATGTTGCGCGATCCCCCGCTGGTCGAGATTCCTATGGCAACATCTTCCGGGCGCGCCTGGGCGATGAGTTGGCGCAGGAAGATGACCTCTGTGCCTACGTCATTGGCGATCGCGCTGATGTTGGCAGGCTCGAGCGAGAGAGACAAGGCTGGAACGGGACGATACCCCGCCGGCGGCAGCACGCAGTCAATCGCCCAATCGTTTGCGTCCGTCGCGGAGCCGCCATTGCCGAACATGATGAGCTTGCCTCCGCGAAGCAATCGCTCATGAATCGCGAGTGCCGTATGGGTGATCGCTACCGCTTGCTCACGCGCCACTTGCCCGCGCAGCAGCGAGTCAACCTGCACCTTCATCCGGATCGAGGCTGCGACTTGGGAGACCAAATCCGGGGTGTGCTGTTTTTCCTGACCGAGGAAGGGATACAGAAATCCGGCGGCTCCGACCTCATGGCCTAGTTCGCGATGCTCGAGGAAGACGTGCACGCTTTCCCAGAGCGTGTGGTAGAGGATTTCAATCATCTCCTGATGGATGAACGGATCCTCGGTGAAGGCTGGGACGGCATAAGAACCGGCGACGCCGGGAAGAGCAAAAGTTAAGGCATTTTTCCGCTCGGCAAACTCCAGGGCGCAGCGAATTTCATCGTCTGCTGCGGGAGGTCCGAATCCCATCACGATATCTTCAGGACGGAGAATCGATTCCAGCCAGGGCCGGAACAACATGGAAATATCGAGCGCGGGGAGAGCGCGCTTGCCCACGATGACGGGATGAACAAATTCGACGGAGACATGTTGCGCATCGGTCGCGTAGGGACCGCGCCCGAAGGCCAGCAGACGGCCTCCGGCAAGAAAACGTTCAGACATGGAGCGGCAGGCTTCCGCCAGGCGAAACGCTTCCCGGGAGAAAAACTCTTCGACGATCTGGTTGCGACCGAGCAGGCGCTCTTCTACTCGATACGCCACCCGCAAAGCTGCTTGCGAATCCACCGCTGCCGTCGCCCCGGATATCGTTGTCATGCTCAATTCCCGACCAGCGTTTTGTACACCGATGCGACTAACAAATGCGCGGCAGAGGATCTCCCACCAACATATCTATGATTCGGCTGCCACCGTAACGGGTTGTGATCAAAACCGCGCCGGACGGCTGTTCGCGCACCTCGCCGATCATCTGGACCTCGTCGCCGCCCGGCGCCAGGCTCAAGGCATTAAGGGCAGCGTCGGCATATTCGGGCGCTACCACGGCTATGAACTGGCCTTCATTCGCAATGTGGAGCGGGTCGAGGCCCAACAACTCGCACGCGCCGCGAACCGCGTCGTGCACGGGAATCGCTTCCTCGATCAGCACAATTCCGCAACCACAGTCGCGCGCAAGTTCGTTGAGAGAAGTGGCGACGCCGCCGCGCGTTGGGTCGCGCATCCAGCGGACCCCGGGCCCCGCCGCCTTTGCCAAGGCTTCAACCAGGGGGAACACGGAGCGCGTGTCGGAACGAAGATCGGCCTCGAGGTCGAGTTCGCCGCGCGCCAGCAGGATCGTGATGCCATGGTCGCCGATGGGGCCGGACAGCAGAATCTTGTCTCCCGGACGAACCGACCTTGCATCAACTCGTAGACCTCGGAGAGGACGGCCAATTCCAGTTGTTGTTATGTACATGAAATCGGCTTTGCCGTGCTCGACGACTTTCGTATCGCCTCCTGCGATGGTGACGCCGGCTTTGCGGGCGGCGTTGCCCATGGCGCGCACCTCGCCTTCGAGAACGGGGGTGGGCAGGCCGGCTTCAAGCACATAGGTGACGACCATGGCTTCAGCTTTCGCTCCTGAAACGGCGAGGTCATTCACCGTGCCGTTCACGGCAAGCTCTCCGATAGAACCTCCTGGAAAGCTGAGGGGCTTAACGACGAAACTGTCGGTGGTGATGGCGATGCGTGTGCCGTTGAAATCGAGATGGGCGGCGTCTCCGAGCGGCTCCGACGAAGACGCGAAAAGGAGCGGAGCAAAAAGACCTTCGACCAGTCTGCGGCTGGCTTTTCCTCCGGCTCCATGCGCCATTTCGATCTGGGGCTCGCGAAAACGAATTTGGGGTGAGTTGTTTTTGGGGGAGGTGTCGACCACCCTATCGTCAGCCGCAGTGAGTTTCACGCCACCGACGCTATGCTGGTCACCGTTGCCGTTTTGCGGTGTTCGTAATTGAAGTACGCTGCGCATGATCCCTCGGATGAAACCATGAGTGCGCCAATTGGATGTTCGGGCGTGCACTCTTTACCAAAGAGCTTGCATTGATGCGGCTTGAGCACGCCTTTCAGCACCTCTCCGCATTGCGCAGCCTTCGGATCGGTCACGCGCACTCCGGGAACTTCGAAGCGCTGCTCCGCGTCCCACTCGGCATAGCTGTCTCGGATGCGCAAGGCTGACTGGGAGATGAAGCCTAGGCCTCTCCATTCGAAATAGGGGCGCAATTCGAAAGCGTCGGCCATGGCGCGGAGAGCGGCGCGATTACCCTCCCAGGGCACGACCCGCTTGTATTGATTTTCGAT
>Ga0302325_10026709_pt1 | contig 11988 bp, 10 predicted proteins | sample Palsa_T0_2_FD_201948 | JGI IMG/M metagenome (GOLD analysis project Ga0302325, IMG submission 201948) | Peat permafrost microbial communities from Stordalen Mire near Abisko, Sweden - Palsa_T0_2 | ecosystem: Environmental > Terrestrial > Soil > Palsa > Peat permafrost | place: Sweden: Abisko... | reverse complement strand
TGCCCTGTATTCCTGTCACTTTATGCCGCGATCTCCGTACCTCAAACTTCTCTAATATAAAGTTCGGTAATATTTAGATTGTAAGTTCTGTTTACTTTCAGTTATTGCTCTGGAATGGATTTATTTGAGTAATAGACCTAAGTCCCAATTAATCTTCTCGTGACCGCATCCTCGCGACTTTTAACATCTACTTTTACTCCTTCCCACAACTAAAGAACCCAGGTATAGCTCTAATGTAAGGAAAAGCCCTGCAATTCGAGCCCATCTCCTCCTTAGACTGTATCATAAGCGCATGGTTATTAGCATCGACATGCTCCCCGCGCAATCAAGTAAGGCGACTTAATAGTTCCTCGAAAAGCTACCCGCGGGCAAATGAAAATTCAAAAGTCTCTCTGTGGACCGAACTTCATCAATCAACTGCAAAAATTGGCATATAGATATTGTCTGAGATTCGGTGCCTGTGGGATTATGGCCTTTGTCTCGAGAAACTAGGTACTGGTAGTAGTTAGAATTATTATTAGAGCCTCGCTGATGGTCTCAAAAGAACTCGTAAGCTTGCATCGAATCTCGCTTTATCACTTACAAACTGATCTAATCAACCCACCGCGTAAAAATTTAGGGTTTTTCGTATTCATCTAGTTCTTTTTGAACAAGTCTGTGGCTGGTAGTTGTTCTTCGGGTCCTTTGTGAACAGGCTGGGTCATGTGACAGCTCCTGCAGCGTTCTTTGCTCAGCTCCAATACGTCACCTTCATCTCTCGTCACCGGCACGCAGCCTCTTCAATTTTTCCGCTTCCATCTCTCTTCTCCATCATGACTAGGGCGGTATCAAACCAAGTGTCGCATGATGGGAGCTCTCACCACTCTCTCTCCATACTCACCGATTCGAACGGGGTTCGTCTCTAGCTCGCACCCCGTTTTGCGAAAGAGAAGATTATATGCATAGCCTTGCACGTGCACCTATCACCCAAACCTCAATACGAAGCTCTTTCTTACGAATGGGGCCCTAAAGAAAGTCTTGCTCGTATCTTTAAAACTGGCAAATAAATTTCAAACGAGACCCTACGAGGCTAGAAATACGAAAGAATCCCTGAAAATAAAACTTTCTGTAAGGAACCAGCTTGCAGATATATGATAACATTGATAATAACTTTAATAACGAGAAACCTTTCCCAATCCCTTCCCAATCCCTTCGATGCTGAGTTGCTTATGTTGCCCGGAAAGATTGCGTGATTGAGCTACTCGGTGCATGAGGCAATGGTGTAAAGATAAGGTTTGCATTCTCCGCCGTTCCGTCATCAAATATAGTGAACAACGGCTCCGTTGGCGATGGGGTGAGAAGGTTCGATGACGAATAGGTTACTGTTCCCTGTCCGGAGGTGAGAGCTGCAGTTTTGCTATTAAGAAAACCGCCAATGTCAAAAGTGAACGATACGATCGGTGCAAGGTCAGCTGTAGAAGCTATGGCTCCTGGAGGAGAGATCAACGGCTGGCCGACGATCGAAGTCGTAGTACCTTGAACGACTCCCGTATCGTCTGTCACGGTGTAGGTAGCGCCGGTGACGTTATCGTTACTGTCATAGTTCAAAGCAATTTTGAGTTGATAACCAGCCGGGATACGGTCGTTGCTCGGCAAGGTAGCGAATGGGGGTGTTTGGACATTGACGATTTGGTAAATTGGATTACTCGGTTCGTCGTAAGAGCCGCCCCAGTTGTCAATCATTGCAATAAATTCGTTGGACCCCGGCGCGACATAGATGAGGTATTGCTGCCAAGTCGCAATGATACCTGACACGTCCACTGAATAAGTATTGAGCTGAAAGCCGAATCCCCACGCGGCACTGACGAAATCGGAGTCGAAGTTGATGGTTACCGAAACATCCTGTAAGTTATTGTCGTGGTCTTTGAGGAAATAGTTGAAGTTGCTAATCAAGCCCTGAGGAGGTGGTGGAACTAGAGGGCCTCCACTGTAGAGAGCGGCATCGATGCCTTTCAAACCAAATTTTCCTGGCCAATCAAAGTAGGTATGAATATTCTGAGGGAATTCAGGGTCGATAATCCCACGGCCTTCGTCGCCCCTACTGACTCTGATAACCTGAGTTCCAGAGAAGAAGTAGCATTTGGATCCGCTGTAGAGAGCGGAGTCGATGCCGTTGGCGCCGAATGAACCCCATCCCCAATGTGAGAGGTTTTTGGGATAACCTACATCCACAGTACCAGGTCCAACCTCTCCACGATGTACACGAATATATTGCTTTCCCCTGAAGAAATAGCAAACGTCACCACACCACAAGGCCGCATCAATGCCATTGTGTCCAAATGTGCCCCATCCCCAATCGGAAATGGGCCTCGGATAACCGGGGTCGACATCGCCTGGGCCATCTACACCACGGGTTACGCTGATGTACTCTTTGTCTTTGAAAAAGTAACACTTGGATCCGCTGTAAAGCACGGTGTCGATGCCTTTAGCGAAGTTTCCGGGAAAGTTCCAGTCGGAGAGAGGCTTAGGATCATCATGTTCAGCGTAGCCGCGGTCAGCGTCTCCACGGATGACACGGATGTATTCCTGGCCGACGAATATATAATCGATCATCGTGATATATTTCGATCAGGTTTGACTTGGAAGAGGACAAGGGTTTCGTAGGTATGGTGATAGAGTGGTGAAGGGATTTCAGCTTTGAATTTTCCGTCTGGGACAGGTTGACCGTTGTGCTTATATTTGATGGACAGTATGAAAGAATGTCAACGTGGCACGTAATCTGTATGCATCGACCTGGAGAAAGGAGCTGCTTCTTAAGGGCAAGGAATACGAGCTGTGCTGCTGTGCTGCTGTGTGTTGGGAGGATTGGCGGCTGAGGTCATGCGGAAACGAATACTATGTAATTGCAAGTCGTTCGATGACGCGGCATCTTCTAAGGCTTGTAGGAGTGGTCTATTTGGCTTTACAGAACTGGAAGTTGAGACCGCCATGTCTTTGCAATACGAAGTCGCGTCACGGAGGGTGCAGAACCTCTCTGACCCCATTGGTATTGCTGGAAGCCAAGCTGAACTTCTGGCGTGACTCTGCCGAAGCAGAGCTAATATTGCTAGAAGCCACGTTGAACTTCTGGCATGACTCTGCGAAGCAGATCAGGTATTTTTAGAAGCCAAATTGAACTTCTGGCGTGACTCCGGGGATCATAACTGGTATTGTTAGAAGCCAAGCTGAACTTCTTGTGTAACTCCAGGAGGCAGAGCTGGTATTGCTGGAAGCCAAGCTGAACTATTGGCTTGATTCGAAACCGCCACATTTTGTAGGAAGGTCGTCACCGAAAATCCAGCCTTATAAGTGGGTTTTGTAGGCCCAGTGACAGAGCTAAAAAAAATTATAGGAAAGGAAGGGGGAAGGATAGGAAACAAAGGTGAGAAGTTGAGGTAAGAGAGGCGGAAGAGGTTGAAGACTGTTCAAGTTCTTATAGGTGAGGTTTACGAGCCTAACCTCATTGGGTCTTTGCGCACAGGTCATTTTCCAGGTAACCGAAGTCCCGCACCAAAGGCGGATGGATTCCCTCCGTTGATAAGTGTAGAGTACGTAATATGATGCCATTTTCGGCCGTTATGTCGGGAGAATCGAATACAACCTAAAAAGGAGGGACTGCAAATGATGGTATTTGACTATTGCATTTGACTAATTGACTACTAATTGACTAACTAATGGCAAATTCTATTTTGCCCCCCCCCCCCCCTTAAACTAGGGCTAGGGCTTAGTTATTAGATCCTTATAGCTTAATTAAATGCCCCCTTAGTTATAATATTAAAATTAAATAGCAAAAGCAGTGATTTTTATCTATAGCTCGCAAACACGTGACCCCAAGCGAGAGCATTAATCTCGCGATTCTGGAAACTTGCACGAAGTACTCTTAACATAATAGTTGTCGCAAAGTAAAAACGCTCTAATGAGCTTGAATTCTGGGCTAAAAGCCCCTATATATAAGCTATAAATGGTGGGGCTGGCCATACCCCCCAGATCACTTAAGAACACCTAATATGAGTCTCTAAGAAGGGCCTAATTCTGGTGCGATAATAGTCAAATGCACTTTATTATTTCTTAATCGGGAAACTAGTACATATACTAAATTTGGTGCTATCTTATGTAGTGGGGAAAACTGCACTTCTTTCGGAAAATAGTTCTTCCCTCCCAGGGGGCCTCCTCTGTATTTAAGGCTTCTTTACATTTCTTGACAGCACAGACAAGCAATTCAATACGATTTTTCACGCATGTTCTGGTTCCACCGCTATTTAGGGGACGCGGTATACTCCTATTATTTTTGGGTTGTTTTTCCCTCTTCACTTATCTCTATTATCCCCTTCCCTTGCCAAATCAAATAACATGTTTAATATTACGCTTGCATAGGCCATATCAAGGGGTTTTAACTAATAAACGCTCTTAAAAGCACTTAATATTCCTTGATTTAGGGATATTAGCGAGAATTTCACGTAGTGTTATTAAAATACATTATTTATTTTAACAATAGGGGGAATAGTATTTTGCTATGGCATAAATCACGAGTAAGTTATAAAATTAAATCTAAATGATAAAATTCACTACTTTTGCCATTTAATTTTAATATTATAACTAAGGGGGTATTTAATTAATCTATAAGGATCTAATGACCAAGCCCTAGCCCTAGTTTGAAGGGGGACCAAATAGAATTTGCCCTGACTAATTGACTACTGAACTAAGTTAGAATAGTTCGGGACAGGCATATTTTTAGCCACCCCAGAGGCAAATATGCCTGTCCCGTATTCTCGTTGCTAAGGTACAAGCGACACCCCGTTGTAGCACACACTGCGGCGCACTCACTGCCCATAGCACTCACTGCAGCGCACTTATCATTGCCTATAGCTCTTATTATACAGCGCACTTACTTACTCTTTAGCTTAGCACTTATTACTTTATTACTTAGCTTGCTATTAAGTAAAGATATGAGTGCTCTACGTAATAAGTGCGCTACAATGAGTGCACTATATTAAGTGTTATGGGCAGTGGGTGTGCCTTGCCGCAGCGAATGCTACAACGGGGTGTCGCTTGTACCTTAGCAACGAGAATACGGAACAGATATTTGCCTCTGGGGTGGCCAAAAATATGCCTGTGCCGAGCCGTTCTGTAGGATTATACGCTGGCTTTGCGGTTTCTAGACTCTGAGGAAGCGCAACTCGGCCCGCGAAGGCTACTGAAGATGGAATTGGTTGTTCAAGCTCTCATGTGCTACTCTCGTGTCTCAGGGGGCCTATGAGGCTGAGATCTTTGGCAAATAGGGTATTATGATGGAGTCCAATCGCTGTCTGGCTTAGATACTTGAATGGCGTGTCTTATGGTCTGAAAAAGGGCGAGCTATGTGAGTTAAGTATATTGGAATGTCGAATTAGACGTCGCGAACCGCCAGTCATTTAATAACCTGTCGATTTCTTAACAATAGCTACCATTCCGCCCCCTTTCCCCGTCCAATTTTAATATTTGAAAAGCAACAAAAGAAAATTGCACATAAACTCCTTTTTGGCCTTTAAAATGCAGTATGTATCATCAGAAATAGAAAGAACTTTCAATCAATCCAAGTCCCTGGCATGATCTCTTCCTTTCTATCCAGCATCAGCCAAAAATCTCCAGCAAACTCGTCCGTAGGCTCATTCTCCCAGAGTATCCAATCTTTTGGTGATGGGCCATAATCGAAGCTAATCAAACGCCGGCGCCCGAAATAGTAATAATAATCGTTAGAACTCCATCGATGGCTGGGCGGGGGCTCCATTGAAATATCGATGGTGTTCCAAGTCAACCTCTCTCGCTGGCCATATTCCATCAAGTCTACGCCAGAATCAGAAAGGGTAGAGACCCAGGAGTTTATGGCATGTTGTCGATTGATCCCTACCCAGTGGATGCGATAAAAATAGATGAACATAAACAACAAGGGGGTCACCTGAACGTGTCCTAAACCATACCGTGGGAATGGGCATGTGACATGGAGATCTTCCCCGCTGGCCACAAGCGCTCGGATAATAGACTTCCAGCCTGGGATCCACTTTTCGTAATCTCTAAAATCGATCCAATCTATTTTCTTAATGTCGTATGCTGATAGGGTACCGAGGGCCCTAGCAACTACATGTAACAAAGTGGTTCCGTCCTCATTTTGGTAATTCACAGCAGGAGGAGATTTGGGATCGCCATGGAGGGCCAATAAGAATAAATCCGGGCTATTGAAATATCCACCTGCAGCTAGTCCAATGGCTAAGTCGCATCGAAGGACCATCGGCAATTCTCCTATATGCGTGTCCATATGCTTTAGAAGGACTGAAAACGCCGAGACTGGACCACGGTAATCCCTAAGTTCGGGAAGATTGACCTCAGTCCTAGATCCTAATAGATTTGCCAAGCTGAAAAAATCGTCGGGAGAAGGGTTTCTATAAATAGCATTCATGGCAAAGGATTCCAATGTGGACCTGAGAAACAATCAGCTAGGCAAGAAAGATCCAAACGAACTCATACCATGAATTGTGAGGGGTAAATGTTGGATCAGCACCTTGATTGATCAAGAATTCGCAGAGTCCGTAATTTCCTGCCTCGGCCCCGATCTGCACCCATTAGTCTGCGGATATATTTATAAGAAAAGCATTTACCTACTCGTAATAGAGTTCTATGAACATGACCTTCCAGCTCCGACCCTATACAAATGGTGTGAGGTGATGCCTTTCCAAGCGAGAAAAGCAGCTGGAGTCCTTCTATATCTCCCTCCTCCGTATATCTGGCCACGAGGGAATCAGATGACACAATACCATACATACACATGAAGAAATTCCAGCCCTGTTGACACTTAAAGATTTCGAACTCCCATGCGCGCCCTATAAGCAAAGAGTATCCTGCCCATCGAAGCCAAGGGTCCTGCGTTCGCATTGATCGAGATGAGTTACCTTCTGCCTCGACGTTAGATGAGGATGCGGAAGGATTGATGGATGCCCTGCTAGCAATTTCTCCTTCACCAGCTTGGATCAATCGAGCAACCCTTGACGTGATGATGTCTGGTTGAAGCTGTATTAGAGACCTATGAGTGAGTGTCAATTTGTGACCAACGAAACTTAGATAACAATGCTGCGCTATGAAAATTTGTCATCTAGATATCCGCAAGTCAGAAAAGTGGTCACCTGGTATAAATTTGATGAGACAAAGTCAACAGTCTCACAGCACTCGCCAACTCGGCTTTGTACTTCTCCAAGGTCTCTCGTTTCCAGACCACCGAAGCTGCAACCCACTTCCTCTTCATCGGTTTTATATTGTTAAAATCCACAGCCATTGCGTCAACAACACGCCGTAATCGTTCTACTCCGCGCCTACAATGAGCCAAGCACCGAGAGGCTGAGCTACTCTCGAGCAGCAAGTCTGTGTAGGGGTTGCGCGCCCGATCATCTTCGATATCAGAGATCAAGAGCTGGAGATCCTCGATTTCATCAACAAGAATCTTGATGTCTTCCGGGGCATCTTTGACGAGGTCCATGTACGACTTAAGCTTCACGACACTCGAGGCTATCTGCCCAACGAGAGCGCCGATGCTAATGCCGCTCGCAACGACACCGAGTACTTCAGCCATGCCTGATATCACGCATCAAATGTAAAGAGCTGCGACAGAATGTAAAAGATCGCCCACTAAAGGCAAGATTCAAAAGAGGTTGGTGAAGAGAAGAATGGAGTAATTATTAGAAAGGCCAAATCAGCCCAAGGCAGAGTCATGCACTCAGCCACAATAGAGCTCGCAGCTTCCTTGCCGAATCAGATGCACGCACGACGCACTTGTCTAAAGGCGACTTGGGTGCCATCGGTGGCTTTCGCTTGGGCTCAGTTATGGATCACTGGAGGTTGGGACAATCGTATAATAAACTAACCCCTGTGACTGCCGAATTCAATAGCCCTTTGCACTTGAATCTTGCATTTAACTGTAAAAACGTGAGAAGATGATATTAAATGAATCAGTAAAATCACTCAGGAGAATTATAAATTTTATTTTTATAATTATATATAATTATTATTTAGAGATAGCTGATGGTTGCTAATATGGTAGGTTTAGTTCACTTGACTTTGGGGGCAGGGCTTACTATTCTCGAAGAGATGAACTTCGCTAAAACACCCTAAACTTCACAATGTGGGTTCCAGGGAGACTCTGCTTATGATTCTTCCCTCAACCTCCTAATATCGTCTCTATAGCCAAAGATTACTGTAACCGGTCCTTGTGTGAGGAGCACCAGATCACCAGAATTGCTTGATGATCAAGTCCATCATGCCCATCATGCTGCTTTTACCATCGTTGCTGTTTTACAGAGTAACAAGTAAGCTTAGAATTGAGGAAGTCAGCCTCGTATAGCCTTTTATCCCCCACCCCACCTCAAAAAAAAGCCGGGAACGTCATCATGCAACACAAACACCCCACTATTGACATCAGGCTGAATATTCTCTAGTACCTCATTCGTTCAAATCACATTTCTCTCTCCCCTCACCACCAATATCAAATAAAATCCCCTCCTTCCCATCCATCTCCTACATCTAACCTTCTACTCAGAAACCAGCAATTCTCCATTACAAAATGGCCTCCCAAGCTCCCTTCCAATTCTTACCTCTCGGAGCAATTATCCAGACTTTCGTCGTAGGGAAAACGAATATCGTGCAAGGCTTCCCAAAGCAATCACTCTACGTCTCGCACAACGCGCCCTACTTCGGGGAGACAATCGGGCGCGTGGCCAACCGTCTCGCGGGCGGGAAGATCAATTCCCTGAACAACAGATCGTACCAACTAGTCCAAAACAACGGCGTCAATGCCCTCCATGGGGGTACTGTTGGATGGGGAAAGCGGGTTTGGGAGGGCCCGAGACCGGTTGGTGTTAGGGGGGTTGAGGGGTTAGGGGGAGGGGAGGTGGAGGGAGGAGAGAGTGTAGAGTTTAGGTTGAGGAGTGAGGATGGGGATGAAGGGTATCCGGGGACGGTAGATGTTAGTGTTGTCTATACGGCGGGTACGCAGAAGCAGGAGGGGAAGGAGGTTAGGGTTTTGGGGATTGAGTATGAAGCGAAGTTGGTAGGGGATGAGGTTGAGGAGACGGTGGTCAATGTTACGAATCATTCGTGAGTTTGCTTGAGATTGGAGTCGATTTGGGTGCTGATGAGGGATAGGTATTTCAACCTTACGGGGAAGTCGTCAATTGAAGGAACAGAGGTTTCGCTGTGCTCGAGCGACTATCTGCCTGTCGACGATGGCGGGATTCCTACGTCGAGTAGCACAGGGACTTATTCGGGTGTCACTGCCAACAAAAGCTTCACGTTGGGCTCAGTGGAACCGGATATTGATGACTGCTTTGTCGTAGATCCGTCAACAGCCTCGTCAATTCCAGTTGATACTCGGTCTGAGCCTTTGCACAAAGTCGTCACAGCGTACCATCCCGAGACGAAGATCCACCTCGAGGTCTTGACCACAGAGCCAGCATTCCAATTTTATACCGGGAAATACATCGAGGTACCAGAAGTCGAGGGAATTCCAGCGAGGGGTACGAGAAGTGGATTCTGTGTTGAGCCCAGTAGGTATGTGAATGCGGTAAATGTCCCGGAGTGGAGGGACCAAGTGGTACTGAAGAAGGGAGAGGTGTATGGGAGTCGGATTGTTTATCGGGGATGGAGTGATGAGTAAATTGGATATATAGTATGATATTTTTTGGACATAGAATCTGAGGATTAGAAGAGGAAGTAAAAGTAATCCGGGGTTCATATGGATCACATGATCATGATTTGTACCCCACGGTTTCTCAATACCGCCGTACCAGTATACCTAGGCAGGTACTAACGTACATGAGTCGGACTCTCTAAAGGGACAACCGCAGGTAATACTCGATGAAAAGGGGGAAATTATCGAACTAATAACAACGTGAACAATCCGGGGGTGAGGAAGAATGGGTAAACACCGAGTTTGAATAGGTCTTCGGAAGGCATCACATGACCCGCTCCGAACTCCAAAACAGCCTCGGCATCTCTCCCCTTTGCCGGTTTCGTCATAGGCATCTCACCGAGCCATTTGTCGCAACAGGGCCATTTTCACATGTAATTAGACCTCAGCGCCAATAAGAATGCGCGGAATAGTAAAACAATGCAACACATGACCGAGTGTGGATAAGCGCGCAAAGGTTCCTGACCCCAGCTGATGTATTTTCATGTCCTGGTCTTGGGATGGCGTGGGGCCAAGAATGCGAGGCACATGTGAAAGCGAGCGAGCCATGGAGGGAAGCGCGTGAGACCGAGCGGTTTTCTTCCTTTAAAATATTCTCTCTTCCTACAGTCCTAACCCATCTAGAACTATATTTATTTTCCTTTCTTGTTCCCAACGTCCGGATTGACAACCTCAATCATCCCCTCCAGTCACAATGTCGAAAACCTTCTCCCAAGCAGACGTCGCATCGCACAACAAGCCAAACGACCTCTATGTCACCATCGACGACGACGTCTACGACCTAACCCAATTCCAAGATGAGCACCCAGGTATGCGCTCACTCTCTAATCAATTCCTCTTCCAGAGAAACCTGTCACTAACGCAGCATCGTAGGCGGCAAGAAGATCCTCACTCGGGTCGCCGGTAAGGACGCCTCGAAGCAATTCTGGAAATACCACAACGAAGGCATTCTCAAGAAATACAAATCGAAACTCCAAGTCGGCTCCCTAAACAGCAAGAAAGCCTCCGCGCCGCCCACACCACCTGCAACACCGCCTCCAGCCGTAGAGAAGAAGGAGATCGTAAAGTCGAAGGCTGAGAGCGGGGCTGTTGCTGTGCCTGCGACGGAGGAAGTCGAGACATTAGATTCGTTTGGAGACTTGATTCCCTTCGCGGATCCAAGTTGGTATCAAGGCGTACGTCTATCTTTATTTCCTGCGCACATCTCCCGACCGGAGATGGCTCCGACAAATGCTAACATTGCCCTATTACAGTACCACTCCCCCTACTTCAACAAGACACACGCTGCTCTCCGCGCCGAGGTCCGCGAATGGGTCACCAACGAAATCGAGCCCTACGTTGGCGAATGGGACGAGGCGCGCAAGGTGCCCGACGAAATCTACAAAGCAATGGGCACACGGGGCTACCTGGCTGGAATGCTGGGGATGCATTACCAAGCCGAGTACACCGATAATAAAATCAAATCTGTGCCTGTGGAGAAGTGGGATCATTTCCATGAGTTGCTCCTCACGGATGAGCTGTCTCGTGCTGCGTCTGGAGGATTTGTCTGGAATATTATTGGAGGCTTTGGCATCGGATGTCCGCCTTTGGTGAAGTTTGGCAAGAGGGAGTTGGTAAAGAGAATCTTGCCTGGTATTTTGAATGGAGATAAGAGGATTTGCTTGGCTATTACTGAGCCGGATGCTGGCTCTGATGTTGCAAACTTGGGATGCGAAGCTGTGCTCAGTGAGGACGGGAAGCATTATATTGTGAATGGCGAGAAGAAGTGGATTACCAACGGCATATGGTGTGATTATTTCACCACTGCTGTCCGAACCGGCACCAAAGAGAGCGGCATGAATGGTATTTCCGTTCTTCTCATCGAGCGCTCCTTCGGAGGCGTCAGCACAAGGAAGATGGATTGCCAAGGTGTCTGGTCTTCTGGCACCACATACATCACATTCGAAGACGTCAAAGTCCCCGTCGAGAATCTGATCGGCAAAGAGAACCAGGGCTTCAAAGGTACACCCCCTCCTCCCCTCCCTTCCCAATTACCAAACTAACAATATGCTAGTCATCATGACAAACTTCAACCACGAGCGTATCGGCATCATTATCCAATGCCTCCGCTTCTCCCGCGTCTGCTACGAAGAATCTGTAAAATACGCCCACAAACGCCGCACCTTCGGCAAAAAGCTCATCGATCATCCGGTCATCCGTCTCAAGCTCGCGCACATGGCACGACAAATCGAAGCCTCCTACTCCTGGCTCGAATCCCTGAT
>Ga0302325_10026708_pt1 | contig 11988 bp, 3 predicted proteins | sample Palsa_T0_2_FD_201948 | JGI IMG/M metagenome (GOLD analysis project Ga0302325, IMG submission 201948) | Peat permafrost microbial communities from Stordalen Mire near Abisko, Sweden - Palsa_T0_2 | ecosystem: Environmental > Terrestrial > Soil > Palsa > Peat permafrost | place: Sweden: Abisko... | reverse complement strand
AGACTGGCAGATTGCCGACGCCGTACGCCTGGTTTATCTCCCCTGGCCCACCGGCGTTCCCGCGCTGCCGCTGCCTCTGTCAACTCCAGCAGCCACCTGGAGAAATCGCCTGGCTTACGCCATCTTCGACGCCGAAGCCCTGCTCGGTCCCGACGACCAACTGCCCTGGGCCATGCTCGGCGTGCCCGTGGCGCTCATCGCCTTCGACCCCGGCATCGCCTGGAAAGCATCGACTGCATTCACCGCAGGAGAGTTCATCACGGACTCGAATTACAACCTGCAAATGGTGAAAACCGCCGGCACTTCTGCTGCCGCCGCGCCCACGGCCTGGAACCAGGCGTGGGGCGGCACAACCACCGACGGCGGCATCACCTGGGTCAACACCGGCCTGGGCTGGAAGCCCCTGTTCGTCGATTGCTCCGCCGTGGTGCGCGCAGGGGGATTGCCACGCAACCGCTATGTGCTGCCGGCTCAGCCGCCGCCCCTCTCGCTATGGCAATCGGGCGGCACGTATGCGGTAAACGCCTTCGTCATTGACCCGAACAACAATATTCAATTGGTGCAGACCGCAGGCACGGCGGGTATTGCGCCGCCGCAATGGAAAGCTGTCTTCGGCCAGACCACAACCGATGGAACCGTCACCTGGGTCAACAATGGATCGGCCAACTGGCAACCCAATACCTCTTACGCGGCAAGCCAGTTCATCTATGACGCGAACAACAACATGCAACATGTGCTTGTTGCCGGAGTCTCCGGAGACACGGAACCGGACTGGAACGGCGTCTATCTGCCCACCGGCGACGGGCCCATGACCTGGATCAACAACGGCTCCGGGAATCCGCCCGTGGTTCAACCGGCACTCGCCCAAGCCCGGATCAACCAGCTCTCCGAGCAGCTCAGCCAGGCAATGATTGCGAAAGTGGCATTCAAAACGCTGGCCGATATCTTCCCCTCGCTTCCGCCCAGTGGCATTCTGCCCGTCTCGGCGGTGAACCTGACCAACCAAACAGCGCCGTGGCTCCCACCCAACTGGACCATCTCCGCCGCTCCCGTATTTCTGGAGGAACTGGAGACGGTGCTCGAAACGGGGATGCTGATGGATCCTATTCCGGCAGCAGCCGTAGCGCCGGCCAAATCCACACTTCTTGAGCCGGTCGAAGTTCTGATTCCCCTTCCCGATTCCGTTTACGACCCAAACATCCTGGTCGTGGACACCGTTCCGCCCGTCTTCTACCAGGAACAGGCACAGGCGACCGCCGCACGCAATCTCACACTCCAGCGGCTGGAAACTGTGCAGCAGGAGCTCAACACGCTGTTCACGGCGGTGGGTCCAAACGTTCCTTCAAATCCAAATCTGATCGACCCCGATGCAGGCCTTGCTGTGGACGAGCTTGCCGGACGGAACATGCCACCGCCCTATACACCTGCTTCAACCGAGAACTTCGGCACGCTGCTCCAGACAACATGGACATCGGGCCTCGCGTATACCGCCGGCCAGTTCGTGATCGACGGCAACGGAACCATTCAGGTGGCGCTCACCGCCGGAAAATCGGCGGCATCCGCGCCCGTTTGGAGTACGACTACGGGGCAAACCACGACCGATGGAGTGACCTGGGTATGCCGCGGCAACGCGAAATGGCAAGCTGCAACCGCTTACGCCGCGGGCCAGTTGATTCTCGACGCCAACGGCAGCATAGAGCAGGTTCTCACCGAAGGCACATCTGGCGCCACAGCCCCGGCATGGGCCACGGCCGCGAACTCGGCCACAACCGCAGGCGCCGTGACCTGGCAAGCCGGCGGCAACGCGCAGTGGCAGGCTGCCAATGCCTATACCGTGGGACAGTTGATTTTGGACGCCAACAACAACGTTCAGATCGTGAAGACCGCCGGCACCTCAGCGGGATCGGTTCCCGCATGGAACCAAACAACGGGCCAAACGACGACCGACGGCACTGTGACCTGGAACAACCTTGGCCAGGCAACATGGAAGGCCAACACCGCCTACGCGGCCGGAGCCGTCATTCTGGACTCGAATGGAAGCGTTCAAACCGTAACAACGGCTGGCGCCTCGGGCAATTCCGCGCCCCTCTGGCCGCCGGCTCCGGAGACTCCGGGGCAACTTACGGCGGACGGATTGACGTGGACAAATCTCGGCAACGCCAAGTGGCAGGCCAGTACGAACTACGCCGCACCCGCCAGTGGCGCACCCGGCAGTTTCATCGTCGATGCGAACGGATACATCCAGTCTGCTCAGGCTGGCGGCGCCTCGGGCGCTGCGCAGCCCGCGTGGAACGACACCGCCGGCGGCACGACAGCGGATGCTTCGATCACCTGGCTGAACAACGGCCCGTGGTCATGGCAGCCGAACACGCCTTACATCGCCGGCCAGTTTGTCGTGGACCCGCAAGGCTACGTACAGAAGGTCACCACGGCGGGCACATCGGCAGCTGCGCCCCCAGCGTGGCTTGAGCCGGAAGCCGCAGGCCAGACCCGCGCGGACGGCACAGTGACCTGGCAGGCCGGCGGCAAGACTTACTGGCAGGCAAGTCACGCCTACACAGCGGGCCAGATGGTTCTGGATTCGAACGGCAATGTGCAGATTGTAAAAACCGCCGGGACCTCGGGAGCTTCCGTTCCCACCTGGGACCCGAATCTCGGGCAGGCCACGCAAGACGGCACAACCGGCGGAGTGCTCTGGACCAACCTGGGCCACGCCACCTGGCAGCCCAATTCGGCCTACGCGGCCAACCAGGTCATCACCGACTCCACAGGAAGCATTCAGACAGCAACCACCGGCGGAGTTACCGCATCCTCGCCGCCCAGTTGGCTTCAGCCGGAGAGTGCAGGGCAGGTCACGCCCGACGGAATCATCTGGCAATCGGGCGGCAAAGCACCGTGGCAGTCCGATTTCCTCTACGCCGCAGGGCAACTGATTCTCGATGCAAACGGCAATGTGCAAAGCGTGCAGACCGGCGGAATCTCCGGCGATTCCGTTCCCACATGGAACCAGAATGCAGGACAAACCACCCAGGACGGCGGCGTGACCTGGAACAATCTTGGCCGCGCTGCCTGGAAGGCCAACACGGGCTACGCCACGGGCCAGGCTGTCCTCGACTCCAGCGGGAATATTCAGATCGCCAGCGTCGGCGGCGCTTCCGGGCCGACCCAGCCTGCGTGGACCGAAGGCACAGGAGCTACGACGCCCGATGTCTCTGTCAAATGGACCAACGAAGGCCCGCTGACCTGGATCGCGAACACCGCGTACTCAGTCGGCCAGATCGTCATCGACTCGAACGGCAACCTGCAAACCGCCACCTTTGTCGACGCCAACGGCAATCCAGAACCCACAATCACAACTGGCAAATCCGGAGCAACCGTCCCGGTCTGGAGCACGACGCCCGCCGGGACCGTCATCGACGGGGCCATCACCTGGGTCTACCTTGCCTACTTTTCCACTGACTTGCAGCAGATTCAATCCGTCGCCGCGCAGGCGCCGTACACCAGCACCTTCACCGATTCAACAGGGACGCCCATTACCATCTCCCTGCTCAGCTCAAGCGACCTCACTACGCTTGAAAACAATGGCCTGCAAGCGCTGATCAACGACCTAAATGCGAGAATCTCCCAGGCCAACGATCTGCTCGACACTGCCTTCCTGACTGCGCAGACTGACATCTATCGCTTCCGGCAAAATGTGCTGGGGGCGACGGCCGCAACCTCGCTGGCCACGTCCAGCGTGCTGGCCAACATTGCCACCGGATCAACCGCCTCTGCAACCGCCGAGAATCTGCAAAGCTACATCGGCTCCATTCTGCCTTCTTCAACCACCACAACCACCGGCGGCACGACGACAACAACAACGACTGCCGCGCCGACTTACACACGATCTTTCTCAACGCCTGTCCGGGAAGGGGTGATCCTGGGCAACACCCCCATCCAATATCACCCCATCCAGATAAAGTTCACGCAGCAGGTTGAAGGCGTGCGCAGCAATGCGCTGCGAGCGGCAATCAGCGAAGTAAAAATCAACACCACCGAATTCAGCGCGACGAACCTTGGCGCAACCGAGGTGAACCGCGTTGGCGCCGGATCCACCACCATCACAGGCATCAACAAGGTCGTGGAGCAGCAGGCATCCTCGGGGCTAGCGGCAGGCACCAGCGTTTACAAGGCTCCAAGCTTCGGCATCGTGGACTTCGGCGCCGGCCTTGCCAAAGCCGTCGCAGGCCCTGCGCAAATTGTCATGCCCGGAAAGAACGCAGCCGCCACTCAGACCGACATCACCAGCCAATCACCGCTGGCCGGCGCGCAACTGAACATCCGTACGCTCACCATCGCCGAGCGGCTGGCGCAGTCTCCTTCGCAAGAGGCAATGTTCTACGCAATCTCCAACCGCCTCAGTTTTCTGCAGGCGCTGGCGGCGCTGGAGAACGATCTAAATCTCGTTGCCGACGATCTGCCCATCCTGGTCGACGGCTTGCCCGTTGCACCGCCCACCATACCTGTCCCGGTTCCTGTCATTCGGCACACGTTCTCTGAGTTTCTCGGCGCCAACGGCGCGCTCATTCAGGCGCAAATCCAGTCGCCCTACCTGGTCAACGATACTTCTGAAGCAACGCTGTTCTCCGTCGGCGTGCGCGTAGTGGAGCAGCACACCATGCTGCTGCGCGCCCTTGAATCACGCGTGCAGCAATATTCCGACTTCGTCACACTCTGCACCAACGCGCTCCAGTCCATTCAGAGCGACATTCAAAAAGCGCAGGCCTACGTTACGCAACTGAACAATAACCTCCTGCAGGATCGCCAGAATGTCGCCTTCACCACTGCGCTGCTTGGCGATGAAATCCAGCAGGTGACAGCCGTCAACGCGCAGCGCCAGCAAGTGCTCGCAACATCGGTGCAGTTAATCGCCTACACCCGCGCGCGAACGCTTGAGACCATTGACACCGCGCCCAGCCGCCAGTTGGTCCCAGCCAATGTAGCCAACCCGGTGCCCGCATGCCTTCAGCAATCGGTAGCTGTTCCCCCCGAACTGCGCGAGATCGTCGGCCAACTTCGCGAGGCGCCCGTCAACTGGCTGCCGGCCGCGGCCTCGCAAGTCAACAACCTCGAGCGCCCAGTGCTGCTGCAACAACTCGCGTTGAACGTGCAGACGCGCGCGTCGCAAATGTTGCTCGTCCCGCAGTTGCCCTCGTCGGCCGCCGGAGAGAGCGGCGTCTACGCTTCAACCATCTCCAAGGTCTACACCGCCAATCAGCAGGTGTTCCGCAGTTATGTATCGCAGCGCGCAACCATACAGCCAGCCGCGTTGACGAATCTAAGTTGGAGCCGCCAGGTCTCAAGCGTGCAAAACATCGCCGCCATCAATGACCTCATCTCCGCCGATTCCGTGCACACGGAGATCAGCAACACCGTCGCCCGCATCATCCAGCAAGTCTCCAGTGTCGCTACTTGTCTCTATACGCGCGTCAGCATCGCGCAGCCCATTGATCGCCTTACCTGGGCCGAATACCTCACCGGCGCGGGGCTTTCTGTGCAAATGCAAAGCCTGGCGATCCTGCCCGGCTGGAACCAACTCGCGTACTCCGACCGCCAGCAGATGCAGCTATTGGTCGACTGGCTCTTCCTGCAGATCGACACCACCAACTCCGCGGCCACGGCGTTCATGAGCGACGTGGTGCGCACCGCCATCCTGCTCGCCAGCGACGTGCCCATTGACAACATCATTCCCGGCGGCGTGATCGCCCGCACACTGCCCGCAGTGGGAGGAGTCGTCTCGCTGAGTTTGCCTTCCGATCGCATCGCGTCGGGCATGTTCGTGAATCTTTACTCCGGAGCCACGCTTGCGGCCCGCGCCGTAGTAAGCGACCTGGACAGCGTATCGGTGCATGCTACAGTCACCGACGTGTTTTCGCCCGGCGCCTACCTCGACACCACAGACACTGCTCACTTCACCACACTCACGCCGCAAGCCGTTGCCCTGCGGCCGTTGTTCGGTTAGCGCTTCCCGTGCCCCATCCTTGCGCCTTCTTTCCGGCGCAAGGGTGGGAAATCTCGACCCTCCACCCGCCCTTTTTATAGGGAGGTCAAACATTGCAATCCACACTCGCGCCACAAACCGGCAGGCTCGACCGTCACATCCGGCGGAGCTATCTGCGCGTGCAGGAAGGCGTCTCCCGGCATCGCATCTCCTATTCGCTGGAGGAAGCGCTGCGCCTCGCTGTGCTTCCCGGCGAAGAGCAGGGCCGCATCTACTGCTTCCGCCGCGTTTCCTTGAGCGGGATTCCCGCCGAAGCAAATCGCAGAGTGTGGATGGAGCGCGTCGAACACGCGCTCATAGCGCATGCGTCGCAGGCAGTTCACGCTTCCCATCCACGAGCTTCCGCAGCCAACGCAATCTACTTTAACAACCTTGAAGAAGCGCTCGGGACGCTGCTGGCGGATGCCCTGCGCGGGGCGGATGGAGCGGCTTGGACAAAGCCCGCCTGGTTCCCGACTTCACTGCTCGGCCTGGAATCGGGAACCAGCTACGACCGCCAGATTCCAGCGATCCTTGAGCGACTTCGCCCGCCGGCCTTTGCACCGGGCGCCGCGGCTGCCATTGTCTTCGCCGCGCTGGGCGACGCCGATCCCGCCGGTCTGCTCTCAGCCATCCCAACCGATAGTCTGCGCGAATGGTTGCGCGCATTCGACGATGAGAAAGCAAGCGTCGGCGAGGCGTCGGCACTGCCATTGCCTCAGAAGTTAAGAACCGCGCTCGAACGCGCCGCATCCCACTTTGGATGGAAGGACCCCTCGACCATCTGGCTTGCCCTGCAAGCGACCCTCTGTGTTTCACCAAGCGCCTGGGTGGCGGGCTCGGCACTGAAACGCGCACGCGCCATGCTGCGCATGCTGGAAGCCGAGCAACGCCACGACGCTTCGGATCGTAATGCTTCCTCGATCCGCGACTCGCACGCTACTGCGCTGGTCTTCGACGATGACGACCAGTTGGCCATGCGGACCCCTCCGGCACGCGACCAATCGAGAATGCCTTCACTCCAATCGGAGCGAGCAGCCGCAACAGAAAGTCAAGTATCAAGCCCTGCGCCAGAAGACGGAGCGAGTCTGATCGATTCGAGTCTTGCACCCGGTCAATCTTCATCAAGCAGACAATTGCCCGATCCCTCGGACAACTTGGAAGTCTTTCCTCGCGCAGTCCGTCGTGAAGACAGAACTGAGGCGCATCCTCAGTTGCTCGGTTCCGCCACGGCCGCGGCCGGCCTGTTTTTTCTGCTCAATGCTCTGCGTCGCGTGGGAATGCCCCCCGCGCTGGCCGCATTCCCCGCTCTCGCGGAAGCTCGCTTCGCCACGCACATCCTCAAGCGGCTCGCCATCGATGCCGGCGTGGCAGACGGCGATCCCATCCTCCTCTGTCTTCAATCGTCGCTGGAAGAATTCACTCTGGACTCCGAAGTTCTTGCCGCTCTCCATCGCCAGCCCGGAGCGTGGCCAATCGGATTTCCGCCCTCATCCCGCTCCAATCTCGACGAGGAATATTTCCTGAGCGTATGGACCTTCGCGGTAAGGCGCTGGTGCTGGCGCGCAGCAAGGCTGCCTGTGCGTGAAATCGTCGAACGCAAGGGCCGCGTTTGGCAGACGCGCACTGACATCGACGTCACGCTGCCTCTTGCAGAAGCCGACATCCGCATCCGCCGCGTCGGTCTCGACATCGACCCCGGCTGGCTGCCCTGGTTCGGCGTCCACGGCCGGGTCGTCCGCTTCCACTACCGCGACCGCGAATTGGGAGGAGACAAATGTTGAATCTGGCCCGCGATGCAGTGGTGGAAGATCAACTCGACGCTTACGCCTTCGTGCTCACAGGGCTCGCTCGCCTCGCCAATTCCTGTGACACGCTCGACGAATCCATCCAGGAGCGCCTGCAATCGATCGCCGTCCGCAACATCGACGGCAGAAAGGGCCTGCTCGCATCGTTTCGCGATTACATGAAGCGCCCTGACCAAACCGACGCGCCGCTGGCCGAAGTTGCGCGTCACTTCAGCCTGCACATCGTCGAACTGCTCGCTATTCGTCTTGCCATCGCGGCAGAACAGGATTTGCTGATCGGCCATCTGCTCTCGCATCTGCAGCAACCGCTCGCGCACAGCCGACCCACCATCGGCCTTGTCGCGCAGGCCTTTGCCGCCGATGACCTTCCCCACGCCATGCACGCGCTGGGTCAAGGCAATGCCGTGCGCTGCGGCCTGTTGCAGCATTGCGGCGACGACAATCCGCTTCCCGAACGCCAACTGCGCATCCCACTCCCCACCGCACTCGCGCTGCAACAAATGGGCAGCGCATGGCCTGGCGCCTCGCCCATCTCCTTCGATCAATATCCGGTTCCATTGGGAAAAACATCCGACGCCCGTGCTTTGGCTCTATCGAGAAGATTGCAAATATCCGGCGTTGTCAGCCCGGCACTCGTCATTCGCAGCGGCGATGCCCTCGAAGCGCGCGCTGCCGCCGCGCAGGTCTGCGCGCATTGCGACGCGCGCGCCGTCCTCGTTCAAAATAGTGAGACCCTTGGGATTGCGCCTTGGCTTGTTCTCAACGGGCTGATCCCGGTCTTTGCGCACTGGCTCTCGCCCGGCGAACGCCGAAGCGTCCCGGCAATCCCCGGCTTCTCCGGACCCATCTTCCTTCTCACTGGCCCCGAAGGCGAATTCGAATCCGACGATCGCACCATCCTTGATTGGCGGCTTGAAACTCCACCCGCCTCCGAACGAACCGAATTATGGGCCGCGGCCATCGGTGATCGATCCCTGGCAACGCGCCTGGCCGCGGAACACCGCCACGCTGCCGGTCGCATCGCCACTCTCGCAGCCAAAGCGCAGGACGATTGGGGGGCCGCGGCAAGCAATAACCAGACCCCGCCAACCTATGCGCATATTCGCAGCGTCTCGCGCCGTGGCGACTCTGTAGGCCTCGGAGCCCTAGCCGAGCTGATTGCCGATGAAGTCGGCGACGAAGCCCTGGTGGTCAACGATGCCCTGCGCAAGGAATTGGACTCGCTCGTCACGCGATGCAGATTTCGCGAGCAGTTCCCGCACTCGCTCGGCCCCTCCATTCAAGCACGCTATCGGCCTTCTGTCCGCGCGCTGTTTGTCGGCCCTTCGGGCACCGGAAAAACTCTCGCCGTCAGTTGGCTGGCAACGCGCCTCGGCATTCCTCTTTTTCGCGTCGATCTTTCCGCAATCACTTCGAAATACATCGGAGAAACCGAAAAAAATCTCAGCCAGTTGCTGGCGCGCGCCGAGCAGAATGAAGTTCTACTGCTTTTCGACGAAGCCGACTCGCTGTTCGGCAAGCGGACCGACATCCATGAATCCAACGACCGCTTCGCCAATGCGCAAACCAACTATCTGCTGCAGCGCATGGAAAGCTACGACGGAATCACCATCCTCACCAGCAACGGCCGCAGCCGCTTCGACGACGCATTCACGCGGCGCTTTGACGCTATTCTGTCTTTCCCGTTGCCTGGCCCGGAAGAGCGCCGCTCGTTGTGGCTGGCACATTTAGGCGCGGATCACACCGTCAACTCAGGGCAATTGAATTTGCTCGCCGCCGTTGCCGAACTTACCGGCGGACAGATCCGCAACGCGGTCTTGCGCGGAGCGGTAGACGCCGCGCAACAAGGCAAGAGCATTCAATATTTTCATCTGCTGACCGGTGTCGCGAGTGAATACCGGAAGCTGAGCCGGCAACTGCCGAACGAACTTAAGCAGGCACAAGTCACCGCGCAAATCGCAATTCAGTCCTGAGGGCACCGCACCGGCCATGCCAGCCTCCGCCACCGTCGCGCCCAAGCCCGCAGCCGCCAAAGCGCGGACCGGGTCCGCGGCTCATGCGCCTGCAAGCCATGCTCCGGCCAGGATTACGGCAGGGCCAAAAACGGAAGCGGCCACGCCTGGGCGCGCAGCAGCGCCCGCGCTGCCCGCGTTTGCACGGCCGGCCACAGCGCATCCGGTTGCTGCCGCTCATGTGCCGATTCCACTGGCAGCACCCAAGGCGGCCGCTTACCATCATGATCCTCAAGGAGACGCAGACTCCAAACATCCTGCCACGCGCGCGACCGGCGCGCTCAAACCAGCAGTCATTGTCAAGACATCCGTAAAGGTTGCCGGACACCCGCACGCTGCGAGCATGCAACATGCTCATCCGGGCGCGTCGCCTAAACAGGCCGCCACACATACGGTTCACGCCAAGCCCGGCGAGCACGCGCACGCAGCCTACGCAGCCCCCAAGCCACACGCGGATACAGCCAGGCACATTGCGCCCCCTCCGCCCGTTGCCAAGCCAGTCGCGCCAGCGCCGCCGGCACACAAGCCCTCTGCTCCATCGGCACATGCACCCAAACCGGGCCCCAGGCTTGCGCCGCTCGCCGCTTCAAAAACTCCGAGCCACGGCGGCGGGCAGCCCCTCGCCCCGCATATCAAGGAGGCCATTCAAAACAGCCTGATGGTCGACCTGAGCTCGGTGCGTCTCCACGCGAGCACCGCGGCGGAGAGAAAGGCCCAGTCGCTGAAAGCGCGCGCCTTCACCTTCGGCAACGACATCTTCCTCGGCCACGGCGAGCACCCCACCGATCTGACCCTTATCACGCATGAGGCCGCGCACGTCATCCAACAGCAGTCCGCATCGCACGTGCAGGCCTGGTCGAATGACCGCGGCGACCGCTTCGAGCGCGAGGCCGACAGTGCCGCCGCCGCCGTCTCTCGCGGAGAAACCTTCGCCGTGCGCGAGCGCGTGGAGTCTCCCCGCGTGCAGCGCTTCGGCATCAGCGATGCCCTCGACTGGCTGGCCGACAAGGCATATAACATCCCCGGCTTCCGCATGTTCACCATCGTGCTCGGCGTCAACCCCATCAACATGGAGCACACTGACCGCAGCGCGGGCAACGTGCTGCGCGCGGTGGTCGAGTTCATCCCCGGCGGAGCGCTAATCACCCAGGCGCTCGACAAGTACGGCGTCTTCGACAAGGTTGGAAATTGGGTTCAGCAGCAGCTCGATACCCTCGGCATGATCGGCAGTTCCATCAAGCAGGCGTTGATGGACTTCCTCGACAGCCTGAGTTGGCGCGACATCTTCCACCTCGGCGATGTGTGGGACCGCGCCAAGCGCATCTTCACCGATCCCATCGACCGCATCAAGGACTTCGTCGTCGGCCTGCTCGAAGGCATCTGGAAGTTTGTCCGCGAGGCCATTCTCAAACCCATCGCTTCCCTTGCATCGAAAACCTCCGGCTGGGATCTGCTTTGCGCGGTGATGGCCAAGAATCCCATCACTGGCGAGGCCGTGCCGCGCACGCCCGATACCCTCATCGGCGGCTTCATGAAACTCATTCATGAAGACGAAATCTGGAACAACATCAAGAAGGCCAATGCCGTTTCGCGCGCGTTTGCGTGGTTCCAGAGCGTGCTCTCCGGCCTGCTCGGTTTCGTATCCCAGATTCCCGATCTCTTTATTCAGGCACTCAAATCGCTCGAGTGGTCAGACATTCTCGACCTGCCCGGCGGCTTCATGAAGATCGTCGGCGTCTTCGGCAAGTTCCTCGGCAACTTCATCAGTTGGGCCGGAGGCAAGGTCTGGGATCTGCTGCAGATCATTTTTGAAGTGGTTGCACCCAGCGTCATGCCGTACCTCAAAAAGGTCGGTGCGGCCTTCAAGAGCATCCTGAAGAATCCCATGCGTTTTGTCCACACGCTGGTGGACGCCGCCAAGCTTGGGTTCAACAACTTCAGGGCGCACTTTGTCACCCACCTTTTGGCTGGCATTATCGATTGGCTTACCAAGTCGCTGTCCGGCGTCTACATTCCCAAGGCACTTTCGCTGCCCGAGTTTGGCAAGTTCGCGCTGAGCGTGCTCGGCATCAGTTGGCCCCAGATTCGCGCCAAGATCGTCAAGGCGCTCGGTCCCAACGGCGACTCCATCATGAAGGGGCTTGAAACC